>JACLAB010002940.1_pt1 | contig 40544 bp, 60 predicted proteins | sample 8027921 | NCBI WGS metagenome assembly JACLAB01 (sample SAMN15725117, study PRJNA655200) | protist metagenome | isolation source: fluorescence activated cell sorting (FACS) single amplified genomes of... | place: USA: West Boothbay Harbor, Gulf of Maine | collected 2000-07-19 | reverse complement strand
GGCCGCGAGCTCAGCGGTGGAGACACGAACGAGGACAACCGCGAGGTCCCCGGTTCGATCCCCGGCCGGGGCGAACGCGAGCCCGTGATCACGGCGGTTGATTCGCCGACGCTCGTCCCGATGCACGCGTATGGGCAAACGGGCGGCGACGTTTACGCCAAGCCGTCCTCCTATGGGCACACGGTGGTCAAGAACGCCGATCAGACGGATGACGAGGACGAGGATGACGAGGACGACCTGTCCACGGGCGTCGCGGCGTGAACATCGTTGAACATCGTTGAACGCGGGCGACACGGGTGAGTAAACAGACTCGGGTGAGAGCGGGGATGAGAAGGTAGCGTCCGCGTCTCTCCTCGTCGTTTCGCATCCGTCGAATGCGCTCGACGATTCGCCCGCTGGGTAAACACGCACACGGAGGTGGATACCCCACGCCGGGTCAGGCCCGATATTAACACGGGGGGGGCGGCTTCGAGCGGGTGAAGCCAGCCGCCCCGAAAAGAAAAATCAAAAAAAGCGCCGCGGCGAGGAGGCGAGGACGGCCGCCACGACGGGCGCCGATCGCGGTCCACCGACGCGCGCGCGTTTGTATCAGTAATCTGTTTCGTAGAACGAGTAATTCACATGAGACGACGACGAGAGTTCGTTTGAAAAAAGTGCGTCATCGATGCGCCCCGAGTCCCCCCGCGAAGCCCCTGGTCCGACGGATGTGAGTTCATTTTGGTCCTCTCCAGTGGTGATCAGTGCAGCGCTCGGTGTGAAAATCATCATAATTAGCTTAGGGCATCACGGGTCGGCGGAGGCGCCCGTGGTTGGTGGTGATGTCACGCGGGGGATCACGGCAGCTCGCGGCGCTCGTCCGCGACGGCGGCGCGATCGCCTCCACCTCCGGGCGGCTTCAAGCGGCCGGCCACCGAAGCTCGTGGGTTCATTCCCCAATCTCAGATGGATGGGGCGCACAGCTGTGTCAACTCCGGCGACGCAGCGGCCCGGGGGCGACCGGGGCGCCGTCGTCCGCGCTCTCCGACCCCGCCAAACGCGCGGACGAGCGTCTCGCGCGGCACCTCGGCCTCCTCGCCATCCCGCTCCCCAAATCCTTCGTCGATTCGCACCGCGGAGTCGACCCGACCTGGCGCGTCCACCGAGTACCAAATCTCATTAACCATTCTTCCGAGAACGACAACCCGAAAGACAAAGACGGCGCGTCGCGACACACGGTGACGCCGACGCTCATCGTGCAGGACGCGCGGCGACCCGGGATCACACCAGAACGCGAATACTTCGGCGTCGGTGAACAGGCATCGAATACATCAACATCGGCGTCCGCGAGCAACGACAACAACAGCAACAACTCAAACAACAACAACAACGTCGCCGACTCATCCTCATCCGGCTCCAACGTGAACCTCGACCGCGCGCCGGCGCTGTGGAAATGGCTCGCCAACTCGGGGTTCAGCCAGAACAACGTTCTGTCCACCGCGTCGTACAACGCCAGCGCCAATGAACGGCACGACGTCTGGGTGATGGCCGAGCGCATCCAACCGCCTCCCTTGGTACGTTTATTTTTATTTAATTATGGACCATTTATCGTATACGTATGGGCAATTAGATACAGACTGACGTCAATTTCTTTTATGCACAGAACTCATCCCCGTTCGACGACGTCAGGGGACACAGACGGACCGCGCGAACGGGCAAAGGCCCGCACCACTTACTTTTCAACGTGAAACAAAAAGGGACGATACCGGCGCGGATCGAGTTGACCGCAGAGGGCGAAGCGTTAGTGGAGCACGTCGCGGTGAACGCGCTTTTGTACCAGGAAGGACGGCAGGGGAGCGAGAGTTTATATCTATCGTTCTTGGGTCTTCACGGTAAGTTTATTTTTATTTCCGTATGGGCAATGTTACTGACGGCGTGTTGTATTTGTGTTTACAGGCGGCGTCGAGGCTACGAGGCGTGCGGGGTATCCCGGCCTGAGCAAGGAGATGCAGAGTGCGTGGAGCGAGCAGAACCGTTTTCACTCCGCGACGTCGCAGCGGATCAACTGGCTGGGCGAGCAGCTCCGTCTTAACGGGACTCGTGAGGATCGAAAACCAGTCGTCATGTGAGTTTATTTCTTTTATCTCTGGTGTACGGTCAATTAGACTGACGCCGTGTGTGTTTTCTTTTGACAGGTGCGAGCCGTATAGACTGAATTTCACCGCTTTGCCCTACGCCAACCCGGGAGATCGTTGGCTCATCGCGTGCGTGGTGCCGCCCGCGAGTGTAAGTGGCACAAACACGAGTGGCTCTATTAGTCCCATCGGGGGATCGAACGCGCGCATGAAGGATAACCCCGCCATCGTCGCCGACTTGGTCGAGGTGAGTTTATCTTTTTATTTCCGTATAGGCAATTCGACTGACGTCGTGTTTTTTTTGTTTACAGGCCATCGACTTTTCAAGGAGGACGGGCGCGAGGCTGGCGATTGTGGGGTTGGAGTTGGCCGGTACGCACGTCCGAAGGGCGCCGGAGACGCGCGGGTTCGATTCCGGGTTCGACCCAAACATGCTTCACGACATCAATCACGACAAAGAGTTGACCCAAGCGGACGTCCACTGGAGGTTGCAACGGCAGGACCTGGTGGAGGCGGTGGAGCACGCCGCTCGGGCTCACGCAAAGGTGAGTGGTGTCGAACAGTCTCCCTATATACGCGGTCTCCCTTCCGTGCTCAAATACCCAATTACCAAATACCAATCACCACCCAATTACTGACCAATCACCCCCACCCTCCCCATACAGGTTCACGCGGCTTCAGTTCGTGAATCCACCCAACGCGCGTGGCTCGACGATTGGACGCACCAAGGTTTACGTTTAGAAGAGGCGAGTGCGTTGGTGGTTGAGGGTAAAAGGTCACCCGAGTGGGCGATCGATTGGTTCGGGGGATTCGCGGGGCCCTATTTACCCCGTTCCGCCGTCAACCCCGCCTCCTCTCTACAACGTCATACGCAACATACGCAAGCGGGTAATTCAATCGGCGATGAACCGCGCTCCCCGTCTGGGTTCTCACTACACGGATCCCCGATGGCGTCGATCGCCCGGGTGTTCAACGGCGTGTTCGGCGTGGGCGCGCCGGTGTGGGCGACGTCATCGTCGGAGCAGGCGCGACGTCGCGAGTTCATAAAGGCGGACGCCGAGCCGTTGATGCGGGTGAGTACATCTTAATTCTCGTATTGCGTATTGGCAATTAGACTGACGTCACGTGCTAACTCGTATTAACAGGAGACGGCTCGATACCTCGGACACGAAATATCCGAGCGGGAGTGCCTGGAGTCGCTCGCCGCGCACGACGTCTCGGGGGCGAACGAGTTCCTTCACGAGTACAACCTACGTGAAGAATCATCAACACGGGGTTCGGGCGCGGGCTCGTCGGATTCGAACAAGGCGACCGCTACCGTCGCGGGGACTACTACCCCGGGCGAGGACCTCGGTGAGTTACATTTTTATTTTCGTATCTTGCTTATTTTCGTTGGGTATGGGCAATTGGACTGACGTCGTCGTGTTTTTTTAACCACAGGCGAAACCGCGGTGCTGTTTCACGCGTTTCGTAAGTTCCGGAACAACGTGGACCTGATGACCACGCGCGTCGCGGCGTCCTATCTCAACCTCGCGTTCGGGCACGTCCTAGGCCGGGTGGAGCAGTTACGGGAAAACAACCCGACCGACGCCGGTTTACTTCCGCTGCATCGAATGACCTCCGAGTGGATAGAGAGGCTGGTGGAACACTACAGGTGAGAGTCTATTTGCTTATTTGTATTCTCGTATCGTACGGGCAATTCGACTATTGACGTCGTTTTCTTTTTGACGTATACAGGGATTACCTCGTCGACGGCAACGCGGGGATAGGCCGGCAGGTGTACCTCAAAGAGGCGGATAAAGTCGCCCGGGGCGGTGAGTTTATTTTTGTATCCGTACGGGCAACTAGACTGACGTGGGTGTGTTTTGTGTGCAGCGCACGCGCTGATCGATCGGTGCGACGACTTGAAGCGATCGCAGGATGACCTCCGTGGGCGTTACGAGCTCGCGTTGAACGACCTGAAGCTCCTCTCAGAGGACGTGGAGCGGGGTGAGTTTCATTTTCATATGATATAGGCAATTAGATACTGACGGGAAAGTGTTTTGTCACTCACAGGCATCGCGAAGGGCGACGCGGACGCGATGGCGATGGCCATGGGCGCGGACGTCGAGCGGACCTACGACCTCAGCGACGAGGCCACAGCGAACGTGGGTGTCGACGACGATTTCACCAGCGTTCAATGGTTCGAATCGCTTCGAAGGCTGGAGGAGGCCATCTCTAAGCTGGAAGCGTTTGAGCCAAACGTGACGGAGGAGTCCCGGGTGGGGAAGTTCACGCGCGTGATGGCGTACGACCTCCCGCCCTACGCCCCCGACGCGTACGATGACGCCATCGAGGAGGAGTCCAATTCACTCGATTCAATGGATCCGGATCGTGTCGCGACAGCGGAGGAGATCGCGCGGAGCATCGCTTCCGACGGATCATTGATTGAATCTAACGGCGAAGTTGACGGCTCTGACGGTGAAAGTAGCGGCGTCGCGCCCGGTACAGATGCGGATCAAGCGGATGACGTCGTACACGCGACGACCCATAAGCCGGTATCCATCGACCTGAAGGCGACGGTGGATGCCTTTCGCATGCGACGGTCCACCGGGCGCTCGACGAGGTCATCAAACGCGAAAGGGAGCTTTGAAAAAGGTGAAACCGGGTCTCTTGAAAGTGAAAATACTTTCGACTCCTCGGACGAAAGTACTTTCGACTCCGACGATGATAACATTGTGCGCGCGGGACCCGGCGCGGACTTCCCACTCGTCGACGAGGGCGAGATGCTGTCGATGTACGACGAGCTGCTCAAGATGCTGAACGGTGAGTTTCTCCTTTTATTTCTCCACACGGGCAATTAGACTGACTTCAAGTGTTTTGTTTAACACAGACGGCCACGCCGCTTTACTCGCGGCGTACAAACTTCGCCGGCAGATGCGAGTCGCCGCGGAGCTAGTCGCGGCGACGGAAAAGATCGACCCGAGCGGGATTCGAACCGCCATCCAAACCGCGCGTGACAACGGAGCGCCGCACTCCACTATAGTCGCCGCGGAGGAGAAACTACGGGCGCTGGAGGATGAAATCTCCGCGTTTATTCGAGCCAAAAGGCGCTCGGGGTCCGACTCGTTGCTACCGGCGCCCAAGCAAGGATGGAGCGGCGCGGGCCGGCACGTCTGGTACGTTTATACCTTAATTATCGTATGGCGTCGTATGGGCGATTAGACAACTGACGCCGTGTTTCTTTTTAAAACACTTATAGGTACAACGAAAAGGATGAATTAGGCCGAGGTTCACTCGGCACAGCCGTGTACGCGGGGGTGTACGACGAACAGGAGGGGCGGAACACCGTGGTTCGAAGGTAACGCGCAAACACACACAAATGCATCTCCCGATTACCGTTAACGTCCCCACATTTACCTAATTCAACCCACACTGACCCACGATTCCCACCCGCGCGCAGGCCCGCGGCGATTAAACGAATACCGCTTCCCCCGGGCGAGCGCAAAGACGCGGTTCGCGCGTTGGTCGAGCGCGAGGTTGGCCTGCACAGGTTCCTCAACCAGAATAGCAAACGTGTGACGTTCTTATACGGCGTGCATTTGGACGGCAACGACGCGGTGTTCACGGCAATGGAACGCTGCGGCGAATCGCTCTCGCAGGTACGCGCAAACAGACACGCACGCATCCCCGATTACCTTTAACGTCCCCCTATTTACCTAATTCAACGTTAGTACTGACCACGTACACTGCCCACTGCAGTGGCTCTCCAACGCACCTGACGGCCGAGTGGCGAATTTACCCCCGCGGGACCGAGTCGACGCAGCCGCCGCCATCGTCGCCGCCGTCGCAGACGTGCACGCGGTGAGTTTCTCCCTTTTATTTTCGTATGGGCAATTAGAATGACGGCGTGTTTTGTTGAACACTTACAGGCGAATGTGGTTCATAACGACATCAAGCCCGATAACTGCCTCCGGGCGTCCACAGGCGAGTTCAAGCTCGCGGACCTCGGGCTGGGGGTTCGCATGAAGGACGCGGATCGCGGTAGCGACTCGCAGTACTCAATGACAACCTTCGCTGGGTACGGGGTGAATGTTCAGATGACTGGACGGCCGCCCGAGGTTCTTCAAGGCGATTCCCTGACCACCGCCGTGGACGTCTGGAGTTTGGGTAACTTGATATACACCACACTGACCGGCAGCAACAGCCCGTACTCGGAACAACAGAGCAAAGGCGGGGATACCATCGCGGGACTTTACGAGAACCAACGCATCATAAAGGGCAATTTCAGTCTAAACGCGCTGGAAACGGCGAAATTGGTACGTTTATTTTAATCATCGTACGGGCAATTAGACTAGAATGACATCGTGTTTTCTTTTAACAGCCTCGGCACGTGGTCTCAGCCGCGAGGCACGTGGTGCACGACATGCTCCAGCCGGACCCAACCGCCAGGCCCACCGCTACCCAAGTACGCGACCATCCCCTGTTCTGGTCCACCGAGCGATGCGTCGAAGCTGTCCGGGATGTTTACGACCAACGCATATTGAACGATCTAACCCCGGAGGAGGAAGCTTTCGTTATCGAGAAAGCGTGGGGCGAGACCCGTGAGACGTACGGCAAACGAACCACGCGTGCGATGCAGGGGTGGAAGGATCAGATCGTCCCCGAGCTGCGACAGCGGTTAGTGGCGCGGCAACGGATGCTAACGGACGCGGGTTCGAACTCGGGGAGTGCCGAAAAGGGATCCGACGAAACTTCTTTTGGACCCGACGTCTCGGAAGGACGGAAGAAGACGCAGGGTGGTAAGAAGGGCGGCGCTAATAACAACAACGCCGCTAACAACGACGGTAACGCCAATGGTAACGCCAACAACGACGGCACGGGATACGAATCGTCCATCCGCGACTTGTTCCGGCTGGTCCGTAACCTTCACGAACATCCGCCGCTGGACATCAACCGCGGAGATCGGACCAAGCACGCGATGACCAAATCCATGGGCACGCTCGCGACCACCTTATCGGCGCCTCGTTCAGGTACGCACAGGACCCTAACCCTAACCCTAACCCCACACACGCACACACGTGCCCGATTACCTTTAACCCCTATTAGCTACACCGTAATTAGCTAATTCAACTCGCGCTGACCTCACGAACGCGTACGCAAACCAAACTTCGCAGACTCGGACGATCCTTGGTCCAACGCCAGGCGGGTGGTGGAAGGGTACCTGACGCACACGTTCCCGGAACTGCCCATCGTCGCGCGGTACCTGCTCGAACACAAGGAACAAATCGAACGGATGAAGAGTGAACGACGGGCGGGGGTTCCAATCGGCGGTTCCGAGGGTACTAACCATACCAACGCTACCAACACTAATAACAACGGCGCGGGTACGAGGAACCAGGGCGGCGGCAATCAGAAGGGCGGGAACAATCAATCGAAGGGCGGTTCAGCCACGAGTGGAGCGGCGAGACGAAAACAGCGCAAAAGCAAAAAGTGATAGTACGATCGACGCGAGTGAGGGATTTTATTATGAACACTCAGACTACCTTCGTAACGCTTAATCATCCCCCGAGAGACACACACGATCACGCCTTGTAGGTACCCTGGATCCCGTACTTGTACTTCATGTCCTTGTCAACCTGAAGGCACGCGGTGGCGTCCAATCCGTCCATGACGTTCGCCTTGTAGCTCGCGCTGACGTGTCCGGCGGAGCACACCGCGGCTGTTAATGGTAAATAAAACACGACGTCAGTCACATTGCCCGTATGGAAGTACAAATAAACTCGTAAATAAAAATAAACTCGTACCTCGCACGGCGTGCCCGTTGTCCAGTTTCGTGGCGATACCCGCGGCGAGCTTGAGATCTCCGCCGTTCAGTTTGTAGATCGCCTCCGCGGCCGCGGTGGTGTCTTTATCGATCTTGAGCGCGGCGCCGGCTTTGATCGTGGAGAGTTGATCGGAGATGACGGCGGAGACGGTGAGGTCTGTGAATGTTAAATAAAACACTTACCCGTCAGTACTCAAATTGCCCGTGTGTGAATATAAAAATAAACGTACCGTCGGCGGCGAGTTGCGCTGCGAGGGCGTAGGACGCGAGGCCCTTGGCGGCGTCCAGCGACGCCTCCGCTCCAACCTGTTCGTGGATGATGGATGTACGGGTAAACAGTCAGCGTTTGGCAATTCGTTTGGCGATTCGTTTGGCAATTCGTTTGGCGATTCGTTTGGCGATGGTTTGGCAATTTGTTTGGCAATGGGACCGAATAACCAAATAACCAAAAAATGACCAAATGCTCTCACCTGAGCGTCTCCTAGGTTGAGGCACGCCGACGCGTCGATCTTCGGGTTTCCTCCCAGGGCGTTGGACACGTCAGCCTTGACGCCGATATCCCCGTGCATCAGGGTGTTTGCCACCTTGAGGGACTTTGCGAGATTGGACGGGTCCGCGCTGGCCACCGTCTTGAGCCCATCTGTGAACAAAACACTTTCCCGTCAGTCGAATTGCCCGTACGAGAATTAAAATAAACTTACCGACTACGCCGGATTTGGTCACGGACACCTTCGCGGCGCCCTTGTCTGAGAGTTTGAGCTCTGCGCTGAGGTCTTTGTCGACGACGTAGGTGGCGGTGGCGTCGCCGGTGAGATCGGAGCCCTTCATGACGGACTCAGCCTTGACGCTCTGTGCGGGGATGGGCGGTGATGAGAATGAGTGGGGTGATGGTTTTTTTTAGAATTGAGTCGAATAGTGTGTGGGTGACACGTGGGATTTGAAGGGTTCATCGGGAGATGGGGTGAACGCGTGGGCGGGGTGGGGGCGTACCAGGTCGTCGGTGGCTTTGGAGCTGATGTTGAACTTGTTGTCGTAGCTCAGTCCGCCGGTGAGGACGTCTGCGGATGAAGGGATGAAGGGGCGAGCGGGTGGGTTTAGAGTAGGGGCGTGCACGCATGGGTGGATCGCGGCTAGGTATTCGGGGCTCATTTTCGTCGTTGTTCGCCCTGCTGATGAGGGCCTCCGTCGAGCTGCGCGCGGGGACGGGATGAATCGGGCACGCACCCTTGACGGCCTTGCCGATGTCGCCGAAGTATTTGGCCATCGTGTGAAAGCCTGCGTCGGGGGCGGGAGAGACAGCGCGGGTGTGTCAGGAGGCCACGTTCGAAGAGTCGAAGGGAAGTTTCCGCTCAGCTGCAGCGCTCGAAAAGCGCGGTGTGATTTGTGCGATGTCGAGCCGGGAACGCGGCGTCTGTCGATGACGCGAGGGTGCGCAGACCTAATTTCGTCCGGAAACGGGCGCGGACGTACCTGTTGTTGCGTCGTGAGTTGCCGGTCGATGCCGCGCGCGATATCGAAGTGTCGAACGGCGCGAGTCTCCCTCACGAACCGCACCAACGAACTCGATCGACTGCAGGGGTGACGAGGACGATAGCACTGGCGCTGATCCAATCCACCGGCGTCCGAATCTGATTTGCAATCACGGAAACAAACACATCTGGTCGACAGTCATGAATGATTCATATTTTGTGACGAAAAACGCGTTTGGTAACTACGACTACATACGAAGCTCTAAAGGCAAACTAACCCCGAAAGCGCGAAAAATAAAACAATTTTAGCAGACTGCCGACGCACTGGGTACATTCGCTCGAAAACACCCGGGTGTAACACTAACTCAGAGTAGGCAGTAGTAATCCACCCCGATCGACGGAAGCACACACCGGAACGCCGCCGCCCGATCCGTCAGGTCGCGACACCCAACTCCAAGCCACATCGAACAAACGATGCGCTCCGTTCGTGAGCTCGCCCGCTTCGCCGCGCGCGCCGCCCAGGTCACCTACCCCACGGGCACCACCAGCGCCCTGCCCATCGCCCCCGCCGCCTCCCTCCTCCAGAGGCGCGTCGGCGTCGCAATGTCCGCGCCCGCCTCCGTCGACGTCGACGCGTACAAGGTCGGCGACTCCACCAACATCAAGTGGCACGAAGGCTCCGTGGACTCCGCCACCAGGGAGAAGGCCATGAACCAGAAGGGATGCGTCCTCTGGTTCACCGGGCTCTCCGGCTCCGGCAAGGTGAGAACGCGCGTTCGATAAAAAAAAACTTTTCCGAGATTGTAGTACCACCGGCGCGCACCGACACCGTGTACACGAATCCAAACAATGGCGTATCCTAACCCCAATCACCCCCCCACATCCATCCCCCAGTCCACCGTCGCGTACACCCTCGAGCACGCGCTCTTCCAGCGCGGCAAGATCGCGCAGGTGCTCGACGGCGACAACATCCGCCACGGACTCAACTCCAACCTCGGATTCTCCCCCGAAGATCGCGAGGAAAACATCCGTCGCATCGGCGAAGTCGGCAAACTGTTCGCGGACAGCGGCATGATCACGCTGATATCGTTCATCTCCCCGTACCGCAAAGACCGCGACACCGTGCGCGAGCGATGCGGCGACAAGTTCGTCGAGGTGTACATGAAGATCCCGCTCGAGGTGAGAGTTTTTTTTAATTACACCAGCTGTACGGGCAATTCGACTGACGTCATGTTTTTTTACGTAAATAGGTTTGCGAACAACGGGATCCTAAAGGACTGTACAAAGCCGCGAGGGCGGGTAAGATTAAGGGATTCACCGGCATCGACGACCCGTACGAGGAACCGCTGGACGCGGAGATCGTCATGGAGGTTGCGAAGGAGGGCGGCGACGGTACCCTAGCGCCGCCCGAGAAGATGGCGGCGGCCATCATCGAGATCCTCGAGCAAAAAGGATTCCTCTCTGCGTAAATTCTTCATACGCGAGTTACGCGTCGTCACGCCTCTGGTCGACGGGCTCATGTCGCGCGACGAGACCACATTTCGATTTAATCAATTTACCCACGAGCGGAAAATCGCGCTCTGATTGATGATACACTTGAACCCTACGTCGAACCTAGCTAGTAGCTAGCCGAGTCTAGTGACGATCTCCCCCGCGCCGACTCGCCCGGTCACTCGAAGCTCGTTTATAAATTTCTCCAACTCGACCCTGTCGCATTTGGCGACGATCGCTTTCGTCTTTTCACCTTCCTCGCGCTCGTCCAACTCCGCCTGTGCACGCGCCGCCTCTGAACGCGCCGCCTCCGCGGCGCGCGCCGTCTCCGCCGCGCGTGCCCGTTTCTGCCATTCAGGTTCCGGCGGCGGCGGCGGCGGTGGTAGCTGTAAAAAGAAAAAAACACGTCGTCATTTTAATTTCCCATACGAAGATTACCAAAAATAACCAAAAATAACCAAAAATAACCAAAAATACGAAGATTAAAATAAACTCACCGGCGCCTCCGGGACGTCGGCGCTTGCGAAGATGCATTGCACCCATCGTCGTTCCATGCGCTGCCCTTTCCCTCTGTTGGTGATTGCTCGCTCGTGCACTTGCAGTTCTTCCAGTGGCATCCCGCGGTCGGTAAACAGCCGTTTTATGAAACGGTTCTCAAAGTAATACGCCCTGGTCCCGTCGCCCCGGACGTAAAAGTTATCCCCGAGCTTTCGCCCGTCGCGCGTCCCGAGCCTCGTTTGCGCCAAGTCCCCGGCGGCGTAGTCCCGCAGTAGCACCCGGCCTTGACCGCCGGTTCGCATGACACTGGAGACGTTTCGTATCGCGTCCGGCATCCGATCCGGCGCGATCGCCGAAAGCACGAAGACCATAGTGCACACGTCGACGCACCCGGGTGGTATATGCGTATTAGCCATCGGCTCGCGACTAACGTCGCACACGAACGGCCTGATCCGATTCGCTTTATCTAAAGGCAATTGAGCCCGCCGTGTCTCCACCAGCGATACGGCCCTTTGAGAAAAGTCGCAGCAGTACACGGTGGCGGTGGGATCGAGGTCCAGCAAGGGAAACGCAGAGTTGCCGACGCCTGTAAAAAATAAATACGATGTCATCAATCTAATTGCCCATACGATGATTAAAATATAAACTCACCGCAGCCGATTTCGAGAAAGACCCGCCCTGGGAACGGGGGTATCAGCGTGTCCGGGATGGCGTATCGCGGCGCTGGGCCGACCTCGATGGGTTCCTCATCGTTGGTTTTGATGCGCTCGACGTTGCCTGCTTTCTCAAGCGGATCGACGTCGGAGTCAGAGTCGTCCGAGTCGGAGCTGGCGTCGTTTACATCATCACCCGCGGCGGCGGCGGGGAAGACTCGGGCCCACTCCCGCCTGAAGTAGTGCCGGTCCTTGAAGAACCTGTCGCCGTTGTTCTTGTAGAAGACGTCCCAGTTCTTCCGCGCGTCGCGCTCGTACTTTTGGACCCAAAACTGGTAAGATCGTGAATTGAACGTGGAAAGGGGGCGTCAGGCGTCGTGTGTGTCCCCGGGGGTGAGAGATGTGTCGGGGAAAGATGAAGAGCGAAAAACGGCACCCCATTCTCGCGTTCGTTCGGAATCGACGGCGGATGATTTACGGACGCACGAACGCACCTCCGAGGCCTTCTCCTTGTCGCCGTAGAGAGACTTCGTTCCGTTCGTGCCGTCCGAGGCTGACATCACGACTCGGATTCGCCCGGGGGCGCGGGCGCGAAGTGACGACGAAGAGGTCCGTCGTGGATAGCAGTGGCAAAATAATTGTAGCAGGTCCGACCAAACGAAGGCGGTCGGCTGCACATTTTCGAGATATTTTGCGCGCGAGATTGGAGCTGATATTTTCAATTCACTTTTTGCTTTTCGCACACCGACGCGCGCGCGCCTGGAGCACACGATGCGCGCCACCCTCGCGTTGCGGACGACGCCGGGCCTCGCCCGCGCGCGCGTCGCGCCCCCCCGCCGCAACACGCGCGGCGTCACCGTGCCAGCCGCCGTCCACACCCAGCGGGACAAGAACGGCCGAAGGGACTTTTACGCCGAAAACCAAGAGTACTACAAGAAGAAGGAAATCACGAACGCGATGTTAGTGGGCGCGGCTATTCCCGCGGTGGTCACGTGCGCGGCGTCGTGGCAGCTCGCGATGTCGGCGGAGGCGACGGCGGCGTGGTTCATGTCCGCGGCGGGCATCACGGAGCAGATGGAGATCCTCAACATGGAGTACAGCACGTGAGTGTCATGTCAACTCCGTCGGCCGAATCGATGAATGATTCTCACCAAACGCAATTTACTTCCCGAGAAAGAAGCGCCCGCCCCTGACCCAACCGCTTCCTTCCTCCCCGCTCTTGTTAACAGGGGTCTCGCCCTGAGGTCCGCGCCCCCCGTGGCGGTGGACGACGACGCGTACCACGCGGACAGCGACGACTTCTACGATTGCGAGATCATGAGCGTCAGATGCGCCGCGTGACGGGCACCCACGGGACCGACACCCGTTGCCCGCACCATTGTGAAAAAATCCAAATGTCATTCAAAAGGGAACTTTCGGTTTCCCTCGGACTTTGTGTTCAAAGCCTGTACGAGTATAAGCGAAAAGACGGCGCCTGCCTCGGCGGCGACGCGAGCAAAATTCTCCCCCCGCGTTTAAGATTGTAACGAGTAACCAGCAGTATTTTATCTCTCAAACGCAGTCACGTCGCGCTGAGTAGTCTAACTAACCAGGGGAGTCGTCAATCAATCATTCTCGGAAAATCAATCTTCATTCTTCGGCTTTGGCACAGCGTCGGCGTCGACTAAAACCGCGCCCGGGTTGAGCCTCGCCATCGCGCCGCGAATCAACGCGTTGACCGTCGTTTCACCTCCGCCCAAATCTAACGCCTCACAAAACGCCTCGCACGTCCTACGAACCGCCGCCTCGTCCTTGTCCCGAATCGCCATCGAAGCCCGAACTCGGCCGGGGACGTCGACCGGGAATTGGATCAACACCGGGGGCAGCCTTTCAAACGCCGCGTTGGCGACCTGAACCGCCGCGTCCAGGTGCACGCGCTCCGCGAGCGCCCACTCACGCGCGGACTCCACGAGGTCGTGCTGCTCGCCGTCCTTGACGTCGAACGTCAGAAGCCGGCCGTCGGGAGCCCTGATGCGAAGCTCGAGAAGCGTTTTTCGTTCACTGAAAAGAAAACACGACGTCAGTTAAATTGCCCATACGAAGATTACCAAAAATAACCAAAAATAACCAAAAATAACCGAAATAACCAAAAAAACCAAAACAAGCTCACCTTCGTTTGGCAATCGTCGCGTTGACGCGGTCCACGAGCGCGGGGACGAGTTGCCTCGGAATTCGAAAAACCTCCGCGAAACCACGCACGACCTCCGCCAGGTCCTCTTTCACTCGCGGCGATACCACAGCCTTGCGACCGTCCGGGACGATGACCGCGCATCGACCGACGGTTTCGCCGTGTGGGTTTGCATTTGTATCGGCGTTGGAGTCGACTTTTTCGGTGAGAGCGTTTGTGAGTTGCGTCACTGTAGAGTCAGCCTCGGGTATGGAGTTGACACGCATGAAGTCGCGAACGACGCGCTCCATGTCGTCGCCCTCGCGCACCTCCACCGTCGCCTTGCGCGTCTTGGGCTCATCCGGAGGATTTTGTCCTCCATTGTCCTCCATTTTGTCATCCGGAGGCTGGACCACGTCGACGTCGAGCGAAGCCAAAACGCGCCGCTCCGCGAATCGCTTGGAGAGCTCTATGACCCTCTCCTCGCGTTCGCGCTCGAAACGCTCGCGCTCCAGCCGTTTCCGCTCCTTCTCCTCAACCTGGAAGTCCAACGCACCCAAAGTCTCCTGACGTGTCCGTAAGTTGTACACGGCGGCCATTAACATCCGTCGTTCGCGAAGACGAAGCGTCACCGCGGAGGCGAAGAGCCCACCGGGGACTCTGGCGGAATCTTCAAATGCATTGGAATTCTCAGAGATTGCATCAGGGTCTTTGTGGTTCAAACTCGCCAGGTCATCCTCCTCGGTGCTACCGTACCCGCTCAAGATGTTCGTCGCCGCGGTGGCAATCCGCCGAATCGCGGCGCGCTCGTTCGTCGGCGACAAAGGCCTGGACGCGTCGAACGGCTCGTGCATCAGACCCAGCGCTACGAGCCTCGCCTGTGCACAAACAAAACACTTTCCCGTCAGTAAACCTAATTGCCCGTACGAGAATGTAATAAAATAAACGTACCGTCTCCGATTCGCTCTCCGATCGGCTCCCGCTCCAGTGAGGATCCGCGCCGCCGCCCTCGAGCGCCTTGACCTCCGTCTCGTTCGCGAGCAACACACGCGTGGCGCACATCAACGCATCGCTCGGACCAGCCGCGGTGATCACAAACGAATCCGACTCCCCGCACTCCGACATTAAATTACCTTTTCGGAGAAGAAATAAATCGAGCGGGTCTAGCCCTCGCGGGGGAGGCGCGCCCTTCTCGAAGAACGCGCGCGATGCGTTCAACGCGGCGGTGGTGGCGTCGCCGCCGTCGCTACGCGCTTTCAAGTCACCTCCAAACCCGTGGAGGCCGTCGTGGACGCCGGAGTCGTCGGCGGAGAGGTCCGCATACGCTGCAGCCGCCGCGGTCTGCGCCGCGAGCCTGGCCAAGGATTTGCGGTGGTGGTCGAAGGATGGGTCGTCGCCGCCCGGTAGGTTGGGATCCGGCGCCGAATACAACGCGTACGCCTCGTCATCGTCGTCCTCGTCGTCGTCCACGAGGCTCAAGTCAACGCCGATCCGCGCCGCAGCCTTCTCCGCGGCTTCCTTCGGGTCGAACGCCTCGTTCGTGAGCATGAGTTCCTCCTGTGAGTGATAAACAAAACACGTCGGGGTTCGTCAGTCTGATTGTGCGTACGTAAATAAAATAAAAGTAGAAGCTCACCTCGATCGTCATGGAGCCGCCGCCGCCTTCCTTGGCGGCGAGCGCCGCGATGGCGCGTTTACGCCCGCGTTTCTTCTTCTTCGTGTCCTCCATCGCACTGAGCTCGTCCTCGTCGCCGTCGCCGTACAGACCGAGGCCTTTAGCGCCGCGCCACAGGTCACTGCCCCGGGGCGGCATCGCCATCTGAAAATAAAACACGACGTCAATCCAATCGCCCATACAGAAATTAAAATAACTCACCTCCTTGCGCCACGACCGCAACAATTCAATCTTACGTATGACGCCAACCCTGGAAATCTCAGTTCCGGGCAGACGCATGCGAACCGCGTTGTGAGGGTTCGTACCAGGGGCGAGCGCGTGGTGCGCCAACAGGAGATCCGCGTCCGTGGCGTTGGTCTCCCTGTCGATGAAAACCTCGCGGCTGGGTTCATTTCCCCCGGTGAAGGTTTTTCCAGATGTAACAATCACGACGTTGTCGACGCCGAGCTTCATCGAACCGCCGCTTCCAGGTCTGTGCGGAATCAGGTCCAACAGCGGTATCAACGCCGGGAACGACGTCCCGGTGGTCGATCGCGTGATCCACACGGCACGGGCACGGACGATTCCCATCGCCCACCGTACGTCGTTCAGGTTAAATGTACCGCTAGCCGCGTAGTGCCTGTGAACAAAACACGATTTGTCATCCAATTTGTCATCCATTTGTCATACCATACGAGAGTTAAAAGTTAAAATACACGTACCGTCCAGGCTTCCTGGCGCACATAGCCTGTAAACCCCGGGTGCAACCCTTGTTTACGATCCAATCGTGCGCCGCGTCAACCGTTTGTTCCCACTCGCGCCGACGTTCCTCGGCGTAGGTACCGCGCAGGGTTTGGAGAACCGACGCGGACGGCTCCACGTGCCGCAGCGTCTTCACGTACGGCCCCCACGGCGACTCGAGTCCATGGACGAGCTTGAACCGTTCGTGCAGGAGCATCATGGCTGTAAACAAAACACAAACACGACGTCAGTCTGATTGCCCATACGGACGGAAATAGAAATGGGCAAATAGAAATAAACTTACCGAGAGCGTAAGTGGGTTGTTCGTTGAACAGCGGCCTGAGTAAGGTGCCCACGGGCTGGTCGTTGACGCGGTAGGTCCGAGCCGCGACGTGCGAGAGCGCGAGCGCGATGGGGATCTTAACCACGGCGTCGCCGACGTTCACCACCGATGACGACTCGTCACCGCCCGATGATGACGACTCAGTGAGCCCCGTAGTCACGAGCCCGCGGCCGTCTCCGGGTTTGCCGATCACCTTTGACACGTTCACCCCGTTCGCCACCACCCCGCCTTTATCCAACACCCACGCCAACAGCGTGTCGTACCGTTCCGTGAGTTCAGTCTCCTCTTTGTCGCGAACTTCGAGTGTGGCGGAGGATGACGAAGAGGAAGCCGTGGAGGCGTTCAATTTGGAGTTTCGCTTTTCTTCTCTCGCGTTCCTCTCGCCCGCCTCCATCGCCACCATCCACGGCACGTCGCTCACCTTGACGAAGGACGCGTCCTCGTCCTCGACGGCGGCCCACTCGCGTAGGTTCGTGGATAGGCCACCGGCGGAGGCGACGGCGCCGGCGGCGATGGAATCGCCGCAGTCTCTGGCTCGGCGCATCCTGTCAACCTCGGCGACGGATGACGACGACAGCTGTGCGTTTCCTCGCACGAGGGATCGGGCGGCGTTGGGGTCATCGGCGTCGGGCCCATCGTCGTCGTCGTTTGAATCGACGAGCATGCCCCCGAGCACGTCCCGCCTGCCCCACGTCTGCGAGCGTCGAGCTGCTTCTTCTTCTTCCTCGTCTGAATTAATCGATGATGATGTTTCCGCGTCGATTTCGTTCTCGGCGGGGCTCGGGGTGGGCGCGGCGCCATTGTCGCCGCCGCCGCCGCTCAGCCGGGCGGTTCCCCCCCACGCATCGTCGCCCTCCTCCGCACTCGCGGCTCCGATGCCGAGTAAACGGGTGGACGATACCGGCGGTCGGATGTCCCCGCGCGCGGTCGCCGCGGCCACCGCCCTGGCTCGGACCCATCCTCCTTCCAAGATGGGATTGACGGCCGCGTCGTAGTCCGGGCGGGTCCGGGCCTCCTTCATGGCGACGTTGACGTGGTCCTGCACCGACTCCGGGCCGTCCAGCGCGAACTCCTCTACCGTGACGTCGTCCACGAAGGATGACGCGTGTCCGGAGGAGGATGAGGAACCCGACGGTGGCTTAGATTCGTCAGCAGCATTCGCGCGGGCGCCGGTTGGAAGAAGCGCGAGGAACGCGGCGCACGCGGCGAGCGTGCGCCACCGCGACGAACTCCGCGGGGCGCGCCGCGGCGGACCCGAACCATCGAGGCGCCTCGCGGGTGGCATCCCCGCCTTCAAAAAACCCGTACCGCGCGACGTGCGAGTGGTGACCGTGGGGTGCCCTAGACTCAATTCACAGCGGAGCTCGGGCAGCTTTCGCTAACAGCGAGAAATAACATCGCGCAGGCTTGCTTGCGTGGTCATCAGAGGTGAAGTTCCTTCCAGCGGTGAATTCGAGTTTGGCTTTGGCTTTGATTGCCAAATATTTCGATGATGAGTTATTAGACCGTGCCTTCGTATAAGTGCGATCAAAGATCCGCCATCGAAGGACGTGTTTTGATTGGGTGAATCTCACGGAGATTCGCTCCAACTGTCAGCAGCAGCGGAGAGTTCAGCTGATGGATGGAGCCGACTCCTCGGTGTGACGGGTCCCGGTGCCGTCGCACACTCGGCCACGCGTCCCAGCGAAGCCGGGACGAGGACGAGAGGTTCATTCACGTGTGTGCTCGGCGTCACGCGTGACTCGTCAAACGGGATCAACCTCTCATCGATTGAGAGACGACCGAAGCCTCGCGTCATCGCTGCTGCGAACATCGGGACGTGAGCTGAGCGAGCGTCTCGGGGGGTGAACTTCGTTCGATATCCGGGTGCGGGACCATGGGGAGCGGAGTGATGGCATCGAGCTCGGCGATGGCGGCGCTTTCGCGTCCCGTCGCCACGATGCGACGCGCGCGATGCGCGTCCGCGTCCATCGGGGGTAGGCCGGCCGCCGCGCGCACGGCCCGGCATCCCCCCGCGCGCCTCGGTGGCATCGCTCCCCAAAAATACTCGCAAAACTCATCCGTTTGTCGCGCGGCGTCGCGCGACACCCCCGCGACACCCACCGAGCCCGCCTCCACCAAGTCCGGCGTCTCCGCCAAAGACACCGACGAGGAATACGACGTCGTCGTCATCGGCAGCGGCATCGGCGGCCTCTCCGCCGCATCCCTCCTCGCGAAATACGGCTACTCCGTCAAACTCTTCGAGTCGCACTACCTGCCCGGCGGATGCTGCCACATGTTCGATCACAGGGATAAAGACGGAGGGCTGTGGAGCTTCGAGGTGGGGCCGTCCATCTGGGAAGGACTTGATAGACCGACCGGTAACCCGCTGCGAATGGTCTTCGACGCACTCGACGAGACGATGCCAGTCGAGGTGAGAGTTTATTTTTACATTTTTGCATATGGGCAAGTAGACTGACGACGTGTTTTTAAATACAGACGTACGATGGGATCAGCATGTGGACGCCCGAGGGGCACTGGCGGTTCCAAGTGGGCGACGACGACGCCCCGGGCGGGTTCTGCGATTTACTCCGCGAGAAAGCCACGGACCCGGAGCTGGCGATCAAAGAATGGAAGGCGCTCAAAGGGCGGCTGGAGCCGCTGTACGACGCCCTCGACGCGTGTCCGCTCACGGCGCTGCGGCAAGACGCCGGTAAGTTTATTTTAATCATCGTATGGGCAATTTGAATGATGCTGATGTCATGTTTTTGTTTCAGGTCTTTTGCTCTCCACCGTCATCGCGATTCCGTTTTACCTCACGCACCCGAACGTCATGCTGGATATACCGTACATCCTCGACAGCTTTCACAAGCTCTCCAGGCAGTACGTCACCGAGCCGTTCCTGGCGCAGTGGATCGACATGCTCGCGTTTTTCAGCGGGTGCGTTCATCTTTATTTTCGTCATGTATGGGCGATTAAACTGACTCCTTCGTGAACCCTTTGTCACTCACAGGTATCCCGCGGAAGGCACGATGGGCGCCACGATGATCTACTCCATTCCCGGTTTCCACAGACCAGGCGCGTCGCTGTGCGCGCCCGTGGGTGGAACCGCGGCGGTGGTGGATAAGCTCGGCGGGTGCCTCGAGAAATTCGGCGGCAGCATGGAGCTCAAAAAACACGTCGAGGAGATCATCGTGGAGGACGGCGAGGCGACGGGGGTGGTGCTCAAAGGCGGCCGGATCGTTCGGGCCAAACACGCCGTCGTGTCGAACGCCACGGTGTGGGACACCGTGCCATTACTGCCGAACAGGGAGGAGCTGACGCTCCAGGGGTTAGAGGGCGCGGCGGACTGGAAAGAAGACATGGCAGAGATACCCGCGCTCGGCAGCATCATGCACCTCTTCCTCGGCATCGACGCGACGGGGCTGCCGGACCTGGACCCGTCGCACCTGGCGGTGATGGACTGGAACAGACCTCTGGGTGACCCTCAAAACGTCGTCACCATCTTCATACCCACGGTGCTCGACCCGGAGGTGGCGCCGCCTGGTAAGCACATCGTGCACGTGTACACCGCGGGGTCGGAACCGTTCGACCTGTGGGAAGGTAAAGATCGCAACAGCCAGGAGTACAAAGATTACAAACGCGAGCGGGCGCAGATTTTGTGGGACACGATCGAAAGGATCATCCCCGACATCAAACAACGCGTGGAGGTTGAGATCTACGCCTCGCCGCTGACGCACCAGCGGTTCCTACGCAGGCACAGAGGCACGTACGGACCGGCGTTGCCCGCGGGTGGTAAACTCTTCGGAGTGCTGCCGTTGCCAGAGGTGAGATTTTATTTTAATTTTCATACACGGGCGATTAGTTTGACTAACAGCTGTGTTTTGTTTACTACAGGTGCCGCAACCGGGCGTACTTTCGCCGATACCGAAGCTGGTGCGGTGCGGGGATTCGGTGTTTCCCGGGGTGGGGGTCCCCGCGGTCGCGGCGAGTGGGGCGATCGCGGCGGCTACCTTGGCGCCGTTACCGAAACACTTGGGTTTGATGTGGGACGTGGCGCGGAAGCAAGGGGAGTTTTGGAAGGAGAATCCGACTTGGCTCGAATCGTACACAAACGGCGAGAACAAACCTTTTCACCCGGCGGGGCAACATCCCGTGGGCGGGGCGGAACACATGCGGCCCGAGGAGTACTTCCACGCGCCGAAAGGGAAGGTGAAGGCCAGCGGGGAGGTTGGCAAGGGTGGCAAGGTGACCTCGGAGGAACCCGTGAGCCGGTGACTAAAAGGCCACTCGATACGGGCGTGTAACAATTATATCAATCATATGTGTTAGTCTATCAATCGTAACACTTATACCCACTACACACACACCGCTGCTAGATAAAGTAGCCTGGCTATCAGTCCGGGAGGTTAAGCGCGGATGGGCCCATCTCTATTTCCTCACCGACGTCCTCGAAAACCGCCGTTGAATCATCGCCGCCGTCGCAGAATTTCCGTTCCAGAACGAGAGGCTTGAGACACCCTAAGAGCGCCAGACTCAGCGGCGTCACCACGCAGATGAGCCAGCCGAATATCCCGATCGCCCACCGAGGGTACCCACCGTACGTCCCGGCAGCTTCCATTCCAATCTGATAACACAACATCACCGTCAGCACCGTCGGTACCACGTACTTAATAGCGACTGGGAAATAAGCCCCCGCGCCCATGAAGTCGTGGCCGCTAACCTGTTATTAACACGACGTCAGTCTAATTGCGCGTGTAAAGATTAAAGATTACGAAGGTAACTCTTAAAAGATGAACTCACCCGTCTGGTTTCCTCCCGTAGCCGCTCCGCGCCGTAGTGCCAACCCACGAACAAACACTCACACAAACCGGCGATGACCTGTTAACAAAACACGACGTCATACTAATTGCCCATACGAGAGTTAAAATAAACTTACCAGCGTGTAACGACTCACGTACGTATCCTGTGACAAACAAAACACACGCGCCGTCAGTCCAATCGCCCATACGTAAACATGATAAAGGTTGAGAAGCTCACCATGATGTCCACCACGTAGTACCCGCCCGTAGTGCACATCGTCAAACCGAGGCACCAGCACAGAAAACAGCACCCAAACGCCGTGAACGTCCTGTACGTGTTAAGAGTTAACCAAAACACGCCGCCAGTGTCTAACTACCCATACGAAAATAGTCTAATACCTTCGTATAAGGTTAATAGAAACTCACCTGTGTGTGGCGCAGTATTCGAACCGGTCGCAGCACGCGCAAATCACCGACTCGATCAACGCAAACGCCGAATCGATCCCGAGGCACAGGATCATAACCCAGAAGCACGTGGCGAAGAATTGACCTCCAGGGACGCCGAAGAGAGACATCGCCGACGGGTACACCACAAACGCCAGTCCCCATCCGCCCTGTGATGATAAAAAGAGAAATGTCAATTACGAAGGTAATAAACACGACGTCAGTGCAATTGCCGATATGAACATTAACTCACCTCTGCGACGTCCCCGACGCCCACGCCCTCCGCGTGCGCCAAATATCCTAAGAAGGTGAACACGACGAACCCGGCGAAGAGTGAGGTGCCGCTGTTACTCGCGGCGACGATCCACGCGTTTCGACCGCATCGTTCGGTTCGATCGCAGTTGGACGCGTACGCCTGGACAGACACGCGGGCGGTTGTTGATTGGTGTTAGTAATTGGGCATTGATATTTGGGCGGTGATGAAATGATCGGGTGCGGAGAAGGAGACTGCTCGACTGTTGGACACTCACCGGCATGGCGCCGCAGCATATGGACAGGCCGAAGAAGATCTGCGCGATGGCGTCGATCCACGCCTCGCCTTTTCCCAGCGCGTGAAGGTCCAACTGCCCGAGGTAAAACTGCACCCCAGTCCCGCTCCCCGCCAGCGACATCCCTTTGAACAGAAGGACGAACAGCATGAGATAGGGCAGGGGCATGGTGATCCACACCGCCTTGCCCGCGCTCTCCGCGCCCCTCATGACGCAGAGGAAGCACGCCACCCACGTCAGCGTGAGACCGAGCACCAGCCACCACAGCATCGGACCTACGCCGTCACTCAAGTCATCAGAGCGCATCAGCACATCGTTGACAAAAAAAGAGTTGGCCCTGTGAGTGTTAAACACGACATCAGTAGAATTGCCCATACGAGGATTACCAAAATAACCAAAATAACCAAAAATAACCAAAAATAACCAAAAATAACCAAAAGAACACGACGCCAGTCTAATTGCCCATACGCAAATATCAAAATAAACGCACCTGCCGTCGGACCACGGCAAGACTTTGCTCCACGTCGCCACGAGGAAGCACCACGCCCACGCCAGCACGGCGCAGTAGTAGCTCGCGAGTAAGAACGCCGCGAGCGTCGCCGCGCAGCCTATTCCCCACGCGCGTCCGTGCATCGCGGCGAGCGCGTCGACGCATCCCGCCTGCGCCACCTGCCCGAGCGCGAGCTCCATGGCCAGCACCGGCACTCCGAGGAAGATGACGGCGAGGGCGTACGGGACGAGGAACGCGAGCCCGCCGTGTTTGTACACCATGTGCGGGAACCTCAGTAGGTTACCGAGGCCCACCGCGCTTCCCACCGCGGCGAGGATGAACTCGGAGGTGGATCCCCACCGCGGGCGAGGCGCCTTGGCGTCGCTCAAGACGCTCCCGCCGTTGCCCCCCTCGGAACGCCCCCCTCCACCGCCCGTTCGATGATCCCCCGTGGTAGATCTACCGGTGCCGCCGCCGCCGGCATCTAGAGTACCGCCATCCGGGAAGAGTGGAGCGCCCCGGGTCCACAGCTCCGAGACACCCATGCGTGCGGCGCTTCCGTCTCCGGCGCCGGAGAGATGTGACGCGACGGCCCTGCCAAAATCTTTTGGTCTTGTCGGTGCCGATGTTTTTTTTTCATCAGGACTTTTCGAAAATGGGCCCAGCACACAGGCTAACCAGAGTATATCAGTCAGACGCGGACGATCTCGAACGTCGGATGGCACAAGTAACACCTCGATCTCCGCTGGGCCGGCACTGATGGGGCGGTACGGTAGCGCCCGCGCGGGCGCCGCGTCGCGCGATGCGGACGCGGATACCATCCCCTTACTCCACGGTGAACCCTCATCCGTGTCATCAACACGCGTGGGCGACGGGCGGCATGTCAGGTGGGCGCTCGGGGTGGTGGCGATGTCATGGCTCGGGGTGTTGTGCACGCTGCAGGTTTTCGGCCCTCACGGCGTCGTCGCCTTCGTCGCGACCGCGCCGCGCCCGGGCGTGACCCTCGGCGCCGCCGCGATTCCTCCTCCCAAGGCGGCATCGTCCAAACCGGCAGCGGGAGGAGGAGGACACGCGGAACCACCGCACGATACGACGACGACGGCGCCGCATCACGCACACACGACGGACGCGCGCGCCAAGGAAGGGGGCGCGTCGAACGGTGGCCAGCTGTCCGTCCCGCTCGTCATCGGCGACAACGCGGTGTTCCAGCGCGCGCCGGAGAGCGCGGCGGTGTGGGGCTGGGCGCCACCCGGCACGACGGTCACCGTGCAGATCATCGCACCGTCAGCCTCCGGCGACCTCGGAACCGAGGGAGGAGGCGCCGCGAAGGCACCCAGCGACGACGACGACGCATCATCATCGGAAGATCCCAATCAACATCATCCGACTGAGGCTCGCGACGCAGATGGTAAATTCGCAGATCACTGGGTGTTAGACCTCGGCGGATCCACGCGCGCGATGGCCACAGCCGTGACCGACTCCACCGGGTCATGGACCGCGAGGCTCCCGCCCATCCAAGCATCGTACAACCTCCAGCTCGTGATTTCGTCGCCGGGGATGCAGAGCATCACCCGCAACAACGTCGCGTTTGGCGAAGTTTGGTGAGTTTTTATTTTCATCTCCGTACGGGCAATTGGACTGAATTGGACTGACGACTGACGTCGTTATTATTTTTTTGTTCTTTTATTTTCTATTTCATTTCCGTACGGGCAATTGGACTGATACACTGACGTCGTTTTTTTTTTTGTTCGACTCTCACAGGCTCTGCTCCGGTCAGAGCAACATGCAGCTCGCGATGGCCGGCGCGTTCGACGCGGACGCCGACATCGCGGACAGCGGCAACTACCCGCTCATGCGATTCGCCACGATCAAGATGCAAGCCTACACCACGCCGGTGAGTTTTTATACCTTAATTAGCGATCGCCGTACGGTGGGCAATTAGAATGACGTCCCGCGTGTTTTGTGTATCTACAGGTCGACGACGTCCCCCCCTACATCACCGTGCCTCCTTACACGACCACCGTCTGGGGAGTCTCCGCGCCAGAGGCGTTTTATCCCAAAAATTCAGTCGCGCAGCAGGCTGACGTGAGCCAACCGTACGGCGGGGGTTCGCCCGCGATGGGCGGCTGGTTCAGCGCGGTGTGCTACACCTTCGGCAGACGGTACGAGTTTATTTCTATTTAGAGTTTATTGTTATCTTTGTATGGGCGAGTAGAATGACGGCGTGTTTTGTGTTTTGTTTGTGACAGGCTGTACCGGCACTTCGACGGCACCGTGCCCATCGGGCTGGTGGACGCGAGTTGGGGCGGAAAGACGATCGAATCCTTCGCGCCGCCCACCGCCATGGTAAGATTCCGTCCCCGGCTACCACTAAACAGTATCCCTCCCGTACTCGAATACCGAAATACCACCCAAATAACACCGCCCAATCACTGACCGACCACTCCCAACTCCAGAACGATGCGTCGTGCGGGATGGCGACCGGCAGCGCGAAGTCCGCGGACGCCGGCGACGAGCAGACGGTGTCGGCCGAGGGGACGGATAAGTGGGAGAAATGGCCGGATCACTGGAGGTGGAAAGGGACGCCGACGGTGAGTTTTATTTCTATTTCCGTATTTCTATTTACTTCGTACGGGCGATTCGACTGACGTCGTGTTTTGTTTACTATTAGGTGGACCCGAGCTACGGCGGCGGCTACACTAAACCGGCGATTGAAACCGCCGACGCGTCCCCCTCGTCCCCGTCCCCTACGAATAAAAAGGAGACGGGTGAGAAGAAGTCTTCTGGAAAGGACGAGATGGGTACTAAGAAGTCTTCTGGAAAGGACGAGACGGGTACTACGGTTAACGGCGACAACGGGCAACCCGTGAAGAAGTTGTCGACTGTCGATTACCTACCCCCCAACGCGACCACGCCGACGCCCGCGAAAAAAGAACAAGCCGACGCGTCCGGAAAGGACGAAAAGGCGGCAGACGTGGGACACAAGGAGAAGGCCATGCGTCCCATGCGTCCCGATAAGCAGGCTAATGCTGCGCAGCCCGCTAAGGCTCAGGCTAACGCTGAGCAGCCCGCTAAGGCTCAGGCTAAGCGGCGTCTCGCCGACGACAAGAAACCCGCCGCATCCGAAAAGAAGCCCGAGCCCGAATCCGACGACGACCTCGCCGACATCAAGGCTAAGCTGGACAAGATCGAGCGGAAGTTGCGGGACAAGGAGCTCACGTACGAGCCCGGGTCCGCGGGCCAGCCCGGCGGCACTCGTCGCAAGATTCTCGAGGAGGCTGACAAAAAACCACCGGTGAACGACGAGCCGAACGTCTCGGGGGGCGCCGCCGAGAACGACCCTTTCAAAGCCGCCGCCGCTTCAACAAAAACGGCCGACGAAACGGCCGATACGGGCGGCAACACCGACCCGTACCTCACCAACGGCCCGAGCACCATATGGAACGGCATGATCTACCCCATTCGCAAATTTCGGTTCGCGGGGGTGGCGTGGTACCAGGGCGAGTCCAACTTTGCCGACCCGACCAAATACGCGTGTCTCTTTCCCGCGACAATCACAGGCTGGCGAGCGGGGTTCGAGAACCCTTCGATGGCGTGGGCGTTTGTCCAGCTGCACGCGTACGACCTCCACGACTGGTCCGAGTTTCGCAACGCGCAGGTGAGTTTACCTTCTATTTCCGTATTTCTATTTCCGTAACACCTATGGACGATCAGACTGACTGACTGTTTTCTTTTAACTCTCGCAGGTGCAGGCGACGAAGAAGCTACCCGGCGTGGTCATGGCCGCCGCCATCGACCTCGGCGATCCAACCTCGCCGTGGGATCCCATTCACCCGAGGTATAAACAGGAGGTTGGACGAAGGCTGGCGCAGGCGGTGATCGGCGCTAGGTACGCGCAGTACGGCGGCGTGCACTACTCGGGGCCCAAGTTCGTAGACGCCTACCCGCTGGCCATCGCGCCCGAGGCGAACAACGGCGTCAAGGGATACCGGCTGACGTTCGAGAACGGCAACGGCGGCGCCGCCCCCGCGACGCTGCACTCCTCCCAGGTGAGTTTACCGTTATATTTCCGTATTTGCATTTCCGTGACACCTACGGGCGATCAGACTGACTGACATCATCGGTTTTCTTTTAACTCTTATTACAGGCGGCTTCGTGTAGCCAGACGGGCAGCGGGCAGTGCTGCAATGAATCGCCGTTTATTGTGATCGACGCCAAGACTGGCAACTCGGTGCGGGTGCCGTATTGGCTGGACAACGCGGGAGATAACGGCGCGGGCGCGGTGGTGATTTCCACGGACTTGCAAGTCAAAGAAGTGCGATACGCGTGGGAGCGGTTTCCGCAGTGCCTGGTGCGTTTATTTTTTTTGATTTATGTATGGGCGATTAGTGTTCTGACGTCGAACGTTTCTTTTTCTTTTCACAGCTGTATAACGGCGTCGGTGGGTACGAGGCGTACACGGACGCCATGCCCGCGGCGCCTTGGTGCTTCGACATGGCGAACGGCGTGCCTTGCCCCGTGCGTAACTTGCCGAACCCGTGGGCAGCTGGGAGCAGGTCGACGGCTGATATGGGTTTCACCGAACTGTTGCACAAGATTCCGGTGTCTGATTTGATCCAGTGGGGTCAGAAGGACTACGCGGAGGAGTTTCGTCCGGCGAGCGCGGGGGGAACTGGAGCCGCGGGGGATGGAGCGAATGGGGGTGCCGAGGGGGGTGCCGACGTGGGTGAGTCACCGCAGCAAGAGAAGGTCTCAAGTTAATAAGACACATCAGCAAGACATTTACGAAGAATAATAAGAGTTCGTTATTTTAATCCTCTCACGAGCACTCTCACAAAATCAATCTCCGCGGATCGACCCCAACGAACCCTTATCACAAATGATGAGCGCCTGTCTCGCGACGACTGCGCGGGTCGGGGTCGCCCCCCGCCGCGGAGCGCGCCCGCTCCGCCGCGTCCGCTCACTCACGGTCCGCGCGGCGGAGGAGAAGAAGGATGACGACAAGAGCATCCCCACGTCCCTCCCGCCGGACGTCAAGACGATACCCGCGCGAGATGTGGATCGGAATGAATACACCGGCGACTGGCGCACCGGCAAGGTGTGGCGCCCGCCGAGGGACGCGAACCTCCCGAAGTTCAAGGTGGACCTCGGCAAGGGAACCGTGACGATCGTGGATGAGGAGGAGGAACGAAAGAAGTACGCGCGGATGCGCGCGATGAACGCCGCGGCGGCGGACGCCGCGAAGGCGGCGGGTGGCGACGCCGGCCCGGGATCCCTCGTCGAAGAGAAGCAAATCAAACTCCGCGACCAAGGTGAGTTTATTTTAATTTTAATTCCGGTACGGGCAATCAGACTGACGGCACGTGTGTTTTGTTTATTATACCCTCACAGGCAACGTGGTCATCGCCGCAATGACACAAGAAGACTGCGTCGACGCCACCAAGCTCATCATGGCGCTCTTCTTCAAAGTTCGCCCGCAAGATTTCCTCGCGAAGGAACGACTGCAGAAAGAACAGAGCGAGCGCGTGTACGAAGGCCTCGTCAACGGCGCGACGGAAGCTAAAGATCGTTTATTAATCGCCGCGAAAGTTGGAGGGAAAGTCGTGGGCGTTGCGGAGGTTTCTTTACCAGGCGGCCAACGATTCGGTGCCGAGAAGCTGGAGCCCAAGGCGCCGGGTGACTTTCCGTACATCTCCGACGTCGCCGTGGCGCCGAACCAAGGCAAGCGAGGCATCGGGCGGGCGTTAGTCAGAGCGTGCGAAGCAGCCGTGGCGGCTCAGGTGAGCTTATATTAATTTCGTATAGGCAATTAGTATGACTGACGTGTTTATTTCTTTTGATCACAGGGCATGACTAAGATGTATACCCACACCAAGGTTGATAACGAGGCTGCGCAGGCGCTGTTCGAGCGCGGCGGGTACACGGAACCCGTCGAGGCCAAGGCGACGCTGACGCAGATGCAGATCGCGCAACGGGGGACCAAAGGAGGACCTCTCGTCGCGTTGGGGCTGGTGGAGGTTGGGCACGTCTTACTGGCGAAGGATCTCGACCCCTCCGAATACTGACGAGGTATATATAAAGAGTCATCGAGTACCGAGGTGTCCGTCGACTAACACTTAGCTAGTGCTAACTCTTAACTGTAATCATGATTGTTTTCACCACGACGCCACGTGGGCGTGTCCTACGTTCCATGACTACGCTAATTCGCTAATTCAGACGGCGGCGTCGGCGGTGTATATGGAGTTGTAGTGCACCTCCGCCCAGAACGATATCCAGAGCACCCTAGAACGAAAAAACACGATGTCAATCTAATTGCCCATACGATGATAATAAAATAAACGCACCGTTCGCTTCGTTTAACCCTCGGTGAAATCTCGATGACAAAGTTGTCCTGTAAACAAAACACTTACCCGTCATACTAATTGCCCGTACGAGAGTTAAAATAAACTAACCTTGTACGATGAAATGACGCACATACCAACGCCGTACGCGTCCGACGCAGCCTGCAACGTGATGTGATCGCCCCACGCCGCGTCCCTCGACATCTCGCTGACGTACGAACCCCAATCCTCGGGCACGAACACCTGTAAATAGGTAAATAGGTAAATAGGCAAATAGCCGTCAGTCTTATCGCCCGTATGAGAATAAAATAAACGTGACACTTTGTTGGTCAGTGAACTGACTCGTCGGTGAAAATAGAAACTACTCACCCTGTAGTGCTCCGACTCGGCTCGCAACTGATTCATGCAAACGGCTCTGCACTCCGCGTGCCTCTCCTGGTCACCGAACAACTGGTCCGCCAACGCTCGGAATTGGCAATTACCGTCGCCCCGCACCTGTACACAAACACGGCGTCAATCTAATTTCCCATAAAAGCAAAAAAATAAACTCACCTTCTTCTCCTTCAGCCCGTACGCTGCGAGCCGGTTATCCAGCCTATCGTGGTCCTTGGACGCGTACGACGGCTCGGGGAAGTTTTGGATCCGTTTAGGTAAAAGCTCCCTGTGATGAACAAAACACGAACGACGCGTCAGTCACTCTAATCGCCCGCGTATACTACGAGAGTTGAAAAATAAACAAACCTGGAAGCGGCTGATAATCCGTAGTTGCCGGTGGGCACGCCGCTCGGGGGTGGACCGGGCGGCGGCGGCGGCTGACCACGTGGCACAGTCACACATGTGACAGCTGTGTTTGTGCTCGCGTGTGGTGGCATAGGCATAGGCATAGGGGGCGCGCTCGGCGTCTGCGGCGGCGGGCCCTGCGGAGGCGGCGGCGGGGTCGATAAATTCGCCCTCATCTCGGGCACAGCCGTCTTCGTCGAGCGCACGCTAGGGTAGTTACCCGCCTGGGAACTCGTGCTGATTGGAGTTACGTCACGTGTTTGCGGTATGTGCGTCTGTGGCTTGGGCTGGGGCGGTAGGGACGTCCCGAGTAACGAGTGCCGCGCCGTTGACGTCGATGTTGCCGCCGCGGCAAACTCCGATTTGGGTCGGTACCGGTGGAGGCCATCTTCGCTTTGACTTTGACGCACAGCTGTGTCGTCGCGGTTGTCGAGGGTGAGGGTGCCGAGGGATGCGGCGGCGGCCGCTGCGAGTTCCTCCGGCGACGCGGACAGCAAATCGTCGATCGTCCCTCCGTTTGACATCGTTCCACTCGTCGACGGCTGCGAGTCTGACGTTGAGTTCCATCCATGGGGCCTCGTGATTGATGATGCCACTCCAGCCGCGGTCCCCGCGCCGGCGACGGGCGGCGGCCGTGCCTTGGGCTCCTCGGCATGCATCCGCTCCCTGTACACCTTCGCCTCCGCGTTGATCCCCGGCTTGATGGCTTCCATCTCCTCCATGCACGCCTTGACCTCGGCGAGGTACGCGCGATACCGAACCTTGTGTTTGTCCCCCGCGTGGTCCCGGTGCTTGCCCATCGTCTCGACGACCAGCGTGCAGAAGGCCATTAAGACGCGGAAGAGCTCCTGCTGGTTGCCCTCGTCCCTGTAGATCTTAGCCTGCGTGGAGTTTGGATGGGATGTGCGCGGGTGGATGTGGTGAGCGGGTGGTCGTGGTTCGAGATCCCCGGGTGCCGTCGTCGTCGGATCTGAGAATGGGGGTGGTCGGGGCGCGCGCTGTCGTACCGTGACGCCGGTGGAGTCGGCGACGGCGAAGTAGGCATCGAGCGAGTACCCCTGGTTCACGGGCTTCGCACGACGCTTAACCTGCTCGCTGATCTCCGTCGTGGTGAGCGGCACCTCCGTCATGTCGACAACCGTCCGCTCGCCTGAAAATGACTCGGCAAACGGGCGACTGGCGTGAGCTCGAAATCGGCCCGAAATCGCAAATTGGAAATTGTCGGGGGTTGACGATGGTTTCGAGGACTTTTGACTTTCAATTCTGGTCTTGTGGTACAACAAACAGGCAGACCCGCGGGCCGTATTAGACTTGATACTTTCTCTCTCTCTCACGTGACGTACACGCACGAAACGACCCATCGATCACTCGTGGTCGTGGGGCACGCGCTTGGGGAACATCTCCTCCCAGAAGCTCGTCGTCTGAGAGTACTGCTTCTTCAAAGCGTCTTTTTCAACATCGCCGATTGGCAGGCCCTGGAGTTAAAAAACACGACATCAGTCGAATTGCCCACACGAATACAGAAATAAACTTACCATCTTTGCCGCCGGGTTGAGGTTCCATCGGCTGTTGTGGAAGGGCGTGGCGGCCTGCGCGGAGGACGGGTCCGTCGGGTCCTCGAGGACGTTACCGCCGATACCGTCGAGGCCGTCGTGGGGTTCCCTGTGGGTTAAGGGTTCAATCAGGGGATGGAGGAGGGGTCAGCGACGTGGGTCTCAGATGCGGGGGTACATAATTCGTTTCGTTTCGTTGTTGGTTTTTTTTTGGTTGCGAGATTCGTGAAAAAAGTGCCGCAAAAGTGTAAATTCGCACCTCACGGGGAAGAGCGCGGCGAGAAGGCCGGTGGGCTGGGAGTACTGGCGCTTCAGCGCGTCGCGCTCGGCTTCGGACATCGTGTCGGCGTCGAACATCTTCGCCGCGGGGTTGGATTTGGAGTTGCCGAAATCGTTGAACGCGTTTGCGACGTCGGAGCCCGGCCAGATTGACTTGATGACGTTGTTCACTCCGCTGAGAAAGCCGCCGTTGTTGTTTTCGGTGGCATCGGCGACGCCTTCCTTGTCTGCGGTGTCCTTCTCGGTTTCGAGCTTGGCGTGGACGCGGACGGCGAGACGCGCGTGGCGCTTGGTGGACTTGGGGCGGGTGAGCGCCGCGCGGGAGGTGAGGGTGGTGGATGAGAGCGTGACGGCGACCATGTTGGCGGGATTGGCAAATGGCAAAGGGGCGATACGTTCCACGTCAGAAATGGAAGAAAAAGTGATTCGGCCGAGATATTTTCGTCGCGAAAATGGCAAATAAGACGGAGTCCACACGTGACCGAAACGCTGTGCGTGAACACGTCGTGTTTGGGGTTACGTTTCGGGATTCTCGGCACGGCTTATTTGCAATTTTCGAAGTTAGTTTTTCGGCCCGCCCGAGGCTTCCCAGCAGTCGTCAAACGTGCAGGTCGCGGCCGTCATGCCGCCGTCGCTGCAGGCCGCGGTCGCCTCGGGCGACGTCGCACTGGCGACGACGCTCGTCGACGCGTCGCTCACATCCAACGGCGGTGCGCACGCCAGCAGGAACATGGCCGTCATGGACAGAGCCGGCGACATGATGGGGCGGACCGCGCTCCACATCGCGAGCGAGAGCGGGCACGGGGTGATGGTGGAGTGGCTCCTCACGCAGTGCCAGGCGGAGGCGAACGCGAGGGATTCGCAGGGCGCGCGGCCGTTGCACTACGCCGCCGAGGGGAACAAGGTGGACGCGATCGACGTTTTATTAAGAAACGGCGCCAAGGTGTCGATGGCGGTGCGTGCCCTCCAATCATCTTTTCAAATCAAATCTTTTCAAGTGGGCACCCTCGACTGACGACTGACCAACCAACCACCACCCCCCCGGCATCGATATCGAACAGGACGACCAGGGCGAACTACCGATGCACTGGGCGTGCGCGCGCGGCGCCGTGGGCACGTGCGAGTCCCTCCTCCGCGAGGGCGTATCCCCAACCGTCCCGACCAAAACCGGATGGACCCCAATCCACCTCGCGGCTCTAAACGGCCGAGAAAAATTACTCGATTTACTCATCGCGAGGCTCCATAAGACCCGCGGGGACACCGAGCTGCGCGCCGCGTTGAACGCGCCGTTACCCGAGAACGGACGCACGCCGCTTCACCTCGCGGCACGCAACGCGCAGCTCGGCGCCATCGAAGTACTCGCGAACAAAGGCGCGGACCCGGAGGCGATCGACGCCGACGGGTTAAGGCCCGCGGATCTCACTTTAAACGCGGGGGTTCGAACCCTGCTCGGAGCGAGGACCGTGGGCGGGGGCGTGGGCGTCGGGGGGAAAAAGGTGGCCGCGACGGTCACAGCGTTGTCCGCGGTGGCGAGGTTTAAAAAAGGGGGAGGAGTCGGCAAAGGGAACGCTAGTGCCGTTACAAAAAATGTTGTGACAGCCGCCGCATCAAACGGGCCTCCGTCGCCGGTGCCGCCGCCGCCGAACGCGCCGCGTTCCGGCGCCCCACGTGCGCACGGGGCGGGATTAGCGACGGTGACGCGCGGGATGGATGCGCTCAAAGTTGAGGAGGAGATTGACTTTCAGGAGCGCGTACGGGAGGAACTTCGGGTCAGTCGCGAGAAGGAGAAAGCGTTTGGTCCTTTGGGCGGTGCCTCTACTAGCGAACGCAAAGCCAACGGGGCGAACAAGGAATTCCTGAGCAAGTACGGCCTGGATAACAAGAAGGACCTCTTCGCACCCTGACCGGTGATCAATCATACACTTTTAGCGGCCGGGGGCTAACGACGATTGATAGCGATTCATAGTTTCTACGTATTCGATTCATAGTTTCAAATACCGTCCCCCTCCGCGTGCATCTCACCTATCTCATCGCCGCTATCCGAGCTCGCGGGGGAGAGCACGAACACCGCGTCGTCCAGGATGTACGCGCCGTTCTTCTGATCGCCTTCGCATATGTAAGGCACCCTGGCCAGCCTGTTAACAAAAAAACATGACGTCAATCTAATTGCCCATACGGTCAAATAAAAATAAACTCACCGCTCAACTTTAAACCCCGCCGGCTTTAAAACTTTTTCGAAAAGCAAAGAAACGCCCTTCTCCCACGTCCCGTCGGTGGGCAAAGACAAACGCTCCTTCGGGGGTCTGTGCGCCTTACCATCCTCCACGAACGGCCGAAACGGAATCACAACCGCCAGCACTAAACGTCCAACCCCGGGCCTCAACAACGCCCTGAGCTGCGATAGGAGCGTAAACGGGGTATCGCACCTAGACGAAAAAAAACACAACGTCATTCCTCGAATTGCCCATACAACAATTAGAAAATAAACTCAGTCTACGCACCTGTCCAGGACGTTCAGAAGCGCCACGCACTCGAAGCCGTCGGGGTGCAACGCCGTGACTCCCGCATCGGACGCCATCTTCGCGATGCCATCGATCGTCGTGGACTCCACCACCAGGTCAAACTTTTTCTGCCGTAACCGTCGTACCATCGGTTCCGAGGCTTCCGTGGCGACGACGGCGGCGAAGTCCCCGGCTCGTCTCAGCGTCTCGGTCACCTCTGTTGTAAGAGTTGAAAACAAAACACGACGTCAGTCTAATCGCCCATACGGAAATAACTCTTAAACAAGAAACGTACCGCCCTCCCCCGCGCCCACGTCCAGCAGCACCCCTCGTGTCCCAAGGGACGAATCCGTCCCCGGGGACGAGTCGGCACCCCCGGGGATATCCCCGGGGATATCAATATCAATCGCCAAAAGATCTCGCGCCTGAGCTTCGGTGAGCACCTGCATCTTCCCCCGGCCCAGCATCGCGTTGGCGTCGGTGAGGGACATGAACTTGCGTAACTGCGTGCACGCGGCGCTCTGCGCCCAGTTCACCACCCACGGTCTTCGACTCGATCGCATCAAGAACGAATTCGTGGCGTCGTCGCGGGTTAAAGGGCGGAACACCGCGGAGAGGTCGGGATGAAGATCTTTTCGAACCTGTTTTGGGTAAAAGAAACACGACGTCTCAGTCACATTGCCCACACGCACACGGAAATAAAAATAGAAAATAAAAATAGAAATAAACTGACCGCGTCGTAGTCCATCTGCGCCGGGGTGAGTCGCGCGTTACAGTGCGCGCATATGACGCTGAGCTTCTCCACGGCGCCGTCGGGCGGGACCCCGAGCCACTTAAGTGTGCGCTCCATCGTGCCTAGGTCCGTGCTCGATCGAACGATGAGCGGCGGGCGGGCGGGCGATGAAGGCCTCTCGTCGGCGGTGGTGTCTGATGGGAGTTCAGATGATGGTGGCGCGGACCTGACCGGTGCGACGAGTGAGAGGTGACGCCGGTCGTGGATGCCGGTGGGGTTCGAGCGGCGGCGCGAGGGGCGACGACCGACGACGACGACGGCGCGAGAGGAGGTGACGATCCCGACGCCGCTCGGCGGCATGAGGAAGTGTCCTCTAGAGGTGACGCGCGTTCAATAGGGTTGTCTCACAATGAATTTTCCGCTTGTGCGAATTTAACCCGCGCGGGATCTGATGGTCTGCCACTTTGAACCCGCGCGGGCGTCATGGTCCTCTCCGCGGCGCCCGTGGTGATCTCCAAGGGTTCCCTGCGCGTGAATGCCGACGACGGCCTCCGGTCGGATTCCGATGACGAGCCCATCGTGAGGCCATCCACGGCGGCACCCGGGGCGCGCGCGACGGTGGTCACCACATCGACCACGGAGAATGACGATGCCGAGAAGCCTTCCTCCGCGCCATCCTCCACCGCCGCCGCCGCGCCCGACAACAAACGCAAGCGGGGCCGGCCGTCCTTCGGCCCGTGCCCTCACGGCGTGCGCCCGCGTTCCAAGTGCAAGACATGCGGCGCGTGCCCCCACGGCCGGCGCCCGCGGCAGTGTAAAGACTGCGGAGGCGCCGGGATTTGCGTTCACGGCCGAGTCAAGTATTACTGCGCAGACTGCGGCGGCGCGTCGGTGTGCATCCACGGACGGCAGAAATACTCATGCCGCGAGTGCGGCGGCGCGTCGATCTGTCCGCACGGCCGCAAGCGCTCGCAGTGCGTGGATTGCGGCGGGTCTGGGATATGCGAGCACGGAGTCGACCGCCGCGTCTGCAAAAAGGGGTGCAAAATTACGAACGGCGGCGGCCGCGGCGAGTGTAAACACGGGAAGCAGAGGTACTTCTGTTTGGACTGCGGTGGTAAAGGAATCTGTACGCACGGCATCGAGCGACGCAACTGCGACGAATGCGGGGGAAGCGGACGGTGTCCGCACGGTCGCGTGAAGTACTTTTGCAAGGACTGCGGCGGTAAAGGGATCTGCGAACACGGGCGGCAGAAGAGCACGTGTAAGGAGTGCGGCGGGTCGGGGATATGCCCGCACGGAAAGCACCGGCACCACTGCAAGGAGTGCGGTGGGTCGGGGATATGCGAGCACGGGAAGCACCGGCACCACTGCAAGGAGTGCGGCGCGGCCAAAGGTCTCGATCAGCTCACAGGCGCGGACTGAGCGAAAAATTAATTACGAATTCTAACGCTAATCACGGACGCCGCGCCCTCTATCTGTCTACGGCCATCCCGGGATCGTACCCGGCGGCTTCCTTCCATTCCTCAACCTGCGATCGCATAGCGTGATTCGGCAGCAAAACCGCCGGCATCCCCCGACCGAACCGCTCCCCTGTAAACAAAACACGACGTCATACGAATTTCCCATGCGATAATTAAAATAAACTTACCAGTCATCGGCGACGCTTCGCTCCTTCGTAGCCACGTCTGTATCGCGCACCGGCTGTACGTGTGTCCGTCGGCGTATATGACCGGATCGTCGAAGACTTCGTGAGTGATTGGACACAAGAAATGCTTCGGGACGCCAGCCGCTGTGAGTGATGAACAAAACACACGTGACGTCAGACTAATTCCCCATACGGAAATACAAATAAACGCACCGTCGACGTCGACTCGCAACGTACCCATCGATGAACCCTTCTCATTCGAATTCGTGGCCCCGGCGGTGTCGTCGATCGCCCCGGGGTCTATGAGCTCCGCCGTGGGGGTAGGATTTGTCGCCGCCGCCGGGCGATTAGACTGGCCGCCGGCTTCATCGTTTTGGTTATTTTGGTTATTTTGGTTATTTTGGGATCCATTTTGGTCATCGTTTGGCGATTCGCTCGGCGGCGCGGACGGTTCATCCTCGGCGGTGGCCCACGCCGTCTCGGGTGTCAACACCAACGTCCAATCCTCCGTCTCTGAAACTATCCCCGCGGTTTCGTCGTCGCCATCCCCGGGGACGACAGACGAGTCGGCACCCTGATGATCCCCCCGAGGCAGGCTTGGCTCTCTGACCAACGCGAACATCGCGGGCGAAGTCGGCGCCTCGACGTACCTGCGGTCAAGTGGGCAAACAGTGTCAGCGCGTCTCCGTCGAATCACGAATTAGCGAAATAGGGTTTAAGTAACGGTAATCAGACCACGGGGTGTGATGCGTGCGTGTGGGTATACGGTGTGGAAGTACGTACCCGGCGTTTGCCAACGCGGCGCGAAGGTTTCGGCTGAAAATTTCGTGAAAGCCGTCCCTGGCGTTCACCCCCGACCCGAGGCTCTGTAAAACACAAAGTTAGTTAGTTAGTGTGGGCGAGCATTCAGAGAACCAAAAGCACTACTCACCGGGTCGTCCGCGCGGACGATGTACGACCGACCGCCGGCTTGATCCCCACTCTGATGAGTTCCGGCTGAAGACACACCGGCCGCCTCAGTACTACTCATAGGCGCGACTCCGTTCGTGGAAGTTCCGTTGAACACAGCTGTGTTCACAGAAATACGACATCAGTAAGAGTTATAATTGCCCACACGAAAGTAAGAGCTCTTAAGAGTCTTAAAAATAAACTCACCTGTTAAATCGGTCAAATCGCCGCGCCAGGACCAGAGCGGCGACGAGCGAACCCGGACGCCTGTACACAAAACACGTACCCGTCATTCTAATTGCCCGTACGAGAGTCAAAATAAACGTACCGCTCCGCCGTCTATTGGCGCCTGACCGTACGCCGGGTGTGCCGTACCGCACCCCAGCGCCCACACGCGGGTGTGACGTGGCGGCCGCGGACCCCACGTTCAACGCCGCCGCAGCGGCGATGCCGAGCGCGCCAAAGGCAGCCACCGCGGCGACGGCGCCCGCTACTTTTAAGCCTTTAACAAGAAACACGACGTCAGATCAGTCCAATTGCCCGTACGTGCGGAACTAAAAATCCGAAAAAAGAAATAAAAATAAACTAACCTTGGACCGCCGCCGCCTCTGTCTCCCACCTGCTGTACTCGAGCACCAGCATCTCGCCCTTGACGGGATGCCGGCCTAACCGCAAACGCGTCTCCATGGTCGTCCGAGCGCCCGGCGGCGTCCTGGCGACGATGACGTTATTGCGGTTTACGTTCGGATCCGGGGTGGGTACCAGTCCGTGGTCTCGGCAGATTTGGAGCAACATTGATACCAACGCTCTGTATTCGTCGGACGCGCGGCGTAGGTAGAGCACCGTCGTTGTTTTACTCGGTCGTTCCGCCCAGCACAGCTGACTGGTCCGCCCGATTGACCGCATCGCGTCCTTTAGTGCGTTGAGCGCGCTGTGCGTCTCGGACGATCTCACTGCGATGTGTCTGTAAACAAAACACGGGACGTCATACTAATTGCCCGTACGAGTGGCCACGAGAATTAAAATATACGCACCTCATTCGCGTCGAGCTCGGGTCTCCGAGCCACGCGTCCCTCGGTCGGAAGTGAACGCTGAGAAGCTCCGTGCGATCGTCGGTGACGTTGACACCGTGGTGGGTGTTCGTAGTAGTGCTCGGGACCACCTGGTTCATGAACGTGAGCGATGGGATGTACCTGTTGACCACCTCGGCGAGCGTCGGGGGCGCCAGCGGAGACGCGTTGTTGTCGTTGTTGTTAGCGCCGTTCGTCATCTCTGCATCATCGTCCCAAGCCTCTCCCGCGTACGCCAAATTCTCCACCGCTCCGGTCCAGTCGATGTCCCACGTCTTCTTGGCATCCATCGCCCTGTTGTACGCCGCCTGGAACTGGTCCAGACCGCGAAGGTACACCAGCAGGTGCGACGTGAGCACCACCAGCCGCGGCCGTCCGGCGCGATACGGCGTCGGGGTGGAGATCCAAAGGATGTCGCTCTCGGACGCGACGGGGACGCCGAGAGCGCGTAGGATGTCCCGCGCCTCGCGTCGGGTCGGCCGCGTGGACATGTGCGATGACGAGGACGCGGACGAGGGCGATGGAGCGGCGGGCGCGATGCCCAGGCTCCTCGCCAGGTCCTCCATCGCGCTCGCCGGAGTCGTGGGAAAGGACGAGGGGGGGGCGCGGGTGCCGTCTGTTCCTGGATGATACTCGTATTGATTAAACTTTTTAGCCTGGCCCAGTCATCAGATCTTAGGGCACGGCGCGGCCGTGTCGGGGTGGGAAGGACGCGGCCGCGATGAAGCTGCGGCAGGCGCTCCGCGCGAGGTACGTCCTCGCCGGGTACGTCGCCGCGGAGTCCACGAGCTTCGCGTCGCACCAGTACCGCATGCACCGCATGGAAAACGCCCCACGGTGCGCCCCAGTCCATCAGTCACACTCGACCAGTCACCGATAATGAACTAACATCCCCATCGTTCGCCCCCCCCGACTTCTCCCCCCAGGCGAACGATGGAGGAAGGCTTCGATTACGACGGGCACCGCGCGTGGTTCGCCAAGGAACTCAGGCACGAGCCCAACCCGCGGCGGCTGTTCCAGGACGCCTTCAACGACGTCCCCGTGGAAGCCATCCCGCGCGACGCCGCGCTGCGCATGATACAATTCTTTCTCAGCGCGCGAGAACTGCACGAGTTCCCGGAGGGTAAATACCCAGCCGACGTGACGCGGACGTCGGAGAAGCTCCTGAAGGACTTTGAGCGAGGACACGGACTGCGATTCCGATCGGAATTCGTCGTCAACCTCGGCCCGGACCAAGGCGGCGAGCGCACCGTTCGCACCCCCATCACACCCGAGACGGTTAGTTCATTTTTATTATTTTCCGTACGGGCAATTAGAATGACATGACATCATGTTTTCTGTTGCAGGAACAAAAGCTGCGGAAAACCACAGAGGGTGAACAGAGGGCGTTTCCGGCGATGACGTCCTTCTTAACCTCCGGGGGGGTGTCAACGGGCGCCGTGGAGACCACGCGGACACTGACGCACGACGTGGACTTTATCCGTCCAAACAAATTCGCACTCAGCGGCTGGTATAA
>JACLAB010011766.1_pt1 | contig 40553 bp, 31 predicted proteins | sample 8027921 | NCBI WGS metagenome assembly JACLAB01 (sample SAMN15725117, study PRJNA655200) | protist metagenome | isolation source: fluorescence activated cell sorting (FACS) single amplified genomes of... | place: USA: West Boothbay Harbor, Gulf of Maine | collected 2000-07-19 | reverse complement strand
CATTTTTTAGAGGCGCCAAAGTTCTTGTTTTGGACGAAGCCACCAGCGCCCTCGACAACAAAACAGAGCACGATGTGATGCAAGCCCTAGACATTGTTGGACGCCGTTGCACCACGATCGTGATTGCCCATCGGCTGTCCACCGTCAAGAAATGCGATCTCATCCACGAGATGTCTGCTGGAAAAATCATCGCCAGCGGCGATTTCCAGCAGTTGCAGGACTGTTCCCCATCCTTTCGGGAGATGGCTCTGATCGAGGGGGACTGAGGAATCGATGGCGGATTTTGTTGTTCTTGCAACAGCGGATTGGGATCACCCCCTTTGGACCAACAAACAACACACAGCGATCACACTGGCCGAAGCAGGGCACAGAGTGCTCTATGTGGAATCACTGGGCATAAGGCCTCCTCGGGTTGGAGCGGCAGATCGTTTACGCATTGCGCGACGTCTGCGCCGCATGCTGCAATTTCCTCGCCAACGTCGTCAGCAGCTTTGGGTCTGGTCTCCTCCAGTCCTCCCAGGGGGGCACGATGGCGCCGGTCTTATCTTCAACCGATTCCTCCTAGGCGCCGGCCTTGAGTTGGCATGCCGCTGGCTGGGGTTTAGCAACGTCATTCTTTGGACCTACAACCCACTCACCACGCTCTATTTGGATCCAGAAGCGTTCGCAGGCAGCGTCTATCACTGCGTGGATCGCATTCAAGATCAACCCGGCATGCCGGTGGAGCGCATTGAGCTGAATGAAAAAGCACTTGTGCAAGCAGTGGATGTGGTGTTCACCACCTCTCCGCAATTACAGACCACACACTTGCCGTGGAATCAGCACACGTTGTTGTTTGGGAATGTGGCTGACCATGTCCACTTCAGCCGTGCCCGGCTTGGAGACGGCCAAGGCCCCCTCACGTGCCCTTCATCTCTGGTGCCTTTGCAAAGGCCCCGTCTGCTGTTCATGGGAGCGATCGATGCTTACAAGCTCGACCTAACGCTTTTGCATCAGCTGGCTGTGCGTAACCCAGGCTGGAGCTTGGTGCTGATTGGGCCAGTGGGCGAATGCGATCCCAGCACCGACATCAGTGATTTGGAAGCTTGTCCAAACGCCCAGTTCATCGGCCCTATCAACTACGACGCACTGCCTTTCTGGTTGGCCCACGCCGACCTGGGCTTGTTGCCGTTGCAAGTCAACGGTTATACGCGCCATATGTTTCCGATGAAATTTTTCGAATATCTGTCTTCTGGTCTGCCAGTAGTTGCGACGGCCATTCCAGCTCTCGAAGCCCATGCGGATGTGGCCTGGCTTTGTCCGCCGAAGGTGGAAGCTTTTGAAGAGGCCATTCAAAACGTACTGATCGGTCAAGGCCCCTCGCTAGAGCAACGTCTGGAACGGGCATCAAGTCAGACCTATGAGGGGAGAACAGCTGCGATGCTCGCCTACCTCGAACGGGTGGGATTAACGGCCGAATCGGAGCGCAATCAAGCCAGCATCTCAATGGTGCGCTCCAACCTGTGGCAACGAGCCTGGAGGTGCTGTTGGGGGTTTAGTTATCAGGGTGTTGTCCAAATAAGCCATGGCCTGATGCGCCGTGGCCATCCCCATGCGGCTGTTTTGCTGTTGAAGCGGGTTATCGGAAGTCGTAGGCGTCATCGCATCCTGCTGAGCGGTCTGGTGTTACCGCTTGTTCGCTGTGGGGATTACAGAGAAGCCCGATTGGTGATGGAACAGGTTTGGCAAGGGTATGGCCACGTAGGAGAGCTGAAGCAACTGCTCTTTCGGCGCGGCAATCGCCCCTCGGAAAGAAGCGAACAGGTCTTGCTCTTTGAGGAACTGATCACGAGCAGTGTGCTCCCTCTCTATGTCCTGAATTACTGCCAGGTGGTCTTGGCCCACCGCTGTGTGGATGTCAAAGATGAGCAGAGAATGCATCAATCGGTGTTTGCGATCCAGGCGATGGCCACCAGCCTCGAGGGCGACCCCGGCACCAGGGTTTGCCTGCGTTCCAACCGACGCAACCGGAGCAAACTCCTGGTGTCTTGTTATGCCACGTTGTTGCGGCTGCAATTGGGCCTGCAGCAGTTCGCTGGCCTTAAGGACGTGGGTCTAAATAGTTTGCTGTTCGCCGAACAGCTCCATTTAGAAGCGATTGATTGCGATACCTCCTACCGACTCACCCGCAACATGCTGAGAGTTCTGATCATTAACGTGCTTGAAGCCTGGAAGCACGATGATGCTGAGTTGATGCAGAGGGCTCGCGTTGCGATCGAGCGAGTGCATATCCATTGCCACCGCCCATGCTTCGACCAGCAATCGGCCCAGGAAAATCACCGAGGGTTTGCCGATGCCGTGATGAATCGGGTAGCTGCGCTGCAACAGAATGAAGATGCTGTTGTCGTTCAAGAAGCACTTCCCAGCTTGATGCTGCTGATGCTCAAGAGTGAACGGGAGTTAGTGAACGAAACGATTCGAAGGGAACGGCTGCAGCACGTGCTTCCACTTTTTGGTCCCTATTTGCTAGGCAGGCAGTCACTGCAATCCTTATGACTCCCTCCCGCCGGGTGGTGCTCTATATCGACAGCCTCAAGTTGGGAGGAGCGGAACGGGTAATCCTCACTTGGGCCGAGTGGTTGCATCAGGCTGGTTGGCAGCCTGTGGTCTTGACCCGAAAGCCCATCAGTTGGGATTTCTACCCCCTACCTCCAGGGGTACGCCGAGGCGTGGAGCCCTCTGATCTCGCTTGGATGCGGCGGCTGGGGCCACTGGCCTTTCCCTTTCGGGTGCTGAGGCTGAAACGCTGGTTGCAGTCCGAGGGCATCAGCCTGGCGATTGGAGTGACCTCCTTGCCCGCAATCAAAATCCTGTTTGCAACGCGTTTGTTGGGGGTGCCTTGCGTGGTGTCGGAACGCAACTATCCCCCTCTCAAGCCCATTGGTCTGATTTGGAGTGGCCTTAGGCAGATCAGTTATCCATGGGCTGCACTCCATCTGGTGCAGACCCGCTCGGTAGGGGAATGGATGGCGACCCATCTCGGAGCCCATCGCCAACAACTTTTGCCCAATCCTGTGCAGTGGCCGCTTCAGACCTTTCATCCCAACCTCGATCCCGAAACATGGCTCACGGAAGCAGGGGTCAACAGGTCTGATCCAGTCCTGCTGGCGGTAGGTACTAAGGCTTATCAGAAAGGGTTTGATCGGTTGGTGCGCTGGTGGATCACCCTGGCACAGATGAATCCGAAGCTGCAGCTGGTGATCATTGGTCTTGATGGGCAGCCCTATCAAGGACGTAACCAGCAGGCTGACTTGCAGGCCCTGGTTGGGTCTCATCCCGAGCTCCTTGAACGCCTCCATTTCCCTGGTCGTGTTGGCAATGTGGCCGCCTGGTACGTCAGGGCTCAGCTGTTTGTCCTTTCTTCTCGGTATGAGGGCTTCCCCAACGTTTTGCTGGAAGCAATGGCGGCTGGATGCTGCTGCGTAGCGACAGATTGTCCACAGGGGCCTGCTGATCTCATCACCGATGCGATGAACGGCAGGTTGATGCCTGCTCATACTTCCGATCAAGAATGGGTGGAGCGATTGCGGGGTTTGCTCATGGATGAGGGGCAACGCCAACGCCTCGGGGAAAAAGCGATGGCCGTGCGGGACAGTTACTCCCCGCTGGTGTTGCAGCGCACCTTGATGCAAGCTCTTGAGCAAGTCCTGCAGGAGGCTTCGCAGGATTGAGATGACAAAGACCGGCGCTTCCGATGACCTCTGGCTGGTGCTGCCGCACCTGGGACCAGGAGGTGCCCAAAAGGTGGCTCTCCTAGCAGCGAGTTATTTCATGGCGAAGGGTTGGCGCGTGCGCTTGGTGACGATGCTGCCTGGCCCGGCACAAGCACATGCCATCCCTGAGGGACTGTTGGTCACTGACCTGGGGCCCGCCGTAGATGCCCTTTGGAAGCGGGACCACTGGAATCGCTCCCTTGTAGCGAGAGGACGTCGCTTCCTTGCCCCAAAGCGTCGTCTGCATCGCTTAGCAGCACGCGTATTAATGGGGCCCTTGCTAAGTCTCTTCGAGCCCGTGCAACCAGGCCAAAGGGACTGGCGCTCTCAATTGCTGCGTTGGTGTGTGGTTGGAATCGATGGCCCACCTTCCTGGCAGTTGGAAACGTTGCTGCAGCAAGGGTCACCCAGGCGAGTGGTGTCGTTTCTGAGTCGCACCAACATGCGTATTTGCAGTGCGCTTTGGTGGGATGACTGCCACTTGGTGGTGTCGGAACGCAATGATGTTCGCCGTCAGGGCCTTCCTTTCCCTTGGCCGAGCTTTCGCCGCCTGCTTTACCGCCGCGCCGATGTGCTCACAGCCAACTCCGAAGGCGTGATGGAAAGCCTTTTACCACTATTCCAAGCGCGCCAACTCGCCCTTTTGCCTAATCCTTTGCCGATGCCAGACGTGGGCCTCGTCTCTGGTCATAAAAATGCTCTCACGGGATTTGTGACCGTGGCGCGGCTGGTGCCCCAAAAGGGGATTGATGTCCTGATCAGCGCGCTCGCGCAACTTTCAGGTGATGCAACGGCCTGGCCCCTTGCGCTTGTGGGGGATGGTCCGGAGCGACAGCAACTTGAACAGCAAACGGTTCAAGCCGGTCTGCAAGAGCGGGTGACATTTTTTGGCCATCGCCCTGATCCCCAAACTTTTCTCTTCAAGGCGGGGGTTTTCGTGCTCCCCTCACGCTTCGAAGGCATGCCAAACGCCTTGCTTGAGGCGATGGCTGCTGGTTTGGCCGTGGTCGTTACCGACGCTTCGCCTGGCCCATTAGAGGTTGTCAAGGATGGCGTCAATGGTTTGGTGGTGCCAAGTGAAGACCCCAAGGCTTTAGCCAAAGCGATGGAGCGGCTGGCAACAGACCCTGTCCTTCGGGCGCAGCTTGGTTCCAATGCGCGGGAGACATTGCACCAGATGGACTGGCCTGTGGTGGGGCCGATCTGGGAAGCATTGCTGGAGGCGCCATGACCCTTCACCGCCTGTTGGTTTTCGCACCGACGCGGCGTGCTGCATCGGAAACTTTTGTGAGGGCCAATTTGGAAGGCCTTCCTTTTGCCGTAAAGGCCTATTTCGGTGATGAGAGGCCTTGGGGCCAACCTGATCGTTTGGCCTATGGCCTGTCGGTATTGCTGAGCAAGGTCTGCACCCGGCTTGGGCTACTGCGATTAGCCGGTTGGCCAGCAGCTGTGGTGGCGCGGATGTTGATTGCCCGTCACCGACCGGATGTAGTGCTGGCGGAATTTGGCTTCCATGCCGTTCGGGTGATGGAAGCGACCCATTCCTTAGGAGTGCCTCTGGTTGTGCATTTTCGCGGGTCGGATCTCTCGGCTGCAGGCAAGCTCGGCGTACTGCAAGACCGATACCGCAGGCTGATCACGATTGCGGCTGGCCTGATCTGCAAGTCGAGGCCTATGGCCAGGACCCTCCAAGAGCTGGGAGCCTCTCCGGAACGCATCCTGATCAGTGCGTCTGGCGCCAATGCCCAGCTGTTTCATGGTGGAGATCCAGGAGGGGCAGCGCCGGTGTGCCTGGCTGTGGGCCGGTTCGTGGCCAAAAAAGGGCCCTTGCTCACGATTCGCGCCTTCGCCCTTCAGCCCCATGGCACGCTTTGGATGGTGGGAGAGGGTCCGCTATTGAACGAGGCCAAAGCCTTGGTGGATCGGTTGGAATTGGCTGATCGGGTTCGATTCCTAGGCATCCGTAGCCAGAGCGACGTAGCCGCTTTAATGCGCGGAGTGCGGTTGTTTGTACAGCACTCATTAGTGGCAGCTGATGGTGACAGCGAAGGAAATCCCGTCGCTGTCATGGAAGCCCAACTGAGTGGTCTGCCGGTCGTCGCGACCCGCCATGCAGGCATTCCCGAAGTGGTGCTGGATGGTGAGACTGGCCTGCTCGTCGATGAAGGTGATGTGGAGGGAATGGGCGCGGCGATCGCACGCTTGCTTCAGGATCCTGAGCAATGCACGGAGCTCGGATCTGCTGGTCGTAAACGCGTGGCCGCAGCCTTCACCCTTCAGCACCATCTAGAGGATTTAAGCCAGTTCTTAGAGCAAGTCCACGCCTCTTCAATCTCGTCTGCGATCTCGACGAAGCAACCATGAGCAAGAAGAAACAACGGTTATTGCTGATTCGTGGGTTAGGCCACAGCGGCACCACCATCCTTGATTTAGCGCTTGGAGCCCATCCCCAGATCACTGGGTTGGGGGAAGCCGTTCGGTTACTAGAGAAACCTGCCCTTAAGGACAGTCACCGTGGCCCCGCCCAGCTCCGAGGGACGCTGCGCCATCAACGCCATTGCACATGCGGGGAAGTGGCGGCGAAGTGTCCGGTTTGGGGGCCTGTACTGGCTTGGCTGCCCTCCCATGACAACCAGCCATTAGCCGTAAAACTGAAGAAGCTGATGGAGGGCATCGCGCCTGACGCATCTGCTTCTGGTAGTGCGTCTTGGGTGGTGGAGTCCTATCAGGATGATTTCAAGCTTCCCTTCCTCGAGGATCCTTCCCTTGAGATTCGGGTGATACATCTCACACGTGATGTACGTAGCTGGGTGCACTCCCGCTCACGGGATGGCCGCAAACGCGGCCATTGGCTGCCCGGTTTCATTCCTTTGCTGCGCTGGTGGCGGATGAGTGCACGCCACGAAATGCAATTGAACCGCTGCGACAAGCCTGTGTTTCGGCTGGGGTATGAGGAACTTGCCCTACGACCGGAGCAGACTTTGCGCCGCCTTTGTGATTGGTTAAATCTTGAGTTCGCGGAGGCGATGCTGGCTCCCGTAGCCCAGTCAAGTAGTCACATTCTCGCGGGTAATCGCGTGCGCTTCGATGCCGAAAGAGGCTCGACCATTCATTACGACGCTGAGTGGATGGCGATGGGAGCAAGTGTTGCCCAGTTGGCTTTGGCTTGGCCGCCGCTTGCAGCACTCAATCGCCGCTTGGTTTACTCCGCCAAACGGCGATAAATGTGACCATTGCTCACATCTGGGTCGTAGTCATAAACCAGTTGATAAGACGTGAGGTCGATCTTGAATTTTTTCAGCTTGTTGCCAGAGTCAAGGTCTAGAAAAAAGTCACCAGGCTGAGCGATGTAGCTCGTTCCTATGCCAATGCCATCAACCACCTTTGACGTGTGGGTGTCTGGATTGAGATAGATCAGCCGGTCATAGGGGAGAGTGCGCAAATAGTCAGAATGTTTGAACCAGGATTTAGAAAAAATCAGATTCACGGGCTTCCCTTCACGCCTGGTTTCAATCGCCAAGGTTTGAGCCTGGTCGAAGGTAGCCCGCCAAGATCTCTGGATATTTCGGATTGTTGTTAGGCGGCCAAGAAACGTTTGGGCAAAACGATGTTCAACGGCCACAATCGCGACGCTCAGTCCAACCCCAATCAACGCAGTGTTCTTCATGGTTGTTTTACCAAGAAGCCATGGGGCAATCACAAGCGACCACACCATCAAGACATCGATCACCGCGATGAGGTTGACAGGCAAGGCCATATAGCTCGTGCTTTTAAAGCCCACCAGGATCCAAAGAACAAGGGCATAGGCCAGGGCACCAACATTGAGGCCATCGATCACCATGATCTGCTGCGGTTTCCGCATTACCTGCGCAAGGCGCACCAAGACGAACAGCAGAAGGATCACTGTGCGGATGTCGAGGTCGAAAGCCGAAAAGCTCAGGTTGGCGTCATACCGCTGGTCACCTAGGTAAAGGCTTGGGAGAAGGCTCAACCAAATGAATGACGCTATAAACATGGGCGCCAAACAAAGAAGATTGAGCTCCAACCTCTGCTCTTGAACCCACTTGCGTGGAGGGCTTGTGATCAACATTGCCAGGGCTGGAACGATGAACAGCACAATCGCGCTGTCTTTTACAAAGGTGCCGATCAATGCCCAGAGAATCGCTAAAAAACCCAGCCGAGTCTCTCCTGTTTGCTGATAACGGAACCAGTGAAACCCGAACAATGCCAACAGCAAAGTGAGCAACCGTTCGCTGTAGATGAATTGAAAGTAGTTGTAAGCAGAAGAACTGGTGAACAAGTAAAGAATGCAGGCGATCAGAAGCAAAACAGGTGTGGTCGCTTGCACGCCCTGGCGCTTTCCTGACCTGCAACTTTGTTGCACCAATGCCACGCTGAGACCAATTGTGGCAACCAGTTCTGCGGAGCTCACCAGCGCCCAGACCCTGGGGTAAGGGGTCAACCAACTGAGGATATGCAGGTCTTGGTGGGAGAGAGGAAAGAAGCGGAAGTCGTTGCGCCCCATTGCTTCTCCGACGAAGCTGGGATGAAGGCTGAAGTTGTTAAGCAGAAGCCCGTTATGGATATCGTCAAACCAGGTCACAATTTCCTTGTAGAACCAGCTGCTCTCACCCACCATCACCACCGAATAGGTAATCAATAGGCCGCAGGCGATGGGGTGATGGCGCAGAAATCGACACCCCGAAGACCAAAGACTTTCGGCACGGTGTTGGTGTTGTCTCTGGGTCTTATCTCCACCAGGAAAGCCGAGAGCGGCGGCAAATAAGAGAGCCGCCGACACAGCCACAAAGAGAATCACCCAGAGCTGATGGGCGACCGCGTTGTAGTTCTCCAGCAGTGTTGATCCCTGCGGAAGCAAAGGATCAGGAAGCTGGTCTCTATGTTTCACCAACCAAACACAAAAGCTGAGTCCAACCAGAATCAGAACACTGGAGATCCCCGCTAGCCAGGGCAGCAGCCTGTCAATCAGACGAGCTGTGAACGAGCGCGCTTTCACTGAGTGATCCTGTAAATCCGGCCATTGCTCTGATTATTTCGGTCTTTGTACAAGACCGCATGTGGGCCCTGGAGCAAGTCTTGGGGAAGGGTGTCTGGCCCTTTGTCGATGCTGAACAACACATCACCGGGTTGGGGCGTATAGACCTCTCCCTTGCCAATCCCCTCTTCCACACTGAAGAGGTTTCGTTCAGGATTGAATTCGATCAAGCGATCAAAGCGCAGCCTGTTGAGATGGCGTTTCGTGGAGAACCATGAACGCTTGCTGTAGATCAAATTGACCGCTTCACCCCGGGCTTTGATTGGGGCTGTTGTGGCATCAATGGCTTTATAAGCCTGCAGCCAAGATTGTTGGCGGATTTTGACCGTACTCACAGTCTTGGCGAAAGAAGGCTGCTGAAGATGGTCAAGGGCCACTGTGCCCAAAACGGCGGCAGCACCAATCCCCCCTGCTATGCGGGCGCTGCTGCGTCGTGAGAGGAAAGGACTGATCCAGCAGCACCAAACGAAAGCAAGATCGAGCACTGTGACCAGCTGCACAGGCAGGGTTAGGTATTTATGAGACTCGAAGCCGATCAGCACCAACAACCCTGTCGCGTAGATGAGAGCGGCGATGTTGAGGCCATCGAGCAACGTCACGAAACTACGTCGCCGAACAATGGCTGTCGTTCGAATGAAGGAAAAGCCGATCAAGAACCAAAAGCGCCAGTCAGGGACAAACAAAAACCCCTTGTTTTTGTTGTACGAACCTTTGTTGGCAAAGGCACTAGGCAGTGCTGACAACAGCACATAGGCCATCAAAAAGATCAGCGCCAAGGAGCAGAGCCAAAGCTCGAGGCGATAGGCCTCAGCCCACTCCTTGCGGGTGCTTCTTGCCCAGCAGGGATTCCCCTCCACCAAGCCGAGGCTCCCAGCGATCAACATCACCGCGGGAGGGACAACAAACAACACCACCGCGATGTCTTTAATGAAAATGCCAATCAGTCCAAATAGGATCGAGCTATAAAACGAAGCCTGATCTTTGTGCTGAAGATGGTGCAGATAAGAGCCGCAGTAAAGAGCAAAAATAAAAACGAGGAATCGTTCGCAGTAGGGAAACTGAAAAAAGGCCATCCCTGTGGCCGGATGGAACAAAAACAGAAGGCTAATGATGAGCATTAAGGCCGGAATACGGTTGCGGCCACTCATTGATCGCACAATCCTGGTGCTGAGCAACACAACCATAAAAAGCTCCGCTGCACTCACCAACATCCACACCTTCACGTAGCCCGTAAACCAGCTGAGAACATGCAAATCTTGGTGCGCTAAAGGGAAAAAGCGATAGTCATCACGCCGCATCGTTTCTTTAAGAAAGTCTTGGCGGAAGGAAAAATTATTGAGGAGGTGATCGTCGGGAATGCCTTTGAACCAGCCCACTAGTTCCGGATACATCCAAGTGGTGCCCTGCACCATCGCCACGGTGTATCCCGCAAAGAGAGCCAACACGATTGGATGATCGCGTGCAAAGCGCAGCACTGGATGCAGCTGGGATTCCACCTTGGGAAGCGCATGCAACTTGCGTTGTTGATGCTGAGCGCGACGGATCAGCACGATCAGGGCAATCACGCTGAGAGCGAGCAGCGCCAGAAACAGATCATGGGATGTGGCCTGATATTGCTTCAGAAGGAATTTGCCGGCCCTCACATCGGGTGAAGGCAGCTGAGATCGGTGTTGCAGCAGCCAAAGCCAGCAGCCAAGGCCAAGACCAAGCACCACGCTGGCGATGCCATCGATCCAAAGCAGCAGGGGGATCGGCCCTCGAATGTTGCCTGCAGTCATCGTTGGCTTACTGAATTTCAAGGGCCGGCAACGCTTTCACGACATCATCAATCGCTTTGAGCTGCGTAAGGAAAGCTGAGAGCTGTTGCAAAGGCAGGGCACTGGGACCGTCGCAGCGGGCCTGGTCCGGATCAGGATGGGCTTCCAGAAAGAGACCTGCCAGGCCAACAGCGATGCCAGCTCGGGCAAGGTCCACCACCTGATTGCGGCGGCCACCGGAGGCGGCACCACTGGGGTCACGGCATTGCAGAGCGTGAGTCACATCAAAGATGAGAGGGCGATCATCGCAGCATCGTTTCATCACTCCAAAACCGAGCATGTCGACGACCAAATTGTCGTAACCGAAGTTGCTACCGCGCTCACAAATCAGCAGCTGCTCATTGCCACATTCGCGGAACTTTTCCACCAAGTTCGCCATCTGGGAAGGGCTGAGAAACTGGGGCTTTTTAATGTTGATCACCGCATCAGTGCGGGCCATCGCCTGCACCAGATCGGTTTGGCGGGCCAAAAAGGCGGGGAGTTGGATGATGTCACACACTTCAGCCGCAGGTGCCGCTTCCTCTGGACTGTGCACATCCGTAATCACGGGAATTGCATGGATGTCTTTCACGGCCTGCAGGATGGCTAATCCTTCCTTAAGCCCTGGACCTCGGTAGGAGTGAATCGAAGAGCGATTGGCTTTGTCGTAGGAGGCCTTAAAGACCAAGGGGATGCCCAGCTCAGCACACACCGTTTTGTAGTGGCCCGCCACCTCGAGGGCGAAGTCGCGCGATTCGAGCACATTGACGCCACCGATCAGCACGAAGGGCGCGTCGTTGGCGAAACGAATGTCGCCCAACGCGACGCTGCGGGCAGCCATGGGTTGTCGTTCAGGTGGACCGAAGCCTAGGCCTAGCCATCGATCCGCTTTAACCTCGCTTCAGATCAAAGGTGCAAGTGGATGGCGATCGCTCCGATCCCAGTTTTTATTGGATACGACCCGCGGGAGCGAGCTGCCACCAATGTGTTGATCGACAGCCTCTACCAGCACAGCTCCGTACCTTTGGCAATCACCCCTTTAGTCACTCCGCAGTTGGAGAACCAAGGGCTTTACCGGCGTGAGCGTGACCCCAAACAGAGCACGGCCTTTTCATTCACCCGTTTTTTAATACCCCATTTGATGAACTACCAGGGGTGGGCGTTGTTCATGGACTGCGACATGCTCTGTCGCTCCGATATCAAGGCGCTGTGGGATCAACGCGATGACCGTTTTGGGGCGATGTGCGTACAACACGACCATGTGCCAGGGGAAACGGTGAAATTTCTAGGCGAGGTGCAAAGCGCTTACCCAAAGAAAAACTGGAGTTCACTGATGCTGCTGAATTGCAGCCGCTGCACCAAGCTCAGCGTTGATTACGTGAACACTGCCTCTGGTTTGGAGCTGCATCGCTTCCATTGGCTGGAAGGTGATCATGAGATCGGTGCGCTTCAAGGTGGTTGGAATCACTTGGTGGATGTTCAAAGTCCGCCGGAGTCTCGGGATGCCTCGCCGATGTTGCACTGGACTCTCGGTGGTCCCTGGTTTCGCGAGCAGCGGACCATGGGGGGCGTACTGGCGGCCGAGTGGTTCTCAGCCCGCGATGACGCCATGAAACTTTGGGATTGAACCAGCGATGAGTGATATTCGAGAAGAGAGCACGATTCAGCGCAGCGTGGTAGCTGTGCCAGCCCGACTGGCCTCCTCCCGGCTGCCGGACAAAGTGCTTGCTGATATCGGTGGCAAACCGATGATTCAACGGGTCCTAGAACAATGTGCCAAGGCCCATGGGCCTGCGGCGGTGGTGCTTTGCACAGACAGCCCGCGCTTGCGCGATTTGGCTGAAGAGTGGGGCGTCTCCGTGTTGATGACCGCAGAGACCTGCAGCTCGGGCAGCGAGCGAATTGCTTCTGTCACCAATCAGTTGGTGGCGTTGGCCTGGGGTGAAGACGCAAAACACTGGGACACCGCAACCAGAAAGAAGCGTTTGATCAGCACCGCAATCATCAATGTGCAAGGGGATCAGCCGTTTCTGGATCCAGCTGTCGTAACGAAGATGGTGCATGAGTTCAGCAAGCGGCAGCCTGTGCCGGCGGTGGTCACCCCTGTGTATCAACTTCAACCCAACACCATTCACAACCCCGCGGTGGTGAAGACGTTGCTGGCCCATGACGGCCGGGCGCTCTACTTCTCCCGCTCTGCCATCCCCCATGTCCGCGATGTGGACCCCAATGAATGGCATCAGCACACCCCTTACTGGGGCCATGTGGGCATGTACGGCTTTCGTGGTGATGTGCTCGCCGCCTGGGATCAGCTGCATGCCTCCCCCCTCGAGGCTCTAGAGCGCCTGGAGCAATTGCGCTTGATCGAGGCTGGTTACACGATTGCCACCTTCACTGTTAGAGGCACGTCATTGTCGGTGGATACGGCAGAGCAGCTCGACCAAGCTCGTCAAATCGCGGCGGAAGAGGGCAAAGCAGACATTGGTGGGTGTTAGTGGCTGCACCAACGGCTTGCGGTGGGCCAAAGCAGGTTGAAATCAGCCTGAGGGAAAAGGCGAGTCGCTCTCTTTAAATCTTCGGCTTGCAGCCAACCCAGCTCCGCGAGTATGTCGTCGGGGATCACGGTTTTCGTGGCACTCACGTTTACCTTCTCACCCCACCCAGGCTCCACATAGGGGATGGTCAAAAAGCTGCAGAGTTGGTTGTAAGAGCTTGGGCTGAACAAGGTCTCAAAAAGACCGATGAAACAGTTCTCGAGCCCGAACGCCCGATCAAGAGCATCGAGGGTTTGGCCGTAGTTGCTGCGTAAGCCCCTTCCTTTCGCCACTCTTTTGCGCAGTGTCTCCACTTCCGATCTCGCATCGCGCCGGCCCTGTTTGCGCAATTTCATCCGCTGACTCGAGATGATCCTCTCTATTGGATCACGCATCAGAAACACTGGTCGCACTGCAATAGCACGTCGCTCAAAGTTTGTTTTGATTTCCTCCAAGGCCTCCGCACTGAGCAGGGCATAGGAGGGGGTGATATCACCTGTAAGCAAGATCTGTGAGCCGCGGAGCCTTGGGCGATGGAGCAACCAGGCGAAATAGTCGCTGTAAAGCTCTGGATTGTGAATGAACAACTGGCGAATCCAGCTACGCGGTTGAATCCAAGTCCGAGGCTGACTGAATTTGGTTTGGGGCTGGAAACGGACGAGCTCAGGCACCGTTCGAGCGTCATGAACGTGATACTCCTTCAAGAATCCAAAATCGGCATCACGGCGCCTGTGAAGCTGCTGATGCAACCAGGAGGTACCGGCCTTCTGGGCACCCACCCCCAGCAGGAACACCCCAGCTTCACCAGCTGCTGGCTGGGAGCAATCACTGATTCGATCAGTCATTACGGTCTCTCCAGCCGTTGCTGCAGAGGACAGCCCAATCGCCCCTTGCCTTGAGGATCCGTTCGGCCAGTTCACGGACAGCGCCGTGGCCGCCCCTATGGAGAAGCACTGCATCGGCATTTCGCCGCACCGCAGGGCAGGCATCCAGTGGGGTCACCAGCAAGTTCACCTGATGGCGTACAGCCAAGTCATTCAGATCGTCGCCAACAAAAGCAGTGGTTGCTTGACTGACGCCAAGCTCTTGTTGAAGAGCCAACAGGGCTGCGGGCTTGTCCTTGATGCCCACTAAGCAATGGCTGATGCCAAGTTGTTTAGCTCTCACCTCCGTTGCGCCGCCTTGGCCACCACTGAGGAAGGCCAATGTCAAGCCGGCTTGCTGCAGTAGGCGAATGCCGAGGCCATCGCGCACATCAAAGCGCTTCTGGAGCAAACCATTGGAATCAAACCAAAGGCCACCGTCGGTCAACACACCATCGACATCAAGCACGAGCAGTTCAATTCGGCGCAATGCCCTTCGTTTTTGACACCATTGCCATTCACTAAACAGTTTTCGCATGCTTGAGGGGCTATCCCAGTTGTGGCATCACGGCCTGAACGAGATCGGGATGTCTCATATAAACTTAATAGGCCTTAGGGCTAAACACTCTTGGAAAGCAAACGTCAGATCTTGCGTGAAATAATATTCACAGGATTTCCCAAGACCTAACTGCTCTATCCGCCAATAAAATCCATCCTTCCTCAATCTCGATCATATCAATAGCACACAAATCCTAAGCACACAATAACCCGCCAATATTCAGGGTTATCTTTTTGAAAAGTACTTGATTAGAATTTTAATCTGCAAGGAAAATATACTGCTCATCCTTTTGCCCGCCAAGCCAATTAACTCAAACTTTAATGAATATTTTTTTCCTATAAAGGAAATGCAAAAGAGAAATAGTTGTTAACGCAGTTAAAATCATTACGAACAAATTTGTTTCAATAGAAAAGGATCTAGATGCATAGCTTCCGAGGGCATTAGTAAATTGAGCGTAGCCAAAAAGCCGCGTAGCCAGGTATGCAAGCAAAGAGTTGGATCCAATTACTTTGAACAGATAAAACGGTTTTTTTATATTTTTTACATCCGCAATGCCGTATAGAGTTGAGTAAAAAAGGATGCTTATTCCTCCTGAAACTGCGCAGAAACTGCTTGTCCACAACGCTTTTATAATGGAATAGTGTGAATCTGCGATTAGACCGACCAGAACAAGCATCACTCCAGTCACGAAGGGGAGAATCACTTTTCGCCTAAAACGCAAATTTCTTTCTTGAGTTGTCGCTAATTGATTAGAAGTCCAAGCCCCAAAAAGACACAACGTGGAGGCCGAAATCCAATTTAATGGACCCTCTGGATCAAAAGTCCCGTTCAATAGTCGCCCAGGAACAAGAGCTGAATCGATCAAGCTGTTGATATTATTACCAGGATAAATTTCTTCACTCAGGGAGGATCCTGGCATCAGTATCTGAAGGCCAGCAATCAACAGCATGATCCCGATAGCACTAGCTAGTAAACGATTACTTCGCGGGCTAACAAGATAGATAATAACGCAAATAAAATAGCTAACACCAATCTGAGCAAGAACACTACAAAGCCTTGGATTGGCAAAATTATGACTTGTCCATTCGTTGTACATGACTCCAATGAATAACAAAACAAGTGCTCTTCGAAGAGCTTTAAAAGCAATTTTAAAATTACTTACGCCCTTCTGCTTCATTCGCAAAATTGAGTATGGGATTGTCGCTCCTGACGCAAAAATAAAAAAAGGAAATATTAAATCGAAGAATCTCAGTCCTACCCAGCTTGCATGCTTCATTTGCGTGGCCAATCCGTCCAGTCCTCCGATCGAGCTATGAAGGGCAAGCTCCCCAACAATCGCTGCGCCGCCGATCAGCCAGAACATGCTGAAACCACGCATTATGTCAAGTGAATCAACTCGCGCTCCTGACTTTATTCTTGCAAGCTTGCCTGAGGTCATTCAACAAATAGCGAGTTACCATTACGGGCCTGATATTCATCTAGCCTTGGCATGATTTCCATCAACATATTGACGATTAACACTTCTTACCCTCAGATTAAATACAAGCTTATTTACCAATTCCGAAAAAGCATAGTTCGATCATTTCCAATCGAATTTTGTTTAGCCATAAGCAAGGGTTCATCGCAAATTAAGCCTTTAACGTAACACCGCTTCATGGGAAGTTTTCGGATTTCAAGTCAGTCCCGCCTGCACCAGATCATGGAGACGCAGCAGACCCTCGAGCTGCCCATGGGCATTCACCACCGGCAGAACAGAAATTGGTTTTCGTCGGTTGTGCTCCATCCGCTTCATCGCCTCCACCGCCATCAACTCAGACGTCACAGTGATTGGATCAGCAGTCATCAGATCGCTGGCCTGCAAATGAGCCCATCGATCACTGTTGTTCTCTTTGAGTGCCCGGCGAAGGTCTCCATCAGTAATCAACCCCACAAGCCGGCCCTGGGACCCTGGGTCTTCCACCCAGCCACTGCCAATGGCTCCTTGCGTGAGCATGCTGATCACGTCGGGCATGGAAGTGCTGGGTTGCAGCGCCGGCAGCGACGAAACGGGCAACATCAGATCGGCAACCGTCATCGTGAGTTGTTTGCCAAGCGAGCCAGCCGGGTGATTGATCGCAAAATCCGCTGGAGAGATGCCGCGGCGTTCCATCCACACGGCTGCCAAGGCATCACCAATAGCCATAGCTACGGCTGTGCTGGCGGTTGGAGCGAGATTGAGCGGGCAGACCTCACGATCGACGGAGGCCTCCAGCACCACGTCGCTGCCTCGAGCCAACGAGGAATCGGCCCGGCCAACGAGGGCAATCCGAGATGTGCCGCGACGTTTCAAATGGGGGAGAACGTCCAAAAGTTCGCCGGTTTCTCCACTGTTAGACAGCAACAGGCAAACATCATCAGAGGCAACCACCCCTAGATCCCCATGCAGGGCATCAAGGGGATTGAGGTAGAGGGCCATGAGGCCGATCGACGAAAAGGTGGCCGCAATCTTGCGGGCGACGATGCCACTTTTCCCCACACCAGTGATCACAAGCTTGGCTTTGCGATCAGCACAACGCTCGAGCAGTTCCAACGCTCCTTCCACTTGTTCGCCGCTGAGGCGATCGGCGGCGGCGGCAATGGCCGCTGCTTCCTCCTGCAGGCAACGAGTGAGGGCAGACAAGGGATAAGAAGCAAATCTTGCTTTGATTCTGGGCCCTAGCGGCAGCCCGTAGGCTTTGTTCGTATCACTGCCGCAATCGTGATCAAGGCTCTGAAGGCTATAGCTCTGTTGTCTGAACGCCTTGGTGGGCCGCCACTGGCTCAGGCCACATTGGCTCTTCTGGTCATGATCACCCCCTGTTGGCAGCAAGGGCCACTCATAGCTGCCCGACTATGTACCAAAAAACGTTGGTTTGCCGCAGCAACGCGCATTGGAGAAAAGGGCTTACGACGAGATCCGAAGGATGTTGCTTTGCGGCTCATAGTGGCTGATTCTTATTTGGCCATGCGGGAACTGGAACCGGCTCTGCGGCACGCGCAGACGCTGATCAAAACAGATCCTGATGGCTTCGATGGATTTCATCTCGCCAGTGAAAGCCTGCAATGCCTGGGGCGCTCAGACGAGGCGATTGCCTTGTTGGAGGAGGGTTTCGCGCGATGTGCGGATAGCGATTCCGCGGCTCAGAAGGGACGATCCCGTCACGTGCAGCGTCATCTTCAGGCCTATCTAAAACGAGATTGGTATCCCCTGTACAACCTCTGGAGAGCAGCAGTGTTAGCTCCAGAACAACAGCCTGTGTTTGCCATCGCTGCAGAGGAGCTGTGTTTCCGCCCCCAAGCCTTTCAATATTGGAGTCAGGGTGAAGCACCCGCAGATGTGCAGGCGCTCACCGCGCAATGGAATCAGCTCCTGAAAACGCTGGGTCTCGAGCCTATTCAGGTGTTCAACCAGCATTCAGCTCGAGCCTGGATCATGAGCAATCAGCCCGATTTTTTGCTGTCGTTTGACTCAGCACCCCACTACGCCGCCGAGTCGGATGTCTTTCGCTTGGCCTACGCAATCAGCGGTGATTCTTTCTGGATCGACAGCGATCTGGTGCCAGCAGAGCAGGCCTCAGCAGTGCTCAACGTGGCCTTGCGGCGGGACGCGAGCCTGTTGTTTTTGAAGCGCAAGGTTCCTTATTTACAGAGCAGTGCCTTCGTCGCCCGGGCTGGTTGCCCCTATTTCGCGGCAATGGCGGAACCATTGAGAGGGTTCAACTACGGAGCAGCTGAGTGGGCTGCGGTGAGCCGTCTGCATTTGATCCACGATTGTTCGTTTGGGCCCGCCACCTATGCCCAGGCCCTCGAGAAACTATGCACAAATGTGGGGCCAGCAATCCCCTGCCATGACGACTTGCCTCTGCTCCAGCAGATGCACTTTGAAAGCTTCAGCCTGTCGTTTTTTAGCGGAGAGCGTTTGGTACAGGGAGCAGGAAGACGCCTTGCCTACAAGCGATCTAGTGACAACTGGAAAGTATGGGCCCGTAGCTGAATGGGTTTGCTCGCTTTTTCAAGACGCTCTTTGGGGCTCCATTCCCCCCCGCCACGACCGTCTCCAGTGTGTTGTTCTCCTGATGGGCCGCATCGACTTGTTGCCTATCTGACTGAAGGATCCCAAGGGTGGATTTTGGATTTTCTTTGGCGAGATATTTCCGCAAGTGGAGTGTGGGGAGAGAAAGACAGCCCTGAGCTCTGTGTTGCATCAGATCGAGACAGCCTCGCGGCAGTGATGGAGGGCGCTAACGCCTTCGTATTAGTGATGTTTCAAGGGCACCTAAACCAGTTGCTACGCGATGGCATTCCTGCTGAGCGCGTCATTTTGTATCTAAGCCACGTACGCATTGGCTTAGCCCTGCCCGACCTCAATCAACTCCATGCCGTGCTGGCCCTGAACGCACAAGAACAGGCATTGCTGATGATTCAAGGGATGGACTCATGGCTTTTGCAGCGTTTTAGAGCTGGCTTCGATCCAAATCTGTTTTTTCCAGGTCCTCCTTTAAATCAGCGTGCGATTGATGTGCTGGTCGTAGGCCGTTACGTGGGGTCTCACAACAACAATTACCACCGTCGTAAACGCTTCTCTTTCCTTTGTGATCTCTTGGCCATTCTTGTCGACAAAGACATTCAGGTGGCGTTAATCGGTCCTGGATGGGATAGCTGTGAGTACCCCTTGCCTTCTGCCGTGCAGCAAATCGATTGTTCACATCCTGCCTATGGAGCTGTCTATCGCTCTAGTCGCTTGGTCATTTCGGTAGCCGCACAGGAGGGGGGGCCAGTATCTTTTTTGGAGGGCCTTGCGAGTGGCTGCCTGATGCTGTCAGTGCCCACTGGTTTTGCCGCAGAGTTTCAATCTGGTGAGAATGGAATTTGGCATTTGCCAATTACAGCCAATGCACAGAAATGGTGTGAACAGATTCAATTTTGTTTGAAGGCAGCGTCCGAGAATGAGTTGATCGTTGGAGGATCACTCTCTCCAGCCCGTGAGGCCTTCCTTGGAGAAGCCTCTTTCGATCATCTAGCGCAGCAATTGCGTCAGATCTCGAGCCAACCGGCCTTAAACAGTAGAAAGGAGAGCTTGGGTGGTTAACCAAGCGCCTTTTCCGCTTCCTGGCATTCCTCCGTCGGTGCTGGAAGCACTTCATGGGCAAGCAAAGCTTCAAGGCTCCAAGCGGCTGGCCTTGGTGGGTGGTGCCGTGCGGGATGCTCTACTCCACGATCGGCATCAAGATCCCTGGCGCGCTCTTCCAGATCTGGATTTGGTGGTGGAGGGCTTGAGTGAGCAGCTGGCCTTGGGATTGCGAGAGCGTCTTGGGCTTAAGCGGGTGCCAGAGCTGCGGGTCCATGGCTGCTTCGGCACCGTCGAGCTGATGCTCGATGGCGTGAAATTGGATCTGGCCCAAGCACGCAAGGAGTACTACCCCGCCCCAGGGGAAAACCCTGTGGTGGAACCGGGGCTACTGATGAGTGATTTGGCACGCAGAGATTTCACTGTTAACGCCATGGCCCTGGTGTTGCCAGAAGGAGATGGTGAGCCTGAATTGCTCGATCCCCATGGTGGCCAGGTTGATTTAGCGGCTCGTCAGCTCAACTTCCTGCACGAGGGAAGTGTGGCTGACGACCCCACACGAGTGTTTCGTGGGGCTCGCTATGCAGCCCGTCTCAACTTCCAATTGGCTCCGCCTGCTCTGGCGCAGCTTCAGCGCACAATTGCTGAGTGGCCCTGGCACTGGCACCCAGGAGACGAGCCCATTGCGGTGCCCCCAGCCTTAGGCACGCGCCTTCGCATGGAGTTGGAGCTGCTGTTCCTCAGGGAGCCCTGGCGCGAAGCGATCACGCATTTGCAGGCTTGGCAGGCCCTGCCTTTGCTTGATCAGCAGCTCCAGAATGATGACCTGCTCAAGAGGCATCTGCATCGGGCGGAGCGATTGGGACTGCCACTGCTTTTGGTTCTCGTGGCTGCCAGCGCTAACCCGCTGGGCCTCGCTCGGCGGCTACAACTGCCCCAGCAGCAGCAACGCTGGCTGGAGCAACGTATTGATTTCAAGGCCTGGCTAGCGAATGAGGTGCAGCAAAAGCATTGGCAGGTCTGGGATCCAGCCCAGTGGAGTGAAGCTCTAGAAGCACGCCCCTGGAGCCCTGAAGTGGTAGCCCTTACGGTGGCCTTTGCAGAGCCTTGTTGGCGCCCTGTATTGCGCTGGTGGGGCCGCTGGCGCCATGTGTCGCCAGCGCAGTCGGCACGCACTTTGATTGACCAAGGGATGCAACCCGGTCCCCAACTAGGAGAGGCCCTCCGGCAATCACGTTTTCAACGACTGAAATCGATGCGATGAGCGTTGAGCCGTGGGGAAGAGCTCTGATTAAAGTTTGAAGACAGCTGACTATGCCGGGAGTGACATCACCGCGAAGCCAGCAGCCCCACAAGCCAAGGGTTCTCTACATCACCAGTAGGGGCCATAGCGGATCCACCTTGCTGTCTTTGCTGACAAGTGGACACAGCCAAATCGTCAGTGCCGGTGAGCTAAAGATGCTCACCAACCCGGACCCAGAGCGGCGTCTTTGTAGTTGTCATCGCCTCGTCCCTGACCAGTGCCCCTTTTGGGGAGCCGTACAAAAGCAAGTGCTGGCAGCCGTGGGGCGCCCCCTCGATCAGCTTGTGCTTAGCGATAACGGCGACGATTCCAGCTTTCTGGCTGATAACGAAGCCCTTTTTACCGCGATCACGGCTGTGAGCGGAGCTGCGTTGATTGTTGACTCCTCAAAATCGTTGCCGCGGCTCTCCCGATTGCTCGCTGCCGAAGCCCAAGGTGCTGCATTTACCCTCCATCCGGTCCATCTGCACCGAGGCCCCTTTGGCTCAATGAACAGTGCCCGAAAAAAAGGCGATCAGCTGCGCCAAGCGGCTTACAACTACACCCGCCTTTTTTTCCTATCTCGCGAACTTCTGCAAGGGAGCACAGCTTTACTGATTTATTACGAGCAGTTGGCCTCCAACCCGCGCGCTGAAATGGCACGGGTGATGGATTGGCTGCAACTTCCCTTAGAGGAGAGTCAGTTCCACTGGCGTGATGGGGTACGCCGAGACATCCATGGCAATGCCATGCGATTTGATAGTTCCGATCAAATCTGTCTCGACCAAAGCTGGCGACGCCAACTGTCGATTGGACAAAAATTAGGGGTATTGGCGTGGACATTACCGGTGCGGTTACGTTCTGCTTGGTTATTTCGCCGCCTGCGCCTCTGGATCAAACCCGGGGTTCATCCCTTCCCATGATTCAAGGGTGGCGCTCATAAATTGCGCCATAGTTCATTCCTTCGCGAAACCGATAGATCTCCGTGTAATTGGCACTGTCTTGCCCGAGTACGGAAAGCTTGCGTTTATCGATGTTGGCAAGAAGATCGCCCGACTTTGGGGCATACGGCTCACCACTGCCAGTGCCATCGACAACGATGTAGCTGCCGTTATCAGGGTTCAGTTCGATCAGCCGCTCATAGGGAAGCCGGGCATATTCAGGTCGACCGAACCAGGTCTGCATATAAATCAGGTTTCGGGCTTCTCCCGTGCGGCGCCGGGCTTTAAGAAGAGCTTCAAGCTGTTCAAAGCTGGATTGCCATTTTTTCTGGGTCATTTGAATCTTGCTGACCCGTTTGGCAAAGGTGTGGGGTTGGTTGTTCTCCAGTGCGAGCACCCCCAAGCCCACTCCCATGCCAATGGCACGAATTGTGGCCGGACCCGCTCGACCGCTCAGGGCAGGAGCAACCCAGAGGCTCCAAACAAAGGCAAAGTCCATCACAGCGACGAGCTGTACAGGCAGCGTCCAAAAGCTTTCATAGGGGTACCCCACACTGAGAAATAGAGCCATTGCGTAGGCGAGGGCGGCCAGGTTGAGACCATCAAGGAGGTTGGCCTGACAGCGACGACGGGCGATGAGCAGCCAGCGGATCAGGGTGAAGAGCCCAAGTGCAATCAGACGCCAATCAGCCTCAACCGTGAAGCGATCGCTGTGATCAAAACCGTTGCTTCCCACATACAGGCTGGGCAAAAGGCTGAGGACTAGATAAGCAACAACGGCCACGATGCTGAGGCCGCACAACCACCATTCCAGGGCATAGGACCGGCTCGGTTTAACTCCAAGGCCAAAGACAGCCAGCAAAAAGCTCAAGCCGGCTGGGATCACAAACAAGATCACAGCAATGTCTTTGACGAAAATGCCCACAAGGGCACAACCAAAGCAAAGCGCAAAGGCACGGCGACTATGGCTGGATTGATAAGACAGCGCTGCATTAATGAACAAAGCGAACAGCAAGGTGAGCAGCCGTTCGCTGTAGATCAATTGAAAAAATGCCCAGCCGGTGGCTGGATGAAACAGCAACACAAGACTGATCAGCCAAAGCTGCCCTGGCCGCTCCTTGCCTTGCGCCAAAACCGTTACTGCACGGTTGACCAGCAACACGATTGCGAAAAGTTCTAAGGCACTCACCAGCACCCACACCTTCACATAGGGAGTCAACCAGCTGAGTAGATGCAGGTCTTGATGGGCTAATGGGAAAAAGCGGAAACTATTGGCTCGCATCGTTTCACTGATCAACCCATCACGCAGCACGAACGGGTTCAGGAGTTGGTCAGCGTGGACATCCCTCAGCCAACCTTGCAGTTCTGGATAAAAGCCCGTGGCGCTGTGCACCATGGATAGCCCATAAGCCAGATAAAGGATCAGCAACAAAGGGTGTTGGCGACACCAACGCAACATTCGAGATCCCCACAGATCATCAACACCTGGTGAGGTTGCTGCTGGTGGTTCACGCAAGGCCCACGCCCAAAGCCAAAGCAACGTGAGCGCAACGGCTACGAGCACCAAGCCGTGACTGAGGAGGTTGTAATGCTCCAGCCACATCTGACCCGCTTTGGAATCCGATGCAGGCAAGCTGCTGTTGCCAGTCCCTATGGACATGATTGCAGTACTGGCCACGAAGCCGATGGCGCAGATTGCGACAAGAAAGAAGCGCAGACCTTGAGGAGGTTGCGGAATGCGTTGATGACCCACGGTGACCCTCAGCAGAGCAGTCTTTGATCGGAGAGTAGGGCCGCTACTGCGATGGGCTTTGAGCGATAGCCTCTTCCAATGAGTTTTCTCGCCGGTCTAAATGACGCCCAGAAGCGGGCTGTTGATCACCATGAAGGCCCTCTTCTGGTGGTTGCTGGAGCGGGGAGCGGCAAGACCAGGGCGCTGACCCATCGGATTGCCCACCTCATTGGTGAACATGGGGCCGATCCGGCCCAGATCTTGGCGGTGACCTTCACCAATAAGGCCGCCCGTGAGATGAAAGAACGGCTGGAGCTGCTCCTGGCGCAACGCTTAGCTCAAAGTCAATTTGGCCAACCTTGGAGCACACTTCCCCCAGTGGAGCAGCGTCAGCTGCGCACGCGCATCTATCGCGAGGTGACGAAAGAGCTATGGATCGGCACATTCCATGCCTTGTTTGCACGGATGTTGCGCTTTGATATCGACAAATTCAAGGACCCTGAAGGTCTCACTTGGACGAAGCAATTCTCCATTTATGACGAGACCGATGCTCAAAGTTTGGTGAAGGAGATTGTGACCCAAGAGTTGCAACTGGACCCAAAACGGTTTGAGCCGAAAAAGGTACGCTGGGCGATCAGCAATGCGAAAAACCAAGGCTGGTCGCCCGACGATTTAGAGGCTAACGCTGAGGGGCAGCGGGGCAAGCTCAGCGCTGATGTCTACAGGCGCTATCGCAAGGCTCTGGCTGCAAACAATGCCCTTGATTTTGACGACCTACTGCTCCTTCCTGTGCAGTTGCTTCAGCAGAATGAGCAAGTGCGCGGCTATTGGTATCGCCGGTTTCGTCACGTGCTGGTGGATGAATATCAAGACACCAATCGCACCCAGTATGAGTTAATCAAGCTGCTGGTGACTGATGGCAAAGAGCCACAACAAGTGGATGATTGGTCAGGCAGATCAGTTTTTGTAGTAGGCGATGCTGACCAGAGCATCTATAGCTTTCGCGCCGCAGATTTTACAATCCTAATGGGGTTTCAGGATGACTTTGGCGACAAAGCTCCTGACGATGTAACGCGCACGATGGTGAAATTGGAGGAAAATTATCGCTCCACTGCCACCATTTTAGAAGCGGCGAATGCGCTGATTTCGAATAACAGCGAGCGGATCGATAAGGTGCTGCGCCCCACGCGTGGTGAGGGTGAATTGATTTCACTCACCCGCTGTGATGACGAAATCGCAGAAGCGGAAGCGGTGGTGCATCGCATGCGGATGATGGAGGCGGCCAATCCAGATCTCAGCTGGAAAGACATGGCCGTGCTGTATCGCACCAATGCCCAGTCTCGCGCGATCGAAGAATCCCTGGTGCGCTGGCGCATCCCCTATGTAGTAGTTGGCGGACTGCGTTTCTATGACCGCCGTGAAATCAAAGATCTGCTGGGCTACTTACGCCTCCTGATCAACCCCGCCGACACCGTCAGTTTGCTGCGGGTGATCAACGTGCCCAAGCGAGGGATCGGTAAAACCACCATTCAGCGCTTAACCGACGCCGCGAATCAGCTGGGGATCCCGCTCTGGGACGTGGTGAGCGATCCCGAGGCGGTGCGGTCCCTGGGCGGTCGATCAGCAAGGGGGCTGCTGCAGTTTTGCGAGTTGATCAACAACTTGAAAGAGCGCATTCACGCGGCAACCCCATCAGAACTCATTCAAGAGGTGATGGAGAAGAGCGGCTATGTGAGCGAATTGATTGCTGATGGCTCCGATGAGGCAGAAGAGCGCCGCCGCAACCTGCAGGAGTTGGTGAATGCGGGTCTCCAATACCAAGAAGAAAATGATGAGGGTGACCTCGAAGGATTTCTGGCCTCCGCCGCGCTCGCCAGTGATGCGGACAGCAAGGACACGGCGGCAGACAGGGTCACCTTGATGACGCTGCACAGCAGCAAGGGACTTGAATTTCCAGTGGTGTGCCTTGTTGGATTGGAGCAGGGCCTGTTTCCCAGTTATCGCTCCCTGGATGACCCGGCGTCGCTTGAGGAGGAGCGCCGGCTTTGCTACGTGGGCATCACCCGCGCCAAAGAGCGGTTATTTATCTCTCACGCCAGCGAGCGGCGCTTGTGGGGTGGAATGCGCGAGCCAGCCATGCCGAGTGTGTTTCTTTCTGAGTTGCCGGAAGGTCTTGTTCAAGGCGATGTTCCTCAAAGCGGAGGAGCGGCCATTCGCAGGGAGCAGCGGCTGGAGCGCCTAACCAGAGTGGATCGCGCTAAGCCCAGTACTGCCCCCGCCAATGCTGTGCGACGTCGGCAAGCCGGACCTGCCCCTGGCAAGAGTTGGGCGGTAGGGGATCAGGTGAGTCATGCCAGCTTCGGTGTGGGGGAGATTACCCACACCTTTGGCAGCGGCGAAAAGGTTTCGATTGCCGTGAAATTTGCGGGCATGGGTCCCAAAATTCTCGATCCGCGCTTGGCGCCGATTGAACCGGTTTAGGCCTGCTGAATGGGGATCAGACAACGATTGCGGCATGCCGCTTTGCGGCTCTTGGGAGCACCCCCACAATCGTTTTGTCCACCGGCGCTTGATTCCGGTACTGCTGTCGATGGAGGCAATGGTTTCGGTGCGCAGAAATTATTGCGTTCGCTCCAACCAGCCTCAGCTGGAGAGGCCGTCAACGCCACATCGGTGCTCAGCAATGTGCAGTTGATCACGCGCTACTGCGCGATCGAACAACCTTATTGGCGGGCCTTCCTGGCCCATTACGCCCAGATGGGCGTTCGGCTGATCCATGTATGCGTGCAGAGCGATGACGATGCAGACGCTGTGTTGAAAACCTTCAAACCGCCATTCGTGGAATGTGTCGTGCACCGCTTGGATGCAGGACTGACGCCAAATGAGGCTCTCAAAACCCTGGATTTACGGGCCTTGTCCACTGGAGCCACATTTACTCTGCTGGTGGATGCAGATGAATATCTCCAGCCCTTGCGGCCAGATATTTCGGTGCAACAGCTCTTTGCTTTGTTCCCTGATGTCGCCCAGTTTTACCTGCCCTGGCTGATGCGACCTGTTCTTCATCAGGATGACGCGAAACAAGGTGGCTTCTGGGGACACATCGGCAAACCGGTGGTGCGTTCAACACGGATGGCAGCGATTGCCTTTGACCATGGTTTTGCTGTTGACAAACCGAGCGCCAATCACCGCGTTGCCTCTGCTCCAGCAGGGGTATTTGGCATGGTGATCGTGCATCACTGGTCGCGCAGCTTTCGCGACTGTCTGCTTAAAACCCTGCACAACCGTTTCAAAGATGAGAAAAGTAAAGACTGTGATCAGGCGCTGGCCTTGATTCGTGCTGGCGAACTGCCAATTCGCTTGCGCCTACTGGCTTATCTGTCTTTGCAATCGGGATATCTTCCAATCTCAGCGGGCATTGATGCATTGGTCGATGAAGCCTTGGAGACCCGTTTGCTTCGTGCGCTACTGCGGGTCGATGATGAAATCCAATGCCGCCAATCCTTTGATCGCTATCAGATGCTGTTGAAGCGTCAGCTCCCCCATCTACCGTTGTATCCAGCAGTGTCGCTCTTGGTGTTAGCGAGAACCCTTCCGAGCCTCGCGGAACTTGAGGCGATTCATTAATTAAAAAGATCTCCTCTTAGTGCCGCCCCTCATGGATCCAGCGCGCCAGTGGCCAGAGGTCCAACACCGTGCTGCCAAAGCGTTTAATCATTGCTTGATAAAGATCTTCGTAAGCCAGGGCCACGGTGCGTTGCAGCATCGGGCAGATTTCAGCCTGCTTGGGAGAGGCATTCACCCGGGTCGTGAAATCTGCAGGGGGGAGATCTAGATCTAGAAATTCTGCCAGCCGGCTGTGGGCTTCCGGTTGGAACAGACGTTCGTAGAAGTCAACATGAATGTGCTCAGCGGGGAATGCCTGATCCAGGGCCTGGATGGTGTGGTGATACTGAGTTTTTGCCGCGAATCGTGAGTGTCGATGCAGCACAGCCAACGCTGTCTCTTCGCTGCGATACCCGCATAAATCGGGAAAACGGTTTTGACGGCGCAGCATGCGCAGCTGTGACCAAATTCGCTCTACCGGATCGCGGAGCAGCAAGATCACTTTCACCTCAAATCCTCCAGCTTCCAGAAGCCTTTTGATACGCCGAAAGCTGACTGCGTTGAGCTCGCTGTAATGGGGAGAGATATCCCCCGTTGCAAGCAGGGCTGGATTGGTGTCGATCAGCCTGCGGAAATAGTGGCAATAATAGCGAGCATCATTTTGCATCCAGCGTTGCTTATTTGCATGACTTAAGGCATCAAAATGCTCGCAATCGATTGCTTTACCGAAGCGCCTATAGACGTTCTGGCGTATGACATTGCCGGCACCAAGGTTGGTGAAAGCCTTGTACTCCTTCTGAAAGCCAAAATTCACTTGGTCGCAGCGACTGAGCTCCCGATGCAGCCAACTTGTGCCTGCTTTTTGAGCACCGACACCGAGAAGAAAGATAGCTTTGCTTGGCTTGGTCATCGCTGCATGGAATGCCGTCATGATGTGTGGTATCGCGTTTAAGCTCCCGGCAAAGACGCTTAGAGCGTTTGACCCAAACTGACAACCTCTATCTCTCTGGATATTGGCCGCTAAACGGCAATCGCAAGCGATCGAACGAACATTACCGATCGCTATTGCCCCAGACGCTTCGTCTGCTGCACGGATCTCATTTGCTGTTTTATTCCTCCTCTCAGGAGGTTTTGGACTGGGTTGAACCGCTTGCTGTCCAAGAAAACATTGCTGTAAAGCTGGTGCTGAGGCCGCTGGATGCTCTTCCTGCTTGGGACCTCGCGGCTCTTGCAGTGAAGAGCTGTGAGGCGATGGCCTTGGATCATTTGCAGAGCCCCGAGTCCTTCAGTGGCGAAAAGGGGGTCATTCATTACTGGCGAGACTTCAAGGCATCCGGCCCTGATCTCTGCCGGAAGTTGATGGCTGTTTGGTTAAGCAAGGTGGCCTTAGTAGCGGAGCAGGCAAGCTCTGAACGCATCTCAAGGCTCACTTGGGTCGACTCGTCAATAGCGCGTTTTAACCATTGCCGCTCCCATTGGCGATTTTGGCTGGCCCATCATCCCCATCAGCGTTTGAGCCATTACCGCAGTGAGATGCGTTGTTGGGGACGATCACTTCCCTTGAATGCCTCTTACCTATCGGGCCCTCGTGAGCTATGGCCACGACTGCAGACCTTGTTTGAGCGCAATGCTGCGCTGGCCTTACAGATGCCCTATGGGCATGACGAAGAAACAATCCTCGCCGCTTGCCTGCAGCAGCAGCCTGAGTTGTTCCATTCCCTTGGGGTGCCCTACAAATGCCTACAAGGCCGAAGGTTATGGAAGGCCAAAGCACACGATCAGTTGTTCGCATTCCATCAACAGGCCAGGCATCCGAGTTGAGCTCAGCGAATGCACCGTTCACTGGCCTGTCCGATCAGCATCCAACCTTGTTGACTCAACCATCTGGCGCTGGTGTCATTACAGCTCAGGAGCAGAGGACCACAGGTTTGAGGGTCAACCAATAGGGCTTCACTCGCTGCATCAAGGCTTGAACTGATCCCTGTGACCGAGGAGACAACCTCCACCGCTTGGTTGAGGCTGGTCAGCGCTCGACGATTGGCAGGGCTGAGCGTGCTGGTGATTCCTTGAGCGAACAAGGCTCCAGCCCCTTCAAGCACTGGAATTTGATCGAGCCACAGCTCGATGCGGATAGCCCCGCTGGCATTAACCATTTCATTCAGGTGTCCCAGTAACCCGAAACCGGTGACATCTGTGCAGGCATGGATGCTGTGAGTCTGGTCGAACGTCAAGTCGAGGAGTTGCTCAAGCAGCGCGTGTTGGCTGGTGTTCATCTGAGTGATTGCCGCATCGAGAGCCTCCGGTGGACAGAGGCCTTGCATGGCAGCGGCAAACAGCACTCCGGTCCCAATGCTTCGGCTAAGCAGCAAATAATCGCCAGGCTGAATTCCCCCTTTTGGCCAAGGGGGTTGGCCGTTGGGGGTTGCTCCACACACACTCAGGCTGAGTTGAAGGTCGAGAGCTGCTGGTGCTTCGCTGGCTTGACGAGATTCCATTGTGTGCCCGCCGATCAAAGCCGCCCCCTGCTCCTCGAGAGCAGAGCGCACGCCCGACAATGCTTGGCTGAGCAAAGCCACCTGCTCCTCTCGGGAGACAGCCGGAACAGTCACGATCGCCTGGGCGCTAAGCACCCTGGCCCCGCTGGCCCAAAGATCAGAGCAAGCATGCAGCGTCGTGAGCCTGCCATTAAGCCAGGGGTCGGAAAGGAGAGCCGGGAATCCATCCACCGACGACAAGGTGGTGGCACCGTCGCGTGACATTGCAATGGGTTGCGCATCCTCTGGTGTGACACCGAGCGACGCCATTCCCGACTGCGCAAGGGCTTTCTCAAGGGGAGCGGCAGGCAATTTGGCTGCACAACCGCGGCAGGCCATGGGATGCAAGTCCAAATCCTGCTCAGTGTTGGTTGCCATGGCATGGCGGAGACGGACGCGCTCCATGAAGCGGCGATCGAGATGGCGTTTCCACTGCCAGATCCATCGATAAGGACCGAGCCAAACCGAACTCCATAAAATCCAAGCCTGAGTAGCACCGCCCGGTTCTGGCGCTCCAATGAGTTGAAGTGCTCGCCGTTGGGGATGCCAGGCGATCGGCGGTTTGTGCTTGCTGAGACGCTCGAGATTCAAGGCCAAGGGCTTTGCAGCTCGCACGGCCCAAACACCCGAAGCCGGCCGTGGAGAGGAATTGACAACCGCGCAATCGCCTGCAGCGAGAAGATGAGGGTGCCCTAAGACTTGAAGAGTGGAGCCAACACGGACCCGACCTTTCCTGTCACAGGGAAGGCCGCTTTCCTGCAGCCAATGGGGTGCTCGGCTACCAGTGCAGAGAAGGGTGTTCGTACCATCAGGTGCCGGCAAATAACTGATGGAGATGTCCGACCGTTGCAGGGCTGCTTGGACGCTGCGGCGCAGAAAGTGGTTGGCAACATGAAGAATCAGGGAACGCTTTGGCCAGCGTTGGCGCAAGGCCAGGGCTAATTCCACCCCTGCAAGACCTGCCCCCACAACATGAAAAACGCTTGGTTCTGCGTCGTCAGCGACCGCCTTGTCTTGATCGTGAAGAGCTGTAATTGCTGGAGCTAAGGGTTTGATCGCAACGGCGTGCTCAAACTGTTGCTGATCTGTGATCGAGCCCACATTCAAGCTGAGTCGATCAAACGGAAGAGGTGGGCGTTCGTGAAGACGAAGCTGGCCTGCAGGATCGAGACCTGTGATCGTGGCTTGCACAAATCCCACCCTGGCCTGGTGGGCAAGCTGCCGCAGGTCGATGCTGATGTCATCGATTGAATCAATGCCTGCCAACAGGGCAGGCACCTTGCCGGAATACAGCGCCGTGCTGCTTTCGCTCACCAACGTGATAGGGCCATGTGGTCGCTTAGCTGGATGCATGGCCCAGCGGCATAAAAGAAGCGCATGACTATGACCGCCTCCGGCCAGAATCAATTGATCAGAATCCGAGACTTGCTTCGACGATCCAACGAAGTTCATTAAACGGGACAATCTCTGCACCTTCGACAAAATGAACACCCCCAGTAACCCGCAGAGGAATCCCTCCAGTGAGATTTGTTGAGACACCAAAAGTGGCTCGACTAATGGCATAGTCAACAAAAATCCCCCACCATTCATTCATCACGAGACTGACAGAACCAATCGGACCCCAACACAGATTTTCATCAATTTTGGCAACCTTTCGATTACTTTCAACAGGTGTACAAGTGAAATTAAAAGGCTCATCGTCATCAGTAAGAGATGCAAAACGTCCAGTGCCGAAGCCACCATTCGCAATAAATAAAGGGTAATCAGTTCCGTTTCTACCAAGCCACCAACCGTTAGTGGCCATTAAGTAAAGGTTTCGACCCGTATCAGTGTTGTCGTCCCACTGAATAACTTGCTCTCCACCAAAAGCAATTCCGCCTGTATCGCCAATGGCGCGTGCGATGCGAAAACCCGAAGACAAACCATCATCAAACCCTGTAGATCCTCCTGGAATATCGGGATTACTCTGAAGGCTGCGGAATGAAGTATTCAGCGCCACACTCCAATTATCAGTTTGGAGAACGTTGAGGTGAATGATGCCCCAGCCATCCAAGTTCCCTGAGTCACCTGCTGGAATAAAGGGGTCGCCAGGATTGCGGCCCTCTTGATAGTCGTAACCAAGAATTGTCACGTCACCGAACCAACGCTGGCTCCAGCGGAAACCATTGGGAATGCGCAAGCTGATATCCGGTCCAACCAGCCCATCTCCAAAGGCGATGGAACGATTCAGAGCTTGTAGTTGCGGTGGTTTAGGGGCCGGTAACTCAGGCGAGGGCATGGCTTGCTCTTGAGCGATCACATCTGGGGGTGGGGAGTCTTCAGGATTGGCTTCCTCGATTCCAGCAATCGATCCGGTTGGATCCGGCGAAAGGGCAGGCGCTGTGTCTGGAATGACCTCCCAAACAATCGCCGTTGGCGGTGCAATCGCACCATCAGATGAAGGTTGTTGACGTCCAGGCAAGGACTCCCAGACCACAGTCGCTGTCGATGGGGTTTCTTCGATGGACTTAGGTTCCGCTTCGGGAAGGACTTCCCAAACAATCGGTTGAAGCTTCCTGGTGGCTTCGTTCTGAAACGATGAACCCGATCCCGCTCCACCATCCAGAGCTGGCACCAAGATCTGTGCGTCTTCTGCCTGCTCGTCCGTGACCGGAGTCCAGATCACCTGCTCCTGAGAACGAGCTTGGAGTGGAGCCAACAACGCGAACGGGGCCAAAACGGCGAGCAACCGGCTCAGCTGGATGCGTACGGGAGAACTGAGAATGGACGTCATGTCGCCCCTCGGTAGCCGTTGGGATTGGCCGATTGCCAGGCCCAACCGTCGCGGCACATGTCGCTGAGAGATCGTTTGGCTTTCCAACCCAGCACCGCCTCAGCTTGCTTAGGGCAGGCTTCGAGTTTGGGGACATCGCCAGGGCGCCTCTCCACTACTTCATAGGGAATAGATATGCCGGTGGCCTCCTCGAAGCCGCTCACTACATCCAGCACACTCAACCCTTCGCCTGTGCCCAGATTGAGCGTGAGCTCGATTGGGGCTTTGGATTGAAGAAGGTGATTGACCGCAGCAGCATGGGCTTCCGCCAGATCCATCACATGCAGGTAATCACGGATGCCGGTTCCATCAGGAGTGGAATAGTCATCTCCAAAGATCCGCAGTTTTTCAAGTCGTCCAGAGGCGATCTGCGTGATGAAGGGGAACAAGTTGTTGGGAATCCCAAGAGGGTCTTCGCCGATGCGTCCAGTTGGGTGGGCGCCTACTGGATTGAAGTAACGAAGGGAGGCCACCTTCCAAGGACCCGAAATGGTGAGTGCGCGCAACATTTGCTCCACCGCCAGCTTGGTCTGGGCGTAAGGGTGGACAGGATTAGTTGGTGTGGTTTCTGTGAGAGGGAAAACCTCGGGCTCTCCGTAGACCGTGCTGGTACTGCTGAACACCAAAACCCTGCAGCCGTGGGCATCCATCGCGGCAAGCAAGGCGCGGGAGCCGCTCACATTTACGTCCCAGTAGTGCAGAGGTTGGGCAACAGAATCACCCACGGCCTTCAGGCCTGCGAAGTGGATCACCGCTTCGATCGGTGCGCCTGAGGTACTTGCATCGGGAAAGAGCTGCTCGAGCAAGGCCGCATCGCGCACATCACCGGTCACCACCTGAAGGTGTTCGCCATCCTGATGTATCCCCGCCAGCTCCTTCACCCGCTCCAGCGCAACAGGAGAGCTGTTGGAAAAATCATCCAGCACCAATAGCTGGTGACCTGCCTCGAGAAGCACCAAGCAGGTGTGGCTGCCAATGAAGCCGGCACCACCGGTAATGAGCAAACGGGCCATCGCGGAGCTCAGGCCTCGATCTCTGCTTCGAGCTCGGTGTCGAGCAACACCCAGCCCGCCACTGGCCCAGCCTGAAGAGCAAGCTGTTCGCGCAACTGACGCAGCTGCTCTCGCTTGGCTGCCCCTGGGGCAGTAAGCAACAGCTGGGTGCTGCAGCTACGGGTGGCGAGCAGGTCTCGGCTCACGCGCAACTCGCGGCCGGGACCAAGGGCGCGGCGCAGCCCAGCACTGAAGGCATCAAGGACAGCCGAATCAATGTTACCTACAGAAATCAGGGCCACCGGACCAGTTCCGGCGAGAGGGCCATCGGCGAGCAGCTGGAGCGGAGAAATCCAGGCATCGAGCGGGGGGATATCCCCCTTACAGGGCAGGCGCTCGAGCAGGGGTCCGGGCAGGTCGCGTCCAAGCTCGTCGCTGCTGAACACGCGGCCGCTGCGGCGATCGCTCACCAGGGCACAGCCGCTGCCCAGCACCAAACCGGCAAGCAAGCCCAAGGCGAGGGTGCGCTTCTTGCTCGGGCTTACGGGGGAGTCGAGCAAAGTAGGAGTGGAGATCAGCTCCCAGGGGCTGGTGGCGCGAGCCTGCTCGAGCTCAAACTGCTTGAGCTGGTTTTGCAGGGTCACCATGGTGGCTTCATCGCGAAGCGCTGTCTGGGTGAGTTCGCGGTGGCGAGCCACAACCTCTTTGGGGCGGTTGAGTGCCTGGAGATTGGCCTTGCTGAGGTCGAGTTCTCCTTTAAGCAGGGCAATGGTCTGTTTATTGATATAGAGAATCAAGGTATTGCGTTCACGCTGGAGCTTCTGCACCAGGGGATCGCTGTCTTTAAAGCGAGAGCGCAGCTCGGCCAGACGCGTCTCAACCGAGGTGAGTTGGTCAAAAGTGGACGACTTATCGGTGAGAGAGGCGATCTGGGAAGCAAAGTAGAGAGAACCGGCACCGGCTTTGGTGGCCTCTTGGATCTGCACCTCGAGAGCCTTCACTTTCTGTTGAGCCGCGGTGCGGGACCCTTCAATGCTTCCGCCTGATCCCCCCACAACCGCACCTGAAGTGGTTCCCTCTGTGGACACGCCGGCTCCGGCTACGTTGCCAGCAAGTGGCAGGCCATCCAGTAGGCCGAGACCGTTGTCGTAGCCGTAGTCGAGGGCGGCGCGACTGCTGGCTGCAGCCTGTGGCTTAATGATGGCGAGTTGCTCGTTGAGATAAACAACCAAATTGTTGATCTCGCGGGAACGGCCGCGATTGGAATAGCTCTGATAGGCCTTGGAGATCATGCGCGTGATCGGAAGCACCAGCTGTTCATTGGTGTCGCGGAATTCCACATTGAGCACGGAGGTGCCCTTCTCCTCCTCAGCTGTAATCGCCGATTGAGCCCAATCCTGAAAGCGCATTCCTTTTGCTTGTTCAGGCGGTTTTTGCGCCTTCACGGCTTCAAACACGGGCAGCAGAACTGAGGGGCTATTGAGGATCTGCACCTCAGTGGCGATCGAATCGCTGCGCGCGGATCCACCCACGCCGGCAATCATGGCCAGGCCTGGATTGGCAGAGAGCAACGATGCTGCTCCACCTCCAGAGTTCTCATCGGAGAGCACGATCTGGAATTCGCCTTGATACACCGGCTTAGTGGTGAGCAGGTTGAGGCCAGCAAGAATCAGGCCTAGGGCACCACCACCAGCAATCCATGGCCAGCGGCGCACAAGACCCCCAGCCACTTGTCGCAAGTCAATTTCATCGTCAGCGCCGGGCGGAGCGGCAATAGTCGATTCAGTGGGTGCTGTGGTCATCAGTTCTGGAAATCGTTGAACAGGCTGTACACCGAATACACACCCAGCGCTGGACCGGTGATTTCGTTGAGGATCGTGACAGTGGCAGAGAGGGGAGAGTCGTTAACGCGCACCACATCTCCGGCCATCAAGATCGGATTTTTGTAGGACCCTGCAGAATTTTCACCGCCAAGGAAAAACTTGCGCTTATCGGTGGTGCCGTCGCGGTTGAAGCGGATGAACTCCACGCGGCCGCGAAGCAACTTTTGGCCTCCGGACGCGGCAAGAGCCTGATCAAGGGAGGCTCCCTGGGGCAGCACCTTGGAGCCGGGGTCACGCACGCGGCCGGTGACGAACACTTGCACGAAATCGGGGCTGAGGTTGGTTTGCCCCGCCTTGATGATCTGTTCGCGGAGTTCCTTCGGCGAACGGGCCACAACAACGGTGTCGCCATCAAACAGGCGAATGTTTTGCGACTCGTTGCCATCGGTAATCAGCTCAAGGAAATTGAGCTGGGTGCGCATCTTGCCGCCGCCACTGCTGAGGGGCCGTTTGCGGGTCACGGACACCTCGCTCAGCTTGGAGAAGGGTGTCACTCCACCGGCGGAGCGCAGGGCATCGAAAACGGTGGGGAGGCGCAAGCCCCTGCCAATCTGAACACCCTGAATTTGTGGACCTACTTGGGAGGCAGGATTATTGACCTGACCTGTACCTGTACCTGTACCTGTACCAATCAAGCCTGCCGAAAGGTTGACGGAACCGGCTTGGGCTATTGAACCGACTTGCTCAGCCCCCAAAGCCGACTGCTGCCCCGAAAGGTAGTAATAGCCAGGACGGTGCACTTCACCGCCGATGTAGACGCGAATCGGACGGTAAGCAGCCGGGCTTACGAAGACCTGCGGATCACGCACATAAGCGCTGAACTGCTGGGTCAGGAAATAGCGCAGCTCCTCCACCGTGAGCCCCTCCACAAAAAGAGAGCGCAAACGGGGGAGATACAGGGTGCCGTCGGGACCGATCGTGAACACGCCGGAGTATTCGGGCACATCCAACAGCTCCACCACCACCGCATCACCGGGGCCAAGGATGTAGGCGGCTTGAATCGGAGCCGTGGGGATCGGCCTCTGAGCTGGCGCTTGACCTGGAGAGGTGATCGCAACCGATTCGCTCAGGGGTTCCCGCAACTCAAGCGTTTCTTGAGGTTGCTGCTGAGCAACAGCAGACGGCAAAACAAAACTGCTCGCCAGTAGTGCGCCACCAATACAGGTCGCCGTAAGGCTTCGTTGATTTTTCAACGTATTCATACCCAAGAAAGTACGGGACATCCGTGCGGCATTCCATGCGTTGAGGTCGGGTATGCAAGCGTCTGCACCTGCTCTTTACAAAACCGCTACTGCTTTGAATCCTGGGCTCAGACCTGCAGCAACGGGTTGTGGATGGTTTGACCCAGCCAACCAACGCTCACTCACTCAACCGTGACGCTCTTCGCCAAATTGCGCGGTTGATCCACATCGAGGCCCCGGTGAGCAGCGATGTGATAACTGAGAAGCTGCATCGGCACCACGGTCAGAAGGGGGCTGATCCACTCACTCACTTCAGGAATAGGCAACAGATCATCAAACAAATCGGTGTCTGGCCCCTTAGGCGCCACGCCAAGGAGTCGCGCATCACGGGCCTTCGCTTCCTGCGCGTTGCTCAGCACCTTTTCAAACACCGGCCCAGGCACTGCAATCGACACCACCGGCACATAGGAATCAAGAAGTGCAATTGGGCCATGCTTCATCTCGCCGGCCGGGTAGCCCTCAGCGTGGATGTAGCTGATCTCTTTGAGTTTGAGCGCCCCTTCCAAAGCAATCGGGTAGTTGATGCCGCGCCCCAAGAAAATCACATCCTGGGTTTCTGCAAAGCGATGCGCCAGCTCGGCCGAACGCTGATCATGGTCATCAACCAGGGCGCGCAACTGATCAGGCAATTGGCGCAGCTCCTCAACCAGGCCATCAATCTCCTGATCCGGACGGGCACCTCTTCTGGCTGCGAACGCCAAGGCCAAGCCATAAAACGCCAACAGCTGGCCCAAAAACGTCTTGGTGGCAGCCACACCCACCTCGATGCCCGCACCAATATCGAGGATGTCGTCCACCTGGCGGGCCAGGGAACTTTCAGCGCGGTTGGTGATCCCCAACTGACGGCTGATAAAGGCCGGATCTGAATGGGAAGCGCGGCGGGCGCGTTCCATTGCAAGGGCAGCGAGCGTGTCTGCCGTTTCCCCCGACTGCGTCACCCCAATCGTGAGCGTGTTGGGCGCCAGCGGCGGCGGTGCATAACGGAACTCGCTTGCGTAAAACACGCTTGTAGGGATTCCTGCAAACTGCTCCAACAGGTAGGCCCCCACCTGCGCTGCATGGCGGCTCGTGCCGCAGGCCAGGATCTGAATCTGATCCACATTGGCGTAAAAAGCCTCCGCAAAAGGCAGTGCAACAGGGTTAGCCGCCGTCAATCCGGCCGGGAGATGGCGAGCCACCCAAAGGGCCGCCGTTTCCGGCTGCTCATGGATCTCCTTCAGCATGAAGTGACGGAAGTGGCGCTTGTCGGCCACCCCTTCCTGGTTGCTGAGCAGAGAAGGCGTGCGCTGTTGGCGCTCCCCATGCTCGTTGTAAAGCTCGATGCCAAGGGGGCTCAGTAGAGCAACCTCCCCGTCTTCCATCGGCAGGATCGTGCGCGTAAATCCTGCTAAAGCGGGCGTATCACTCGCGCAGATGAACTCTCCTTCCCCCAAACCGATTAAGAGCGGGGCTGCCCGTCGTGCCACCACCAAGGCCCCAGGGACATCGGCCCACAGCACCGCCAAGGCATAAGCACCTTTCAAAACTGGCAACACCGCCTGAACGGACTCCAGCAACAACGCACCGCTGGGCTTCTCTCCAGCAGACACCCGACGATCCAGCTCAGCTCCCAGCAAATGAGGGATCACCTCCGTGTCCGTTTCGGAGACGAACATCACCCCACTCGCCGTGAGCTGATCGCGCAAGCTGCGATGGTTTTCAATGATGCCGTTTTGCACCACGGCCACTGCCCCTGAGCCATTGCGATGGGGGTGTGCGTTGTGCTCCTCCGGCTTGCCATGGGTCGCCCAGCGGGTGTGGCCAATGCCGCAGAGACCGGGCGCTCCTTCTTGCTCCAGCCGAGCCGTGAGATTCACCAACTTGCCCTTGGCGCGCACACAGTGCAGGGCGCCATTTTCGACAGTGGCCACTCCAGCTGAGTCATAGCCGCGGTACTCCAACTGCCGAAGCCCTTCAAGCAGCAGCGGTGCCGCGTCTCGCGAACCAATCACCGCAACGATGCCGCACATATAAAAAAACCCGGCTTAGCCGGGCTGATCGTATGGGTATTGAACCAAATTCAGTAGGACAGGCCCATGCTTCGACTGGTTTCGTCCCCGAGATAAACCCGGATGCTCAGGAAATCTGTGGGGCAGGCGGTTTCGCAGCGTTTACAGCCCACACAATCCTCTGTGCGCGGAGATGAGGCGATTTGGCCCGCCTTGCAGCCGTCCCAGGGCACCATTTCGAGGACGTCGAGGGGACAAGCGCGCACACACTGTGTGCAACCGATGCAGGTGTCGTAGATCTTGACGGCGTGGGACATGTGCCCGATTCCGATGCGGATGACTTGAAATCAAGGTACCCGTCGCCGGCGCCACTGAGCCATTCATACCGGCCTGCCGTCACCGTTGTTAACGCCACGAGGTGGAGCATGGGCCAAGCCCGTAAGATGCGGCGTCACGTCTGCACGGCCATGTCCCAGGAATCGATCCTCGAAAAAGTCCGTTCGATCGTTACGGAGCAGCTCAGCGTCGATGCCGGCGAAGTCAAACCCGAGTCCAACTTTCAGAACGATCTGGGAGCTGACTCACTCGACACCGTCGAGTTGGTGATGGCTCTTGAAGAAGCCTTCGACATCGAAATTCCCGATGAAGCCGCCGAAGGAATTGCCACCGTTGGCGATGCCGTCAAATACATCGAAGACAAGCAAGCCTGAGGATCTGCATGGTGGAGGGTCTCCAGCGCGTCGTGGTCACAGGCCTCGGTGCTGTTACACCGATCGGCAATACCGTCGCTGACTATTGGGAGGGCTTGACCTCCGCAAAGAACGGCGTCGACGCGATCACCTTGTTTGATGCAGCGCAGCACGCCTGTCGCTTCGCTGCTGAAGTCAAAAATTTTGATCCCAGTGGCTTGATTGAGCCCAAAGACGCCAAACGCTGGGATCGCTTCTGCAAATTCGGCGTGGTGGCTGCCAAGCAAGCCCTCGCCGACTCCGGCCTCACGATCACCCCAGACAATGCCCATCGCATTGGCGTGAGCATCGGATCGGGTGTGGGCGGGTTGCTCACCATGGAAACCCAGGCCCATGTCTTGAAAGACAAGGCCCCGGGTCGCGTCAGCCCCTTCACGGTGCCGATGATGATCCCGAATATGGCCACCGGACTGGCCGCGATCGCCCTGGGCGCCAAAGGTCCAAGCTCCGCTGTGGCCACCGCTTGTGCCGCCGGCTCCAATGCCATCGGTGATGCCTTCCAGCTTCTGCAGCTGGGCAAAGCCGACGCGATGATTTGCGGCGGTGCCGAATCAGCGATCACGCCCCTGGGGGTTGCCGGATTCGCCAGTGCCAAGGCGCTCTCGTTCCGCAACGACGATCCCTCCACGGCGAGTCGACCGTTCGACAAAACCAGGGATGGATTCGTGATTGGAGAAGGCTCAGGGATTTTGGTCCTTGAAACCCTTGCCCATGCTGAAGCACGAGGCGCCACGATTTTGGCCGAAATCGTGGGTTACGGCACCACCTGCGATGCCCACCACATCACCTCTCCAACCCCAGGCGGTGTGGGTGGCGCTGCTGCGATGCGCCTCGCCCTCGACGATGGCGGAATCGCCGCTGAGAGCGTGGACTACGTCAACGCCCATGGCACCAGCACTCCAGCCAACGACAGCAACGAAACCGCAGCCATCAAGAGCGCCCTTGGCAGTCGTGCCAACAACATTCCGGTGAGCTCAACGAAATCGATGACGGGCCACCTGCTCGGGGGCTCAGGCGGCATCGAAGCTGTTGCCTGCGTGCTCGCACTGCGCAACGGCGTGGTGCCACCCACCATCAACTACAACAATCCGGACCCCGAATGTGATCTGGATGTTGTGCCGAACACGGCTCGTGAACTAACACTGGGAAC
>JACLAB010013785.1_pt1 | contig 40567 bp, 25 predicted proteins | sample 8027921 | NCBI WGS metagenome assembly JACLAB01 (sample SAMN15725117, study PRJNA655200) | protist metagenome | isolation source: fluorescence activated cell sorting (FACS) single amplified genomes of... | place: USA: West Boothbay Harbor, Gulf of Maine | collected 2000-07-19 | reverse complement strand
ATCGCAGGCGTCAGAAATTCGAGAAACCGTTCAATCGGCGATAGAACGTTCAGACAGTCCCGTTATTGTCGCGATTGATATTGGAAATAATGTGCGAAAACTCCGAGAAGAGCGAAAATCGACGACCATCGCACTTTTTGAAAATGACACACTGAAGATGGAAGGGCAAGATTTGGCCGGTGAGTGGCGTTTGGAGGATGTGAATGGCGACAATGCACCAAGCCTAGACGACTTATTTGGTTATTCAGATAACGATTCTTCAGAAGGTGATTTTATGCAGCCGTTTGATGAAGATGGATTTGAAAGCGATTCTACGGCGAGATTTTCCAGAGGAGTGATCGCTGCTGCCATATTTGAAGCGATCCCGCCAGCGAAACAACTGGAGGGTACCGTCATCAGCAAACCATATCCAATGGGCGAGTTCACCGCCTTGGGTAGTGATGGCGTCTGGTATCGAATTTATTCTGATCGAATCAAATCTATCGGTCTTGGCGGGAGTGACATGAGCTTAACGAGCTTAAAGGATGCTGGTGCGCCACCATCGTCAAGTTCTCTCCGATGGGTTCGAGCGTCGGGCGGGGGCGTGTGGAAATCAGACACCTCGAAGCGCGCGTTTTCAGCAGCGCAAGCTTTGCCGAGCAGTATAGAAAGCTTTGTTCCGTTTGAAGATGCGCCTGAATCGGCAGAATACATCAACGCGCAAAAGATGCAAATTCTGAAAACACAGGAGGAAATTTACGACATGGAGGGAATCGCGGCACTCCGCCGAATGGCGAAACAGCAAAAGAAGCGAGAGTCAAAGCTCAAAGCGCTAAAGGAACAACGAGCTAAGATTGAACAACGTATTAAAGAATACTCCGCGGCTGGTTGGGATGAGTTCTTGCGCGTCGTTGATATTCTTGTCGAAACTGGGGCGCTTGAATCTGAGACATTGAAACTGCTTGAATTTGGCGAAATTTGTGCGGATTTGAGAGGTGAAAACGAATTATGGTTGGGAATGGCATTGAGCTCACCTCAAATCACAAACCTTGACGCGATATCTTTAGCTGGGTTTGCAGGAGCTCTTTGCATGGATAATCGCCCAACAACATGCTTCTATGGTCCTTCAGAAGAACTTTCTACAATTCTTCAAGACCTCGAACCAAAGATGAATGACCTTTTGTACCTTCAAATGTCTTCTCGCATCGATGTTCCAGTCGGTTTGAGCTTTGAAATTGCAGCACTTGTGGAATCTTGGGCGTCAGGTACATCATGGGAGCAAATTAGGCGCGATACAACGCTTGATGAAGGAGACCTTGCGCGAATTCTCAGACGCACGGCGGAACTTCTTGCCCAAATTCCGCGCGCGCCACACTTACCAGAGAGTATGAAAGCAGCGGCGAAGAAGGCTAACGATATAGTAAACAGACCACCAATTAGTGACCTTTCGTAGTTTAGAAATTATTGTATTGTACAAATCTATCGGCTTCAAAACGCTCGTCTGGAACCTTTGCTCACGCGACGCCTGTTTTTCACTAACTGGCCACCTTGGCCACCGGATTTGAGATCGCTTTCCTGCTTCTCAAGGAAGGATAGCACCTCACGTTGTCTCGCACCACGTTCATCAGCCGCCGCGGCTTGTTCCTTCGAACGAGCATCCGCCATGAAGCGATTATCCTTACGAAGTTCGCGAACAGCTCCACGAGTTTCTTGTTTGAGTTGCTTCTTGAGCTTCTTCTTTTCTGCACGCTCACGATTTGGATCGTAGTCGCGACCAAGCACGTATCCATCCTCTTCGAAACGAGGCAAGTATGTTTGGATTGCTTCAATAGCCTTGGTGTGGTATGCAAGCGGCGTTTTGACAGCACCAGCCAGAGCGTCATCCAATTCCTTGACGAAATCAGCGCAAGAATCAGAGAGTTCAGAACGTTTGGACTTTTCATTGCTCGCCTGTGCAAAAACATGCACGATCTCGCGAACAGGTGCCAATAATTCTGCAGCCGAAGGCGTTTTCATCACCGGTCGTGACAATTGACGCAAGCATGAAATCGCGGCTTTGAGGGCTATTGCCGCTAATTCGCCATCATTCATTTGACCAGAATAAATGCCATTCAATGCCTCTGGTAAAGAGACCGCTGACGCTTTAGCGGCGATACCTTGTGACAACCACGGTCCTCCAATCTGCTCCGCTAAGTGAGTAGGTAATCCATTTTGCCAGTCAGTTTTTGAGCGAGTAGCACTTTGAAGAAGGGCACTCATCAAAGCCAACGCCTCGGGAAATATTCTTTCGGCACTTGACGAATATAAACTTGCCATTGTGGCGACAATCACAGCCAAAGTGGCATCCCTTGTTGATCGAATCGCGCAGTGCGCAAGTAAATTTCCGATGTAAAGCGACGCTGGAGTCGTGACTGGGTGCGACTTATCCGTGGTAGGGAAAATTGCAGCAAACAAAGACAGTAGTAAAATCGTACGTGCGGGTGGCCAGCCAGTCTCACCGTCGCGCAAAGCTTGTCTAAGCCTGGAACTCATTTTTTCAACACGTGCCTTTACTGCAGTTGCTGCAAAGAAAGGAACTTGAGCGCTGAGATCCACGATGTGTCTTGATAGAACATCCAAATGATCTATTGGCAAAGGCGCTTGACCGGCGAGGACTTCAAAGCGCTGTAAAAGAAGACCGAGCAAAGTTTGAATACGTTTCCTGTTGTCTTCTGCCAGTGACGGCGCGTTGCACTTTCGTATTCTTGTGATGATCGTAAATGAATCTTCTGCGTTATAGCTACCAATCATGGAATCGAGCGCCGCAGCGGTTTCGGGCATAGAGAACGTAAAAGGTATGTCAACGCGTTCGACAGCGACAGAATCCTTTTTACTTTTACTTTTCAAAAGACCCTTATCGGACGACTTCGTGATGGCCGCGCTCGCATTAGGTGGCTCTTTAGCATCCACGTCTTGTTCTATTTCTCGAAGGAGACCAGCGTGCTCGTCGTCGTCATCGTCGTCATCGTCGTCATCGTCATCGTCATCGTCGTCCTCATCCTCGTCCTGATCATCGTCTGAAGCACGCGCCTCGACCCCATCTTGTAAGATACCCAACTTTCTGAGACGATTTTTACCTTGTTCTAACTCTTTATCCACGTGTTTCATCTCTGATTTAAGCGATTTACGCAGGCGAGCGGCATCATCTAAGTCTTCGTCTTCGTCGTCCTCATCCTCATCATTATCATCGCTATCAGATTCGTTATCTGAGTCTTCTCCGTCCGATTCTTCGTCAGAATCCTCCTCATCACTCTCCAGCGCAAAGTTTTCCTCTAAATCTTCACCACCAACGTGATCATGCTTACGATCAGACTTGCGCAAGGAGTTGTCGTCCTCATCCTCACCCTTGCGCAGTTTACGTCGCCGAGCCGCATAACCACCTTGAGGACCGTCATCATCGTCAGAACTTTCATCATCGGACCCACCAGTACGCATTCGTTTCAATCGTTTTCGTTCAGCTTGCTCTAGAGCTAACTTTTCTTGGGTTTCGATTTCTTCTTGCGTCTTTGCTCTATCACCAGCCTGACCACGTTTCTCAAATGCTAATGTTCGTGCCCAAACGTCATACTCATCCTTCTCGGGTACTTGAGTCTTTTTTTCTGGACCCGTCGGCTTCATATGGCCGACCGCTTTCCTCAACGCGCCAGATAAAAGCCCACCTGAACTAATAGCTTTGAAATCGGAATCAAGTTTATCAAGTATCTCTTCGTCGTCGTCTCGCTGCTTTTGCTTTTCAGCCTTGTAAAACTTGCTCTTCGCAATGAGTTCCTCCATGACATCCTTCTTGCTCTTTCTTCGCTCGGGATCTTCATCGTTGGTATTATTCATATCACCGCCGCCAAAGTGAAAGTTACGCGTGATTTCATCGTCCAAATTATCATCGTCGTCTTCACCGTGCGCGGGCTTTGTCGTAAAGTCGCGTTCAGCGAGTGGTTTTCCCAGGTGCGTGAGCGTTTTGAATCCATCATCATCACCGTCGTCGTCGTCGTCATTCAATGCAAACGTTTTCGTCCTTTTCAATTGGCGTAATCTGGCTTTCGCGAGACGACCGATATTCTTCTCTTCGACGCTCATCTCGCCGTCGTGCTCGCCAAAGCGTCTGTCCACGAAAGCATTCGCCTTGCCACTCTCTTCATGTTCGCGCAACAAAGTTCGCCGACGCTTCTCCACAGCCTCTGTGCGTGCTTTCAACACGTTACCACGCTCACCTTTAATCTTTCTACCCATAATGTCAAACTTTTTACGCGTCGAAATCGTCTCGAACGCGCTCTTCGTCTTCGTCTGCACCGGCCCATCGTTGGCGTTTTGGAAAAACTTGCGTCGACCACCGCCGGGATTAGCTTTGGATTTCTTCTTCTTCGCCATGACGGGCGAAAGAATATCGCGAGTGTGTACCTTTCGTACGTTCGCAACGTCCGCGTTTCTAAAACGCGTCGCTGTGACGCGCGCGCTCGCGTGGTCACCCGCCGCCGCCGGCACAAGTCGCACGAAAACGACGAAAACAACAAACGCCATCATTGTGGTCGATCACTTGTACCCTAGACACGTCGCGCGCGCGCCGCGCGCGACGGGCTTTATTGCGAGCGACGATGGCGAAATGCTCGAACGAGCGAAAACAAAATGCACTACGAACGTTGAAATCAAATTATTTTACAATCCTTTAGTTTTGGCATCAGCAACTGCACAGAGTGGATAAATATTCAGCTAATCGGTTACCACCGGAACGGGCCGCCACGCATCTTTCGCTCCATCCATGAGAGCGATACCGCGAGCGGAAAGCTCATCGCGCAAGCGATCTGATTCGGCAAAGTCTTTAGCGTCTCTCGCGCTCTTGCGTTCTTCTATTCTAGCTAAAAGGTCAGCCTCAGTCATACCCGCGCGACTCAACGCCACGGCGCGAAGTTGTGGCAGAATAACATTTTCATCATCTTTAGGTAAACCAACGGCATCCATGAGACCTTCAACGGACGACAACAACGACTGCAACGCATCAACCCGTCCAACAGCTTTCTTACCCGCTTTAGTTGTCATGAAATCATTCATCATCTTGAGCGGAGCGGAGAGCGTCGCCATGACAGCTGGCGTATTCAAGTCATCGTTTAACGCTTCAAACACTAAAGTTTCGGTTTCACCCGCCAGCTTCAATGCGTCTGAAACAAGAGGCGCTGGTTTTTTCGCATTTTCCTCCACGGCTGCATCTCGAAGGACCTCTCTGACATCTTGAACGGTCTGGTACAAGTAGTACACTCTATCAGACGCTTCTTCTAAAGCGCGCTGCGTGTAATTGATTGGCGCTCGATAGTGCGCTCCGAGAAGCATGAAACGAAGCACGTAGGGATGATACTTATCTAAGACTTCACGGATCGTGAAAAAGTTGCCCAGTGACTTAGACATCTTCTCAGAGTCCACCTTGACGAAGCCGTTATGCACCCAGTAGCGCACGAATGGGTTCTCGTCGTCGCTGTGTGCCCCACATCCGCACGCCGCTGATGATTGCGCGAGCTCATTTTCGTGGTGAGGGAACACCAAATCTTGTCCACCACCGTGGATATCAATCGTTGGTCCTAACATCTTCTCAATCATCGCGCTGCATTCGATGTGCCAACCTGGTCGCCCGTCGCCCCACGGGCTCGCCCACGTCGGCTCACCGGGCTTTGCTGTTTTCCAAAGCGCGAAATCAGCAGGGTTTTTCTTGCGATCGTCCACAGCAACGCGTTCGCCTGCGCGGTTATCTTCTTGCTTTCGCCCCGAAAGTGCACCGTACGCAGGTAAAGTGTCCACAGAGAAGTATACGTCGCCATTCGCCTCGTACGCGTTTCCTTTGGCAACCAGACGCTCGATAAAATTGATGATATCATCCACACACTCGGTAGCGCGCGGTTCGAGCGTAGGTCGAAGACATCCAAGCGCAGTCATATCTTCATGAAATGCTTCAATAAATCTATCGGTAAGCGCATCGCACGATTCACCATTTTCGTTTGCGCGTTTGATGATTTTGTCGTCAATGTCGGTAAAGTTTCGGCAATACGTTACGTCATAGCCTAACCGCATCAGTTGCCGATACAAAACATCAAACGCTACGTAAACCCGCGCGTGACCGATGTGAGAATAATCGTACACGGTGACGCCACACACATACATCTGAACCTTTTTCCCCGCCGGGTCGCGCGGCACAAACACCTCTTTCTTCCTCGTCATGGTATTTTGGAGCCAAAGCCTGCTCAAATCCCTTCCTTCGGACGTGGGAGAAGACTCGCTGTCCACGCCCGCACCATTCACCGCCGCACTAAACACCGTGCGCGGCACTCCAGTACCAGTAACCGCACGAGAACGAATCATCGTCGGGGCGTCCACGCGAATCAATCGTCGAGTCGAGTCTGAGGACTGCGACTGCGACTGCGACTGCGACTGCGACTGCGACTGCGACTGCGACTGCGACTGGGCGACGACTCGCACGCCCCGTCGTGGGATGTAGTTGACGTAATAATTTCCATGTTCACCCGCTCTCGGTCGCGCGATACGTAATCCTTTACCTAAAACCACGCGTCCACTGGTGTGAAACATCGCCAACATCGCCCCCTGCCACGCGCGCGGCGCTCTCCAGAGCGGTGCGTGGCCCCGATCCCCGATGATTGTGGTGCGCGCGCGAAACCCTTTTTTTTGGACAGGCAGGCAGGGGGGACTCCATTGACCAATCATGAAAACCATACCCCCCTCGACCGATCGATCGATCGATCACCCATCGCGGTCGAAAGCGCTCGCCAAAGCGACGACGACGCGAACGAAAGGCACGCGCGTGCGTGGGTCGAAAAAACGACCGCGCGCGCGCGACACCCCGACGACGCGACGACGGGGCCCGAGGACGACGCGTGAGATGTCGACGCGACGATGACCTTGAGCACGATGACGATGACCGCGTCGACGACGACGACGAGAATGTTGACGACGCAACAACGCACGCACTACCGCCGCGCATTAAGTGCGTCGACGTCGACATCGTCGAGACGCACGACGACGACGACGACGACGACGACGACGACGACGCGAGCCACGGAATCGGGCTCGATAAATGACACGCTCGAGTTGACGGCGGATAACATTGAACTCGTGCTCGACGAAGTGCGCCCGTATTTGATCGCGGATGGCGGAGACGTCGAGTTGGTAGAAATCGATGGATTAGCGGTGAAACTGAAACTCAAAGGCGCGTGCGGGAGCTGTCCGTCGAGTACGGTGACCATGCAAATGGGTATCGAAAAACGCCTGATGGAGAAGATTCCAGACATTATGGAGGTGGTGCAAGTGCAAGACGAGTTGGGTGGATTGGAGTTGAACGAAGCAAACGTCGAGGCGACGTTGGACGAAATCAGACCTTACCTCGCTGGTACTGGTGGTGGCGAATTGGAGCTGATAGATATCGAAGAGCCGATTGTTAAGATCAAACTCAGCGGACCCGCGGCGTCGGTGATGACGGTGCGCGTGGCCGTGACGCAAAAGCTTCGAGAAAAAATTCCGTCGATCGCCGCCGTGCAATTACTTTAAGTGAGACGCATTGAAACATAGTACTTCCCTGCACTCTTTTGCTCGATGATTAGGATGTTTAATGATATTTGTTAGAGCTCATCCTTGTCAAGACGAAACGCCCGCGCCATCTGCTACGAGCGGGAGAACAAGATGTATGCACACACTCGTCACACCAGAGCGCGTGTTACGCGAGACACACACAACACCGTGCGTTGACGTGTAATCATAGATATCGCGCGTCCTGTCGAGGGTTTGTGCTGACTTTCTCTCTCTCGTGTGCGCTCTATCGTCTTCAAAGAGAAGAGAATGCAAGATCGACGAGATGGATTAACGCGTAGAAACGTAAGTGACCGTGGTGGTGATGATCGCGATGGGGATCGCGCGACGCCATCGAGGCGATTAAGTCGAGCTGTTGCAGCGTTGGATGCCAATCCTAAGCTCAAGGAAGACTATGCTGGCGGCGATTCGGTGTCGGGAGCGATCACGACGCTTGCGTGCGGGGTGTTGTGCTTGTTCCTATTCTTTGGCGAATATTTTGCCTACCGAACGACGTCGATTGCGAGCGAATTGAGAGTGGATAAGCATGGAATCAATAAGCACGTAGCGAACGCCGAGAGGATGAAAATTGATATCGATATTACGTTTCACAGCATGGCGTGTGACTTAATCGCCCTGGATACGTCGGATAAAGCGGGCGAGCAACACTACGATGTGCACGATGGTCACATCAAGAAGCGGAGATTAGATAGGAATGGAAAAGTACTTAGCACAGAATTTTCTACCGAGGCACCGAATAGACGACAAGAAATTGCCACCGCTGTCAAGATGTTGAATGAAACAGAAACGGCGTCCTCACAGTTGGAGCAAAAAAGGCCGGCGCAACTGCAACTGTTTGGAGGATTTAACGATCTCTTGAAGGAGTACTTTCCGAACGGAATTGAAGCTGCGTTTGAAAACAAAGATCAAGAGGGATGTGAGGTTAAGGGCTATCTCGAGGTGAACCGCGTTCCCGGGAGTTTTGTGATTTCACCTGGACGCTCCCTGTCGCTTGGGCTTCAAATGGTCAAGCTCAACGTGCACACAAATCTCAACCTGACGCACACAATACATCGATTATCATTCGGTGAAGGATTCCCTGGTATAGTTAGTCCTTTGGATGGAACCCAGCGATCGATTCCAGCTAACTCAGTGCAACAGTACTTTTTGACCGTCGTGCCGACGACGTACACGCCACTGAACTCAAAAGTGAAGATTAGTACAAATCAGTACAGTGTTACGGAATCTTACTCAAAAGCCCGGCCGAACGCCTTAGGTTTAGTTTCTAACAAACAAGCCGGCGTGTTTTTCGAGTATGACTTGAGCGCAATTCGCGTAGATTTCAAAGAAACACGATCGTCTTTTGGGGCTTTCTTGACTGGCATTTGTGCCATCATTGGAGGAGTCGTGACTATAGCTGGCGTAGTCCAGCGCGGGATTGAGTATTTCCTCGCGCATCAGCGCAAGCTAATTATTGCACCAAAGTAGAAATTAGCACGTACCATCACTTGGTATGTACGCGAACAATAAGAATTAGCAATAAGAATTAGCATTAGAATTGGAAAATTTGTTCGCATGTCCCATCAAAGTAACGTTTTTTATCCACAGCGCGCACGCGCGCGTGTGAGCCACCATAACCTGTCGCTTTGAGATTGCTGTAGACAGAGTCAAATCTTGCGTACGTACCACACATGCGGCGCTGGGATGCGACATGGAGCGTCGTGGAAACGATGGAACGTCGTTGGTCTAGCTCTCCTCCTGAAAGCAGTCTCTACGAATGCTACGAATAATTGTCAAAATTTCACGGGCGTGTCATTCGCAACAGCACTACGCGAGCGCCTTAATGAAACATTACCTAATATGTCCCAAAACTCATCCTTTCGATACTTTACCGAGTTACTCGACTTCGGACTGGTGGAATGTGAAACGTTGCAGTATCTCGGGACGCTCGCAGGTGCTCAAAGTCAAACAGGATTGACGCTCCTTGTCATCCCCGATGACGCATTCGAAGCAAGTTCCATAAATTATAACAGAGGTTTAAGTAATATTACTTCGATGGATGGTACAACCGCGTGCAAAATTCTTGAAACGTCGTTCGTTAAAGGATTCATAAATATGCGAGCACTGCGCGATGGTGATGTGTTGGAAACGTATTCATCAAATGTTCTTACTGCAGCAAACTCACAGTTACGAGTGAAAATCTCTCAAAACACAAATGTCCGACAAATACGATTTTACAATGAATTAGGGAGATTTGCGAATGTTCTCGTGGGAAATCTTCAGCTTTGTGATTTACTAAATGTGAACATCATCGATGCGTTATTGGTTTCGCAAGCAAGTGCATTCTCAAGTGTTTATTCGATTGCAAGCAGAATACCTGAGTTAAGTATAACGTTTCAAGCCTATCAAGCAACAGAAGCTCTAAGAGTTCAGGTTGAGTCGAGCGAGGACGATGGTGACTTTGATCCACAAGGTGTGTCGAGTATCAAATCTTGTACACCGGCTCGTCCATTTAAGGTATACTTTCTTGGATCTGATCGAGCATGGCGTCGATTCTTCAAACGCACACAATTAACGAAGAGTGCAGTGTTTACTGATGTCACGCTTTTGCTTTCCATTCTGCTGTACACAGAGGCAAGCGCACTCAATGGTGACAACGCAAACAGTCCTGGTCTGGAAAAGTATCTCACGACTAGCTTTTCATACGGTCAAAAGCTCAAGCCCGTGGGTATTAATTCCATCCTGAGCGCTATTCCTGGGCAAATTGAAGCGCCTGGGATTATGATTGACATGGCAGATGTTGCTACGTTTGCACAGCGAAGTGTTCGGATTTTGGGCCTCGCCACGAGCAGTCACGAATCAAATAATGCTCGAATTGTCGCTCCTGATATCTATGCATGCACCGGAATTGTACACGTAATCGATGACATACTCATACCACCAACTTTGACTGCATTTCGTCAGATATCATTGCGAAGCGAACTGTCAATGTTTGCAAATATGTTGCGAGCGCCAATAAATGCCGCGCTTCTCCTTGAGCTGGATACACCCTCTGAGAGCAACGTTTTTGTCGATGGTATTGCGTTCGTACCAACAAACGTCGCTATTAAACTCGCTTTAGTATATTTGGGTTGGGAGTTTCAAGAGTTATTGCTACAGGATGCACTCTTGAAACAAATTGTTGAGTATCATGTCATCGGCTCACGCGCAGTTGTAGACGACAGACTTACGTTTCGCATGGGACTCATTCGAGAGCAACAAGAGTTTTCTACGAAGTTGATGTATCCTGGATTGCTCAAAGAAACAAGCGCATTCACAGGCGCATCAGCTGCTAAACAAATTCGTATAATTGAAGATTACGCTTCGCTCGTGCCGAGAGCGATGGGATTCATGTTGCCTTCCAAAACACGGCTGACCATTCAAGGAAGGTTGAACTCGGCGGAGCTCATCAGGCGTGATATTCCGACGACAAATGGAGTTTTAGGTATTCTAGATGCTATGCTCATTCCACCTACTGCAGAACTAGGATTGAGCCTCTACGACCGCATCGAGCGCACGCCAGAACTGCGCATTTACGAAGAACTGGTAAGTGTCCTGGGTCTCAGACCTGAGTTACAGCGACACGGTTATGATATTGGCGATTCAACGATATTTGCGCCAAATAACGCTGCGTGGTTCAAATTACTCGGCGAACTCGCAACGACGCAAGAAGACGTTGTCAACAGCCAAACCGCTTTGATGTACGATTTAATTATGCTCATGATTATACCACGAAAGGAGGAATTAAGCAGTATTAACGAAGAATACTACGATCCTTGGCTTTCAAAAGACATATCAGATGATACTGAATTAATTACTGCGCTTTCGTCGTATTCCGAGGTGCGATATCCATCGAAATAATTAATTACTAACAGATTCATTGACTACTTATCCAGGGTGGTAACAATTTAATTTATGGCGCTGAAACAGCATGTCTTGGACTTTACTGCGCCATGAGCAATCCTAGTGTGGTTATGCCGCGCATTGCCGGTCCAGAACTACTTTCTGATGATGATTTGAGGTGAGCTTACAAGACTTTCTGTATGGAGGTTGGATTAATTAATTCGGCCAGGGCACTCAATAGTAATTCTGCACGAATTATTTCACCGGTACAGCGAAGTAGTTGACGATTTCACTATGTGCGATACTCAGTATGATTTAGGACATGGCATCAGGTCAGCATGCGCTCAATGGCGAGCTCTATGTGGTAAATTAATATTTCAAAATTTTATGAAAATTAATTAATTCGAACGATGTAATTCCGCAAACTACAGATCGATAATGTGATTTTACCGCGGTTTGGAACGCGTTGCCGCACTGCAGATTTCGTATATCGTGCAGGAAACGCTTTTCATCTCGTCGACGGCCAAGTTTCGATGTTTAATAGGTGCGATAATGCACCGTGCACATATGAATTATCAGGTAAGAATTATTTATTTCGAATTAATTTTCAAAACTCGTACACCGCATTTTCAATTAATTCATTTACAATATTATATTAAATGACGCATGCACACAGGACTATATGAACGAGCTGGTCAAAGAATTTCCGTCGAAACTGTCGTCACCTACGATGCACTGCCGACTTGTAATCCCTGGTGCGCGTACGTTTCATGGTGGTGGTGCATTCCGTGTTCGGGCGCCGTTGCGCAAACAATTTTGACGATTGGTGGATGTGCGCCGTACCAACCGCTCTGTGGAGGTTCTCTTGTCGTGTATGTCACCGATTCTGGAGAGATAAGGTTCGGAACGCAGACTTACATGGATTCTTACAACAATCTACCGTTAAGCGCTGGAGGCGGCCTGCGCGTCATCGACTCGGCTGTGAAAGCAAAGGGCTTCACAGCGCGCGACGGAGAAAGTTTTAAAATACTTTGCACGTACGATGGAGTCTCGAACACCACAAAAGTCTATATCAATGACAAGCTGCGTGGTATTGCGGATCCTTCCGTCATGGGTCAGTATGTATTTCAACCATTTTTCAATGTCACTGGTAACTTGCACGAGAAAATTACTGTTGGCAATAGCTTTCACACAGACACATCAAATCGCTTCAATGGTGATGTTTCTAGCATAAAAGAAATGTTTACTAATATTCTACCACCCTATGCGACGAAAGACGGCGCTTTGCCAGGAATTGGGCAATTTGCGACGTATGGCGCGTCGGCGCTCTTCGATGGGTTACAAACTGTCCAATACTTTTTACCGTGGAGAGGGGTGATTCACGAAGCTCGCGTCTATTTCGACAATCATAAATATCAAGGAATACGATATCCGTCAACATGCGTTCATGCTGAGCCATGAGACGATGGCTAAACACCGTCCAGGATTGTGCTGCGACCTGGTCGCCGCAGTGAGAAACGAGCCCCTGATTGGCTCAAAGCGAGCACTTGCGCGTGCTTGTATTAGAATCTAGACTAGAGTAATTGCTAATGAAACTATAATGCTAAAGATTTTAAGAGATCTCGAGCAAATTCTCCCTCAATGACGGCGCGCTTGTCAGGATTCGACCCACATGAGGGCAGCAACTCTTCAATTGTTGGGAGAGAGCAACGCCCACCAGCACACGTCGGAGGTGAAATCGTATATACTTCTCCTGAACAAGCACTCAAAAGCATAAGGTGTAACCATAGTTCGTCTGCGTTGACGTTCGCAAACGAAGCCAACGTTTTTTTGGCAGCCTCTTGTACTTCTGTCGATGAGATGTGAGAAGTAGCCAGTTTTGATACGATTGGAATGGCAGGAGTAACGAGGTCTCGAAGCGCGTCTTTGGAAGAATGATCGGACGCAATCAAAGTCAACGCCTTGAGAATCAGTATACGAATACTTTTTGTAAGCTCCGGTGAAATTTCTGATGTGCGAAGCAGCCCTGTATCGATGGTGTCTGCAATAGTAAGTGAATCCAATGAACGCGTTTGAAGATCAACGTGGCGCACGCCGTGTTCAAGGACTCGCGCTAAAAATGGCCATAGATCTGCGTGCATGCGTTTCGCGATGAACTCCCCGCCACTAACAATGGCCATTGTTGTTAAAAGTTGTAAAGTTGCCTCAAATGGCTCTGGTTGAATAGAGATGCGGTTTTTATCGCTCAACGATGAAACAACGTGAGGCCACATATCATGAACGTGAGGCAAAACCCGAGCCTCTTTATGGAGAGAGGTCAAGTCGAACGGAATGGAATCCAGACCATTATAAGACTGCAGTACTTTTAAAGTGTACTTTTCATCTTTCAACGCAGACTCTGCTTTACCAAGACTCTGCATGACGAGTGCGCACGACCTTGCGGCCAAACTCCGAATACCAGCGTCAGGAGACTCTAACAATCCCCCAATCGTCTCAAGTATTTCGAGACTAGAAACCACCATAGACTGCAAAAGACGTGCTCGAGTGATGCAATTCGTTCGAGTGCCTTCGATGTCTTCAGAGAGGCTGCTTGATAACTCGTCGATAAAAATCTCGGTAAGTTCATCATCGCTATCAGGCTCTTCTGGATGATACTTTTGCACCGCACCAACTACTGACTTCGATTTCGTGCAAATACTTTCGACTTCACCCACAATAGCCCGACAATATTCTCGAGTCACTAACAAAAAGTTTCGAGAATGGTCTTGATATCGGTTCCGTGATGTAATTGATAGCGTGCGCAAAGCTGAACGAATTGGTTCAGCCAAGAGCCTCACCATACTCCTCGCGGCGTTCGTTCTCCTCAACACGGCGGCGAAGAGCTGCGAAGTACGTGGGTGCTGATCTAAATGTCGGATATGTCTTGACAACATATCCACAACGTAATCTCCATTTGCAACGACGAGTCGACCAATTGGGGAATCATCATCAGCAGAGGCGTACTCACCACGTATGGCGATGCTCGTCAGAACCAGCGCAGCAGTATCTCTCACTTCGGCCGAGTCTTCTCCAAGTTTATCTAGTAGTGGACACAATGCAGATGTTAAGAATGAACTGGTACGTATGTACTCTGCCCCCAAGCTCTGGCCAATGACGCCCAAGCCTTCCATTATGGCACGCAACAATGAAGCATTGTCAGGATTCAATGCATCTAGCTCCCACACCTCGCTGCACACATATTCCTCAAGAATTAGACCACACATTTGCGTGAGATACTTTCTATCGATATGATTAGCGATCAACACTCCGTGGATGATTTCATTCAGAGCGATTACGTGCGCAGTTGCATTCCTCTGCCATGCTCCAGCCATGACGAGTGCGTCGCCCATATGGTCTGCTTCTGATCCATCTCTGAGCGCACCCAAAAAGGATTGCGCGATCGGCACAAGCTGCGGCTCGACGAGTATATCACTCTTTGCTATTGTGGCTTGCCCCAGAATTCTTAAGATGGTCGCAAACTTTCTATACATTGATGACTCTGGAAAATACTGCAATCGCAGCGGTTCTCTTGGAAGTGTGTCCGTAGACGCCGAGGCATCCCCGAGGTCAATAAGATGCACCGCCTTTGCGGCTCTTTCTTTTAATGAGACGTGCGACGTGAGCACTAAACACTGAACAACGTTCAAGCACAGGCTTTGCCGCGAGCTTGGACTGATAAAAAGTATTTCCTTGAGACGGCTCGGCCCGGTGAACTCGAGCGCAGTACAAAGCCGCTGTAAATGCCCTGCAGCCGCAGTAGAACCTTGACGAAGCACATCCGCGAGTGTACTTAAATCATCTTTGATCAGAATTTCCAAATCGTCACTGTTGATGCACCCAAGCTCATCTAGCGACCGCAAGTCTTCCAAAACTGGCGTCGAGACTTGAGACCAGGAATCTCCGCTGAGCGTTAGCAAACATTCAAGCATTTTGCGTCGAACCTTGAGTCCGAGAACATCAGAGCAGTGTTGAAGCACTTGTCCTGCTAGTTTTGCCGCGGCCAATCTCACTGATGATCGAGTGCTACTGACAAATGGTGGGATTGTTGCGAGTAAAGCTGTTTCAACGCGCGGCGCTGTATTTCGCAACCATTCGCCGTCTCGTTTAACATTGAAACTTCGTTCGGAAACGTCTTTAGTGGACGTTTGATCATTTAATACTGATATTTGCAATTTTTGCGGCGAAACTTCGTCATCTTTACGCGAAGAGCGAGACACAATCTCTTTCAACGCGTCCTGTAAGGTCTCCGCATTATTCGTTTTGTTTTCGCCACCGCTGAGATGGCTCTCGTATAAATTGTCATTCAAAACGAGCGTTAAAATCAAAGATAACGAGATCAACGCGTATTCGACGCCATCACTAGCGGTCCCACCTGGTCCTGCGCCTTCGTTCGCTCGAATACCACTCCCGGCTACCAAAACTTTCGTCAAGCCAGACACGACACCCGGAAGAAAAAACGCCAACGCGTCGGCGTCGCCAATGAAATGAATTACTCTCTCAAGCGTGAGCAAGGCACTTGATCGCAACGACTTACTCCCCAGCGCCCCTGCGCTTGCTTCTTCATGTGATATGGCGAGTAATGTAGAGATAGTAAAGCCAACCATTGGTGCCAGGCGCTCGCTTTGAAACGCGGCGGTTGACGAGTCCTCTGCTCCTCGAGCGCTCGCGCAAAACGCGCGCAGCGTCAATAGCACCTCTTCGCACACACTTTCATACGCGCCAATGCGTGGTAACGACAACGCGCCTACTAATGCACTGAATATGCGCACACTCACGTCCTCCTCGATGCTATCACCCATCATCTTTTCCAACGCCGCCCGCGTCGTCTCGAGCGCCCGCTCCGCCGCGACTCGGCGTCTCGCCACAACCTTTGCAGGCGCGTCCTCGTGCGGTTTCCCCAACGCCACGTTCAGCGCTTGACATCTTAGGCGTAGAACATCTAACGTAGGCACTATGCATGCAATAAATCGCGCGCGAACGACATCTATCGGCGCCGCGCGCACCGAGTCTCGTAACCGCTCCACCGCCTCTCGAGTATTCTCCTCTAGCGCCTCCTTCGAGACCGAAGACGACGTCGTCGACGTCGTCGACGACGACTCCATGCTCGCAGCAATCATCACGTGTCGACTGCCATCGATCAACGCCCGGTCGTAATCGTGCTCAACCTCCATCGTCCCTTCGTGTGTGCGTGTGTGTGCGACACCAATCACCCACCCGCGTCCTTCACGTCGCCCTTCACGCGCGTCGCACCACCGTCATCGCAATGTGGGCGTGACTCGAGTGCTGTCCGTCGTCCGTCGTCCGTCGTCCTCCGTCCTCCTCCGTCGTCCTCCGTCGTCCGTCGTCGTCGTCGCGCTCTGCTGTCGTGCGTTCGCGCTCAACCATCGACGACGAGTTTGTGGTGTGACGCCACCAGAAACCATCTCCAGCGAGATCGACTCTCGAGATCGAAGGCGGCTCCCTGGTGGAGCCGCCGCCACGGCGCGCGACGCACGCGACAGCGCGACGAACGAACGAACGATGGGGTCATCAGACGGCATGAAGAAGAGCAAAAAAGACAAGAAGGACAAAAAAGACAAGAAGGACAAGTCTGAGAAAAAAGACAAGAAACGCGCGCGCGCGGATGACGACGGTGGTGACGATTGTGGAGCGATGAAGAAACACGGTGGTGGGGACGCCGCACACAAAGCGTCACCGGCGTCGACGGTGTTTGGATACGCAAACGTAGGCGATAAGGAATTAGCAAAGACGGGTGGAAAGTATCAAAGAGCGTTTTATGACCCACCGAGTTCTTTGAAGTCAATGTCGGCGAGTGCGATTGCGAGCGCGAGAGAAAAGCTCGCCATTACGCAAGTCGACGGCTTGTCCACCGACTTGGCCCCTGTGTCGACGTTTGCCGATGCGGGGTTTTCCAAAGAGTTGTTGCGCGTGACGGCGGGATTCAGCACGCCATCGCCTATTCAAGCGCAATCGTGGCCGATCATTATGAGTGGATATGATATGGTTGGTATCGCCGCCACGGGGTCGGGGAAGACGCTCGCGTTTGGTATGCCGGCGTTGACACAAATTCGATCTCAACCGGCGTGCAAACCGGGGCATCCTATTTGTTTGGTTCTCGCTCCGACACGTGAATTGGCACAGCAAACGGCAAAGGTATTTGACGATGCTGGTGAGGCGTCAGGGGTGAGGTGCGTATGCATATACGGTGGTTCACCAAAGTATGAACAAAAAGCCGCGCTGAAAACGGGCGGCGGCGCTGCGGTAATTGTTGCCACGCCTGGTCGTCTTCGCGACTTCATGGAAGAAGGGGTTATTGTTCTTGATCGCGTTACGATCCTAGTCCTCGACGAAGCCGATAGAATGCTCGATCTCGGCTTTGAGCCTGAGATTAGAGCTATCGCCGGCGCCACTCGTGCAGACAGACAAACCGTCATGTTCTCCGCTACTTGGCCGCAAAGCGTGCAAACCCTTGCGTCTGAATTTATGCATGAGCCCGTAAAGGTGCGCATTGGTGCCGAGGGTTTAAAAGCATCGCATAGTATCACTCAAATCGTTGAGGTTGTGGAGCCTCAAGACAAGGATAAACACTTGGCGCGTGTGATGAAGCAATATTTGGGCAAAGGCAAAGAGGTTCCCCGGACGCTCATTTTCGGATTGTATAAGAAGGAGTGTGCAAATTTGCACCAAAGACTTTGCCGAGAATGGCCCGCTGTGTGTATTCACGGCGATATGTCGCAGTTTGATCGTGAAAAGTCTGTCGATGCGTTCAAGAAGGGAACGTCGCGGATTTTAATCGCCACCGACGTCGCCGCGCGAGGCCTCGACATCAAAGAGGTCGAGTACGTGATCAACTATACGTTCCCTCTCACTACGGAGGATTATGTCCATAGAATTGGTCGCACTGGTCGTGCCGGTAACACCGGGTTAGCTCATACTTTCTTCACGCTGCACGACAAAGCGCGGGCTGGCGAACTCGTCAATGTTTTGCGCGAAGCTGGAGCTGAAGTTCCCGAAGAACTCACAAAGTTTGGTACACACGTGAAGAAGAAAGAAAGCAAACTGTATGGGGCACATTTTAAAGATGTTGACATGTCTGTCAAGGCTACCAAGATCACATTCGATTAAATTTGCTTCGTTTGCTACCACTATCTGAACTAAATCTAAAAATTTGTTGTTTCACTAAAAAAGTAGAGTTTGAAAAACACGTCATACCCTCGGGCGAAATCCACCACCTACTTCGTACAACGCATCGCTTCCTAGCACTTCTCTGACTAAAATTTCAGGATCCCGAGAGCCGCCATGACGTAAAAGCTTGTCTCGAAGACTTTCACCCGCACCAGGAGCAAGAGAGTCACCGGCGAAGAAGCGCTTCCAAATATCCTCGGCGAGAACATCGGCGTACAAGTACGAGTAGTACGTCGATCCGTATCCTACAAAATGGCCAAATCTTAGCTCCCAATTTGTTCCTGGCACTACAGGAAACAAGCTGTGCTCATTTTGAATGCTCGCCGCGAGATCACCGATAGACGCTGGTGAGAGCGTCGACGTTTGATTGTGAAGTTCAAGATCTGTCATCGCAAACACCAGCTGCTGTTGCGACTCGATCGCATCAAATATGCTCTTCGATTTACGCAGCGCATTTATCATCCCATTCGGTAGCGGTTCACTTGTCAGATAGTGCTTACCGAGAAGCTTCAGCGCATCTGGGTCCCACGCAAAGTGCTCAAATAAGTGGCTCGGCACTTCGACAATATCCATTGGCGCCCGTGTTCCTGACAAGTGCTGGTACTCAGTGTCTGATAACACGGAGTGCATGGCGTGACCAAACTCATGTAGAAGCGTTTCTACTTCTGCATGCGTAAGCAGTGCGCGGCCGGTGCGACTATTCGCAGCAAAATTGCACACGAGCGCAACAGACGGATGCTGCCGCTCGGTGGATGACAACTTTCGACTACAACGAATCACGAAGTGCGCAGCGTGATTGAACTTACCAGGTCTCGGCAAGAGATCTAAATATATAGTTCCTCTCATTTCCCCATCTCGCGTTTTCACGACGAGTTTCTTCAGGTCTTCGGTCCATCCTTCTCCGCTCGCCAAGTCTTGCATTTGAATTTCCAATCCGAGCACTCTCGAGAGAAGCTCACCGATACCTACAATGACGCCTTCGAGAGGGAAGTATTCGGAAATTGCCCTCGAGTCGAACTCGCATTCGTTACCGCGCGCTTGTGACATGAAATATGCTTTGTCCCACGTCGATATAATCCCATCGCCTTGATGATTATTGGCGGCGTATTTTTGAATCAAAGCGCGCTCGTCTTTGGCGCGTTCTCTAAGGCTGTCTGAAAAGTCTAGCAAGAAAGCGCGCACCGCTTCCGGTGTTCGAGCCAAAAGAGGAGACATCGCAAAGTTTGCGTAGGTTTGAAACCCAAGTGAGCGCGCGACATCGGTGCGTGCAGATAGGAGGTTAGCCAACACATTCTTGTTTGGCTCTGGCCCAGCGTTTGAAGCGACAAAGACTTTTCGCCTAACGTCTGAGTTTTGAGCGCTTCGAAGCATGGTAGATGCCGACGATGCGTCGAGTACACCACGCCAAGACGACGTAGACTCTGAACGTTGAAAGCACTGTTGCAACTTTCGTGGCAGCAAACGATAGGCGTCATCATCCAACTCGACGGCGTTTACGTGCTCTGGACGCACCAGGTTGCGCTGAAATTCCATCCCAAACTCCAAGCTCTTGGACAGTGCGTCGTCAAATTTTGTGCGAGCGCGCCCTTCGAGATGAATACCACCGCGCTCGAAATCCTCTTGCAACGTCAACGCCACGCGTCGACACTCTGAGCTCATATCTGCTTCGTCCGCGCGTCGAGCCGCGCGCAACGCTTCGTACAGCCCAGCATCCGCGTTCAACGCCGCGACGTAATCTTGCAACTGCACATACGCTCGTTCAGCGGCTTGCACGAACTCGCGATTCGGATGTGTGTGCCTGCACACCTCGGCGACATCCACAACCGTACACACGGCATCAGATATCTCGTCCAACGCTTTGACAGTTGCCGCGCGCGCGGGCGCCGCCTTCAACGCCCCAGCCATCGCCGTACATTTCCCAATCGTCTCTCGCGCCAACCGCTCAAAATCACCCGGTACATGCAACCCATTGAGCCCATACAACCCCACGCGCGTTGAAAACCACGACCTCATCACCCTCGGCGCACCCATCGGTGTCTTCGCGCTCTCGCCCGACGCGCGCGCCTCGCGCGCCCAGCCCATCCACGTTCGCCCCTTCTGTACCGCGTCTCTCCCTCGTCGTCGCATGGCGGGGCGACGTGTGCGATGTTTTCTATGTTTTCTATCCGCACATCTCGCGTTCGACGTCCTCCCCCCCCCGTCGTCGTCGTCGTCGCCTATTCGCGTGGACGTCAATGCGGCTAAACCCCGGTTGTTAACTTTGGGTGATTTTTGGGCCCGTGATTTTTCTTTGCACGACAACGAAAACGCCCGTGGAAAAACGCCTTTTAAAGGTGATTGACACGCGACTGGAGGGTATCCATCGTGTCACGACTGACGTATGACGTCATACGTGCGACGCATTCATGCGTGATGATGACGAGTGTGACGATGATGCCACGGCGACCGCGGATGCGGGCGTAGACGCGACGAGGGATGCGCCGACGCGGGTGGCGAGCGACGGCGGACGATTTGGTCGAGGGAGGATTCGCGCGCGGAAAAACGTACCTGATGCGGCGATTGTGGGCGATCTCGGAGGAGTTCCGGGACGAACACTGAGAGATGTGTTTCGGTTGGATATCGTGTCGCATGAATCCCGCGTGCGAGGGGTGGAAGCGGAGGATCCACCGGCGCGTTACCCACCAAGCGTCGGCGAAGACGCGACTGGAGAAGCGGTGTGCGACGCCAAAAGTTCCAACGTCCGGGCACATAATGCGTCACATGAACGCATGATGCGCGGTGCTCCTGTGCTGTTGATGAATACTGGTGTTTTGGGGGACGTGAGCTCTCGATACGTTGCCAATAGACGCCCTGGTCTGGAGCAAACTTGGGGATTCGATCGCGTCGCCGAAGCGCTCGGCCCCAAGCAGTGGTCGTGCGCGATGTGTCCTTCAAGCAAACACAAGTTTGTGATGTGCGATGATTCCAAGAATGCGCACGGTTCGTACTATCATATTCGCGAGCCTGAAGTTGAGATCATGCGATGCACTTTCAAAGACTTCACGTCGTGTGCCCGAGGGTGGAAACAAAAGTCAATTTTATTTGAAAGCGACGTGTACCAGGCGCCAATTTCAAACGACGCGCGCGCACCCACCACCACAACTAAGCCACCGTTGAGAGAACACTTTGTAAATTGTACTGGTGATTTCATTCAAGATATTCAAACCGGCATCAATTGGGAATGGTTTCACAAGGTTCGTCAGTCACAGAGGTTTGGTCAACTCTTATCGATGAAACTCGTCGCCGGCGCTCGCGACTGTTTGACTCCGGCGCGATATGCATTGGAAGACTCTTTTCAACTCCAAGTCAGCGGTCGCCGACGAGTGCTGCTCATTTCTCCCGAACATTCATTCAAAGGTATGTATCCGTACCCAGTAGCTCATCCTTACGATGGTTATAGCATGGTTGATTTCGATGACGTGAACTACGGTCAAACGCCGGCGTTTGCGTCGGTGCGCGGGATGAGCTTTGTCTTATGTCCAGGAGATATTCTGTACGTCCCGCGCGGATGGTGGAGGCACGAGCAAGGATTGTCTAAAGAACACCTTACGTTAGACGTACGACTGGCAGCTGGCAATCGACCTCGAGAACGCCAATCTGCGGTGCTTCCAGTAGCGCGTCGCATCGAAGAACGCCTCGCCCGAGCGGAGGGCATCGCGCGTATTAAGCACTGGTTAAAGATCATCGCCGATGCCGAAGACGCACAGTGGATTGATCTAAGCACGGTTAAAGGTCACCGTCGCATCGTGATGGCGCAAATGGTACGCGATGAAGTCGACTCGAACATGGGTCGAGGAACATGGCAAGCGTTCTTACGCGCCATGATTGATGGAAGACTTGATCCCACGCCTTGGTTGAACATTTCATTCAGAGAACCGTTGTACTTGACAGATACGCCAGTGCAGTTGCCAGATACGCGAAACGAGCTCGAGCAAGAGTTTCCGGAATTCTTCATCGACAAGTTGCAAAGTGAAGGCTACGACGTGCGCCCAACACCAATCTCAGTGTTCAATCCAAATCATCCCGAAACAATCTGTCCAAAGACGGCGTAGAGCAATGACAACAAGGACGATGTGTGTTTTATGTGTGTAATGATACCTCAGAGATGCGATGCGATGTGAAATAATCTGTTTCATTTACAACAACATGTTGAACACAATGACTAACGCGTACATTCTGAAGTACTCTAACCCTCGGGATTCGGCGGCGGCGTTTATTCAACGTTCCTTCGTATCCGGGGCCACGATGTTTGCTTCAGAGAATCGATCGCCGAGTTCGTGGAATTTAGGACAACACCTATGGTGACGAGACTGTCCCAACTCGCGTTCTAACTGCCGATACACTTCGTTGACTTCCTCAGCAGCAGGCTTCCATCCAAGGTACGCAAAGTTGACGGCGGCTTTCCAGCCAGCGCCCAAATTCACGCCCCAGTGCACGGAACCGTAATCAGTCACGACGTAGTCACCTGGCTTTTGCACGTGACGATATACTCGCAGTTTATCTTCGCTCTTCTTTCGCTTTGCATTCCACTGCTCAATTCGCACTGGATCGAGCCAAATTTTACGCATTTCGAGCACATCTAAAGTGTACGCGTCCCCGAGGAGCTCGCGCAGATACACGTGAAGCAGATACAAATCGGCTCGAGGAATGCTATACCAAACCACCCAAGCCTGGGAATCGGGACGAGCCAGGATGACATTTGCCGATCCAAATGCGTAATCTTCAAAGTGTAACGGAAAGATAGACCCTACGCCCATGTAGTATAACCACGGAGTGACGATACCCACGCCCCATAAACGCCTCTCGCTCGCCTTGGCAATGTACGCCGACGCGTCAGCCACGATGGGTTGAGGCGGTGGCGAATCTTTTACAGGAGTTTTTGATAGCTGCTTACCCTTTCTCTTACCGGAATTGATGCTACCACTCTTTCCAAGAATGCTTTTGCGTTCAATTTTCCTTCGAACGGCGTCTGAATTCGCCAAGATGGCGCTACCGCCAGTCGCGTGCATCTCTTCCTCGCGCGCCGCCAGAGCGATGGCGTCTCTATCTGGCGGCGCCGCCGCTCGAGCCTCGGCGATGACCGAATGGTTGACCGACTCGCACAGTTGTAAGCACCGTCGAAGAATACTCGGTGAGCGTTCTCCCAGCAAACGTGGATCCCACGCGTGCGATTCGTCCCATTGCGCGGCGAGCACCTTGGCGGATACGTTTGCAATCAACGCGTTGTACGCCAAGCCTTGCAAGTATGGAAATTGTAATGGAAAACCAGCGTGTACTTGGTGTAAAAACCAACTCTCGCGCGCATCGATACCCATTAAACGAAAGTGATCGGCGTGCGCTCGGACATTCTCCTGAAAATCGTCGATGAATGCCCCGAGTTCCATGTCGTAATCGTACCCATCCATCGCGGTGAATCGCGGAAGCAAGCCAGTTTTTGAATCTGGCAAACTTTGACGTAGGTACTGATAGTCCGGCCCGAGCGTGCGAAGTTTCAATCCCCTTTTGCCAATCCAGTTCAAGTCACACAGCGCGCTAACGTCTTCTAATATGTCCCAGCCATCCGCAAGTCTGAGAACCATCGCGCCTTGGTCAACAAACGCTCGCCATTGGTCGGCGTCTTTGCCTTGTAACAAATCCTCTGGAACCACACCTTGATTGACAACCGCATACACCGTCGGCAACGTAGACGTATTCGTTTTCGATGCACGCTCTTGAGTCCTGAGCTCGCACAATTTACCTTGCTTATTCGACGTCGTTGGCTTTGTCGAGCCGCCGCCTTGGCTGCTCGCGCTCGCCCGCGTGGTGTCCACATTCTCCTCGCTCGTCGTCGTCGTCGTCGTCGTCGTCGCGCGCGATGACGGTGATCCAGAGACGTGCACATCATTTTCCATCATCACAGGCGTGCGCACCGCCGCGGGCTCATGTATAAACTCTCCAAGCTGGGACTTTGTCGCGCGCGCGCCGTCGTCGTCGTCGGGACGCCGCCCCGCGTGTGTCGTGGTCGCCGTCTCGTCACCACCTACATCAAGCTTACGACGTCGGGCACGTTCTTCATCACTTCTCGCTTCATTCTCCGCGTCAACGACGTCAATATTCAAATCATACGTCGATACATACGTCAGATCCTCGTCGTCGTCGCGCGCGTCTCCTCGCGTCGCTCGCGCGCTCGCGCCTTCACCATACAACGCCTGTTTCCCTCGAACTCCCGCGGCTATTTTCGTCATCAACCTCGCCTTGGTGTACTGTGCCGTCGCCGTCGCGCTCACCAGTGGTCGCTTCACGTTCGTCTTATTCGTCGTCGTCGGTCGTGTGCCATGCGTCTTCCCATTCCCTCGTCCGTGCGCCATGGTGTCGTCGTCGTGTGTCGTCGTCGTGTGTGTCGTCGTCGTCGTCGTCTCCTACGTGTGTGCGTCGTCCTCACACCGTCCTCCTCCGCGCGCGCGCTCGCTCGCTCGCACACACACGCACACGTCACGCGTCTGACGCCAACCCGTGGCGCACCCGTCCACGCCACGCCCCTCGTCGGTGCACCGCGACGACCTGTCGACGACGACGACTCCAAAACTCCAGCGCCTCGCGTCGAACGCCTTGGGCGACGGGGCGAGGGCGCACGACTGCACGACTGCACGACGACGCGCGCGCGAGGACGGCAGGACGGCAGGACGGGTGATGGGTGTATATATACCACGAAACACACCTACACTATATATGTGCAACCAAACACCCTGTCCCTGTGCGCACGACATATCCAGATATCTCGCGGAAAAAGTGCCACTCGCGGGATGAGATCGCGGGATGCGTCGCGCCAAGGGTGCGTGCGTGCGTGCGTGCGTGCGTGCGTGGGTGTACCCCTTGTGTGTGTGTTATCCCTATGACGTACACGTGTATAGTGTATATATGATTCGTGAATACACATGGTAGGATAGGGGGTACAAACACATACACCCGTATATGGAAGAATCCTCGGACATTCGATATCCCGCGACGCCGACGCCGACGCCGACGCCGACGAGGGGAGTTATCCAACGCGCGAGGCGGTTGACTGTTGGCACGACGACGACGACGATGGGCGATGGGCGATGGGTGGGGACGACGATGGGTGGATGGATGGATGGCGACGAGGACGATGCGTGGGGAAATTCGCGTGTCATTGTGATGAATGCATCGCGCACACCACCGTCGTCGCCCAATCGCGCCACGATGGCCCATCATTCATCATTCATTCACAATGGGCGCGCGACTGGCGCGGCGCCAGAGCTCGACGCGGGATCCCACGCATGATGGGTGGACGCGTGATGACGCGACACATGCACGACGCACCCGGGCCGAACGACCGCGCGAACGATGACACATCGATGACGACGGATGGTGATGTGGACATGGCCGCGGACGACACGCGCGTCGTGAGCGAAGTCAAACGCGAGTCTGGTGCGTGCCCATGGAGGATGTGGATTAGTACTCGACGACGACGCGAACGAACGACGAACGAACGACTGACGACGAACGACGACGTGCGATGCGTAGATGATCAATGTTGGATATGTCTCGATGGTGATACCGCAGGTCGCGAGGTACGACGACGACGACGCGACGACGAACCATCGTCAATCTTCACCACCACCACCGACGATGCGCGCCAAAAAAAAACGCGGGGCGCGGAAATATCTTTGACCGATGTGGGACCCCTCGCGGATGCGCGCGCGCGGGGGCGCGCTCGTCACGTGACGCGTCCTCTGCGCACGCATAGACTGACGTATCATTATACTTGTGTGTTTTCCATCGCGCAGTTGTATCATCCGTGTGCGTGCCCGCGTTGGGCGCACGCCAAGTGCATGGCGCGTTGGCAATTACAGTGCTCGGGCAAGCCCGAGGAGGTGATGTGCAAGTTTTGCGCCATGCGGTTGCCAGACTGGAGAAATACGTTATTTCAAGACGTTGTGCGTGCGAATGAAGACGTGGTGGCGGTGACGAGACATGACAGCGATGAAGAAGAGGAAGATACGGCGACGACGAGTGCACCACACGAGGATGCGGCGGCGCCAGGAGAAATTAAAGGGGACATCATCGTCAAGTTTAACAACATTTCGTTTCGGTGCCAGGTGCGCACGGGGCCGGAGGGGTTGGCGGATTTTATGCGACAAATTCGCGAACGATGCGGGATACCAGAGGATAAAATGAAGTCATTAAATTTGACGTACAGATGTAAAGACCCGTCAAATGGCACACCGATGACTCTGGAAGGGTTGAACTCGAGCGCGTTTGACGCCGCGGTGTTGTGCTCTGCGGTGCAAGATAAAATGAAACACCAGTCTCGAGTGAATTCTGCGGTGCAAAATCCGCTGAACTCTGAAGTTACCTCTAGATCTTGTAGACGCCTTTCAGGTGAAGGCGGCAGACAATCATGCGATGGCCGTCGACGATCGCACGATGGCTCTGAGCTCGTGAGCGCGTTTCGCAAATACGAGTAAACGCGCTCGTCTCGGGCTGAGCACAACAAACACCACATGTATACTTTTTTCCCATCGCCACAGCGCTGTGGCAACTTTTTGTTGTACTTCTTTTTGCAAATTAATATGAATGCGATCCAAGACGCGATTTTGATGTAATATGATGATGAAATCTTGATACTATAATGTACTACTTCGCGAGCCGGATTGATGGTTTCAAAACAAGTCTGCGACCATGGACGCGGCGTCATTTTGTCCTTGGAAACCACTCAATTTAGCCAACTCTTCGAGCGTTTGCTCGCCTTCTATCTTTTTACCGTTAATAATCCACGTCGGGAACCCTTCAACTTTCGCCGCGTCGCACGATTTCGCCACAGGCGTGCCGCGTTCCCACCCATCTGGGAAACACTCGACGTACGGAATCTCCGCCCCGGAGCCGAAGTATTCTTTTTGCTCGATGCAGTGTGAGCACCAGAACGCACCGTACATCTTCGCCCCAGTGTCCGCCAAGTGTTTGGCTAATGCACGCGAATACTGCGTCGATGTGTTGTCGAGCTTGACTTGCGCATACTCGAGCTTCATGCCGGCGACGCTCGCCTTGTCGCCGTCGCCTCCCGTGAGCACGATGCTCATCGACGCGAGGGTGACGAGATACAACGCAATCGCTGCCGGAAGCGCTTTTCCGCTTTCTTTTGAACTTAAACCGGCAAAACCAACTCCAAAGAGCGTCAACGACAAAGCCGCAGACGTCAAACAATACACGCACTCCACGCCACCGAGCTTCACCGCGAGGACAAAGAGCAAATAGGAGGAGACGCCAGCCAACCCCGTGGCGCCAAAAAACAGCAATACTCTCGACCGAGCATAGGACGACTCCAACGTACGATCTCTATTTTCACCTTGCGCGACGAGTTCTTTTTGCATGCCATTTCCCCAGAACGCCAAAGCCGCGACCAAGGCGTACGCCACCGCTCCGTACGCCGAGAGCGGAGCGCCAAACAATTCGGCGTACCCGCTATTCAACGCCGTTTGACATCCACCCACTGGACACGCCACGTCCCCACCCGTGAGCTTCTGAATCGCTAGATACGTTGATTCTAACGCTCCAAACGACGCCAAAGCTCCCGCAACTCCTAACGGCGGTCGCTGTAACGGCCCACTTTCCATGGCTAACACGGCGCGTCTATCCGGCGCGCGAGGCGTCGACGCGTTCGCATCTGCAGCATCCGTCAACGCCGGTGCCGTCCCAGGCGCCGCCGTAGACGTCGCATCACTCCCATCTGCATTCGTCGCGCGGGTCATCGTCACCCGCATCGCGGTCTCGGGCGCGCGACGACCGCGAACGACCGACATCGTCGTCGCGATCGATGTCGACTTTGGCCTCGTCGTCGTCGTCAACACCGCTCGTCTCGCTGACGTATTCCCGGACTGCGCGCGCGCGAACGACGCGCTCATCATCATTGCCATAGTTACCACCCCGCGGTCGTCGTCGTCGTCGTCGTCGTCGTCGTCGACGCGTCAGGTAGTGTCGCTGTTCGAGTGGATAACGCCACAGAACGCGACGCAAGCGATGCTCACGCGCGTCAGCGCCGCGCGCGACGTGGGCGCCGTCGTCGGCGGGCGCCGGTGTCGGCATCAGCGTCGGCATCGCATCGGTCGCCGCGCCGCGCCGACGGCGGCGCTGACGGCGGACGACGAGGGCGACGGCGGTGCGACTGGTGAAGTCGCGCGGCGTCCAGCAGCTGCGAGTGCGTTTACTGCGGCGACGTCGACGGCGGTGAATCCGTTCGGTGCGCGGCAGTCGACGACGAAGACGGCAATGGATCCATTCAGCGGCGGCGGCGGGGCGAAGGCGCCGATGAAGGCGCCGTCGAAGGCGGTGCCGGCGACGCGCGAGACGCCAAAGTATCGCGACTGGGACGACGTCGAGGTGTACGAAGTGCCCGCTGGCTTGCGACGGGAAGGTTCGACAAGGAACACGTCGTTCGTGGAGTATAAATCGTTAGAAGAGCTGTTTCCAAACACCAAGTTATCAGAGACGTTTCATGGTGACGCTGGTTTTCGTACGGATATTCGGCGGGCGATGCGAGACGACTTATTCATTCCCGACGAGAATTTGAGCCCCGAGAAAAACGCCGCGATGCGTTCGTTATCGAGCTCTGTGCACGTGAATTGGTTTGAAAGTGCCACAGGTTACGCGTCGCTGACGAAGACGTTTGAAAAGTATGGAGTGGTTAATTTAACGGGCAAACACTTTATCCGCGCTTTGGGCGGTTTGTGTCGAACGCCGTGTCACGGCACCTTGATTGACATTGCGAGTATTGGCAAGCAAAAGATTCGTCACTCTTGGCATCAAGACTCTGGATACGAGCGATTCACAGTCATGCTTGGGTTTCCCGCGCCGACACCATCAGAGTCCTTGCCTCCGGGCGTAGGCGTCTTCACGCACGCCGTCAAGCTTTCGCACGCGTTGAAGCAACCAAACGCCCAAGGTTCGGTGATTCAATGGGAAAACTTCAACCACGCCGAATGCGGAACGGACGTAGAATTCGACGTCAAGTACATCGCTCGTCCTGTGTTCGGCGTCGGGTGCGAAGTGATGGTGTATTGCGACGCGCATCACGTGCACAGCGCCCCCGACGAAGCGCATCGAGAAGCCGTGTGGCGCTTCATGTAGTCTACTAGCAATAGCAATAGCAATAGCAATAGGGCGCGCACGCATACGCATGTGCGCCCATGTCAACAAACCATCTCTACTAGTGACATATATATCAACACCCTATCTCTAGAGCGACGACGAACGACGATCGAGCTTGTACCTCGAACCGTCTGTCTGCGCACCCAACCGCACTGCGCGACTCTCGCGCGCCGACTCGCGGCACTCGCGCATGGTGAAACTCAGTCCGCTGTGTCACGTGCAGAACGCACACAGAGGTGAAGTGTGGTGCTGCGCGTTCACGTGTGATGGAGAAACAATCGTCACCGGGGCGAACGATGAAGTCGTGCACGCGTGGAGCGCACACAGTGTGGATTCGGCTTCGGACGAGACGCAGCCGTTAACGAGAACACAGACGTCGCACGGGCACGTTTTAGGGTGCGTGGGGATGGATTGCGATCCAAACACCCCGTCGCGGTGCGCGGTGACGGCGCTAGATGGAGTGACGCGGTGCGTGGATGTGCGACGAGGGACGTCGACGGCGACGACGAGCGCGAGCGCGCCTCCGGGACAAGGTTGGGGCGTGGCATTCGATCGCACCCCGGGACAAAGTCGGTTAGCCATAGCCGGTGGCTCAAAATCATGCGTAGATGTGTACGAGATTGACGACGACGGTCGAGGTACGCACAAAACGACGATGATGTTTCTAGAACCGAGCGCCGAGCGTTTCGCCCAAAGCGTGGCGTACGCGCCGGATGGATCACGCATCGCCTGTGGCGCCATGGATGGCACCGTGGGCATATTCGACGCACACACTGGAACATTTCTCCACGCTTTACGCGGTCACGCTCGCCCCGTGCGTGACTTGGCCTTTGCCTCCGATGGTAAAACCGTCTACACCGCGTGCGACGACGGTTACTGTCACGTCTACGACGCCCACAACCGTTCGTTAATCGACTCCTTAGCCGGTCACACGTCTTGGGTACTCAGCGTCACCACGTGTCCAACATCATCAAACGCCATCGTCACCACATCGAGCGATTGTTCCATCAAGCTCTGGGATTTATCCACTCGCGCGTGCGCGCAAACCATGACTGACCACGTCGACGCCGTCTGGCGCGCTCGATTCTCCCCCGACGGCTCTCGTCTCGTCGCTTCCTCCGCCGATGCCTCCGTGTCGGTATTCAACTTTGTATAGCAGCTATACTAGTACAGTAGAAGTATAGATCTATAGGTCTTAGTAGTCATGGTGGGTCGTCGTCTTTTACGCGCGCGCTCGTCGTGTCACATACATAACCCCCTACAACGACGACGATGACGACGAACGAACGAACGAAGGTTCTTTCGCGGGTGGAGGTGTCGACGGACGCGAGTGTGCGTCGCGCGTGCAAAGACGGACGGAGAGCGAGGTAAGAAGGGGGTTTTTGTAGTAGAACGTCGTCGTCGTCGTCGTCGTCGTGTTCGTCGTGTTCGTGTGTTCGTCGCGCCCCGCCCGTCGTCGTCGTGCCCCGTCGTTATCCGCCGCCAGGTAGGGCACGGATGATGACGATGACGATGACGACATCGATGCGTTTCGAATGAATGACGACTCGTACTGACGACGTTGGCGGGTATGGACGCACGCACGTAGGTATACCTATATACCTCTATCGTGTGACTTTTGTTTTAGGTTTGTGTGCGCACAGACACACACGGAGAGAAGACGAACAGAGGACGCTCGCGCGGGCGTTTTGAGAAGGACGGATGATGGCGAGCGCCGCGCGCGCGGGGCGTCCCGGGACGACGCGACCGCGAGGGACGACGACGCGGTTGACGTCCAAGGGGAAGAATGATGTCAACGCGGTGTCGTTGATGTCGTCGAGACGGCGGTCGAGATGCGCGGTGGTGACGTATGCGGCGAGGGATTACTACGAGGTGCTCGGGGTGTCGCGCGCCGCCGACGGCAAGGAGCTCAAACGGGCGTACCGGCAATTGGCGCGAAAGTATCACCCAGACGTGAATAAGGCTGCGGATGCCGAGGAAAAGTTTAAGGAAATCTCAAACGCGTATGAAGTGTTGAGTGATGATCAAAAGAAGGCTATTTACGATCGGTACGGTGAGGCTGGTTTGAAGGGCGGCATGGGCGGCATGGGCGGCATGGGCGGCATGGGTGGCGACCCGTTTAGCAACCCGTTTGATTTGTTTGAATCGTTTTTTGGCGGCGGCGGCGGCATGGGTGGCATGGGTGGTATGGGTGGTGCTCAGCGCCAGAACCGTAACCGCCCCACGCAAGGCGATGACGAGAGATTTGATCTCGAAATTGACTTTCTCGAAGCCGTCTTTGGGGTTGAAAAAGAGCTCGACACGATGCGGCTTGAAAACTGCGACAAGTGCTCGGGGAGCGGCGTGAAGGCTGGGACGAAACCTACGACGTGTGGCACGTGTGGTGGTCAAGGTCAAGTCGTGGCTACCGTGCGCACACCGCTCGGGAACTTCCAGCAAGTCACTGGATGTCAAGCGTGCGGCGGCACTGGCCAGAGCGCCACCCCGTGTCCGTCGTGCGGCGGCGACGGGCGCGTGCGACGAAGCAAAAAGATTCAACTTCGCGTGCCTCCGGGCGTTGATAAAGGCTCACGGTTGCGTGTTCGCGGCGAAGGCAACGCAGGGCGACGTGGTGGTCCGTCTGGTGATCTCTACGTCTTCATCAACGTCCGCGACGATGCCGAGTTGAAGCGCTTTGAAAATGTCAACATTAGCTCAAACGTGACGATTCCGTACACGCGCGCGATTTTGGGGTGCACCGTCAAGGTTCGCACCGTGGATGGTCCGGTGGATTTGAAGATTCCCCAAGGCGTGCAACCCGGATCGACGTTATTGATGGCTAAACGAGGTGTGCCTCGTTTGGGCAATGACAGCATTCGCGGCGACCATTACGTCACCGTCAAGGTCACCATTCCGTCCAAGCTCTCCAACGAAGAGCGCGCGCTCATCGAACAACTCGACGCCAACGTCAAGTGATGCGGTTGAGCTCATACGCATGCGAAAAGAAGTAACAAACAAGTACACGCACACGAAACAAAACAAACAAACGCATTTAATCAGAAAATATAGATATAATTCTTCTTCTAAAGTCTACTACTCCTACGTTGTACACCGACGCGGCTTATCCACCACTGTTGTTTGTTGTCGTCTACCGTCGTCTCCGCGTCGTCTCCATCGTCGTCGTCGTCGTCGTCGATTTACCTGACCACAGCTAACACGCGCGTAATCAAGGCTGCTATAATCGCCGCAATCACCGCACCGCGCACATACCGCGTCACAATCACCACCACAGAGGACGGCTTCATCGTCCGTGTCTGTGTCTGCGTCGTCGCGCGTACTTTTGCACTCAAATCCTCCGCGCTCCGCACGCGCTTCGTCCGTCGTTTCGGCAGCTCGCTTCCAGCCAAGCCAATGCCCACCGACTCGCCGTCTTCAATCTCCGTCAACCGCGCCATGATGTGATGTGATGTTCAAGTCACGTGTCCCCGTCACAGTCGAGCGCAGCATTCGTGACGACGATGTTGACGACGACGACGACGACCGTTCGTCGGTCGTTCGCGCGTGGAGTGCGGGAGACATCGCGCGCGTGCGTGCACGCGATGGCGTCGTCGACGACGAGGGGCGACGACGGTGACGGTGGTGTGGTGCGGGGAAGGACCGAGTGCGGCGACGTCGTGGGCGGCGTGAAGAGGATGTGGATGACGACGACGACGACGGCGATGATGACGATGATGGGGAGGGAAGGGTGGATGTGGGTTCGAGGGTACGCGACGCAACCGTCGTCGTCGTCGTCGGCGGCGACGTCGAAGCCGAGGGTGAATGGAGAGGTACGTTGCGACGTGTGCGCTCGCGCTCGCGCGCGCGCGGCTTTACACTTCCTTACTAACCATGAATACGTACGTCATAGATTGTAGCAAAGTTTATTCGATTAGTGAGAGATTCAGATGATGGAGAATCGACGCATGAGATAGTATCCGTTCCGAAAGCCATCGCGGAGGCTAAAAGAGCTGGGTTGGATTTGGTTGAGGTGAATGGTAAGGCGTCGCCGCCGGTGTGTCGATTTATGGACTACGAACGCGTGAGATATGATCAACGAAAGCGTGATAAGGAGAAGAAAAAAGTGCAGTCACAAATGCAAAAGCGGGATGAAGTCAAGGAGATTCGATTGACGGCGAAAATTGATAATCATGACTTGAACGTGAAGATTAACGCCGCCGCGCGATTTCTAGACGCCGGTTATCGCGTGACTTTTAGAATTATGTTTAAAAATTCCGATGGTATCGCCATGGAAAAGCGTGCGGCGCGCGGGGCGGAGATCATGCACAACGTCATGGGTATGTTAGAAGATTATGAAATAGTCACCGTGCCCAAGATGATTGGCGCCAATCACATGTCTGCCAGCATCAACAGGTCGACAAAGAAAAAGAGTCAAAAAGAGGTTGTTTAATAAATTTACAAAAGATTGCTGCTGCTGCTGCTGCTGAGCTCTATAAAGTTCTCTACTACTTTTTGGTCCATATGCAAAAGTCTTGTCCAGACAATGCCACTTTCCACGCACCGTCGGCGTGGAAATCACCCGGTCCAATCTTCATCAACAAGTTGTCGTCGATGACGGCGGCGTACACGCTTTGCTCGCATCGCACGATGCTCACAGTGCTGCGGCAATGTACGCCTGATTCTTTGCGAATGCTAATCATGCGTTCGATTGGTTCGTGTAAGTGACCCCAGTTGTTGTCAAAAATGTGATCCCAAAACACCGTAGGCGTCCCAGGGTGAGTCAAGATGTACGCGTACCCTTGAAGCTCTTTGCCGCGCGGAAACCGCCAGTGACCTTGCGTCGAACCGGTGTCGTGGTTTTCAACAAACGTTACCGCACGGCTCGGCCACCACCCCATCACCCCGGGTGGTTTACCTGCCTTGTCCGAAAGTCGCCAGTATTCTTGACGCTCGAACACGGCGTGTAAGATACCTTTTGTGGTGACGTCAAACGCGCCAGCGAGACCGCCTGCAGCGTTGATCCAGTTGACGATGCGTTGTCGATGCGCGTCTTGATTGTACTCTGGCGCGTCATACTTGTAATCAAGGGCATCCCAGAACTCACCAACCGCGAAACCAGGTTGTGTGGCCTCCATGTAATCCTTCACGTGTCCGCCCCAGAACCCACGAACGTAATCAAGACGCCAACCGTCGTAGCCAACTTCTTTTTGAAGCCATTGCATCCACTCTTCTAAATCCGCCTTGACAAATGATTGACTGTGATCGACGTTTGGTGCGGCGTGGAAAAAGTCTCCATCCGAGGGCGAGCCTTTACCGCCAAAGTTTGGATCGTCTGCGACAATGGCTCGGGCATCCCACGCCAATTTACCTCCGAACTGATTCCAAAGACCTTCGGGACCTTGCGAGTGCGCGCACCGGTGGTTCAACACGGCGTCGCCCAGACTCATGACGCCGTTTCGACGCAAAGCTTTGATCAAGCTCTTTAGTTCATCCACGGTGCCATAGCGGGAGTTCAAATCGTAGTAGTCACGAGGCATGTACCCTTCAAGGCTGACGCTATCCGTGGGTGGTGGTAACCAAATCACCGTAAACCCGATGCGACCGATGGTGTCGGCGAGATTTTCAACGTTGGCGTACCACGACGATGGAGATTTTGATGACTCCCAGTTGAATCCTTGCAACAAGATTTCCCGACCGTTACCAACTGCCGAGGTGACGCGAGAAGATGCTGTTTTAACAGGCACGGGCACCGGCTCAGGCGTCGGCGGGGCCACGACAACATCTGGAGCTTGATCAACTTCAACGAGCTCGGGGCCTTCGATGACAGGCGCCGCCTTGGCAACGACAATGTCTTCTTCATCGTCTTCGTCGTCAATGATGCTGATATCAGGCTTGGGCGCGACCTCGACTTCGACTTCGACATGTTTTTCTACCTCAGGTTCCAGGACGGCGACATCGGCGACTTCAACGATAGAGTTGAGGTTCATCTCCGCAGCGCGCGCCACCGCCGCCATGGCAACATCCGTGGCGTCTTGCATATCTTGCTGCGACTTGGCATCAAGCGTCGACGACGCTGCCGCGGCTTCAGGCATGGGAATAACGAAATCATCACCATTATGATCAACCCAACGCGTGCCATTGGCCTCCTTCAATACGAAACGAACCGCGGTAGGAGCGTTCCCGAGCTCCAACTCGACGTAGTTCAACGTGCCCAATCCATACAGGGGGCTTTCGAAACGCTTCATCGGCGTCTCGCATGCCTTGTCCTTGTACACGCTCGATCCCATCGGTCGCCATGACTCTGGGGGTAACGACCAAACATCGGCACGCGCACCGCGTGGAACGATGCCCCAATGAAGCACTAAATTCCAGGGCACTTCAGCCTCAACGCGCAGACGAACGCCGCCACCCTTGGGATCTTTTTCAACCAACGCCCCGATGGTGTATTGGACTTCTTTTTCATTGTGCACGACTTCTTCAATCGTATTCGTGATCACCCAAGATCCCTCGACAAGCTTGACTGGTAAAGCTTCGCGCACTTCACGCTGAACAGTTCGCGATTTCTTCACCATCTTTTTAATAGTCTTGGGCTGCGGCGGCGCGACTGGGCCTTCGACGACGGGCTCAATCTCGACAACGGGCGGTTCTTCTATCGGTCCATTCATCACAGGTGGCATGATTTCTTCTTCCTTCTCCTCTATCGTCGCTTGAACGTCATTCATCGCCGATAATGGAATCAACGTTGGAGTTTCTGAAATCGCGAGCACTTCTTCGACGTCAAACGTGCTGCCGCGGAGCAAGTTTTTCATGGCTTGAATGCCGCTCGCGAACACGCCCAAATCTGTTTTGTCGGCTAAAGGCTGCGGGTCCACCGGAGGAGCCATGACGCGAGATGTTGAACCATCAGGTGAAGGTGTTGCATCCTCGTCTTCATCGAAAGAAAACGTCACTGCACCATCCGCCTCGTCAGCGTCTGGCGTTGTCACCGTGGCCGCGTCCTCAGCCATCGCTGGTGTCGGCGGTTTGTCTTCTTCTTCTTCCTCGTACACAATCTCCTCCACTTCTTCTTCGTACTCTTCCACGACGCTTAAAGTCGTCGTCACAAACTCTGGCGCCGGCGGTTGCGGCAACGGCACGTGAAAGAATCCACCCTTTTCTTGATGCAACCACTGTTCGAGCTTCTTGTCAAAAAGCACAAAGTTAATCGCATAGTCGCCATCTATGATGTCACCTTCGATGACGCAATTCAATTTCCCTTCATCCATACGCCCCGTTTGAGATTGCGTAAACATCGTTTGACACACCCCCACGGTTTCCGTCGTCAGCGGGGGACGAATGTGCTCGGCGGGCGTCATCCACTGATCCCAGTGTTCCTTTGTCGGCGCCACGCCCCAGTGAAGCAACAAGTGTTCAGACGCTAAATCCGTCTCTACACTCACGCGATATCGCACGCCGTTGGTTTCCACCTTCATATTGAGCTTATTAGCCACGCGAACGCGTTGCGTCGCCGCGTAGGATTCTTCATAAAAGCACTCCTTAGCCACGCTCGCGGGAGCCTCAAGCTCGATCGCATCGTCAACATCCGCCGCCGACGCATCGTTACCAAATAAAACGCGCGTTTTCACGCCCGCACCGCGACGATGACGCGAATTACCGCCCGCCGTCGTCGACGTTCCCACCCACGGTCCCGCGCGCATGCGCGTCGCCGCTCGACTCCCGCCATCACCAGCCCCGCTTCGATACGCCGTCGCCATCACGCGCGCGTCAAACACTCTCGCCGGTGACGACGACCTCGACGACGGCCTCGACGACGACGACGCTTTCCCATCCAATCGCTGTCGCCCGCCCGCGTCGCCGCCCCGCGCCGTCCCTCGCGGCGTCGGCGACGACGACCTCGACTGCGCCCGTGACGTCCCACCAGCGAGCACCGCGAATGATGTCAACACCCCAGCCGTGCTGCACCCCACGCTCGACGTCGCTCGCGCGTCGAGCATCGTTTAGAAGCGATCAATCAATCGCGATCCCAACCACCCTGGAGGATGCGATCGGTCGATGATTGCGACGACGGGCGACGCGTACGGGGGCGATGACGTCGCCAGGCGTGTCGGGTGACGCGTGACGATGGGCGCTTCTATATATATCACCTCGCGCCGCCTCGCACCAGTCTCGTGCGTCGCTCTGGCGTTCGATAGCGGCGTCAGCGACTTCATCGCAGTCAGCGATCGTACAAGTGAAATCCGTCATTATGTGTATACAGTATTGGCGGGAAAATGAAAGCGTGCACATCTGCTCAGGCTGGCGCGAGGAGGAACACGCGGTGGTGTTTGGACGGTGCGATGGGTGTATTTATATATATATTGTGATTTGCATGTGTGTGTGTTGTGTTACATGGTGAGTATTAATGGAGGATGGTTGCGCGCGTGCGCGCGCGCGTGCGCGCGACGCTAATATATAGAAACGCTCCACTGAACTACGGCACAACCACATGTGTTGTGATGAATAATATAGACCATGGTGGTGGTGATGGTGGTGGTGGTTGTGGTGGTTGTCGACGCGATTACGCGATGAGGCTGTCGATGACGTCCTCGTCGGTGGCGTCGGCGCGTCGTCCAGGAACTGCTGGGCTGGCAACTTTATGGTTGGCGTTGTCTAAACGGTTGAAATCGTCATCGTTGTATACCTGGGCGACAGCCACGGATACATCGTCGAAGTTCAAACCATTGAATAAAGCGTCGTAGGCGGCGTCGACGTCGGCGTCGACGCGGGGCGGTTGGACGACGCGGGGCGCGGATGGGCGTTGCGTCGTCGTTCGCGTCGACGGCGCCGGCATGCGTCCGGCAACAGCATCTTGTTGCTGCCGCTGCTGCTGCGGTAATTTATATCCACGTTGGACGTATGCGTGTAGTTGCTTGGAGCACTCTTGATGACGTTGTTGAAGCTGATGGACAAGCATTTGTTGGCCGTGCTGCGCGCGACGAATTTCATTGACGTGCGCCGGGCTCAACTCTGGATGGCTCAACATTTTCACGCATCGTTGTTGATTCAAGTACGCTCGGTTCAAGCGCATGACGACGTTGACGAGCTCATTTTGCAAACGTACGGCTCGAGCCCTGTCTTCTGCGGAGAGCGACGCGCTCGAGTTCGCCGCGTCGACGGAGACGCGCGAGGCATCCTCGCGCGCCACCGACGCCTGTGCGAGCATTTGTACGTCAAATCGCGCGAGACGGTGGTTTTGCATCATTTGCAAACGCAAATGTTCGTTCGCCAAGTGTAACGATTGCTGACTCATGTCAAAATGACGCGCCTGACGCTGGTGCGCTTCAAATTGCGAAATGAAATTGTCGGGGTCGTTTTCATCAAACAACGTCCTGAAGCCGTCTTCTTGGGCTTGTGCCTCGGTGACTTTACGCTTCAAATCCCCAGGCTTCTTCGGCTGTAATGGTTTTAATTTACTCACACGATCCAGAATGGCACTCTGGCGCTCGGTGTCTTGATTCTCGGGACGCGACAGGCAAGACTTCGGAGCCGTCTCCGTGCCGCATCGACCTTTTTTGCTACGTTTACACACGTCGCACTTGTACAACGCTCGACCAGTGGTTGAAGGCTTGGATCCCGCGCGTTCCTGCGGTAGTGCGGTCATCAATGACGATGAACTCCAGTTACGATTTAATCCCGACTGTCGCGACGTCGTGGACGCCGTGGTCATTTTCCTCGGCGGCGACCGCTCAGACGTTTCAGGCGACGTCTCGACCATTTTGTGCAACCCCTCCGCGCGCCATGCGGCGACGAATTGAGACTCGGCAAAGTTGCAAATATTCACAATCGCGTTGCCTTCAGGGTTGTACAATCGACAGTTATCCCAAATCAACTTGCTCGCCTCCCACACTTCGAGCGTCGTCGTCAGCTCACGCGTCTCAATGCGCCGCAACAGCGTGCTCAAATCCATCGGCTGCTTGACGACGTCCAAATAATCTGGACAATTCATCATCTCCGGGTCTACTGGTTCTCGAAAATAATACGCCGCCTCTGTCTTGATGAAGTTCCTAATCACTCGCGCACATGTCTCCAGCGCACGTTGCGTGGCGCGCTCCTTACCATCCACCTTGGACACCATGTGCCCGCGTTGTTTTCCGTCGACATCCACCGGGTGCGCGGCGCTAGCGACGGCTTCGCCACCGACAACACCCACTTGACTACCGTGCGAATACGCAGGCGTAGATGATCGCGGAACTTCAATCGCCTCGCGCGATATCCCAACCGACGGTATGCACACCAAACCGCCCCGTTCGCCAATGCCCTTGTCCCGCCACGTGTGTTCAAACGCGCTCTTAACCTCTCGCAACGCCTCCAATCTATTCGGCGCATTCTCCCGCATCCACCGCTCTTCGAGCACGCCCCACGTTCGCTTCACATCTACTAATAATTCATCCGTACTCTCGTACTGTTTATTCAACGCACGCGTAGTGACCCATTCCAGTCGTCCGCTCGGGGTATCCGCGCTCGCGCTCGTCGCGCGCTCCGCCTCCTCCGTAGACGCGAACGCCTCCTCCGCCCTCGCATGTCGCATACAAGTCCGCGTACACTGTTAGAAAAACAAAAAATAGTGTCATAAACACCACACCCGTCATCGTCAGTCCACGAACACCCACCACACCCGCGCCAAGCGCCCGCGCGCGCGTCAACCGTAAATATCCTCACCAATCCACCAGCGATTGGTGATCGATTG
>JACLAB010013009.1_pt1 | contig 40625 bp, 29 predicted proteins | sample 8027921 | NCBI WGS metagenome assembly JACLAB01 (sample SAMN15725117, study PRJNA655200) | protist metagenome | isolation source: fluorescence activated cell sorting (FACS) single amplified genomes of... | place: USA: West Boothbay Harbor, Gulf of Maine | collected 2000-07-19 | reverse complement strand
CATCAACAGATCTTCCACCTGTTTCCGCAATTAACACAAGTTATAAACGTCGTCATCGGTTCATCAGCGCTTCGCGTCTGTAATTGATAGTAAGTGCAGGCTCGCTGTTTGCACTTGCCGCATTTGAAGGCATCCGTGCTCGCTTCTTGTTGTTGCCCGCGAACAGCTTCCCACTCGGCCAATTCGCGAATGCGCTCATTTGCCAACCGCCGCTCGTTCGAACCCAACTCTTCTGGAGATAGTTCAATCAACACGTCAGACGTGATGTCGCCATTCGCCATGGATGTGCGTAAATCTGGGTTCTTCGCATCCTTGAGGTTGAAGGCGAGTTGTCGAACCTTAGCCTTGTAATCCTTGCCTCCATCCGGCCACTTGGCCGTCATCGCGTTTTCAATCTTTGCCGCGATGCTCGCGAGCTTTTCGATGGTAACGCCCTTGACTTTACCATCCATCATGCACGGCGCCAGAGCTTCGGCGAAAATTTCTCGCGTTCTGTCCCTCGCCGGGTCATCCACGAGCTCGAGCTTATTCTTAATCGCCACCTTGGCCTCGTGTAACGGGTCATTGCCATCCTTCTTTTCAACTACTGGTGCCGCCGCCGCCGCTGCGATCTTCCCTGGCTTTTCCTCCTTAGCGCTCTGCTTTTTCGCATCCGGCTCGGCGCGCGCCAGAATCATCTTCGTCCACGCCGCCTTCACCCGCGACGCCGCCGCCTTCACCTCATCATCCCCGTGCTTCTTCCGCAACGTATTAATAATCTTCCCACACTGCGCAAAACGCGCATCAGTAAACATCGCGTCGTCGAACGCGGTGAACGACTCGATTAAACGCAGCGCGTCCAGCGCGCGTTGCGGTTCGCTCTCTGGTGCGCGCTCAGCCCTGGTGCACACATCGATGAGCTCATCAATCGTCGTCGTCGTCGTCGTCGTCGTCGTCGGGTTCGACGCTGGCGCGTCGTCGTGCGCACCCATGCCGTGCTCGTCGATCGATGCCACGAGTCGCCGAGCGCGCCGATGCGTCGCGCGACCGAGGCGTGCGGGCAATGCCGCCCAATGATTTCTCCAACAATGGTTTTGTAGCTCGTCTTCTGGTCCTGGTCATGATTGGTCGATTGAGTCCCTCAATCCCAAGGGGAAAGAAAAGACACTTTTGGAGGTCCAATGGCGTCATCATTCGGTCGTCACTGCGCGACGCGTCGACGGCGACGAGACCCGCGCGCTCGATCGCGCCGTCCGTTTCGCATCGCGTGTTCGCATCGCGTTGAGATCGACCCGGTCGACGACGCGTGCGCCGAGCACACACACGAGGGTGGTGTGATTTTGTCTGTTCATCTTCTGCACCAGCGCGACAATCAATGTCGTCTCGCGCGACGCGCGCGACGCGTCATGCCTCGCGGGCGCGCGTGGAATTACGGTTGGATATCATCGCCGGCCCGTGTGCGGGTAAGGTGTTCAAAGGCACGAAGGCGCGGATGACGGTTGGGCGTAAAGGCGCGTGCGACGTGAGCGCCAAGGGCGACGACGGCGTGAGCGAGCGACACGGGGAGATTCGTTACGACGACGCGCGAGAGGTGTGGGTGATTTATGACGTCGGGTCGTCGAATGGTACGGATGTAGATGGTGTCGCGCTCGAGGACGGGGGAGAGGGTGTGGATTTAGTGGATGGGAGTGTGATAAAGCTCGGGCGGGACACGACGGTGGTGGCTCGCGTGGGCGCGGGCGCGCGCGAAGCTCATGTCGAGGAGACGACAACGACGACGACGACGACGACGACGACGACGACGACGAAAGACAAAACAACAGCACCAATCGTAGACGCAGAGGTGCCGCCGAAGAGCGCGGTAAAGGCGGGAGGTCGACGAGGAGGCGGCGCGAGCGCGAGCGAGCGCGGCAAACGCGCCTCCGTCGCTCCGACCAAACCGGCGGCGCGGAAACGCGCCCGACCAGACGCCACCAAAGACAAAACCACCGACGACGACGGCGGTGATGACAATGCCACCACCACCTCGAGTGCGGTCACCAACGACGAAAACGTCGCACCGCTAGATTCCGCCGCCGCCGCCGCCGCCGCCGCCGACGGCGCCGCTCCGCGCGCGTCCAAATCCCAGCCGCCGACGACGCGCCCGTGCCCCACGGTTGAGACATACTGCCGCGACGCCCGCGACGCGGCGCTCGCCGACATCCGCACCGACGCCTCGCGCGCCGTCCACGACCTCCGCGCGCGCGCTCGCGTGCTCATCGATTCCTTACTTCCGTAGCCCGCGTGTCAATAGTCACATTTGAGATTTTCCATTTTCCCGCCCAAACTATGAACAAGATAGATCGATCGACAATCCGCGACGCACGGTGCGCCCATCGCGACGCGCCCATCGCCCATCGCATCGCACCGCACGAAAAACGCCTTTTTGCGTCGCCGCGCGTGGACGACAGCGCCGACGACCGATCGCCGACGACGGAGCCCGCGGCGCGATTGATTAGTGGATAGACGATTTGAAACATCTCATCATGTCGAGCTCCATTGGCTACATCGCGCGCGCGAGCGCTTTGAATGCGCGCGTGAGCGCACGAACGCAGCAGCGACACGCCGTGCGATCGTCTCGCGCCGCGCGCGTGGTCGTTCGTACGTCTGACGAGGCGTATGACGGCGAGCAAGGGGATTTTGCGCCAGCGCTGGCGTCGCTCAAGGAGGTGAGCGTGTCGCCCGTCGCGCGCGATTACGCCGCGTTATCGGGGGCGAAAATCACCGTTGATTTCGAAATCCACTACGAGGCGGTTTTCGGTCAAGAGGTGCAATTGCTCGGCTCGCATGATGCGTTAGGTGCGTGGGACCAGGGTCGAGCGGTGACGTTGTCGTGGAACCAAGGGGACGTGTGGACGGCGAGCGTCGAGTTGCCCGCGGGTGGGATTTTCTTTTACAAGTACGTCGTGCGCGATAGCGAAGGGCGCACGGTGCGCTGGCAGGATGGTAGCAATTCCATGTTGGTGTTGCCAGAGTCGTGGAATATGCCGCGCGAGAGCCATTACTTGGTGGAGGATAACTTTGCGGGCGTTCCGGGCGAGGCGACTGAGGCGAGCGAGAATTTATTAGCCAGTAAGTTGTCCAACGTGCAGGGCGAGAAGAAGGTTTTGCTCGATCAGTTACAGATGCAAAAGCATATGACACAGACGGCTTTGGAAGAGTTGTTATTGGCGAGAGAGGATCTCGCACAGGCGCAATCCAAGTTGTTGAGCGCCGGAAACAACGCGTACGAAAACAACAAAACGCAAAACGGCTCGCAGTCGATGCGTTAGTTTTTATTATACTCCTGATGAGCACGCGCGTCGTTCGTCGCTCTGTGCGCACGACGACAAATTTTGAATCGCACCATCGCAAGTTTTGTATGATTTAATGCCTACTACAGTATTATCCTAATGTGTTTGCTGCTGCTACTTCTACGTCGTCGTCGTCAACGTTCCAAGCGCTCGCGAATGGCATCGACCACGTCGGCGGCGCGCGCCGTTTTCGCGAGCGTCTTCACATCGCTTTCGCTCACATCCGCGGGAATGGGTGGAAGAAATGATAATCCACACAGCTTTTGGAGCCATTTGTACGGTCGTCCGCCGCTCGGCGTACACAAAGGGTCGTATTTGAAATACTCGCCGCCAGTGGCGGCGTTGGGAGAGTCTTCGCCGGCGTCGTTTGGGCTCAACAAATCGACGAGCAAGGTGTCAAAATCAACTGTCGTTGATTTTTGTGTGGCACTTTTAGCGCTACCCTTTGCGCTGCGCTGGCGTTTCATGGCCTCGTTGTCGTTCGCGGCGGCGATGACGACGTTTAAGCGCGTCAGATGCGTGAATTGAATAGAGCACCCATCGATGACGAGCTCGACACGGAGCGGAAATTCGTCGTACATGGACGACGATGTGGTCGCTTGCGTTGGGCCAGACCGGCCGAATCGCCCGCCGAATCGTCCACGCTTTTGATGTCTTCGGTTCGTCGTAGGTGTCTCCGACTTGGCGTTGACTTCGGCGTCGTCTTCGAGTCGAGCGCGTTCGCGCGCGTCCCAATTTTCGGCGTCTTCCACGCGACCAAAAATTCCTATAGTAAAGTCCTCTTCGCGCGCTTCTTTAACGTACAGGAGCTGGGTGTATAGCACATACAATGGCATCGTGAGCAGCTTGACGCGCGCATCGAGCGCCTCTGTCGTGGTGTTCGGCAAGTCGAATTTGCGACGAATGGGTTCCAGCGTGCGCGAGACTTGTTTCATTTGCTCCTTTGCCGCGTCCCAAATCTTGCTCAATTCCTGCTCTTCTTTCTTCACATCTTCAAGTTCTCGCTTTAATGCATCCCGTTCTTGTACCTTGGCGCGTCGCAACTCGAGCTCGTGCTGCAAGCGCTTCAACGTAAGCTCTCGAGCATCCGCGCTTTTCGCCGCCTCGCGTCCAACCGCCTTGATGAATGCCTTTTCATCCATCAACTCAATGCCATACTTTTTCATCAAATCCTCCCCGCATTCATCAAACTTCTCTTGTGCTCGTACTTCAGCCTGACAATGCGCCAACTCGTACGCAATCGTCGCTACCCGCACGCGGTTTGCCTCCCGCTCCACGTTTCTTCGCGCCGTCTCTCGCTTCAAGTACTCTAAACCCATCAAAGCACGCGTCTGCGCCCCTCGAAGCTTTGTAAACGCCCGTATAGACGGTACCGAATAATCCTCTGCGCCCTCTTGGTCCATCGCTCGCGCGCGATCGGCTTCAAGCGACGCTTGTAACGCGCGGAGCTCTTGGGTGATCTCTTGAATGAGCTCAAATTGCGCATCGCAGGACTCCGGAGTGACGTCCTCGGGGTCCGGCGCCGGGCTCTCGGCGGCGTAGCGCTCCGGCACATCATGGGACGTGCGATGGGCTTTGACTGGGGACGTCGGCATCGACGCGCGTTTCGCCGGCATCGCGCGCGCGTGTGAGGTTTCGTTGACTTTTTATGTCCTTTTTGTTCAGTCGTGGGACTCGGCTGGAATAGTTGGTTGAATGACGTCGGAGACAGAACGGGGCGGACCAAAGCTATGCGTGATTATTACTGTAAACTATCTAGATTCGTCGGCGTCGTCTTGTTCGTCGTCGTCGTCATGATCCAGCGCTTCGCTGGTGAGGTCCGACGTTTCCATGCGACTGCTTCTTCGACTGACTCGCCGGTGTGATTTTGTCTCCAATTTCGCCTCCATGCGCGTGGCGTCTTTACCGCTCGCGGATTTATATCGAACGCGTGATTCACGACCGTACGCCATGCGCTCGTTTTCGGCAATTTTCTTCACTTCGGCGAAGAGCTCGTAGTATAAATCGTAGCGTTGCTCCTCCCAGCATTCGTCGACGACGACGCATCCGGGCTCTTCGCGGTGCGTACAGTCGGAAAATGTGCACCGTACGTCAGAGTTCGCGATGGCGTTGCGAATTTCTGGAAAGCACATCGCGAGTTTGTCGGTGTCGAAGCCTTCGAGTGAGGGATAGCCAAATCCTGGGGTGTCGGCGAGAAAGCCACCGACTTCAAGGCGGAGCAACGTGACGTGGCGCGTGGTGTGTCGTCCGCGACCGCTTCGCGAGCCGACACCCTTGACGGATTGTAAGTCGAGCGTAGACAAATTGCTTCGCGCGACATCGTCTTCGACCGAGCGTTTACCGCGTTTTAAGCGTCCACCACCACCGCCTTCAATGTCGAGGTCGGTGATGTACTTGGGCGCCGTGTTTTCTGCGCCGTCGCCGTTGTCATCATCACCGTCGCATTCGTCGCTCCCTTCAACCTCGCTCTCGAGAGCGTTCGTTAAAGCACTTTTGAAGCGTAATCTGTTGATCAGTGAGCTCTTACCAACCCCGCTCGGACCGGCCAAGACGGTTGTTTTATCCTTTAACGCCGCTTCGAGCTCCTCTACGCCCTCGCCGGTGGCGACGGATATAATCTTCGCATCGTATCCCCAACCTTCCAATCGCGCGCGCCAATCCGCAACCTCCAACTCACTCAATAATTCACATTTATTCAACACCAGCGTAAAAGGCACCTGTGTGGCTTCCATGCTTACTAAAAACCTCGTGAGCTGTTTCGCCTCGAGCGGCGGCTGCTCGAGCGCAAACACCAACAACGCTTGATCTACATTGGCAATTCTCGGCTCAATCAACTCACTTCGCCTTGGAATCACGTCATCAATCATCCCTCGACTCTCAACCCAATCAATGCCGCTCAAAATAACCTCATCCCCGACGAGAACCTTGCGTTTAATCTTTTTCAACAACGCTCGAGCGACGCACAACAACTCCGTCGCGCCTTCGTCCGCCATCATCGCCTCTAATTTCGCCACATCCTCCACCGCATTCGCCTCAACCGCGCGTTTCTTTGCATCTTCAAACTGTTTCATGCGCTCTTCGGCGTGTATCCCGCGAACAGCGTCGCTATTGACGACGACGCGCAAGTAATTCGCCTGCGCAGTCACCACGACGCCGCGCGGCGCCGACGCCGCGCCACTCGCGCTCTCGTCGTCGCCGCCGCCAACCCCACCCGCACCAACGCTCGACGATACCGCGCTCGACGACGCCGCGCTCGACACCGCGGTCCTCGCCGCGCTGCGCTGACACGTCGGCGCTCGGGCCGCTGGGAACACCGCGCACACGCGTTGCGGCGTCAGCCGCGTCGCCGCGCGCGCGCTCGCGAGGCAAAACATACCGCCGTGCGACGCGCTCGCGTCGCTTTCGTCGCTCTACCGTCGATGTGCGGCGAACGATCGCGCGCGTCGAGGACTGTGGTTGGGTGAGCCGCGCGTGAAAAGTTGGTTGAGCTCGAGCGTTTGACGCGCGTCGTCGTCGATGTTTCAAAATTCATTCGTGTACTGATTCATATGACTATTTATGTGTATGTAATATGGCACCCACTGCGCGCTTTCGACGGCGAGCGGCAATGGTGGACGCGACGAGGCGCGCACGCGCGCGGAAATGATCAATCATTCGCGCGTCGGCGACCCGTCGCGTTCGCGCTCGCCTTTGGCTCTTTGCGGGCAATTTTAAAACAACAATTTATAAGCCATTCTTCTTTTGAATGTCGTTGATGGCGTCGAGAGCGAGCAAAGTTAACATAGCGTGCGGTGCGATGCGCACGTAAAAGGTGGGGAAACCCGTGTAGAACTTCAAAGGACCGCCTTCAGCCATGGTTTTCGCGCAGCAATCCAAAAAGCCCTTGTACGGCATCGTGCCGTCGGGCTTGGGCTTTTGCTTTTGTAATTGCGTCTTGACAAAGTCAAACGGCAAGGAGAAGAACGAGGCGAAGAAACCAGCGATAGATGCCGCACCGAGGGTGGCGGTGAAGCCCGTCACGCCGTTCGCCGCCATCATTTCCTTGGCTTGGTCGTTGGACGCGAGCATGCCCATGTTCAACGCCATCGCGCGAATAGACGTCGTACCGGCGCCGACAAACAATCCACCGAGACCATCCTTTTTGACGATATCCGTCAACGCATGAGCGACACCACTGTAGTTACGACGCTCAGCCGCAGGCAACGTACCATCCGCTTGCATACGAATCAACGAAAGATCCGCCGGAGAACCGACGATCGCGCCCAAACCGCCGGCGGCCAAACCCGCGCCAGCCTTTTGCGCCAACGTCAAGTTCGCACCGTTGTTGTACGCCTTCAACTGATCAACAAATTGTGCGTGCAAACCCAATCTCGCCGTCGTGTACGTCGCCTGACGCAACAAACCCGCGGACAAACCCGTGTAGAGCGCACCAAAGCCTTCATTCTTGACGATCGCCGCCGCCGTCCCGAGCGGACCACCCGTGGACCCGAGCTGCAACCGAACCTTAATAACTACACATCACCACAACAATCACACGACGCGGTCAATACACAACACACACATACACACACATATACACACACACACGCGCACACATCACGCGAATCGCACGCCACGACGCAACGCGCGCCCGAGCCCCAGCCGCCGACGATCTCATCATCATCATCATCATCATCATCATCATCATCATCATCGTCCCATCCATCCCATCCCATCGCATCGCATCGCATCGCATCGCACGATCGACGCACTATCCAAAGGTTGAATCACGCACGTCGACGCCATGCCGCTCAACCCGCCGTTCACGTACGGTTTCACCGCTTTCCACACCGCGTTGTCCGCCATCTTGTTCGTTCTGCGTCGCGGAGTGCCGCCGCCGCCATCGCGATCGATGGATTCGATCGATGGAACACCAACGCGCGATCGCGCATGTGATCGATCGAGCACATTCGCGATCGATGGCGATCGATCGATCGATCGATCGAGACACCCGAGCGCAGGAGCGGGCAAGGTTTTTTCCTTGACGAGGACGACGGGGGGGTCGTTGACCAATCGTGACCAGGAGGTTTGGTTGTACGTGTTCTGGAGCTCCCAAAGGCGGTCGGCATTGCACGGCGCGCGGCGTGCGGGGTGAACCGGGAGCGCGCGCGAACGCGAGGGAGACATGGTGCTGAATGATTTAGGCTCCGCCATCACGGGCGCGCTGCGCAAGTTGAACGCGCACGTCGTCGTGGATGACACGCTTTTGGATGCATGTCTCAAGGATGTGTGCAACGCGCTGCTGCGATCTGACGTGAGCGTGCCCGCGGTGGTGACGCTGAAGAAGAATATTAAGAAGGAGGTTGATTTAGAGAATATGCCGGATGGTATGAATGCGAAAAAGGTGCTTGAGCGGGCGGTGTTTAAGGAGTTGACGCGATTGTTGTCGGCGAGCGGCGAGGGCCTGGCGAGCGCGAGCTACGCGCCGAAAAAGGGGAAACCGAACGTCGTCATGTTTGTCGGGTTGCAGGGCGCGGGGAAGACGACGACGTGTGCGAAATTTGCGCATTATTACGCTCGGAAAGGGTTTAAACCAGCCATGGTGTGTGCGGATACATTTCGCGCGGGGGCGTTTGATCAGTTGAAGCAAAACGCGACAAAGGCGAAGATTCCATTCTACGGTTCGTATACTGAGAGCGATCCGGCGAAGATTGCCGCTGCGGGCGTGAAAAAGTTCAAGGAGGAAAAGCATGACATGATTATTGTCGATACTTCGGGGCGGCACAAGCAAGAGGAATCGTTGTTTGAGGAGATGCGGGAAATCGCGTACGTCGTCGAGCCGGATATGACAATCTTCGTCATGGATTCATCCATCGGGCAATCCGCGGCGGATCAAGCGCGTGCGTTTGCGACGACGGTGGATGTTGGTGGGGTGATTATGACCAAGCTCGATGGGCACGCCAAGGGCGGTGGGGCGATTTCTGCGGTTGCTGAAACCAAGTCACCAATTTTATTCATCGGTACCGGGGAGCACATCGGCGAGTTTGAGACGTTTGACGCCACGTCTTTCGTGTCCAAGCTTTTGGGCATGGGTGACGTGCGTGGTTTAGTGCAGAAAATGACCGAGGCCGTGCCCGAGGCGAGTGCGGAAAAGCTCATGGATGCGTTCGAGCAAGGTACGTTTACCATGCGCTTGCTGTACGAACAATTCCAAAACTTGCAAAACATGGGACCGATTTCTTCGTTGATGAGCATGATGCCAGGTATGGCAGACATGATCCCCAAAGGCAGCGAAGTCGAAGGCACGAAACGCATGAAGTCCATGATGGTGCTCATGGATTCTATGACGGACGCCGAGCTCGACGCGCCCAACGTGAAGATTTTCAACGCCAAGCGTCTCGCTCGCATCGCCCGCGGCTCGGGCCGCTCGCCCCAAGAAATTTGCACCCTTCTCGAAGAATACAAGCGCTTAGCGAAGATGATGGGTAAGATGAAAGGCATCAAGATGCCTAGCGGTAAGCCCGGGCGCGGCAACCCGAACGCCATGGCACAAAGTATGCAACAAATGGCGGGCGCGTTGCCTCCGCAAATGTTGAAAATGATGGGCGGCCAGGCTGGTTTAGCAAACATGATGAAGCAAATGGAGGGCATGGACCCATCCATGATGCAAAAGCTCATGCGTGGTGGTGGATTACCCGGCATGTAGGTCATCATGAAACAAATAATCGCATCCACTTGTACAAATAATACGATAGACGAAACTAGGACGCACCCTCACAACGCGCCTCCGAGCATGCCCAGCGCCGCCCTCCGCCTCGTCGCCCGTCGCGCATTCGCCGCCCGACGCGCGGTGACGGCGAGACACTTCGCCACCGACCCCACACCGGCGTCTCCGCCCCCTCTCGCACCAGTGTCCGAGATCACGTCGCCTTCGCAGCTCGACGCCGTCGTCGCGCACAGCCACACCACCGCGCTCGTGTTCGACTTTTATGCCGACTGGTGCGGGCCGTGCAAGCAACTCACGCCCATGCTCGAGCGTGCGGTCGCCAAGCACCACCCAAAGGTGGCGCTGTTGAAATTAAACGTCGAAGCGCCGGGACTCGAGGGGGTATGCGCGCAGCTCAAGATTGCTTCTCTGCCCACGGTGATGGCGATGAGTCGCGGGCAATTCGTGAATCAGTTTAAAGGTGCAATTCCCGAGGCGGAAGTTGAGAAATTTATTGCTGATTTAGCGCTTTCCATGGGTGAGGGTGGCGACGGTGCGGATAAAAGCGAGGGGCTCTTAGCAAATGCGGATTTGGAGACGCTCGTGGAGGCGGCGGCGGATGTCGTCTTCAATACGAAAGATTCCGAATTGGACGACGCGACGCGCACGCACTGCGCGCAAGCGTTGAGCAAGGTGATAAATTCGGATGTTTCCAAAGGTGGAGGCCCGGCGGTGCGATGTCGGGCGTTAGCGGTGTCTGGAGGGTTGGCGTTGCGCGCAAAGCCGCGAGATGTGGAATCCGCCGAAGCGTTACTCGTGGAGGCGCGAAGGCTTGTCGATGGGTTTCCCGCGCCGAAAGAGTTGAGCATGGTGGAAGCGAGAGTGATATTAACGCGAGACGCGACGATGACGGCGAGTGATGTGGAGGATTTGGGTGCGGCGCACGAAAAAGAGCCCAAGGATTTCGACGCGCTACAAATGTACGCGTCGGCGCTGTTCCTCGCCGGCGAGTCCGAAAAGGCGTGCACTGTAGCTTTGAAGAGCGTTAAGCCTGGGTATGGTGCACAAGAGGTGCGCGACCAAGGGCGCGCGCTCGTGGTTAGAATAATTGATGCTTTAGGTGCTGGAGACGCGCTCGGCGAGGCGACGCGGAGAAAACTCGCCAGCGCTTGGTTCCTTTGATTTTTACTACATGTAGATTCCTTTCTACTACATTCATTCCTAGTCGCCGCGCGCGTGGCGATGTAATTTCATTTACAAATTTAATTCACCTGTCGCCGTAAGTGCGACCCAAACCGCGCCAACCACGAGAACGCTCACGCCTCCAAAGCACTGCAGGGCGATGGCGCTCTGTCGCCCGCCGCTCGGCGCGGCGCCCAACAACGCCGCAAACAGCGTCATCGCCAGCGTACTCGTGACGAAAAAACCCAACATATACAGCAATACTCTCGTCGTATCCGTTAAAAACACCGCTGGGAGCACATAGACGACGCCAGACAACCCAGATACGCCGTGCGTAAAGCCCACCGCGTACGCGGCCCATCGACCCTCGCGCGTCGCGCCATCTCCCGAAAGCGCTCGAATGCGTCGCCACAGCGACTGCGATTCGCTCACAACCTCACCCACACTGTCCTCGGTGCTATCACCCTTCGCGACATGCGCGTGTGGGATGTCGAAATCATGCGCGGCTCGATGCGCTTCGCTTCCGGCGAGCACGACGACTGTCCCGTCGCCCGCGTCTTCATGCGCCCCTCTCGCCTCGCAATCCACCACGTGCGCCCGTGCGTGGTGTTCACGGCGGTAAAACATGACACTCGATCGAATATTTACCAATCCGAGCGCGAGCATGGTGACGCCGACGATGTAGTCGCTCGCTTTGGCGACGCTTTCGACGTCGACGCGCCTCGCGCACGCGAAAAACACCGCCGTCATCGCCCCCAAACCCAGGGTGTGGCCGAGCGCCCATCGAAAGCCTTGTTTGGCGCACGCACGCCATAGTGGTGCGTCGGCGTGCGCGTGCGCGGCGGTGTGCGCGTGGTCGTGAGGGGTGATGGAGGCGCGGTGTCGGCGAGAGCTCGTCGTGAGCGCGACGACGGCGGCGATGTGATCCGGTCCTGCGATCGCGTGCAGCGCCCCCGCGGCGAGGGACGCGGCGAATGTGAATGCGAGCGTCGCGTCCTCGAGGGCGTGGATTGATCCCGCCATGGCGCCTGCGCGTGCGCTGGTGAATGAGGTACACGTAGATTAGGATCACAGTTGGACAGGGAACGCTACGAGGCATCATCGCGCAATCGCGCGCGCGTTGGGTCCGCGATCGAGCCAAGTTGTGATTGTTGATTCAATCGTTGCTCGTGCGTCGACGACGGCGGGGGTGTCGGACGATTTCGGTGGATGCGTCCACGCGTGGTGGCTGGCGCCTCGCACGACAAACGCCGGCTCGAGCCATCGACTCTGAATGACGCTGTTCGCAATCCATGGATCGACCGAACCGCTCGGATAGATGATTCTCGTGCCACCTGGAGCGTCAGCACCGTAGCGCGCGTTGGTGCGATTGACGGATTCGGCGATTTGGTCGACGTTGACATCGAAGAGCTCGCGGCAGAGCCATTCGTACGACTCGAGCGCGTTCGCCGGAGGATCGAGCTTGAATGGGCATTTGGACTCTCTCTCGCACGTTTGAAAGAATGCAAACTCCGTGCACGTCTGCCATATCCACTGCCGCTCGCCTTCACCCGTCGGGTCGGGTGTTTCACTCTTCAATGCGCGCATACTTTCGGCGCCGTCAATGTCAAGGCACTCGTCGCCAAAGACCATTGTGGCGAGTAAAACGACGCCATCCAGCGCACCATCCATAGCTTCCATCGTCGAGCACGCCTTGGCAATATTCATACACGTATCATCGTTCAACGTGCACGACGGATCGTTGCTCTGCGCGGGGAACAGCGTTTGTATCGTCATCGCGAACGCGTCGCGACCGCCAAACGCGTCGAGTGGTTTTTCTCCGTTCTTCAACGGGCACACGTTGAATTTCAGCTCCAACTCTCGTCGCCCATTCGACGTCGTCAATGCTTGTGAAATGAAAGAAAATGCTTCCTGCACTGCGTCATAGCACGCATCGCTCCCGCCAATATCTTGCTCACGCAACGCGTCGCCCACGACGTCGTAATATCCTCGCATGTCGAGCTCCGCGCGAACTGGCGCAGAGCTGGCCACCGCTGCGTATGCAATGTGCGGGTATTTCACTCTAAACCACCCAGCAATCATGCCGGGATAACTACCACCGAAAACGATGATTTTTGTGTCGTCTTGTACGCCGAATGCGCGTTGGAGCTCGCCGCGCGTAAACGCGGCTAAATCTTCCAACGCTTGCGCGCTCGACAGAAACTTTAAGCTATCAGTGGATAAATCCCCCGTGGGCTGACTGGCACCGTAAAATCGGTGTTCAAGCGCAACTACATATGCACGTCGCTTCTTCGCCAAGCTTACGGCGATCGCGCAGTGCACGTCCCCGTCGATGACGGCGCGCGACGTCAGCGCCGGGCCTTCCCCGCCCACGCACACAAACACCTCTGGCACCGTCGTCACGAGCGCATCCACGAATGCAGCGTTTACAAAGTACCGCTGTCGCCACGTGCGCGCGTCCCAAGGCGCGAAATGATCAAGACGCTGCGTAAACCACCGCGTGTACGCGTCATCATCGTCAACTGTTTTCAGTCGCGCTCCATCACGCGCCGCGCGTCGCCAGCGCGTGACCGCATCGACGCGGTAGCTCTGAATCGGCGCCAACGCATCGACAGAATCCACGGCGAACGCGGCGACGGCGACGACGAACGCGATGACGACGACCGCCGTGGTCGTCGCCGAGTACGTCAATCCGCGCATCGCGTTCTGAAGACAAGATGAGCTCAATTTTCATCGACGCGTCAACGCCACCGATGGCGATCGCGCGCGCGACAGATCGGTACACACCATCGATTCGATGCGTTCCGCGACGACGGCGCGATCGTCGCGGCGCGTCCGCGCGCGAAAACGCTCGGAGCTTTCAGAGAAAAACGGCTGCCAAAAAGCCAAAAAAAACGCTCCAAAAACGCGACATCCGGCGGACATTTCGCGTCGCGCGCGCGCGATGGCGTCGAGTCGCTCGCGCGAGGCGTACCGCGATGATATTACCATGGAGGAACTCACGCATAAACCGTGGCCGCACGTCTGGCCGCCGTGTATTGATGAATTCTTTGCGGGTGGGTACACGAGGTGTGGTCGGGTGTATGATGAAACGTTCACGCGGGACATCGACGGGAAGGGCGTGGACGTGCGCGAGATCTCGGATGATGCGCACGCGGATGAGATTAGAAAAATGACGCGGGAAATTATGGTGCATGAGCGCGATATGGGGTTTCAAGGGGTGTATACGCCGGAGGAGGATTCGGAATGGACGCGCGTGGACGCGTCGGTGGAACCGGATGACCCGCGGAACGTCGAGGAGGAAGAACACGACCCGACGAGCGAGAGCGCGCGCGAACGTCGGTGTGCGAACGCATTGTTGGATATGATTGAGGAAGATTTACATACGTGCACGCCTGCGCTGGAAATGTTTGTGCGCATGGATCAGAATATTGACGCTTTTGAGGCGTTCATTCGCGACATGCGACGGAGATTTGACGCCGGGACGATGCCCAAGCGCGATGTTTTAGGAAATAAGATGCTATACAAGTGGCGCGCAGTCGTGTTGAGCGTGCTCGTGTTGTGGCTCGCAGTGAGCGTGGCGTTCGTGAAATGGGTTGTTTCATTATTGCATTATTCGTGACAGTGTATCGATAGTAGACGAATTGTGTAATGCGCACGCCTCGTCTCAACTCGTTAATGTGTTCCTTCTGTTGTACTCTATTCTTGCATCGCTTTGGAGACGATTTCAAACAAGTTTGGACTCAATTTCGTGGCGAGTAAGCGTTGAAGTTGTGCTTTCATCAAGTTTTGACGCGACGTGTCGTACAAGCGCCATTTGGTGAACGGAGACGCCATGCGGGACGCCGCTTGCGGGTTGATGGCATCCGTCGAAAGCAACACGTCGCACACAAATTCATAACCAGAACCATCCGCAGCGTGGAATCCGGGAATGTTACCGCCCGCGAAACCGCCAATCAAAGAATAAAACTTGTTCGGATTCTTCGCGTCGTACACATCGCGAGCCATGATGGATTTCATCTCGTCCACGGCGGCGACGTCGCCCTCGCCCGCTTCCGAAGCCACCATGCGAAGCCACGTGCAGCTGACGTTGTTGTCGTCTTCCCACTTGCGTAAAAAGTCATCGAACGCCGTAGTCTTGTGTGCGGCGTGATTTTTGTGTCCACACAACGCACCGAGCGCGGCGACGGTGTCCGTCATATTCTGCGCCGATGAGTACACGTCGGACAACATGGAGCCAGTGTCGTCGAGGGTGCCGAGCATGCGCAACGCGTAACCTCTCAAGGCGCGTCTGGACACTTGCGGGCCATCCACCTCGTACGCCAAACCTGCGGCTTCCTTATCGCACGTCGCCAACGCGGCTTCCAAGTCGGTGCGCGCCTCGAGAGCGAACGCGCGCGCGAATGCCTTGCGCACCTTGTACGTATTGACTGGATCCACGCCTGGGGCGAGATCTTGAATCAACTGAGACGTCGCCGGGAAGCTCAGCGCCTCTTCAACCCAGGCGCGATCGAGCGTGTTGGCTGTGGCGTCGCGAATGATACCCCGGCATGCGTCGACGTACTTGGACCAAGACGAGTCAGAAGTGATATCGATGTCGTCTTCGTTTAAGGATTCGTCGGCGTTGTGCTTGCGGCATACGCGATGCAAGATGCCCGTCGCAATCTTTTGCGACGCCTCCCATCGGTTGAATTCATCGCTGTCGTTGGCGAGCAAGAACAATAACTCATCCGTGGTGAGTTCGGGAGTAATGGTGAGTTTCACTGGCGCGGAGAATCCGCGCAAGATGCTCGGCACGGGCTTGGAGTTGACACCAGTGAATGTAAACGTTTGCTTGGCATCTGTCAAGCGGCACACCGCCGTGGTTTTCGTCTCGTTCAATGTCACCTCGGCGTCGCCTTCACATTTGATTTCACCATCAAAGACCATGTCTTTACCATCAGCGCCCAACAATCCCACTGACACGGGAATGAGCTGCGGTTTTTTGTTTTCAGCCGCGCCGTTGACGTCGTTTGTCTTTGGCAACGTTTGCGTCAACGTCAACGAGTACGTCTTCGCCGCATCATCGTACACACCAGCCGCCTCCAACGCAGGCGTTCCGGCTTGGGAATACCAGAGCTTGAGCTTTTCAATGTTCGTGCTGTTTGCATCGGACATCGCGCGGAAAAAGTCATCCGTCGTCACCGCTTGACCGTCGTGACGCTCAAAGTACAAGTCAAAGCCTTTACGGAATCCTTCGCGCCCGAGCAACGTATGGTACATGCGAATGAGCTCTGCGCCCTTTTCGTACACAGTCAAGGTGTAAAAGTTATCAATCTTTTGATATGACTCTGGGCGCACGGGATGCGCGAGCGGCGAGGCGTCTTCGGCAAATTGAGCGGCGCGCAAGTAGCGCACATCGCCGATGCGCTTGACGGCGCGCGAGTGCAAATCGCACGTGAACTCTTGATCGCGGAACACCGTCAAACCTTCTTTCAACGACAATTGGAACCAGTCACGGCAAGTAATGCGGTTACCGGTGTAGTTGTGGAAATATTCGTGCCCGATGACGGATTCAATGCGCTCAAACGTGGCATCCGTGGCGCTTTCTTGCGACGCCAACACGAGACGAGAATTGAAAATATTCAACGACTTGTTCTCCATCGCACCCATGTTAAAGTCATCGACGGCGACGATGTTGAACAAGTCCAAGTCATACTCCAATCCGAACCGATCTTCATCCCACTTCATCGCGCGCTGTAAGCTTCCCATGGCGAACCCGCAGCGGTCAATGTTTTTGTGCTGAGCGTAAATGCGCAACGCGACTTCGCGACCAGACATCGTGACAAACTTGTCCTCAATCATCGCTAAATCGCCGGCGACCAAGGCAAACAAATAGCACGGCTTGCGCCATGGATCCATCCACGTCGCCGCATGCTTGTTATCCCCCAAATCTTCGCTCTTAATCAAGTTACCATTCGACAATAACACTGGGCACGCCGTCTTGTCGGCGACTATGCGCGTCGTAAAGATCGACATCACATCCGGTCTGTCTGGGTAATACGTAATCGAGCGGAAACCTTCCGCCTCACACTGCGTACAAAACGTCCCACTGCTCTTGTACAAACCAGAAAGCTCGGTGTTCTTCACTGGTTGAAACTTGGTTTCCACGCGCAACGTAAACGCCCCGCTCGCCGGTAACGCCTCACCCTTAATCGTCATCAGACTATCATCACCGTCGTCCGCGATATCGTAATCAGATCCATCGACGAGCGCTTTACCGTCCACGTACACGCCGAGCAGCTCTACGAACGAGGCTTTACCATTCAATACCAACGCCGAAGACGCGTCGACGCCTTCGCGTCGCGTAATCTTTGAAGACGCGCGCGTCGTCGCGTCGTCCCCATCGAGATCAAACTCTAACAGCACCTAGGCGAGTAGAAAACAATACAAGAACAGTCATGCCATCGTCAGTACGGTGTCGTCGTCGTCGCGGGGCGCTTAAATACACCGCGCATGATTACGATTAATCCACAGATCCTTCTCAAAGCTTCCAACGCGTCTCGACTGCGATTGCGCGCGACGGTGACGACGCAAACGTACTTCATCAAACACGAACGGATACACCGCGTATTCACTGAGTCGAATCTCTTTCGGCGCGGCGGCGGCGTCGGACATCGTGCGCGCGTGAGACTGTGACGATTTGGCTTCGCGATGGCGAGTGTTTTACAGTTACTACGGTCATGGTACAAGCTTTTACAATGTTCGTGCGCGTTGGCGATCGAACCGCGTAAAACGCTCACGCGTGGTGCATGTCAATAATTCAGTTGAAGTGCGCGATGTCGATACAGAGGCGCTTGAAAAGCTCACGCGTGGGGCAATTGAACAAGTAGGCCGAAGTGGCCGTCGTGTCGACAGAGTGGGCGAGGTCCTGCGCGTTCGCTATGGCGCGCGGGCGCGCACCTGGCTCGGTACAGGCGAGCGCACCGGCGGCGGAGGCTATGCCCATGGCATCTACAACCAGTCGATTCCTCGCCACGCTCGAGACGAAGGCGCCGACGAAGGCGTCGCCCGCGCCGACGGTGTCGACGACTTCTCCTTCGTTGAGACGCAGCGCTCTGGCGCTGTAACATTGGTCATACACTGTGTCCCCATGAGAGACGGGCATATGTGGAAGGTAAAAGGATGCACCCGCTGCGCCTCGCGTGAGCAAGACGAACTTGTCACTGAACTCTGTGATTCGTCTGGCGTGATAATTATATTCGTCTTCGTCTTCGTCTTCGTACTTGTATTCGTCTTTGTGTCCATGTTCGCCCTCAATAAAATCAGCAAGCACCTTGGCCTCTGTTTCGTTCACCACCAAGCAGTCAATGTGCTCGCACGCTAACACCGCGTCGGCGAGCTCTGGCTTGGCGGGTGAAAAATTCAAAAACGTCACGCAAGGATTGTTCTCGTCCCGACGCACGCGTTCGGCGACAGCCACAGACTCCTTAAACGGCGTTTCCAACTGAAACAACGCGCACGCATACCCCGGCGCATCGTGCATCGAATCCATCACCTTGATAAACTTCTCCGCAGACAAGCAGTCGTTCGCGCCCGGCGAAACGACGATGCAATTCTCCGCGCGCGTATCCACGAGCACGCACGCCGTGCCCGTTTCCACGCCCGACTCGAGCTGACACTTGCTCACATCCACACCGCGCTCGACGAGCGCGCCCAGCACGAACGCGTCATCGCTCGACGACAAACATCCCACAAAGTCCACGTCGACGCCGTCCTCGCCGCACACGGTTGCGCACGCGACCGCTTGATTCGCGCCTTTCCCACCATTCAGCCGCGAACACGACGCGCACGACGCCGTTTCCCCGGGCGATGGCAGTTTCGCGCACGCGTGGAACACGACGTCGATGTTCACGCTGCCGAACACGAGCACCTTGGGCGCCGCGCGCATCGGGAGGTCGATGGCGAACGCGGCGAGATGTGCGGCATTGCTTGACGCTGATTTCGCGTGCGATGCCATCGAAACGCGCGCGTGAACGCGCCGACGCCGACGCCGATGCCGATGACGCCGCGGGCGACGACATCGACGACATCGATGACGCCGATGACGACGACCTCGACGCGCCGTACATCGTCGCCGCGTCGTCATCCGCGCCCGAGTCCAAGAAGAACACCGCGCTCGATGCGGCGGCGCTCGAACGCGCTCGAAAAGACTTTGCCCGTCGCGGCGTCGTCTATCTGGGCAACCTGCCGCCGTTTATGAAACCCATGAAGTTGCGTCAGCTGTTGAACGCCTACGGCGCGACCGATCGCATGTACTTGACGCCCGAAGACGCGAAGATTCGCGCCAAGCGCAAAAAGTTTGGTGGCAACACTGGGAAAAAGTTTGTCGAAGGTTGGGTGGAGTTTCGCGATAAAAAGCACGCCAAGCGATGCGCGGAAATGCTGCACGGGCGAGAGGTTGGTGGCAAGCGTCGGTCGGCGCATTATTATGATTTGTGGAACATACGGTATTTGCCAAAGTTTAAGTGGGACAACTTGACGGAGGAGATGGAGTATCAAAAGGCGTTGAGGGAGAAAAAGTTGGCGTTGGAGTTATCTGTGGCGAAGAAGGAGCGTGATTTTTACTTGGCAAAGATGGACCAGGCCAAGGCGATTGCCGCGATGACGGAACGTCGGGCGAAAAGACGGGCGGATGACGGTGCGGTGGATGGGGAGACGGATAAAGAGGCGTTGGCGCGGTATCATCGGGAAAAAGAAGCGGAGGAAAAGAGCGAACGGAAGAAGATTTTGCGCACATTCAAGCAAAAGGCAGTGACGAATCCGGAGCTTGTGGATCCCACGAAGAAGCTCGCGACAATGGATCTGTTGAAGAGCATCTTTACGTCTGCTAATTAAAATATTAGAAGCGCCGTCGACGTCGCGCGTCATGATTAAAAAATTAGAAGCGCCGTCGACGTCGCGCGTCATGTACAAACAACATTCTTTACACTTTTCTACACGCACATTACAGTATAGTTTCCTACATCCTTCTATCTAGTTTACATCGTCATGCGCCACAGTACCACCGCGCTCCTCGCGGGTGCATTCTCATCGGCGGTTCGACTCTTCTGCGTCGTCGCGTCTGCGCGTTACGCGGTAAATGATAATTTCCTTGCCCGCGTCTTCAATGGACGCCGTCCGTTGCAAGACCTCACAAACGTGGCCCGCGTCTTCAAACGCACGAACGACTTCACGATACCCCGCAAACGCCTTTCCACTCGCCGCGTCATCCGTGGAACTGCGATCACGAAAGGAAAGAATGAGCTCCTTCTCGACGCCGCGGCTAAGCAGCGCTCGATTTGTCTCCACAAACGCCGGCACGAGATCCCTCAACCACACGCACTCAGCGGCGAGTATCACCTCAGCGTCGTAAAAGTTCTCACTGTGCTCATCCCCAAACGGTGTCTCCGGAATCGGATCAAACCAATCCAACGTCGCATGCGTGGCGCTCCCGCGGCCGACCCGCGCGCTCCTCGGCCACGCGCCGAATCGCGCGGCGTCCCCACATCCATTCGTCCCGACGTTCCTACGAATCACATTCTCCGCCACCGCGTGCACATCCGTCAAAACAACATGCGCACCGATCGCGGCGGCGACTAAACCACACTCTCCCACGCCCGCTCCGAGTTCGACGCACTTTTTCCCGCGCACTCGTCTCGCGTCAGCCATCAAAAACGTGGACAGCGTCTCCGCGCCTTCCCACACTCGACAAAACCCCGTCGTCGCCGCGATCGTGTATCCTGGATCAAAAAAGTACGGATCCATGGTAAACTCCTCCTCGTCCTCATCCGCCGTCGTCCTCGTCGTCGTATCCAAGTTTTTATACCGCACGACGAGCCTCACCTTGTGTGGCCCAACCTCGTCATCATTCACAACGACATCCACGCATTTCGCGCGCGTCGGGAACCCACACGCGCGCCACCACGAACACGAATCACCACCACTCGTCTCGCGCGCGTTCGCGTCATCCATCGCCCTCGGCGCGCCCTCGGCGCGTCGCGGTCTGCCAACGTCCACTGGGACAGGTCAAGTCACATGTAGCGCCGCTTGATCATGATTGGTCAACGACCCCCCCTCAGCTCAAGAAAAACCTCTCGCACACCTCGGCGCAGCTCCGACGTCAGACGCCGACGCCGCGCGAGCCCGACGCGCGATGACGCGCGCGCGACGCACCGCGAACGCACTCGCATCGCACCTCACCCGCGCCGCGCTCGCCGCACCGACGACGACGACGCATGCGGCGCACGCGCTCCGCGCATCGCTGAACCTATCCACGCATGCGACGCATCACGCGTCGACGGCCGCCGCCGCGGCGCCCTCGCGCACGCTCGGCGCGATTTACAACGATTGGACCAAGGCTGAGGTGGCGAAAATCTACGCCAGGCCGCTGTTGGAGCTGGTGTACGACGCGGCCAAGGTGCATCGCATGCATCACGACCCGCGGCAGGTGCAGCAGTGTACTTTATTGAGCATTAAAACGGGCGGGTGCCCGGAGACGTGTAACTATTGCGCACAGAGCTCGTCGTGGAAAGGGGAGACGAAGTTAAAGGCAGAGAAGTTGATGGGGGTTGATGAGGTGATTGAGGCGGCGAAACGAGCGAAAGAGGCGGGGAGTACGAGGTTTTGTATGGGGACGGCGTGGCGCGGGCCGTCGCAAGTGGGCGCGGGGCAATTTGAGCGGGTTTTGGATATGACGCAGCAAGTGAGAGATATGGGTATGGAGGTATGCGCGACGTTGGGGATGTTGACTCCGGAACAGGCGTTGAAATTGAAGGAGGCGGGATTGACGGCGTATAATCACAATTTGGATACCAGTCCCGAGTATTACGATAAAGTGACGTCTTCGCGCAAGTATGAGGATCGTTTAAACACTATTGCTGCCGTGCGTGATGCGGGTATCTCCGTCTGCTGCGGTGGTATTCTTGGTTTAGGTGAGGAGGAGAGCGATCGAGCGAGTTTGATGACGGTTTTGGCGACGTTACCTGAGCACCCGGAGAGCGTGCCCATCAACGCGTTGGTGCCCGTCGAGGGCACGCCGTTCAAAGACTTGAAGCCGCCGAGTGGATTGGACATGGTTCGCGCCATTGCCGTGGCGCGTATTTTAATGCCTGCCACCGTCGTACGCTTGAGTGCGGGTCGAGTGAACATGAGTGCGGAAACGCAAGCGTTGTGTTTTTTGGCTGGCGCGAATAGCGTCTTCACCGGCGATAAGTTGCTCACGACGCCAAACAATGAAAAGTCTGAAGACGCATTCTTGTTCGAGGAGCTCGGACTCGAAGGTCGACCGGCGTTTGTACCATATGCGGCTGGTGCGGCGTCGAGCGACGGTAGCGAGTGGAAACAACACGCGTAAAAACTGGTAATAAATACACATTGAAGAAGAATTCGTTTCTAAAATCTATATTTTACACGGCGCGCCGGCGCTCGTCTACAAACTAATACATCATGCATCCTCACACGACCCATCGCATGAGCCTAACAACGCGCCGCAATACAAACCGTAATTCTTCAAACATGAAATACGTCAGCGGTAACGTGTAATACGTCATCCTATACGCCAACGCGGCGCCCAAAATGAGCGGCAAATGCCTCGCCTCGCCGCCGGTGACGCCTTTGTAAAATTCAAGCAACGTCTCCAGCGCTTGGAACCCGTAATCCCCTAATCCAACAACTTTCGTCATCAAAACCCAACCAACCATACCTAACGCGACCACGTACGAGGATACGACCCACGATGCGAATAACATCGTGAACGCGAACGCCGCGAACGGCCAGCCGCCGCACAACCGAATGTACATGGAAAGCACCTTGAGCCGTAAATGGTACAACCCTGGAAACGTCTTCAGCGCCGCCGCGTTCGGGTACGTCGATTCCCAACGCTCACGCAGAGTGCGGCCGTATACCTCGTCTTTTAAGTGCTTATTCGTCGGCAGACAGCGAAAATTAATAATGTGGCTCTCGTTGAACGAAGTCGGCGTCGGCGTGAACGCCTCCACGCTGTGTCCCGCGGTGCCACCTTTCTCCGTCTTTTCGCGCGTCTTCTCGGAGGTTTCGCCCAGGTTCGCGCGCGCGTCTCGAAGGGACGCATTCGAACGTTCGCCGTGCGCGTCATTCGCGCGCGGTGGCGTCCCGGACGACGCGAATGAGCGCGCGAACGACGTGTGAGCTCCACTCGTGGTGACCACTGCGCGCGCGACGTCGGGACACGTTGACGGGTGCGCGGTGCGCGCGAAAGACGCGAGCGACGCATCGACGCATGCGCGCGGACGCGCAAATGCGTCGAGCGCGCGCGGGACGCAGCGGGCGACGCGCCGCGACGCGCGGTGCATGCGCGAGTGGCGTGCGTGAGACTGTGGCGTTGTGTTGCGCGTCGCGCGTCGAGAGCTACGTATGGAATTTCAACGCCTAATGATGGTCTTTACGCTTTTTATGCGCCGCCTTTGCGGGATCAAAATACAAACCTTGCGTGGAAGTGATGTTTTTCACACCCTTGGATGCGAGTATGGCTCGAACTTTTGGGTTTGGACGCTTTTGTAATCGTTGCTGCTGCGGCAGCGCGTCTGATAAGCTGGGAATGTCACACGTTGAATGGGCGGAATACTTTTTAATCCACCACGTGCGCATGGTTTCTGCATCGAGCACGTCGTTGAAATTTATGTACCAAAACGTCTCAAACGGCGTCGTGCCTTTGGCGCGTGTTTCAAAGCCTTGGCGCCCGGGAGCCCAATATCGATACGGCTTGGCCGCGTCTGGAATGAGAAACATCGGCTTGGCCTTTGCGCCGATGGATGGCGCATAATACGTCTTTCTGCACACAAAATTCGGCAACAACAGCAACCAAGGCTTGTTGGAATCTCGACAAAATTCAAGTATGCGCTTGAAATGATCGCCTGAATACGGTGGATTCGTCACGAGCACGTCGTATTCTGGAGTCGAACGCGTCGCCACTTTTTCATAAAAGTCTTCATTCTCGTTGTAGACACTCTCAAATCCCAACGCCCGCAAGTGCGCCTTCATCGAGCCTTCACAAAAGTATGGATCGTAAATTTTTAATTCACCCTTTGTGCGCTTCATGGCTTTCGCGAGGGCGAACAAAAACGGTTCAATATCCCGATACGCCTTGAACGGCGTCTCGCAGTGGTCGGCGTCGTCCACGTCTCCGAACGCCAACGCCTGCTTCGTCGACGGTGTCACCGTCGCACTCTTCACAGACAAATGTGCGAGCATTTTTGCCTGCTTTTCGCGCTTCCTCGCCGCTTTCGATCCCGGCGCGTCCACAGTGCGAACTCGCAACTCCTCCTTCACGCCGGCGGCTCCAGCCTTCATCGTCGACGTCGACGCCGACCCACCGCGATTCTTCCCCATGACGCGTCGACGACGCGTTCGCGCGCGCGTCTGTCGCGCGCCTGTCGCGCGTCCGGCGGCGCGACGGCGACGGTGACGTCGCGCGCGCGCACAATGCCGTTGTCCCGCGCAGTCCCGCGCCATTACAACCGCACTCTTTGCCGCCGCCGTGCGCACCGACGACCGCGGAGGCGCCGCGTCATGGTGGATTACTCGCGTTTCGATCACATCGGGTCGTCGTCGGACGACGACGACGACGACGAAGGCCGCCGCCGCGGTGCGCCGATGGTGCACGCGCTCGATGGGCCATCCACCGTGACGTTTGGTGGCGGCCGCGACGCGCGCGTCGTGCTCTCGCCCTCGCCGCGCATCACCGATGCGGACGACGTAGACAAGCTTGATGGGGACATCGATGCGTCGAAGGTGAACGTCGCCCCTGGGGCGGGCGAGACGGAGGTGATGCTGAGCGAACGCGAGCTCGCCGAGGCGTTGGAGCGACGTCGTCGTCGCGGCTCCGCGGATTCGCCGTCGCTCGAGGCGCGTGATGCGAGTGAAATGCCCGCGGCGAGGAAGTGGGACGGTGTTGTGAAAGAGATGTCGCGAAACGGCGGCGTGGTGCGCGAGGATGGCGATGGTGCGGTGCGGTATTTCTGGCGGCAGGACGCCAAGGAGGCGACGGCGAGCGTCGTCGTGGCACCGAAAACGAAAGCTAAGGACGTACACGTGGATGTGAGCGCGCGTGAGTTGAAAATTTCCGTGATGAATGATGGTGGCGAGCTACGGGAAGTGTTTCGAGGCGAATGGGCGCATGAAATTGCGGAAGAACCGAGGGATGAAGACGAGGACGACGGCGGCGGTCGCGTGGCGCCGACATTTGGCGACTGGGAAATCACAGATTTCGAAGGACACGGGGACGACGCTCGCCGCGTCGTGCGCGTCACAGTGCGTAAGAAGAGTTCAGACATACTCGTGCATTGGTGGCGCTCGTGTGTGAAGGGCGGACCTGAGGTGGATCCGATGACGTTTGAGGATCGAAGCGCAACCAAGGCGTCGCAAGCGCAGACGACGTGGGAACAGGCGCAGGCGATGTTCCGCGAGCGCATCGCCAATCGCGAAATGATCGAGGTCGACACGCACACGTCTGGTGCGTGACGCCGTGACCACGCTGAGTTGTTTAGAGTGCTAGAGATAGGTTTTAGAATACAAATTGACTGAAGATGTTTTTACGTGGCTTTGCGACCGCCGAGCTCAACCTCGAGACCGTTGTACGGGAACGTCTTCGGCGCGAACGGCGTCGTCGACGGCTTATCCACAACAATCGCCATGGTGTACACGCCTCCTAAAAACGCAATCGCCCCGGTCAAGTACATCGCCGCCGTATTCTTGCTGACAATTTTCGGCGGGACGTTGTCCAAGCACGGCTCCGGGTGCGCGTCGCCCGCGTCCCACGTCAGTTCCGCATCTTCAGGTAACTGCATCGTCAACACAAACAAGACACACACCGTCAGTACGAGCGACACAGATGCTTCAATCACGCGCGCACGCCGCGCGTTACCGTCCACGAGCCCGAGTCGCGCGAGCGCCGCGCTAGGGTAACCCGATCGCGCCTCCGCGTTCGACACACCGCCATCGCCTCACGCGCCGCGTCCGCGCGCGCGCGCATCAGCGCGCGAGAACGCATCGCGCGCACGTCTCTGTCGCGCGCGACACCACCACTCGTGGCGCGCACGCGACGCACACGCGCGAACACGCATCGCACGCACCTCTGCCACCGGCGCGGTCGTCGCCCGCACCGCCGGTCCCATCCCCGCCGACGTCCTCGCGCTCGTCTGCACCGCGCGCACGCGCGCATGCGTCACCGCGTGACTCTCACACGCGCGCGCGAGCGCCAGAGCGCGTCGTCGGAGCATCGTTCGCGTCGGATTCTGACGCGATTGACTTCGCAGTCGATCGACTTTACTTCTCGACGCCGCACGGACGTCGTTCGCGTCACGCCCCGGCGCGAGCGCGGCGCAGAGAGACACCGCGCGTTTTCATCGCGCCAGAGACTCCGCGCGACTCGCGCGAACGTCGTCGCGTCACGTCGTCGTCGGCGTGCGCAGTGCGCTGGTATTGCACCAACTGTCACTTTAGATCTCGAGCGTAACGCGCGTGAATCGCTCGCGTATCCTCGCGAGCGCGTCGTGAGGCGCACACTACGCGCGTGACGATGGAAGGCGGAGCGTCTATACGCGAAAAAGCCATCGCATTCGTGAATGATGCGGTGCGTGAGGATAAAGATGGGAATTATGAAGCCGCGTTCAAGTTGTACATGAAGGCGTTGGACCACTTTACGTGCTACTTGAAGTACGAGAAGAATCCGCGGTTGGCGGAGATGGTGAATAAGAAGTTTAAAGAGTATCTTGAACGCGCGGAGGAGCTTCATGCGATCGTGCAGGGGAAGAAGAATGCAAAGGAGGTGAGCGGGACGGGGGCGAGCGGGGCGCAACGGGCGAAACCGCAAGACGGAGGCGAGGATGCGGAATTAGCAAAGATGAAAGGACAGCTCGGGAGCGCGATCGTGACTGAGAAACCGAATGTAAAGTGGGACGACGTTGCGGGTTTGCAAGCGGCGAAGGAGGCGTTGAAGGAGGCGGTGGTGTTGCCGGTGAAGTTTCCGCAGTTTTTCACCGGTAAGCGCAAGGCGTGGAGCGGGTTTCTGTTATACGGTCCACCAGGGACGGGGAAGAGTTACCTCGCCAAAGCTGTGGCCACCGAGGCAGATTCGACATTCTTTTCGATTTCGTCGAGTGATTTGGTGAGTAAATGGATGGGTGAGAGCGAAAAGTTGGTGTCGCAGCTCTTCAACATGGCGAGAGAGCAAGCGCCATCCATCATCTTCATCGATGAAATCGACGCACTTTGCGGCGCGCGAGGTGAAAATGGCGAATCCGAGGCGTCCAGACGTATCAAAACGGAGATTTTAGTGCAAATGCAGGGTGTTGGTAATTCCTCGGGGAAGGTTTTAGTGCTCGCGGCGACAAATACGCCGTACGCGCTTGACCAAGCGGTGCGTCGTCGTTTTGACAAGCGCATCTACATCCCTCTTCCAGATGCCGCCGCTCGCGCGCACATCTTCCGCGTACACGTCGGCGAGACTCCGAATGACTTGACGGACGAAGATTATCAGTCCCTGGGTGCTGCCACGGAAGGCTTCAGTGGTTCTGACATTGACCACGTCGTCAAGGATGTCTTGTACGAACCGGTGCGTAAAGTACAAGAGGCGACGCACTTCGTGACCATCAAAAACCCCGCAAATGTCTCCTCAGACACACCAGTGGAAGATGAATACTACGTCCCATGTTCCCCGGGCGATTCACGCGCGTGGCCATCGACGCTCGATGAGCTCGCGCGTCTCGGCTACGCCGCGCGCGTCCTCCCGCCGCCGATAACCGCCAATGATTTTAGAAAAGTACTCCTTCGCGCGCGTCCTACAGTCGCCGCCGCCGATCTCGAGCTCCACGAGCGATTTACTCGTGAATTCGGCGAGGAAGGATAAATGCCCCTTGCGCAGCGTTATGTAATTCAATCATAGTAGTCATAGTGTCTCAAATTTGACGCCTTCAGAGCGACAGCTGCGCACTTTCGCGCCTCACACCCCGTCGCGCACATCGTACGTCACGCGCGACGCGATGCCACCGAAACAACAAACGTTGGCTGGATTCTTTGGCGGCGCCGCAGGCGTGAAGCGCACTGTGGAGGAGGAGAAACCGGTCGAGGCTGATGAGAACGCGCTCTCGGTTCAAAATTCAAAATCATCGTCAGAAGTTAAACGCCCCGAGGCCGCGACAGAGGACGACATCATCGCTCAAGGCGACGCGAAGCGCATGAAAACGACGACACTGGCGTCGACGAATGATGCCAAGATTGAACGTGCGAGCGCTGATGCGGTGAAGTCGCCTTTACGCGACGTGACAGCGAAGGCAGAGACGCGCGCAGCTGACTCAACAAAGCCTGCAGACGACGGTAATGATGACGAGGAGATCGTCGTCAGCACGCGACGCCGTGGTAAGGCGAGTTCTCGAGCGCTCGAGGATGATTACGAGGATGAGGACGAGATTGATTCGGATGAGGAAGATTCAGAGATTGAGGATGATATTGAAGACGTCGAAGTCGGCGCGCCAAAGACAGGGAAGATGCCCAAGGCGAAAAAGGCGAAGAAGGCGAAGAAAGAAGAAGCAGCGACGGCGGGGGTTGGAGATAAGAGTGTGGAAGCGGCGGATCGATATCTATCGTACGACCCGAAGTCGGTGGTGACGTGGAAGGAGGGCTCGCCGACGCCGTATTTGTACTTGGCAAACATCTTTGAGTCCATTGCGGAAACAACGAAGAGATTAGAGATTGCCGAGTTGCTTACGAACGCGTTCAGAACCATTTTGGCGAGTAACCCGAGCGATTTGTTGCCGGCGGTGTACTTGGCGTCGAATACGATTCATCCGCAGCACGTGGGCATCGATCTCGGTATCGGCGATGCGACTCTAATCAAGTGCCTCGCTGAAGCTACTGGCCGTAAGGATGACGCAATCAAGAGCGATTACAAAGAAGCTGGCGACCTTGGAAGCGTGGCCATGGTGTCTCGTTCGACGCAGCGTATGATGTTCCCGCCGCCGCCGTTGACTGTGGCTGGCGTGCTCAACGAATTCCGAGCCATCGCGACGACTGAAGGTGAGAAGAGCGTCGATCGCAAGAAGTCTAAAATTAAAAAGCTTCTCGTGAGTGCACGCGAATGTGAAGCTGGCTACGTTGTGCGATCGCTCCAAGGCAAACTTCGCATCGGGCTCGCGCAGCAAACGGTGACGCAAAGTCTGGCGCACGCCATCGTGTTGCACAGTGACATTGGTAAAAAGAAAAAGGGTGCCGAACTTGCCGACGAGTTGGGGAACGCCGTGGAAATCTTAAAGCACGTGTTCAGCGAATGCCCAACTTTCGATGAAATTGTTCCTGCCCTCCTCGAAGTTGGTTTCGCGGGTTTACAAGAGCGATGCAAGTTTATGCCGGGTGTGCCAGTCAAGCCGATGTTAGCCAAGCCCACGACTGGGGTGTTGGAGGTGTTGAAACGTTTCGAAGACATTGCTTTCACGTGCGAGTACAAGTATGATGGTGAGCGTGCACAAATCCACTTGTTGGAGGATGGTACGGTGAAGATCTTCTCCCGCAACCAAGAGGACAACACTGCTAAGTTTCCAGATCTTATCACTGGCATGAAGCGTTACGTCAAGCCGGGTATCAAGTCGGTCGTTATCGATTGCGAAGCCGTAGCGTACGATCGGGAAAATGACCGAATTCTGCCGTTCCAGATTTTAAGCACGCGTGGTAAGAAAAACATCGTTGAAGATCAAATCAAGGTGAAAGTTGCGTTGTATGCGTTTGATTGCCTCTACCTCAACGGAAAGCCGCTTTTGCTCGAGCCCATGTCAAAGCGCCGCGAGGCATTGTACGAGGCGTTCCAATCTGTTCCAGGTGAGTTCTTCTTTGTCACCGAAAAGACGTCGCGCGATGTGGACGAGTTGCAAGGGTTCTTAGAAGATGCCATTCAAGCCAACACGGAGGGATTAATCGTCAAGACGCTCGATGCGACGTACGAGCCATCCAAGCGTTCGTTGAACTGGCTCAAATTGAAGAAGGATTACATGGAAGGTTGTGGCGATTCTTTGGATTTAGTACCCATTGGTGCGTGGGTGGGCCGTGGTAAGCGCACTGGCGTGTATGGCGCGTATTTGCTCGCGTGTTATGACGAAGACGGCGAGGAGTACCAATCCATCTGTAAAATAGGCACCGGTTTCAGCGAAGTCGTGTTGGAAGAGTTGGCGAATAGCATGAACCCGCACGTCATCGACGGCCCTCGCTCGTATTACCGCGTGGGTGAAGGCATGAAGCCCGACGTTTGGTTTGATCCGAAGCAAGTATGGGAAGTCAAGGCGGCGGATCTCTCCATTTCGCCCGTGCACCAAGCGGCGGCGGGATTGGTCGACCCGACGAAAGGTATCGCTCTTCGATTCCCTCGTTTCTTGCGCCGCCGTGACGACAAGAGCCCAGAAATGGCCACGAATGCCGAGCAAGTTGCTGAGTTTTACAACGCACAGGCGTGCAAGCAGACGTTTGACGGCGAGGATGCGTAAATTTGAACTCAACCACCGCGTTTATTTACCGCATCCGACATTGTCTTCGTCCAGCGACGCTTGAACACCGCCAATATTAGACACACCACCCTATGAATAATACCATTTCATCGTGATATTTACCATCCACAGACACCCGCGCGTGCGACGTCATTGATTGACATACAGTCAATACCAGATACCAGTACCTCCAGTGCTCGCCTCGCCGGCGCGCGTGCGCCGTCGACAGGCACATCCACGTCGACCCGCGCGCGCACGATGCCCCCGCACAACGACAACACCGTACACACATTCCACGCCAACAGCCGCCTGCACTTCATCGGCTCCTGGCGCGCGCGTTACGAAGAGTTTCTCGATGCGCTCGAGCCACAACTCACCAACCCATCGCCCCCACGCGCCGCCGCCCCCACCGCGGCGCCGCGCGTCATCGCCCACGTCGACATGGACTGTTTCTTCGCCGCCGTCGCCATGCGCTCGCGGCCGCATCTCTCGCCCGAGACGCCGCTCGCCGTGACGTGGGGCTCGAAGGCGTCCCGTCGAGGCGAAATCAGCAGCGCAAACTACCCCGCCCGCGCGTTTGGCGTCCGCGCCGGCATGTGGCTCGACGACGCGTTGGTGCGATGTCCAGATCTCGTCACAGTGCCGTATGAATTTGACACCTACGCCGAGGTGGCGTTGGAGGTGTATAGGATTTTATTTGATGTCGCGCGCGGTGCCGTGATTGGCGTGAGCGTGGACGAAGCGTACGTGGACATTTCGCGCGCCGTATACGACGCGAATGGCGACGCAAAGCGCGTCGCGGAAGATATTCGCGCGCGTGTGTTTGCGAAAACGTCGTGTGCGTGCTCGGTGGGCGTGGGGAGTAATAGATTAGTGGCGAGATTGGCGACAAAGGTGGCCAAGCCGGATGGGAGTCGCGTGGTCGAGCCGGGCGAAGGCGAGCGGAGGTTTGTCGCGGAGACGTCGCTGGCGGACGTTCCCGGGTTGGGGAGGAAAGCGATGGAGAAGCTCAAGGCGCTTGAGGCACGCGTGGGAGCAAAACTAGAGCGCTGTGAGGATGTGGTGGAAAAAGTAAGCGCCAAGGCGTTGAATGAGGCGCTGGGCGTGAAATTGGGCACCAAGGTGTTTGACGCCGTTCGAGGCGTCGACGCGTCGCCTTGGGTAGTTCGACCTGAGCGGAAAAGCGTGGGTGCGCAAATGTCATGGGGCGTGCGATGCACGACGATGGACGTGGCGGAGAATTTCGTGCGTCAGCTCGCGGCAGATGTTTCGCGGCGGTTACAACAATTACAAAAGGTTGGCGGCGTCGTACATTTGAAGCTCTGGCGCGCGCTCCCAAACGCCGCGGAGCTCATGCAGCGCAAGTCGTACGCGGGCCACGGACCATGCGACGTGCTGTCGCGATCGAAAATTATGCTCAAAGCTACGGCGGAGACAGAAATAATTGCGAAAGAAGTCGTCTCCGTGCTGCATGACTTGCGCGTGGCGCCAGAAGACATTCGCGGACTGGGCGTAATGGTGAATAAACTCGAAGACATCGCGAGCGTCAAGTCCCCAGGGGCGAAGAATCAGCCCACAATTGCTCAGATGTTTGCTAGAAAACCTACTAGAAAACCTATCGACACGGGTGCGACTGATGAAGAACTCACAGCGCCAGCGACGTCTGCGCGCCGAATGTCGTTTCCAATCGCCGGAAGCGATGAGGAACTCGCAGAGACGGAGTCAGAGCGCTCGGAATCCGACAGCGAAGACGTCGATTTTACGCAGTCTCTGACACAAAATAATCAAGACTGGAACGTATTCGAAAACACTCAAGAGCTTGCCCTGGATGAAGAGATTGCTTTAGACGACAAGCAATCCATTGAACGCGCGTATCAATCGGCGGCGCGATGTTTCGCGTGGAATCGTTACGAGCTCGCGAGACTCAATATTAGTAAACGTCGGCGAGAAACATTGAGCGAAGACATTCACGCTCGAAAGACAGTATCGCAGTCTATTGACATCATCACAGAGCACGCGAAGAGGCGCAAAGAGCGCAGTGGAGTTGATGGTTTAAGAGAATTTCTCGATTTTTCCCGCGCGCTGTGTCGACGGCAAGAAATCATCGACACGAATGCGGATTTCATCATCGCGTGGCTCGGGGCCATCGGGGACGTCGAACGCGCGCTAGCATAGGATACATGTACAAGCGCTTGCACACGTTTGTAACATACTTTTGTACGCTACCGGTACTTCACATAAACAATATTGGTATCGAAACACTAAAACTGCTACTTTGGTGACATGAGTCAACCGTTTTGAAAACTCAATACGTCGGCGCGTCCGAACAATCTTTCGCGCTCGCAAACGCCGTGTCGTCCGGGTCATCCTCTGCAACCGCAGGTGCTGCGGTGCAGCACATAAATACACGCACTGACTTCCTTTGCCGGCGAGAAAGACCATTCTTGCTGTCATTCGCGCCGTTATTCACGTCGTTCTCGTCGCTCGGGTCAATCTCATCTTGCGCCGTTGAATACGACGTCAACGACGCCCAACTCCCCGTTCGTGCCAGCGCGCGTTTCTCCGCCCGTCGCAACTCCGCCTTATGCACCACCCACTCCTTCACAATCTCCGGTAGCGACGTATACGCCTTTCGTATTCCATCAATCACAATACCTTCGATGATACCTCCCACGCCTCGAATCGACACCCTACACTCGCCCACGACATCCACCCTACACGTCTTCGCCCCCGTGCTCGTCACCGTAATCACCCCTTGTACGACAGAGTGCTTGGTTATATTATTCACCGTCGTAAACTCTTGCGAAAACGGCGCGACGAACCGCGAGCTGTCCACAAACTCCCGCGTATCCACAAACTCCACCTTGCCATTCGGCACCATCCCGCGCACCAGCCTCGGCAGCGTAATATTCGGCACCGTGCGCATCACCTGCGTACGAATCCCCGTGCGCTCGTCCAAATCATCCCGCACGATTTCCAGCTCGCGCGTGCCCACCCGCGCCATGTGAAAGCTCCGGTACGCATCCGTGTCCTTGTCGGCGATGAAATCCAGCGCGGGCATGTTCAGCTCGCTCACGAACGCGAACGTCCTACCCTTATCCTTGCCCATGGTGCGCGCGCGCGATTGAAGATCGTGCGCGTCGTCGCCGCCGCGTGCCGTCGCTCGCGGCGCGCGGCGCGCGTCGTCGAGTGGCGAACGCGGAAATTCAAACACCGCAGACGACAGCTCGCACAGCGACAGAGCGTGACGCGCGACGATGAATACGCCACGATTGCGCTCGCACGCGCGCGGCGACACGCCGCCGATGAAGCGACACGGACTCGAGACGTCGCCGATGAGCGTATTGCTGTGCCCGCTGACGCCGGCGTCGAGCGCGAAGGGTGGATTGAAGGCGACTGGGCTCGAGGATGATTTGAACGGCACGGCGAGGGAATGCGACGATGCGATGGATGTGGATCCGCGATCACCGCCTGCGAAGCGCGTGGGGGTGTTTGAGGCGGAACTTGATCGCGTTGCGCGCGTTGCGTGGGCGCCGGAGACGTTTGATGCGGCGCCACCGGTGATGGATAGGCGGAGGACGAAGACGCGGAGCGCGGATTTAGACGCGTGCGGGTTTGATTTTAATGCGCTCGCGCACGGTGCGGAGGATGAAGGCGTTGGATTTGAGCACGGATTTCGTGTTTTTGGACGGGATATTGGCCGGGGCGCGTCGACGGCGGGGAACGCGGGGAACGCGTTGTTTGCGTCGTCTGGTTCTGAGGAGGCGTCGGCGTCGTTTGGTTCCGAGTTTAATACGCGCGGCGCGGCATCCGGAAGTATGGATCACAACCTACCGTCGACGTTATCGAGAATGAATTCGTTGATGGAGACCAAGGTGTTGACGTCAACGGGGTTGGTGCGACAGACTTCAGTGAGTAACGACGTGATGTTTGATTTCGAAGGGCACTTTACGTTTGAACAGATAATCGGCTCGTCGCAGAATTCCGAAGTGTGGTTGGTGACGAGTAAGACGAGTGGCGATGCGTTTGTCGTAAAGAAGTGTGTGCATTCGTTCACGACGGATGCGCAGCGTACGGTGTTTAAGCGAGAGGTGGAGGCGGCGAATTTATTGGGCGAGCACCCGCACATTGTTCGGTATTTCCGCAGCTGGCAACAAGACCAGTTGTTTTACATTCAAATGGAACACTGCGCGTGCGGGTCGTTAGCGAGCGTGTGCGCGCGCTTAGCTCCGGGAAAAGTTGTCGCCGAACTCGACGTGTGGCGTTTGGCGCATCAAGTCGCGAGTGGTCTCGCGCACATGCATCAACGACGCGTGATTCACTTGGATATTAAACCGGAGAACATTTACATCGACATCAACGGTACGTATAAAATTGGCGACTTGGGGTTAGCGTGCGCGCTCGACGAGGGCTGGGATTGGGAAGAAGGCGATGGTGGATACGTCGCGCCAGAGTTGTTGAACTTGTTCCCGGGTGAAAAGCCAACGGCGGCGGCGGATGTGTTTTCACTCGGCGTTACCTTGTATGAAACCGCGAGCGGTAAGAAATTTCCTCGAGGGGCAACGCCGCGCGCAGCGGCACCTGGTCTCCCCGACGGTCGTTCGCCCGAGTTATCTCAACTCATTAACGCATGCTTGGCGATGAATCCTCTCGAGCGCGCTTCAGCGGCGGATGTGGCGCAATTCGCGTCTCAGACGTTGCGCAAGCTCGAAAAGTAAATCATGTCTCTCGCCTTGCACGTATGTTGTTGTTGTAAAATGTTGTGATGAATATCGATAGTAAATTACATACACGTTGAAAAGCAATTGTTGTTACTAGTGTTTATACTGTGGATTGGGTTGGAGGAGAAAAGAATTTACGCCTCGCTCGATTTCTTTGACGCCTTTTTCATCGCGCACGAGTTGACTTTTTCAGCGAATCTCAGGGAGCACACTGTTTCTTGTGCACTCTCTAACGCTGGTGACACATTGACGAGCATCAGTGTTTTGGAGTCGCCACCGAGAGAATTTTTGAGCAAGTATGTGAGCTTGGAATTCCTAAACGGAATGTGCTTGTCCTTGTTGGCTAATGCAAAGATGACGTCGCCGAGGGATGAGAGCGACTTGTTAATCGCTTGGGCTTCTTTCAGCCGATCACCTGTCGCACCCGTCGTTTTCAAGCGCTCACTGCCCGCCAAATCAATCAAATTGAGCGCACCGTGAATATTTTCACCGGCTTCGTTGACGCCGTCCAAGCTCAAGCGCATCACCATGTGCGACCTGGAGCTTCGATCATTCATATTCGTCTTTGCCACGGCGCGCGCCGCGTTTGCCTGGCTCATGAGTGCCTCGACTTCGATCGCCGAGTGCACTTCAACGGCGTTCAAATTGGTTACATGCGTGTTGCCGTCGTCGTCGTGCTTGATTTTGTACTCAATTTTACCATCCGAAGATCCATCAGCGAGCAAGTCTCTGATGTCCTCATTGTAAATCTCAAGCAAAGTGGCGGTGATGGCGATGGTCATCCCTTTAGATTTCAATTGCGCTTGGCACGCAAAGATTTGCTCCATCGATCGGGGTATTAAACCACGCTCTTCGCCTTTACCGCCAAGCATGGTGTAAGTTTTTCCTGAACCAGTTTGTCCATACGTAAAGATGCACACCTTGTACCCGTCGAGCGCGCTTTGCACGAGGAGCGAAATCTCATCAAACACTGACTTTTGATTGCTGTTCGTCGCAAATACCCGATCAAAGGTGAACTTGTACTTCTTCGGCGCGTCAGGTGGAGCGATATCGAGACGACGTCCGGCGAATTCGCCTTTTCTGTCAATGGATAAATTCGATTCATCAAACGCGTCTTCGTCCCGCGAAGGCGGTCGGATGCGACAAAACACGCGGATATTCCCCTTGAGCTCTTGAATTGTGTTGTGCAAGTGACGCCGAGTCACCATGGCGTGCTGAAGCTCTTCTTCTCGCGCGGCGAGTGTCTCTTTGACTTCTTGCAAACGTGCAATGAGCGCCGAAGTGCTTCGTTCATCGCTCACAATGTTTGTGAGCTCCATTTTACACCTCGCCATTTCGTCACCCTGCTGCGCGTGCGCGTGCTGCAGAGCGATGAGTTGCTGGCGCACGGCATTGGCATCATTTATAGCGTCTTCTGCATCCATAGCTTTGGCACGTTCATCCGCAGCGTTGCGTTGCGCCTCCTTGAGTGATTTTTTGACGTGTCTCAATTCTTCCTCCATCTCTCGTCGGGCTTCGACTTCGCCGCGTAATCGTTCGTCGAGCGAAGACTTTTCAATCTTCAATGTATCAACTTTCGATTTAATGCTTGCGTTTTCACCCTCGAGCGCCTGCGCGGCATGCTTGAGCGACGTAATTTCATTCTCCAATCGTTCCTTATCGTGCTTCAACGTGCGCGCTTCGGCGCGAGCATCCGCGAGTTCGGCGCCGAGCTTGGTCAGCTTTGGGTCCAGCGCGTCTTTGCTCGCGCGCGTGGCAATCAATTCGGCGTTGAGCCTAGTACTCTCGAGCTCGGATGCGTTCGCGCGCTCAGTTATTTTCGTAATCTTTTGCTCAGCTTCGCGCACGGACTCTGCAAGTTTGGTGACCTTTGCATCAAGCGTTTCCTTGGACGACGTCATCGCCCGCAACTCGCGCTCCGCCGACTCTACGCGCGCCGTACTCGCCTTGAGCTTTTCCTCAGTCGCCGCGAGTTGCGGCTTTAAAACTTCAATCTCAGATGCGAGCGTCGCAGCATGTTCCTGTGCCACGTTGCGCTCGTTGCGCGCTCGTTGTAAATCTGCAGTGGCGTGACTGTGCGCATCCTCGGCGCGTCGAGCGCGCTCATCCGCCGCTTCGGCTTGGCTCGCGCATTTCGCCGCCTTGGCTCGCGCGTCTACGGCATCCTCCAGCGCCCGTGTCATCGCTTGTGAACTCCCATCCTTTTCCGCACGTGTCTTGGCGAGCTCGGAATGCAGCTTGTCTGTTTCTTCTCGCATGTTTTCGCGCTCATTGGCGTGGTCGACGTGCTGTTGCTCGAGCGTTTCCACGCGCATTTCCAGCACGCTCTTCTCTCCGCGCAACGTGCCAATGTCAGTCGTGAGCTTTGATTTGTCACCTTGCAGCGTGGAGTTTGTCGACGTCAACGCTTCAATTTCACTCTGTGCGTCGACGAGCGCCTTGTTGAGCGCAACGATTTCCTCTTCTAAGCGTTCGACATCGTTCTGTAATCCCTCAGACTTTTCAGCCGCGGCGTTGGCTTCGGCTACGGCTTTCTCCGCGCGCGCCGTCGCCTCATCGCGTTCTTTTTCAGCTACTGATTTAGCCTTGGCGCTCACACGCGACGCCTCAACCGCATTCTTCGCCTCCATTTCTAATCTCGCCTGCTCTTGCACCGCCTCACGAAGCTGTACCTCTAAACTCGCCTTGCCGTGCTCCGCCGACTGCAACTTTTCCCGAATCGCGCGGCTCTTTTGCTCAAAATTCGCATCCGCATTTGCCAACTCCACCTTGGCATCCATCAATCGCCCTTGTAACGCTCGCACCGCAGGTTTCAATTCCCCTAAATACTCATCGCACGCGCGCGCTTTACCAATCTTATCAAATTTATCCTTCCCCCGAGGCGCCACGCGCAACAACGCCTCCAACTGTTCATCCTCCTCGTCACATTCTTCTCTGATACTAATCGACCGCCCGCACGACTTCACGCACGACTGCACCAACGCCGACGCGTGTTCTCCAGAGTTCTTTGACCGTTTTGGCGTCATCGCGGTCGCATCTGCGCTCATCTCGCCCACACCCGACGCCGACGCCGTCGTCGTCGATTCGTGTCGTCGGCGCTTGGCGCCGTGCTGAAGATTCTCTTTTCCTAACGCTTCCGCGGCGGCGCCCGCGGCGGCGGATGGTTTACTCGCGCATGGTGGTGGTTTGTTTGATGTCGCCGCGATCGCCGGTCGCGGGATGCGCGTGCGGAAGTTGCTGTCGCTGTCGCGGACGTTCATCGACGCGGCATGGAATGGCGTCATCGAGGTCGTTCCCCCGTCGAAACCCCTAAAATTGTCGATGGGTGCTAGGGTACAGGGTTTACATACCCTACTAATTAGGGCTTTTTTATCCATACGCGTGCGTCCACGTCGACCGTGCGACACGTCAGTGTCCCGCGCGTCGTCGTCGTCGTCGTCGTCGTCGTCGTCGTCGTCGACCATGGTTGTCTCCGCCACCGCGTCTCGCGCGACGTTTCGCGTCTCGTGTGCGTCGACGTCGACGTCGACGTCAAAGAAGGTGGACACACCACCCGTGGTGCAGCCGCGCGCACCCATCATCACGCGCCGGGACATCGTGCTCGGCAGCGCGCTCGCGGTCGGCGCGCACACGCTCAGCGCGCCCGCGGCGTTTTCGGCACCGGCAAAGTTATCAGACATAGGCACGCTCGGTCTCGGGTGCTGGGCGTGGGGGAATAAGTTGGTGTTTCAGTACGACGAGAGCATGGATGACGAGCTCCAGCGCGTGTTCAACCGCGCGGTGGACGGAGGCATCAAGCTGTTCGATAGCGCGGATTCATACGGGAAAGATGGTCGTTCGGAAACATTGCTTGGGGAGTTTTTACGTGAATGTCCGAGTGCGAAGAAGGATGGTGTGATTTTGGCGACGAAGCTCGCGCCGTATCCGTGGCGCGTGACGAGTAAGAGTTTTGTGGACGCCGCGAAATCAAGCGCGAAACGATTGGGGCGTGAACAAATTGATCTCGGGCAGTTGCATTGGTCTACGGGAAACTACCAGCCGTTGCAAGAAGGTGCGCTTTGGGCGGGTATCGCAGACGCGTACGATGAAGGCGTCATCGGCGCGGTTGGCTTGTCAAATTACGGCCCAAAGCAGTTGCGTAAAATTCACAAGTACATGACCGCGCGTGGGGTGCCAATTTCCACATTGCAAGTGCAATATTCTCTATTGTCGAGGTTTCCTGAGCTCAACGGCACGAAGGAAACGTGCGATGAACTCGGAATTAAGCTCATCGCGTATTCGCCGCTCGCGCTCGGGTTGCTTACTGGGAAATATAGCGTGAGTAATCCTCCGCCTGGCCTTCGCGGGAACGCGTACAAGGGCGTGTTGCCGGCACTACCGACGCTTCTCGAGACCATGCGCGAAGTCGGTGATGCGCACGGTGGGAAAACACCCGCACAAGTGGCGATTAATTGGTGCATTTGTAAGGACACCGTGCCCATTCCAGGCGCGAAGAATGTGCGACAGCTTGAGGACAATTTAGGCGCGACGTCGTTTCGGCTCACAGAGGGCGAAATTGACGCCCTGGACAGAGCTGCAGAAAAGGTTGGCGTCTCGGTCTCGCAAAACATTTTCCAAACCGCATAGTACTACGACGATACTCGCGCGCGCGCCCTGTGTAATGATATTAAAAAAAATTCGAAGTGGGTGTTAACGCACTTTACGCGTGTACGAAGTGTAACATTGGCGTTCATTTTCGAGCGTTGAATGTGATGAGTGCGGTAAAGTTATGGGTATAACATCGCTTCGCGCGCGATGTTAGTTTGTTTTCTCTCTGTCGATACAACGAGGCGTCTCGGTAACAACTAGTGTGATTCTTCGGCATTACAAAACATTACAACACAACATCGTGGAATGATTATCGTCCTCATTCCAATTCATCCACGCCGTTGCACAAAATTTGTGGTTCAACGGGTGATTGCTTGCCGACTTGTTCGCATCGAAACGGCGTCTGACCACCGGGATTGTTGAAATTCTCCAATCGACTCGGCGGCACGTACGCATCGCCTTCGGCGTCTCGCTTGCGCGACTCTTCCCATTTTTCTGAGAATAGTTTTTCGAAGTGCTCATCCGCTTCTTTAACGAGGTCTTCGTATGTCTTCTCACCATTATCTCGCAAGAATTGGTAAATTGGATGCGACTCATCGGCGAGCGGATCCTGTTT
>JACLAB010005056.1_pt1 | contig 40662 bp, 27 predicted proteins | sample 8027921 | NCBI WGS metagenome assembly JACLAB01 (sample SAMN15725117, study PRJNA655200) | protist metagenome | isolation source: fluorescence activated cell sorting (FACS) single amplified genomes of... | place: USA: West Boothbay Harbor, Gulf of Maine | collected 2000-07-19 | reverse complement strand
GAACCGATCAAACGAACAACGTCCGGACAAATCGAGTCAGCGCCTGAGCAACCTCTCGACGGTATAGTCATTCTTTGTGCAAAAGGCGGCGACTGGAACACGCATATTTCGATGATTCGACAAGCCCCCAGGCTCATGTGGCGCGCTCGTGAACGCGGTGCTCGCGCTGTCATTTTTGCGTGGCCTCAACGCGGGTCGGCGTGTGTACCGGTTCAGCCGTTGTTGTCGAGTCCAAACTTTGACAACGTGACGAACATTCCAAGCTTCGTCATCTGCGCGGAATCACTGGCACGGTTGCTTCAGCTTTCCGATGATTGCACTCTCAAAATTGACATCCCTCCGATTGGTCTGGTTGGCACCGCTGAAGCGCTCGCAAAGCGAATCGGGAACCAGCTCATGGCGGCGTGCGCAGATCGACCGCCGCCCATGGTGCAATCTGTTACACCGCCAATCGCCGGTCGTTTTCGTGGCCGATTTAAGAATACTGATGCGCAGACTCTACTGCCACGTGAAGACGTCTCTTCACCGCGAACGCCCTCGGCGTCCACAGGAGAAGGCTTTGCTGCGGCTTTGATTCGCAGAGTCACGTTTACACAGTCCGGTGAAAGCAAAGAAGAACCGAAGGATGAAGAACCCCGCGTGCGCGATGCCGAGAACGATGAACGTGATGTCGAATCGCTTCGTCATCTCAGCCAAAAGGTGGCGGCGCCCCCGATGGACGAAAACTCGCATCTCGACGCTTGGCGGAGCGCAAATTTAGAAGGCAGCGTGTCGCAATGGACGCGTGCGATGCGACTCGTGAACGCACTGGGGGATCACGGAGTGCCATTCATGAAAGGCGCGTATCCGGATCACAGCGGTGCAGAAGATGATAGACCGATTCGTATTCTGAGTTTGGATGGAGGCGGCATGCGTGGCATCGGCACGCTCGTCATGTTGGAACGCATCCTAGAGGCTACGAACAGTTGGTGTGTCGGAGACTGCTTCGACCTCGTCGTAGGCACTTCCACAGGTGGTATCATCGCTGTTGGTGCTGGTCTGCTTCGAATGACGACCGACGAGTTGCACGAGCTGTACGTCAAGATGGGTGATGAGATATTTCCTAGAAAATCCGACTCATCCTTGACCCACTGGTACAACCAAACGACAAAGTTCTACCACCGCGGACGAGAAGAGGCGAGAAGTTTTGAGACGATGCTGCGCAAAGCGTTGCGAGAGGAAGCCGAAAAACCACTGTACAGCATCGCTTCCCATCCACGTTGGTATTCCTCGACGTCTCCACCGCCGCACGTCTGTCTAGTTTCACACCTCGTGAGTCGTTCACCTGCCACAACGTTTCTGATGCGTTCGTACAAACACGACGCGAGAGGCAAAAGCCATCTCGGCCACTTGCCAGGCGAGCATCGTGCGAGCTTGTTGAACTCAATTCGCGCGACGACTGCCGCTCCCTGGTTCTTAGAAGAGCTCAGGATGAAGAAAGAAATCGGTGGCACTGGAGGTTTTGCACGAGAGCATAAGTCTGAAGCCGACAACGCGAACTCTCGCGCGGCGCCCAACGACGCGGAAAAGAAGCAAACCACGGAAGACGACCATCGCCACGATCATCAAAGAGCACCGACAAACGTCAATGCGGAGATCCGATTGATCGACGGCGCCATCGCGAGCAACAACCCCACCGCCGTCGCCGTCTTTGAAGCGCGTCGCTTGTTCTCAAAATCCCGACCGCTCTGCGTCGTTTCTCTCGGCACCGGCGCCGCCGTTCCGAACTCTCGCGACGCTCGTTTATCCGGTTTTCCCGGTTGGCTCGACAACACCATCCACGCTTCGTGCGACGTCGCCCAAGTCGACGCCACCATCAGACACTTACTCGGCGCCGACGACGCGTATTACCGTTTCCAGCCAACCGCCGACGTCTTCAGCTGCGAGCTCAACGACGTCTCCCCCGAGACATCTTCCAAGCTCAAGCACGCCGCCGCCGCGTACATGGACACCGTCGACGCCCAAGTCCGCGAGCTCGCCGGGATCCTTCGCGTCACCGCCGCGCCCTCGCCATCGAACCGCCCCGACGTCGCGCGTTGAAATCCAAATTGAAAAGCCGTTAGCCACCGCTCGACCGACGAATCGATCCACCCTCCGACCCGCACACGTCGCCTCGCGCGCCGCGGGCGCCATGCTGGCGCACATCGCGAAAACCGTGAGCGACACGGTGCAGAAAACCGCGCGCGCGCGCGCGTGCGAGCGCTTAAAACCGTCCGGGACGCTCGCGCTCGACAAACAGACCGGCGCGGTGCGCGCGCTCGGCGTCGTCGACGAACGCCTGCTCGGCGCGTGCGATGACGGCGGACTGCGCGCGTGGAGCACGACGTCGGGAGCGCTGACGTCGCAAGCGCGCGCGCACGCGGGCGCGGTGACGGCGATGGTGACGTCGAAGGATGGGACGCGCGTGACGAGCGCCGGCGAGCGCGGCGACGCGGCGACGCGAGACGCGCGCACGGGCGTCGTGACGATGGAACTCGAAAACGGCGTCGATGACGTCGCGTTGAGGTGCTTAGGGGTGTTGACGAGCGGAGAGCTGGTGGGAGGGGACGACGTGGGGAGGATTTTCGTGTGGGAGGACGGCGAACGGTTTCCAATTTGGCGATTCGCGACGACGGCCGAGGCGGCGCCGATGCCCGGGAAGGCAAAACGTCCGAAGCCTTCGGAAGGGCCGCCTGATCGTGTGCACGCGGTGTCGGGATGGGTGCATCGTTCGACGGGGAAGGAGTTCGTGGTGAGCGGGAACGGGCGTGGGATTCTGAGTCTGTGGACGGTTCGCATGGGCAAACCGATAGCGGAGTTCGGTCCAGACGACGGCGGGCATCGGGGCGCGATTCACACCGTGTGCGATAGCGACGGCGTGATCGTTACCGGTGGGGCGGATGGGCGCGTGTTGGCGTGGTACGTCAACGAAGAAGGTCAACTTCTCGGCCCACCGGAGGAACTCAACGTTCACGGACATCACACGGGCGCCGTGTTATGCGCGGCGAGCATTCGTCCTGGAACTGTGTGCACGGGTGGCGTCGATGGACGCGCGTTAGTGTGGGATATCAAGGCGCGTGCAGCAGTATTCGAGTGTCCTGGCACAAAATCGGGTGCTGTGCATTCGCTCGCCTTCGACGCCGACGGCGTGCTTTACGTCGGATGCGCTCTGTCACAAATTTCGCGATGGGAATTGCCGAGCGACGAGTTGCTCAGCCCTCGCGGTCGCGACGAGCTCCCGTTACTGACGCGTAATATGAGCAGTGAAAATGTTAGCCAAGCTGTACCACACTCGGGAAGCGCGCCGATCCTGAAGCGAGACGTCGTCGCGGAAGAGTTGAGTCTCGCAGATACGATCAAGACGCTGGACACCGTTCGCAAAGAGTGTGAACGTTTACGAGAGTCAGACAGGAGTCGCGCGGCGAAGGTTATAGGCCTGGAAAGGGAGCTCGTGACCGTGAACAAGTCGCTCGCTAACGTTGGAGAGGAGAATCAGCGACTCAGGGCTAAGGTGGATTCGATGGCGCCGACACCGCGTGTTGCGCCCAAGGACGACGAAATCGAGGCGCTGCGCAAGAAGTGCGACAAGATGGAGAACATCGCTCGTAAGCAGAAGACGAAAATCGAAGAGCTGAAGATTGAGTTACAATCGGTGGAAAGCTCGCGTGCCGAGGACAACAAGCGCGCGATAGACGAGCTCGAGGCTGCGAACGAGAAGCTAGCAGGCTTGCATAAAGAGCTTGAAGCGCTCTCGTGCGCGCAGGGTGAAGGCTTGAGCGTGGAGGACATGATGGCTGCAGCCGAGAAAGCTTTGCTGAGTCCGGAGCCTGCGACGGGTGAAACATCCCAAGAAATGATGCGCGAGCTGCATAGCGTGCGGGAAGAATTGCAACTGTCTAAACAAGACGTCGCGAGCGCTGAGCAGACCATTGCGAAATTGCGCTCGGAGCACGATGCGATCACCGCCCGCGCAAAGGAAATGGAGGAACAGAGCCAATCCGTTTCGTCTGAAAAGTTGAAGTTCGAGGAAGAAATGCGACAAGTCATGAACGATCGGCAGTCACTACAACAAGAACTTGACGAAGCGCGACGGCAGTGCGCCGCCGCCCACGCGCAAACCGAAGACCACAAGGCTGAAATTGTACGATTGAAATCAGATTTGAATTTGATGACGACGGAAAAAGACAGCGCTAAGGCTTTAGAAGAGCTCGCGCAATCACAAGACGCAAAGATTACGACGTTACAACAGGAGGTGGCATCTCTTCGCGAAAACGTCGGGTCAACGGATGCGGAACTAGACGATTTGCGCACGCAGCTCGGCGAAGCAACGAAACGAGCCGAAGCGCTCGACAGGGAACGTCTCGAACTTTCGGCGCGCTGCGAAGAATCATCAAGGCACCATGAAGACGTTGACGCATCAAACGCCGAGGTTACAAGAATGCGCGGAGAATTTGAAAAGGCAGTCGCGAAAGGCAAAGGATTCCAAGAAGAAAGCAAAAAGCTCCGCGCAGAGCTTGAGGCGAAACACGTGGAGTTGGCCCAAGCGCAGGATGTTTCGACTTCGATGCGGGCTCGCGTAACAGAGCTCATGACGAGTTTAGACGCCGCGAACGAGAAAGTTACCGATGGGCTTCGGCGTCTTGCACAGAAGGAGGAAGAAGTAGCCGGGTTTGCGTCGACATTGAAAACCGTCGAGAATGCGGCGAAAGAACTCAACACAGCGAAAGCGGAGACAGCGAAACTGCAGCAAAAGTTTGATAACGCGGTCAAGAAAGGAAAAGGATATCAGAGTGAGTGCGGCGTGCTCACCGCTCGGCTGAAAGAACGCGAGAACGCGTTGTCGGAATTAAATGCGTCAAGGGCTCAGATTGAATCACAGCTTGCCGCTGCTGTCGCAGAAATTGAGGTCGTGCGTTCCGAGCTCGAGACAAGACTTGACGACGCGCAGCGCACTTCCACAAAAGATACCGAAGAACTTTATTCATTGCGCGAGCGCTTGCAGGACGCCGAGGCGCGCGTTCGTACCGCAGAAGATACGAATGGTTCCACCATTGCAGAGCGCGACGGTAAAATATCTGCGCTGGAGAAGCAAATTAACGAGTCAGATGCGAACTTTGAGCGGATGCGCACAGAACTAGCAGCGCGTGATGACGAACGCGAGCGACTGAAAGCGCAGATCAAATCGAGCGAAGAGGCCCAGGAGGAGCTTCGAAAGCTTCGCTCGAACATCGAGTCATACGAGACGGAAATGGTGTCTCTCAAGACTGCGATAGACACGGCGAAGACAAAATTTGCTAACGCGGTTAAGAAAGGGAAAGGGTTTCAAGAAGATGCCAATAAACTTCGTGATGAATTAGCCGCGAAAGATGCCGAGCTTGCACATGCGCTCGGCGAGTCAGCTTCGGTAGACACTCAACGCGCTGAGCTCGCGGCGAGCCTAGACGCTGCGAACACGAAGATCTCAGATGGCCTTCGCCTTCTTGCGCAGAAGGAAAACGAAATCTCGGGTCTGGCGACGGAGTTGAAGGCAGTCCAAAGTAGATGCTCTACGCTCGAAGAGGATATCAGCAAGCGAGACGCCGAGAAGAACGATGAAATCGAGCAAGATGTGCGGGGACAGCGGTGGCTCGAGGAGCAAGCGCGCGCTGCGGCGGAGTCTCAAGTGAGAGATTTGGCGGAGGAGAACGAACGACTGAAGCAAGAAGTTGCGGCAGCAGCGGCAGCAGCGCAGGATGCGTGGCAAGTTGCGGCGAGCCACGGCGTGCGTCCTGGAGATTCTCGGCCGGTGAGCGAAGTGGGTTCCCCCCTTCGCGAAGGCTACGGTCATCGAGCGCGGTCGCTCTATCAACAACCAACGTATCGAGGTGCCATGTCGATGGTGCACGAAAGGAGCGACATGGTTGTACCCAGAGAAGACTTCGACCGCGTCAAGGAGCGATGTGTGAAATTGAAAAGAGATTTAGAGGCGGCGAAGCAGGCGGCGAAGGAAGCGGTGCAGCAAGTCATCAATCGTTTGGAGCTGGAAGTGATGGCCAGAATTCATGCTGAATCTTCCGCGAAAGCCGCAGAAGCGGAATGCGATCGCGCGTGGGCGCACGCAAAAGATGCGCTAGCGACGGCGCGCGAGATGCAAAAGCAACCGGCTCGTCAGCTATCTGTCGCTTCTGCCGAGGCGTCGAGCGTCAAGCCACAGCCGCCCCCGGGTACGCGCGCGGCGGTTGCGATGGAGCGTCAAAACGGAAACGGCGTGGTCGTCATTCGACAAGAACACTTAGCATCAATCGTCGCCGCGCTCCTTTCATTCATCATTGGGACGTGGTTTGCGAAATTCTAGAAGTTGGCATTAATAAATTCTACTTGCTGAAAATGTCTTTGATACCATCGAGGAGCGATACACCGCGCTTCGGTCCATTGAACGCATCGAAAATCTTTCCAACTGCGCCTTGCGGCTCGAAACGCGCCATTATTCTCTCGAATCTTGGATCCTGCCGCAGAATAGAGATGTCCTCATCCTTGCGTATAGCCGGGTACTCGTCGTATCCCCGTTCGAGCGCCGCGTTCAACGACGCCAGCCCTTCGCTCACATTACCGAGTTTTGCGTGACAGCACGCCGTGTTGTAGCGAATCGCAATTTCCTCTCCAGCACTAAGCTCTCTTGGCTTGAACCCGGCGCTCGGCCCCGCCGGGGCGACGACGGATTTCCGATACCGCACCGGTCCGCTTCCCGCGAGCGTCGCCGCGCGCGCAAACGTGGCCAACGCCTTCTCGTAGTCACCAGCCGCGTACTCTCTCTGTCCATCCGCGATGCACTCCCCCGCCGTATTCGCCATTCTTTCCTTCTCTTGCTCTTCTCGCAGCGATGCGAACGCGGCGTCGTCAATCATCTGCGGCACCGTCGCCCCAGCCGCGCCCACGAGCGCCGCCAAATCCGCGTCGCTCAGCTCCTGCAAGTTCGCCACGCTCAAGTCCTCCACGGAGGCGAAGTCCATCCCAGCGTCATCATCGGCGTTCGTGTTCCACGTCAGCGGGTCGTTGGCGTCGAAAGCGCGTCCACGGGCGACAACGGCCGGTCGACGGCGAGGATGACGACGGTTCGCGAGCGAAGACTTTAACGGTGTCGCGGACGCGCGCGCGTCGATCGCTGACGCGGCGCGCATGTCCAAACCGTCGACGCGTGCGTTCGGACGATCGAGCGAGCGTGGCGCGCGATGTCGTGCGGTCGCGGGGAAGTGGCGTCGACCAGAGGAGACCGGCGCTATCCACAACGTCGAGGTCGACGGCGAGCGAGGTGCGACGTGCTTGATGCGTGTGATAATGTTAGAGAAAAATTGCTGTTGTGTCAAATTGAAGCGCCAGTTCTATTCTAAACAATGTATGAATGGTTAACGTTGTGATTGGGTTGCAGCGAGCACTTGTCCTGAGCTCGGTAAGATACACGGGAAGCTTTAATTTGGAGCGATCCTTTTATTCGGACCAGCCGCCCCAGCTGGAGCCGCCGGATCGAGCGGGCGCACGGTCGCGACCACCGCCACCGCCGCCGTAGCCATCACCGCCGTAATCGCGTCTCGGAGGGCGATCATTAAAGTCGCGTCTCGGCGGACGATCGCCGAAGTCGCGCCGGGGGCGGTCGCCGTCGCCTCCGCCTCGACGTTCGTAGCCACCCTCGCTTCGGCCGCGGTAACCTCCCCCGCCGTCGCGATCTCGACCACGGAAACCATCGCCACGGTCACCTCCGTAACCCCGTCCGCCGCCACGGCCACGGCGCTCAAAACCACCGCCGCCACCACGGCCTCGGCCGTAGCCTCGGCCGCCGCCTCGGCCGCCGCCTCGGCCGCCGCCCCGGCCGCCGAAGCCAGAGCGCTCTCGCGTTTGTTCAGGCATGAGATCGGGAAGTACCGTACAGACGCTCAGATCGAAACCGTTCAAATCCGTGACGGTTTCAAGATCCTTCATGTACGCGGCATCGATGTCGAAGCACAATCCGTTCTTGGTCTCCATGAAACGAATCTTGCCGCATCCATCCGCGAGCTTGCGGTCGATTTCAGTCAAAGCGCGAAGCAAGTCGCCCGCTCGAATCGCAGGCTCGCTTCCTTCGCGGTCCAGAACCATATACGTGCACGAATTGGGCGCACCGGTGAGGAGCGATCGCGGCGGCGGCGCCTCCGTCTGCCCGCTGATGGCGGCCAGAGCGGCGGCCAGAAGCTTGGTGACTTCCTCGTTGGTGTTCGCCGGCAGCAGGCGAGCAGCGGCGGGAGAGAAATAAGGTAACAGTTCATCGTCCACTTTCGTGAGGACGTTAGAAGCGGTAACAGCGCAGGCGTCCATGACCTCCGTCGACGACGGAATGCCGATGGTGCGGAATTCGCATCCAGTTTCCTTTTTGATGCGGCGAATCATGTAGGATTCGCGATCGGTGTGCATGGCGATCGCGGCACCCAGTTGGCCAGCGCGACCGGTACGGCCGCATCGATGCACGAACGATTCGACGTCGTTCGGGAGCTCGTAGTGAATGACCAAGTCGACGTCGGAAATGTCCAAGCCGCGAGCGGCGACGTCGGTGGCGATGAGCACGCTGAAGCGGTTGTCACGGAATCGCTGGAGGGTGCGCTCGCGCTGCGCTTGAGCGATGTCGCCGTGGAGAACTTCAGATGCCACGCGACGGCCGAGCGCCGCGGTGAGTTCATCGGCCGCGCGCTTGGTTTGCGTGAAGCAAATAGCCTTCTTATCCTTGGCGTACACCGTGACGAGGTCCATGACGATTGAGGTGCGGTTCGCTTGCGACACGGCGCACGACATCAAATCAATCGTGTCCGCGACTTTTTGCTTGGAGTCACCGACCAAATCAACCACGACGTGCCCGGGTCTCAAGAACTTCTTCGTGATTTGCTTCACCCAGCTCGGCATCGTCGCCGAGAACAAAAACGTTTGGCGGCTCGCCGGGCAGTCTTGCAGAATCGCCTCCACGTCTTCCTCGAACCCAACGTTTAGCATCTGATCCGCCTCGTCGAGCACCACGAACTCGATGTCACCCAAATCCAAGCTTCGTCTGTTCATCAAATCCTGCACCCGACCCGGGGTACCGACGACGATGTCCACCCCTCGACGAAGTTTACCCTCCTGCCCTCCGATGGGCGTCCCCCCGTACACGCACGCCGTCTCCAACGACGGCGCCGTGATGCAAATTTCATTCTCAACCTGCTTCGCCAGCTCTCGCGTCGGCGCCAGCACGATGCACTTCGGATTTCTCGACCGTCCTCCCGTCCCATCCGTCAACAATCGCTCGATCACCGGCAGCGCGAACGCCAGCGTCTTCCCCGTCCCCGTTCTCGCCCTTCCCACGACGTCCTCTCCCGACAGCGCCGGTTTCAGCACCGCCTGCTGTATCGGGAACAGCGCGTCGACGCCTCTTTTCCGCAGCGCCGCCACCGTGACCGCCGACATTCCGAAATTTCCCACGTCCATCGGGTCCGCGTCCGCCTTCACCTTAATCACGACCTCGTCCTCGTCCGCCACGTACCCCTCCTCCAGCGCGCTCTCGCGCTCGTCCGGCGCGTACCGCCCCGCGAACGCGTCGTCGTCGTCATCGACGTCATCGATCTCATCGTCGTCGCCGAACGCGCCGTCGATCTTCGCGAGCAATCGCGCGTCGTCGTCGTCGGCGGCGAATCCCGCCGCCGCCGCCGCCGCCGCCGGTCGCGACGTCGTCGACGCGTCGCGGCGACGCGCGACGCGCGCGGCGCGGCAAAAGCGCGCGCGCGCGCGGACCGGAAGCGCGCGCGGCGCGACCGGGCGCGCGGCGGCGCGCGCGAGCGTCGCGAAGGCGACGGCGAAGGACGCCATGCGCGTCGGCGTGTGGCGCCGTGGCGCCGTGGGACACCCGACATCGGGACGCGCGGCGGCGACAACGCGAGGGCGGAGACGAGGAGACGTTACACGCCGAGACGGGCGCGAAGCTCGCGAAGGACGGCGTCGACGTCGACGTCCATGGCGACGGAGACGAGCGGACGGTCGGACCAGGCGTTGTGGAAGAGCCAGGCGCGACGAGTGTCGAGGAAGACGGCGCCGCGCGCGCAGTCGCGACCGAGCGCCGCGCGGACGGCGCCGCGGCGGAGAGTGAAGACGGCGTCGCGGACGTGGGGGAGGGCCAAGAGCAAAGCGGTGGGATCGTGAACGTAGATGCCGTCGAAGTCGGCGACGCGGAGGTGATACGCCTTGTAGAATTGGGTGACGTCGTGGAGAAAGGTGCGGAGGAGGTCGGAGCATCGACGGCGAGGCGAGACGGCGTCGGCGTCGGGGAGAGGAGTTTCCAAACGCTCGATCTCGGCGCCCGAAAGACGCACTCGAGTCGTCACGTCGAGACCGACGATGAAGGTGCGCTCGAACGCGGCGAAAACCTCATCCGCGGCCTCGGGGTCGCCTAAAATATTCGCCTCCGCCGCCGGATTGACGTTGCCGTTCACCTCGAACGCGCCGCCGAGAACGACGAGCTCACCCATGGTTTCCAAGCACTCGGGATGCCGCCGAAACGTCAGCGCTATGTTTGTCAACGGCGCGAGCGCCAGCACCGTCACCTCGCCCGGGTACTTGGCGCACATCTCCGCTATAAAATCCGCCGCCTCTCGCCCGGCTCGATACTCCACCGCGCTCTCGTCCTCGGGCCAATCCGCGCCCTCGTACGCGTCGCGCACGCCCCCGAACCCATCGTCGCCGTGCACGAAATCCGCGACGAACACGTCGGAATCGTCCGCCGTGGACGCGCCCGCGCCTAATCGGTCGTCCTCGTCGAGCGCCGCGAGCGGCGCCCGCGCGCCGTCCACCACCGGCAACCGCGCGCCGTCCTCGCGCGTCCACGTCCCGCCGCGCGCGCACATCTCGACGAGCATGCGCGCGTTTCGCGTCGCGTCGTCGCGTCGAACGTTGCCGAAGACGGTGGTGAGGCCGAGGACGTCGACCTCGGTCGGCATCGTCTCGAGCGCGAGCGCGACGGCGAACGCGTCGTCGACGCCGGGATCGGTGTCGATGATGAGCTTGCGCGGCGTCGACGACGCGGGCGCCGAGCCGTGAAAGTCTTCCGGTCGGCCCCGTGCCGCCATCGGCGTCGAGCGGGCGGCGGCGCGCGCGTCGACGTGTGCGGTCGCGCCGAACACGGCGCGACGGTTGACCTCGAAGGCGAACGCGAGGACGACGCGCGCGCGTCGTTCGAGCCGCGCGAGGACGCGAGACGCGCGGCGCGGGTGGTTCGTTTACGATGCGTGACGTTTAAGCGCGCGCGCGCGCGCTGACGGTGCGATTTCGACGCGATGGTCGCTCTACTCGCGCCGCGCTCGTTATCCGCGACGGGGCGCCCTCGAAGTCATCGCTCGTCCTCGTCTTCGTCGTCTTCGTCCCAGAAATCCTTGATGGCGCGGATCGTGGATTGTAATTTGGGTCTGTTCACTAGTTTTCGCCGCAGACCGTAGCCGCCGTCGTCGGTCTCCATGACGAGATTGGGTCCGGTTAAGAAGGCCAACGCGGCGCCGCCGACGAGTCCGCCGGCGTGCCCCCAATTGTCTATTCGTCTACTCGTGAGACCGAAACCCATGTTCACCGCCAACGCCGTGCCGAGTTGTTGCAGCTGCATGTCCGCGCGCTCGCCCAAATACCGCTTATGCCGCTGCAAGTACACGGCCAACGCGCCCGCCAAGCCGAAGACGGCGCCGCTCGCGCCCACGCTATTCGACGCGCAAAACCGATAACTCGCGTAATTTCCAGCCACGCCCGCGCCGAAATACACCGCTAAAAACTGTTCGCGCCCGAACGTCGCCTCCATGAGCGGCCCGATGCTGTTCAACGAGTACATGTTCACCATCAAGTGCGGCAGCCCGCCGTGCAAAAAAATCGGCGTCGCCAACCGCCACAGCTGCCCCGCGGCGATCCGTTCGTTCACCTTCGCCCCGAGCGCGGTGATCGCCTGTCCGCTCATAATCTGCAGCGCGAACGCTCCCGCGGTGGTGACGACGATGGCGTTCGTGCACGCGCGATCGGGATCGTCGAACGCGCCGCGCGGAGTCGCGCGCCTCGCGCCCTCGCGTCGTCGCGCCCCGCCTCGCGCCCCGCCCGCGCGCGCGTCCGACCCCGCGAGCGCCGCGCCGAGCGCGACCGCGTTCGCCGCCTTCCCGACCGTCGGCGCCGCGCGTCGCGCGCCCTCGCGCACCGCGCGCGCCATCGCGCGCGCGTCGTCGCGCGTTCGCCGTCGTCGTCGTCGTCGCGCGTCGCGCGTCGCGCCGTCGCCGCGGTCGCGCGCGCCGAGGCCGCGCGCGAGCGCGACGAAGCGCGCCATCGCGCGTCGCGTCGCGTCGCGTCGCGCGCGCGCCGGCGCGGCGTCGGCGTGTGCGACGGCCGACGCGCGTCGCCAGAGCGACGCGCGATGGCGACGGCGACGCGCGCGACGGCGTCGATCGCGTCGAGCGCGCGCGCGCGCGCGCGAGCGCGGCGAACGACGACGACGACGCGCGCGCGCGACGACGACGCGGACGCGGGACTGCGGGCGGCGTGGCACGGCGCGGAGGCGCTCGGCAATCTCATCGGCGCGACGCGCGCGACGACGACGCGCGCGACGACGGCGGCGACGGCGACGGCGATGACGCGCGCGAGCGCGCTCGAGGCGATTCGCGCGGATTACGCCGAGGAGTACTTCGTGAGCGGGCGAGGCGCGATGGCGGCGTACGCGCGCGACTGCGAGTTCGCCGATCCGTTCGCGTCGTTCCGAGGTTTGGATAGATTTCGCGCGAACGTGGCGAACTTGGGAGGGATGATGCGGGAGGTGGATCTGCGGATCGAGTCGTTCGAGGAGACGGAGGACGGGGTGCAGACGGAGTGGAGGTTTTCTTGCGTTTTAGACTTACCCTGGAGGCCGATGCTCGCGGCGAGCGGGGGCACGACGCACGTGTTAAACGACGAGAATCGAGTGGTTCGGCACTACGAGCGGTGGGACGTCGATCCGAGGAAGGTGCTGGGGCAGCTCTTGAGGCCGGCGTCGAAGATTCCGGAGAACCAGGCGGAGGTGTTCATGGCGTCGGCGGGGTCGGGGGACGTCGTCGGCGCGGCGGGGGCCGCGGCGCCGGCGCTGCTTCGCGTGAGCGCGCCGCTGTGGCTCGCGTCGGCGGTGCTGCGCGCGGGGACGCACACGGAATCGACCGGGATCGAGGGTTTCTTTGGTTGGCTTTTCGCGTTGGCGTGCGTGAGCCAAGTCGCCAAGTTCTTGCGGGGCATCGGAATTTCTTAAACGCGTGAATCTATCCGTCTATTCGTTCTTACATGGATTGCTTTTGTAGTGCTACGTATCGCTGACTCAGTTGCGCTTGTGACGCTGCAGTTTTTGCACGCCTCGAGTGGGCGTCTCCACCGCCTTTCGCTTCATCGAAGCCGGCGTCGGTGGGATGGAGTCTTCTCTCTTGATTTCCCCCGCCGACGCGACGCGCCTTGGGACGATTTTGTGTTCCAAGCCGCCGACCGCCTTCTTCGCCTCTACGTCCGCCATACCCGGAATGTACCCCGGCGTCTTACCCTTGGCGACGAGTCGTTCGTACACGGTGACGAGCTTTTTGCGCACGCGCAAGAGTTCAATCGTCTCCTCGCGCAGCTTTAGCCAACCAGCGCACACCGCGTGCGTGTTCATCGACGGCGTCGTCACGCCGAGGTCTTCTAAGGACTGATCGATACGTTTAGCGAATCGCGCTCCGCCTTGCGCCGCGTTAGCTTGTTCGTTAGCGACGGCGATGAAGTGCTGCCCTCGCATGTACGGCCCGGGCTTCAACGCCGCCGAACCTCTGAGTGGCAACTCGGGCGCCAACGTCTCAAAGTCGGCGCGAACGTCGTCTATGGACACTGGATTCTGCACCATGTGCGTGCGTGAGGTGGAGAACACCGCCGTGGCCTTTTGCAACAAGGCTTGATTTTCCGTTCGTCGTCGCTTTTCAATCTCTCGCACGCGCTTCAAAATCTCAGCCTCTTCCTTCATCTCTCCGTTGGTGCGATTCAGCAGCGTGTTCAGCGCCACCTTTCTGTCGAGCTCGTGTTGGGCGTTGAAAGGCATTTTCACGATTTGATGCGCCGCCGCCTCCTCGGGCGATTCCGCGCGCGCCTCAATCAACGTCTTCGCGATGCTATAGTATCTCACCTTCAAATCTTCCACCGTACGCGTCTGTTGACTCGCAAAATCCCACCGATCGACGACGACGATGAATCGCAAGTCGAACCGCTCCAGTCGCTCAAACAAATAATCCGTCTCCTCCTTCGTCCACGAATCGTCCAGGTGTTTCAGCACTCGTTCGTACTCATCGCTCGTGTACTTCACCATCTCAATCTTTTTGTTATATTTCGCGAACGCGTAATCCCCGCCCACGTCTCCGCCGTTCGTCCCCATCAGCGTCGGCTGCGCGCCGCCGACGGCTTTCTTCACCCAGTGCTTCAGTTGCAATTGATCCGTCCGCGCGCTGTTCCGAAACGGCTGCCACTGCCACGTCACCGTGCGCGCGGTGATTTTGCGTTTATCCTTCATTCCGTGCAGCGACAGCGCGCTCGGGACGATGGCGGCGCGCGCGTCGTCGCGTTCATCGTCGCCCTCGCGTCCGCGCGTGATCTGCCACACCTCTCTGTGGACGCCTTTCGGCGGTTTGAGCGACGGTTTCGCCTTGGCGCGCGATTTTGGCGCGTGCGCGCCGCCGCGCGGGATGCCGAGGATGTCTTTCGCGTCCGCCATCGCGCGTCGAGGCGCGCGCGCGACGGAGAGTGGCGTCGCGGCGCGCGAATTCGCGAGAACCTCTCCGCGCGGTCGCCCCGACGACGATTCGGCGCACACGACGACGCGCCGACGCGCGCGCGCGCCAGAACGTCGACGACGATGAGCGAAACGGCGACGGTGACGTACCTGGAGAAATTCGTGGACAGTGCGTGCGCGAGAGCGAGGCGAGGGCGAGGCGAAGGGTGAAATTTCGCGCGGACGACCTCGGACGATCGAGCTCGAACGCGAAGACTGACGATCGTGACGCGCGCGTCGTGACGTAGATCTCGCGGACGTCCCCGCGGAGTTGCAGCGGATACTACAAACGATCGGGGAACTCGATAAACGGAACGTGCGGTTGCGAGATGCGGTGCAAGCGAAGGTGGACGAGTGCGCGTCGGCGCCGAGTCTGAGCGCGCGAGGCGCGCGGAGCGCCGACGTCGACGCGGTGAGCACGTTGAAGAAAGAGATCGAAGATATTCACGACACGATGGCGATGGTTGCCAATGAGAAGATACGGTTGGCGCAGATGGCGTTGGATTTAGTGAAAGGGAACGCAACGGCGCTCGACGCCGAGATGAAGACGTTTCACAAGGAGCTCGAGGAACAAGGTATTAACCCGGACGAGGACGTCGATGATGGGTATGGCTACGCGCAGGCACAGGCGCAGTACCATCGCAAGATGCAAAAGCCGCAATATCATTATCAAAGACCCGCGCCCATGCCGCAGCAGCAGCGCGCGTACGGCGAACACGCGATGAGCTCGATGGACGTCGGCGACCTTGTTGCGGCGAACATCGGGGCGTTGAACCAAAGCGCCGGTGGACAGGAGTGGATCGTAGCGACGGTGACTCGATATTCTCCAACCGAACGCGAGTTTGAGATCGTCGACGCGGACGAAGACGCGGAAAAGCACGTGTACCGCTTGCCGCAAAAGTTTGTCATCCCGCTTCCGAAGACGGCGTCGGTGAAGCAGTCGCAAAACTTTCCCGCCGGGACGAGCGTGCTCGCAGTGTACCCGAACACGACCACGTTCTACAAAGCCAAGGTCGTGCAACCGGCGAGAAGACTTCCGAACGCAGAGTACAGCGAGTTCGTGTTAGAGTTTGAAGACGACGGCGACGCCGACGGTCAAGCGCATCGACCCGTGCCGTTCCGCCACGTCGTCTTGTTTCCGCGATAAGCGCGCGATCGGGAGTACAGCTTCGTCCGATCGTGTTTGCGTGCGCGCGCGCGCTATTTCGTGTAATCAACAGTTAGTTTGTTAGCTTTAAAACACGCGACGAACGCTCGACTTCGGCGCGCGCCGAACCGAGTCGTCCCGTCTACTTTTGATTTGAGCCCGTCATCGCGCGACGACGTCGCTCGGGTCTTGAATCAGACCACACGCCGCGCGGTTACGCCGGCGGAGGCACCCCCCCGTGAGTCTCCAACCACACCTTGAGCTTATCGTACGAAATCGCTCCCTCGTTCTTCGACCCCGCCACCTCGGCGCCGTCCTTGAACATGATGAGCGTCGGAAGCCCATACACCGAGTACTTCTCCACCAGCGCCGGGTTCCCATCGCACTCGACCTTCACCACCTTGATCGCATCGCCGTACTCCTTATCGGCCTTCTCCACGATCTTACTGATCAGTTTGCACGGCCCGCACCACGACGCCCAAAAATCGACGAGCACCGGCTTCCCCGCGCCCACGACCTCCGCCTCGAACGTCGCCTCGCTCACGTCCGCGACCGCGCGCGCCGTTCGCGCCGCGCGCGTCTCGCGCCCCCCGACCGGCCGTCGTCCGCGTCCGATCGTCCCTCGCGTCGCCGCGCGTCCCGTCGTCGGCGTCACCGTCCGCGTCGCCATCGTCGCCGCCATCGTTCCGCGCGTCGCCGTCGCCGTCGCGCGCGCGTCCTCGACCGACGCGGTCGCGCGCTTCGACCGTTCGCGCGCTTCGACGCGCTCGCGTCGCGCGCGTCCGTCGTCGTCTGCCGTCGCGCGCGCGCGCGCGATCGAGGCGCGACGTCACCGCGCGATCGACGCGATCGATCGGCCGCGTCATCCAGTCTCCGAATGTCCGAACGCCCCCTTTTTTCGCCTCGCGCGACGAATCGCGACTCGAGCGCGCACCCCCCTCGCGCGCGCCCTCGACGCGCGCGCGCCGACATGGGCGACGACGCGCGCGGAATGCGGGAAAGATCTGATTTTTAATTTATCGCGCGCGACGCGTTCTCGACCGCGCGCCGCGGCGACGGCGCGGCGCCACGTCAGCCCCAGCGCGCGACGCCGACGCGCGCGCGCGCGCGAACGACGCGCGCGATCGCGAACGGACCGCGAGCGCTCGATCGCGAATCGACGGCGACCCGCGACGCGGCGACGGCGACGAATCCGCGCGCGCGGCGGGAATTCCGCGGACGCGCCAACGGCACGCGGCGACGGCGACGGCGGCGGCGCGGCGACGCGCGACGACGGCGCGCGACGCGCGAGGACGCGCGCGACGGCGCGAGGACGCGCGAGGAAAGGTACGCGCGAGGGCGAGACGGCGCGATGCGACGACGACGGCGCGCGGGGACGCGCGCGATGCGGGCATTTCCGCCGTTCGACGCGATGCGCTTTTTCGAATGGGGACGCGGGCGATCGGCGTCGAGTGACTGACGGCGCGACGCGTCGGCGACGTAGATGGCGCGCGCGGAGGCGAACATGGGCGACGTGCGGTTCGCCGATCGAACGGCGTTCGCGAAGGCGCGGCCGTACGCGTACGCGAGCGGGGTGAGCGGCGAGGCGAATTCGTTCAAACGCGCGGGCGCCCAGCGACGCGCGAGCGGGACGCGGTCGAGACGGCTGACTGACGATTTTATTCCTCGTCGCGCGCAGATGTTTGAAAATGTGCGACACGTTGGGCACGATTTGAAGGTTGAAGACGGCGGCGCGTGGCACCGGCCGACGTACGAGTCGATCGCCGCGGCGCAAGGGCGAGACGAGCGAAGGGAGCGCGACTCGAGCGTGGAGAGCGACCACACGACGCAGAGCGACGCGTACGCCAGGAAGGTTGTCGTCGAGGACGACGGACCGGTGCCCGAGGCTGGGGTCACGTGCGCGTGTTGTCGAACGCAAAAGACACCGTTGTGGAGAAATGGCCCGACGGGGGCGAAGACTTTGTGCAACGCGTGCGGTGTGCGCTTCAAGGCGGGTCGCGTCGTGTGCGACGAGGACGGCAACGTCGTGACGTTGGCTCCGCAGAGTCGAAAGCGATCCTTGAGCAGCGTTGACCACGGGGGGCAGCTGAATAAGAGCAACTACGCGGCGTTGCACAAGCGCATGAAGTCGTCGTTTGCGTACACGCATTTGAGCGACGCGCGGATGATCGAGCTCCAACGCGTGGGCGATCGAGGCGCCAAGGCACCTTTTCCCCGCGTGCACTCTGCGACAATTTTGACCGACTACGACGGTGCCGTGCTGCTGATGCTTTTGCACGACGGCGGAGAAAGTGAAGGCGAAAGCGACGAAGACTAGGTTCGTCTTCAGCACTCTGTACCATGACCATTCTGTTTGTTTTTTGTTTTGCGCGCTCTTGGTTTCAGCCGCGGCCCCGAGTTCTTCTTGTCCTCGGGTTGTACTTTTTTCAAATAACCCGGTCGCACGAAAGTGCGCCTGTATAAAAACGATTCTTTTTCACGTTGAGCGTGACACAACGTACAATAAAACCATACATTCATAACTCTGTAAACTTTGCGTTGATGTGTTATAAAAAATTCACTTTTGCTTTGTCATCCAGTTTCTACTCTCGCGACGCGCGCCGACTATTAATGGTGGTCCATAAACTTATCCATAGCCACGCTCAACGCCGCCATCGTCGCGCACCCCACCGCCATTCCCGTCGGGCCACTCGTGCGCGCCATCACCCCGCCCGTAAAGCACCCCGCGTACGCGCTATTCGCCACGTCGTGCTTCGCTCGCACCTTTTCCACCACGCACTCGCTTCCGGCGTACAACGCCCCGAACGCCGCGAACCCTTTCGCGTAACTCCACGACCTCGCGCCCGCGCTCTTCGCGCCTTGCCTAATGGTCTCCCTCATCGTCACCTTCGGCGCATCCGGCGCCGGCACCTCCATCGGCTCGAACGCGCCGAACACCACGCCCATGACCCCGCCCAGGGCGCCGCCGAGCACGCACGACATCACCGTCTTAATCGCGCAGTTGTCCATCGCGTCCTGCTGATACACGTCTTCGGGCGTCGGCAGCTTCACCCGCTCGTACGTCTTCTTCTTTTTCTTCTTCCTCTCCCCCGGCGTCGCCGTCGCCGCGCGCGGTTCGCCGTCGACCTCGCCCGCCGGCACCTCGCTCGTCGACGTCTCGAGCGTCGACGTCGCGTCGTCGCGCGTCGTCGACGCCGAAGACGCGTCCATCGCGGTGTCGTCCGACATCTCGCGCGGCGTCGCGCGCGCGCTCGCGTCGCGCGCGTCCGTCGTCGTCATCGCGCGCGCCAGTGCGGGACGGCGCGGCAGTTCGCGCCGCCCATGGTCGACGCCGACGCGGCGGACGGCGTCGACGGCGACGCGCGCGAGCGCGAGGCGTTTCTGAAGATCGCGCGCGCCGTGCACGCGTACGAAGCCGACGCGGCGCGACTGCTCGAGCGATGGCGCGCGCGACTCGAGCGGGACGACCTGCCGAAACGCTACGACGGCGCGCTCGACGGCGCGCGACGGGACGTGCGAACGCTCGGAGCGAAAGCCAAGGCGTTGAACTACGATTTCTTGCAGTGCGCGCTGCGCACGTTCGTGGATAATGAGCGCGCGCCCGCGCATTTGCGAATTCCGAGCGCGCGCGTCGACGCGTGGTCGCGGGACGAAGCGTTTCGCGCGGAGCGAGACGACGTGGATAAGGTGCGGTACGTGCTGAAGAATGTGTGGCGAGATTGGTCGGAAGAGGGCGCGTGCGAGCGGAAAGCGGTGTACGATTTGATATTCTCGGCGTTGAGGGAGAAGTTGGGAGCGATCGACGCGCGCGTCGGGAGCCCGGACGGCGAGGCGCCGCGCGTGCTCGTGCCGGGATGCGGTTTAGGACGATTGGTGTTCGAGTTAGCCAAGCTCGGATACGACGCGCAAGGGAATGAGTTTAGTTACTACATGTTGATGTTCTCGTCGTTTTTGCTGAATGCGACGAGCGAGGTTGGGGAGTTCGGAATTTGTCCATGGATGCACAGTAGAAGCAACCATCGCGAGGCGGCGGATATGTGGAGGGAAACGCGCATCCCAGACGAGGTTCCGGGCGACGCGAACTTGCCACCAGGAGCGATGATGAGCATGGCGGCTGGGGACTTCGCGGCGGTGTACGGAGAGGCGCGCGAAACCGGAATGTGGGACGCCGTCGTGACGTGCTTCTTCATCGACACCGCGCACAACGTCTTAGAGTATTTAGAGTGCATCGCCAACTGCCTACGTCCGGGCGGATGTTGGGTGAATTTCGGGCCATTACTTTATCATTGGGAAGAGTACGTCGACGAACAGAGCGTCGAGCTGTCGCTCGAGGAAGTGCTCGCCGCGGCGGAATCGTTCGGCTTGCGCGTCGAGCGCGCGGAATCGACCGCGCCCGTCGACTACACGAGCGATCCACGCTCCATGCACAAGACGACCTACTCGTGCGCGTTCATCGTCGCCATCAAAGTGTAACATCACACAGCTGTACATCGCGCCGCACGCGTCATCGCTCGCGCTCGCATCGCTTCGATTCCGTCGTCGGCGCGCGTCGGCGCGCTTTCTTCCCCTCTCTCTCGCGCGCCCGCACACCGCGCCGTCGCGCGCGCGGGTCCGGGCGAATGCCCTCGCGAGGCGACTCCCGCTCGCCTCGCGCGTCTCCGCGCGCCGGCGCGACGTCTCGCTCGCCCCGTCACGCGGCGAACGAGCGCGCGGAGGACGTTGATGGTGTTGCGACGCCGCGTCCGGCGAAGATGTCGCCGGTGCCGCACGCGCGACCGCCGAGCGACCTCCCCGCGGCGCTGCGAGAGATCGACCGATTGCGCGCGCTGCAAGAAAAGAACGCGTCGAGCGCGATGGTGGCGACGCGACGGGCGTTCGACGAACAGGCGCGATTGGAGAAGAAAATCGAGACGCTCGAGCGCGCGGCGGAGGAGGCGAAGGCGAAGGTCGAGGAAGCGACGGCGAAGGCGGAACGCGAGGCGCAAGAGACGAAAAAGGCAATGAAAGCGGCGAAGAAGAAGACGCAAAAGCTGGAGGCGAGGTTAGAGGAACAAAAGATGGAGACGCGAAAGTGGGAAAAGTACGCGAGCGAGAATTTGCGCGGGGAGATGGCGGAAAGCGCGGAGAAGCTGGAGAGGGCGAGTCAGCGCGAGATTGAACTCGAGGATCGGTGTTCGAGACAAGAGAGCGCCCTGGAGGCGATGCGTGGGCAGATAGAGGAGTTGAGCACGACGTTGGAGGATGAGAGGAAGCGAGTGCAGACCAAGACGAGTTCGCAGGCTAACGAGGTGAAACGGCTCCAAGAGGAATTGCGGCAAGCGTTGGACTCGGCGGCGACGATAAAAGAAGAGGCCGATTTGACTGTAGAGTCTTTGCGCGCGGCAATGGAAGCTCAAGTTGGCGGTGGCGACGATAACAAAAGCATGACTGAAGAAATCCAACGCTTGCGCGCCCGCGTCGAAGAATTGAGCGCGTCGAAGGCATCTTCGACAAGTAGGGACGAGTTCGCTCGACTGGAGGAAAAGACGATCGCTCTAGAGCGACTTTTAGAAGGCGAGCGCGCATCAAAGGCGGTGTTGCGGGCGGAAAAGGATGAAGTAGAAAGACGCGCCGCTGCAGCGGAGGCGAGCGCGACAGGTCGCGATGAGAAGACTGCACAACTCGACGAGCAAGTCACGACTCTGTCGGCCCAAGTGGTTAATCTTGAGCAAGCTTTGCGTAAAGAACAAGAGTTACACGAATGTTCGAAGAAAAAAGCCGTCGATGACGTGAGAGCCGTAAGAAATACGTCGACAGCGGCGGAAAAGGCCATCGCGGCGGCGCACGCGGCGATGGATTCGGCGGAGACGCGCGCTGAGCAATCTGAACAAATGGTTCGTGAACGTGAAGAATCCATCAAACAGCTCACCACGCAACTGGCGGATGCAAATCTTCGTGAAGACCAATTGAAGGCAGAGTTGAGCAAGTCTTCGGATTCCGATTCTCAACAGTTGAAGGAGAAGCAACGGAGAATTGAAGAGCTCTCGACGCGAGTCGCCGAACTGGAAACTGTTTCTAAGCAAGTCGATGATCTGAAGAAGGCTCTTCTTTCGGCGAACGATGCCACGACAGCAGCCGCGCATTCCATCGAAGAAAGCGAAGCCGAACTGGCGCAAGAGCGTCAGCGCGCTGGGGTCGCAGAAGAGAAGTTCGCACAGGCTCGCCAAGCCGCTGAAGAAGCCTTGAAGAGCGTCCAGGAACGCGACGCAAGGATACAAGAGTTGACAGTTGAGCTTGAATCGACATCATCTCAAGTAAAGGAGGCGCACGACAGCATACAACTGATCTCTGCCAGCGCATCTTCGAACGAAGAGATTGAGAAACGCCGAGAAGTTGAAGTTCAAGCCGCGACATCGCTGGCAAAAGCCTCCGAATCACGCGCAGCTGGACTTGCATCACAGCTTAAGATTGCCGAAGACGCGCGAGAGGAAGCGGTCAAGGACGTCGATCGGTTGAAACGTGAACTGAGTACTGCGCTTAATTCGCTGAAGGCGAGCAAATCAGCGGCAACACGCGCGGTTCAGGAAGCCGTGAGTGCGAGCGGCAAACGCGCGCAAGAATTGACAAAGGAGCTCGAAACGGCGAAACAAGAGCATGCGAGCGCAAGATCCGTCGTCGCTACCTTAGAGGCTGAGAACAAACGCATCAAGAACCAATCTGTTGAGCTTGGAATACTCGTCGCACAGCTCAAGGAAAGTCTCCAGACAATCGAAAGAGATGCTGAGACTAAGAATCACGACAAGTTGGACATGGAGTACATGCGGCGAGAAGAAGATCTTCGCGCAGAAATCAGTGACTTGGTTCTCGAGTTGCAAGAAGTCCGCGATGATTCTATGTCCAAGATAGAAGCGGCCGAACGGCGAGCATCAGCGCTCGAATCACAGATCGAGGAGCTGGAGGTGGCGCTCATTCAAAGCCGCGACGAGACTCGAACGCTTTCGCAACAATCCAGCGCCAAGCGGTCCGACTTGACGCAGGAAACGAGTGAATTGAGGAAAAAACTCGTTGAAGCGCAAGAAATCGCCGCGACGGCATCTGGGGGCACGGAGGCTGTGAAGCGCCGATACGAAGCTCGTTTACGCGACGCCAGCGAGTTGGCGGAGAAACAAATCGTTTCACTCACGAAGGACCTAGACAACGCGAAACGACTTGTCGAGCTGGCGGAGAAGGCAAAGGCGCACGCACAAGAAGAGGCTGCTCGCGCCGCTGACGATTTGAAAGACAAAGACGCCTTGTTCGAGGAGGAACTCGCGAACGTTCGTAAGGCTGTAAACTCTGCAAACGATGAAAAACTTGCATTGAGTAAACAGGTTGAGGAGGCAAAGGCTGAATGCGCAGCGATTCAGAAGCAAAAGGACGCCATGGAGAGCGATCTCGTGGAAACGTGTTCGCTTCTCGAGAAAGTCTCAGCGAAAGCAAACGCGTCGGCAGACGATTATAAAATCACTATCACCGAAATGAACGCGTCAACTGAGAGTCTCAAGGAAAAGCTCGAGGCTGAAATTTTGCTCGCGATGGACCTCGCCGAGGAGAAGGAAATCATCATACGAAAGATGGAAACGCGACAAGACGAACTTCGCGCGCAGCTCGACGCTCTTCAAGAAAAATCATCGGTGAGCGCGTCAAGGATTGTTGCCTTGGAGTCCAAGCTCAAGGAGACCACCGCGGGCGAACGGGAACGCCTCATTGTTCTGCAAACTGAAAACAAACGCTTGGAAAAACGACTGAAAGACACCTGGACTGCGTTGCAAGGGGCGCACGCAGTGGTTGAGCAAACGAAGACGGCAGCGAAGGATGCCGTTCGTAAAGCGAATACCGCAGCGTCTCGAGCAGAAAAAGTCGCCCTGAAGCTGAAGCAAGAGCTCGCGAGCGCGCGTGGAAGTCGCCAGCCTCTCGTCGCGGTGGATGAAGGGAGCGAACCGCCATCGCAGTTGACGCGAGCGGCTTCGCGCCCGACATCGACAAAAGCTTCTCCAGTGAAACCGATTGCTCGGGGCAGTAATAACGCGTTTGACGACGAAATGCAACGCGCTAGTGATCTCTTGGAGCGCATCAGTCGGCAAACGAGTAGAGAGTCGAGCTTAAAGGACGACGAATCAGCTCGAGGCGGAAGCGAGACAAGTAGCCAAGCAGGCGCCCTGGGCGGTTCTTTTGGATACCGCGGGGCGATGCAATGAGCGCAATAGCTAATTTAATTCACACCTAGTTCTAGTAGCGCTAAGTCGCGAAGCTCGCAAATTCCGTGTGCTGAAAGCCACCGAATGACCAAAACAAGTACAACATGACGGCGAAGACGACGGATGCGATGGAGTGAACGGCGACGTTTTCAAAGAGATCAAGAAGCTTCATCGTGATTCTGTCCCAAGTCGCGAACGAGCGCGTTTGCGACATCACTGTCTTGGCTACATCCTCCCCGGTCGTAAACGCTCTCAAAGCCATCAATGCCTCGTCCCAAAGCACGCCCGCGGCCGCCTTGAGTTCGGCTAATCGCTCTCGGTGCTGCTCCACCTCTTCTTCGTCAGCGGCCAAGATATCGTCGAACGTAATCTTTTCACCGCGGTCTTTGCAAAATCTTTGCACGTGCCGGAACTTCGTGAGTACATTCATCACGCGCGCGTTATCTCGATACTTGGTCACGTTGTGAAAGTTGCTGATTACGTCGTCGACGGCTTCACGAATCGGTTTGATTTGCATGTCACTCTGAAACGTCTCGTCTTCAATCATTCCGAGCAAAAACGCCCGTAACTCGATTTCCTTCGTCAACACGGCGTGCTTCTCTAACGTCAACCGCACATCCTGCGGCACGCCCTCGTACTTTTCCACGCCAGCCGTTATCCACGAACGCAGACGTACCTCGAGTGGATCCGAGCCCGCGCGCGAGTTTTGACTCTTCGCCCACTTAATCGGTAACTCAGCGCGCGGCGCCGTTACGACGCTCCGAGCTTTTGTAGACTTCGAAGCTTTCACCGCCGCCGCTTCGAGCTTACGTTTGACGTCCTGCCTCGCGTGATCCTTTGGAAACATATCCGCCGCAGTCATGTCGTCCTCGCTCGTCAAGTGCGCCGTCGCCGCCGCGCCGCTGAGCAAGAGATACTCAATCACCTCCACCTGCGCCGTCAACGAGGCGGCCATGAGTGGAGTCATGTAATCGCTGTCCGCGCAATCGGATCCACCCGCGTCCAAGCCGCACTCGTCTATTAAGAACCTCGCCGCTTCCAGATTACCCAACCCGCACGCCGCGTTCAGCGCCGACCTCGAGGCGTTCGCCCCGCCCCCCCCACATCGCACGCGACTGCGCTTTGGATTCACTCCACTCTGTATCAACAACCTCGCCATGTCCACGTCCCCTCTGACGCACAACGCCTCCGCGAACGCGTCGCACCCGTCCGCGTTCCTCGCTCGCGCGTCCGCCCCTCGCGCCAGCAAAATCGCCACCGTCGACGCCTCTCCCTGCCTACACGCCGCCGTCAGCGCCGTGTCATCGTTACAATCGCTCGCATCGATCCACGCGTCGCACGAATCGATCAAAAACTCGACGCACTCGTCCCTGGCGTTCGCCGCCGCGTGCGTCAGCGCGCCTCGCCCGTCGTCGTCCTCCGCGTCCACCTCCGCGCCGTGCCGCCGCGCCAGCGCTCGCACGGCGTCCGCGCACCCCAGCGCGCTCGCGTGGTGCATCGCGCGCCGTCCCTCGCGATCGCGCGCGTCCACGAGCGACGCGCCGAGTCGATCGTCATCCATCGCCAGTCGCGCGTCCATCGTCTCGACGTCGTTCGCGCGCGCCGCGGCGATCACCGCGTCGAGCGCGTCGCGCGCGCGCGGCGCCATGCTCGCGTCGCGCCCTCGCGCGCGCGCGCGGCGCGTCGTCGTCTCTCGTCGTTCCGCTCGCGCCGATCGCGTCGTCACATCGCACCGCGCGCGCGGCGCCGCGTCTTCGACGGCGCGCGCGCCATGGCGAGCGCGATCCCGGACGATCACATGGGCGACGTCGGCACGGGCGTCCCCGACGGCGCGACGCTGACGACGCTGCGCGCGCCGCTCGCGCTCGAGAGCGGCGACGCGCTCGACGCGTGCGACGTCGCGTACACGAAGTACGGCGAGCTGAACGCGAGCAAGGACAACGTCGTGCTCGTCGGACACTCGCTGACGTCGAACAGTAACGTCGGCGAGTGGTGGGGGGAGGTGCTGGGCGAGGGCGACGCGTACGCGCTGAACACGAGGGAGGATTGCGTGATTTGCGTGAACTATCTGGGCTCGCCGTACGGGAGCGCGAGCCCGGTGAGCGCGGATCCGAGAAAAGCGGATGGCGGGGCGTACGGGGTCGATTTTCCGACGCCGGTCACGGTGAGGGATAACGCGGTGATGTGCATGATGCTGCTGAGGGAGCTCGGGGTGAGAGGGGTGCGGTGCGCGATGGGCGGGTCGATGGGTTCGATGCTGGCGCTGGAGTTCGCGGCGACGTACCCGGATTTCGTAAAGGAGATAATCATCATCGCCGGGTGCGGACGACACACGGATTGGGCGATCGGTATAGGGGAGGCGCAACGGTATGCGATCATGAGCGATGGGAAGTATAAGGGTGGGGCGTACGAGCGCGACCAAGGGCCGAACGCCGGGTTGGCGACGTCGCGAATGATGGCGATGCTGAGTTATCGCGCGCCGGCGAGCGTCGATGGGAGATTTTCGCGTTCAAACATGGGAGACGTCACGAGACCGGCGGAAGAACCCGAGCTAGGTGTGCGCGCGCACGAAAAGGAGACCAAGTTGCCGTACTTTGCGGTGGAATCGTATCTGCAGTATCAAGGGAAAAAGTTTATTCGCAGATTCGATGCGAATTGTTACATTCAGTTGACGTACACGCTGGACTCGCACGACGTCTCGCGTGGGCGAGGGGAGTATTTCGACGTGCTGGCAAGTATTAAACAGCGCGCGCTCGTCGTGGGTATCCTCAGCGACGTGCTGTATCCGTATGCGCTTCAGCGCGAGCTCGCCGACGCGTTGCCGAATTCGCAGCTCTACACCATAGACTCCCCGCACGGCCACGACTCGTTCTTGATCGAGATCGAGCAACTGAACGCCGTCATGGCGAGATGGCGGCGCGGTGAAAGCGTCGATACGCGCAAACACGCGCGTGATTTCACCGCCCTGGAATCGAGCGATGACGTCGCGGAGCTCCGCGAGGGCGTAAAGCGTCTTCGCGAGGAGCTCACCGTAGCCGAGCTCAAGCGTGAGCGCGCCGAGGCTGCACTTCGCGCCGCGCTCGATCCAACGCAAAACATCTCCGCTGAAGCTTTGCAGCGCTCAGCGTCCGTCGGTTCCCTTAATTTTCCGGGATTACTCATGCCCATGAATCCGAGCGGCAGCGAAATGGTGCGCGCGCGCGCGCCAGTTTTCGGTAAGCTCGCCGCCGACATCGACGGCGCCCCGAGCGGTTACGCCGGCGTCTAGTGTTTCGATCGTCGACGACCATCGCGCTCTAGCCCATAGTTTCTCGCGATGCTTGTAAAGTTTCGTTTGTTTCGTTCGCTTCGTTCGCTTCATTCGCGCGTCCAGCTCGATTTGAAACGCTCACGACAGGTGGCCGCACTCGACGACCCCCGTCGCGCGCGCGCCGCCGCGCGCGCGCGTCCGCGCACCGCGCGCGAGAGCGCGATGTCGCCCGCGCAAAACACGCTCGACGCGTTCCTCGTACGCGCGTCGTCGTCGACGAAGCCGCGCGAACGCGCCGACGTCGAAAACGTTGAAAACGTCGACCCGGAGCGCGCGCGCGGCGACGACGCGCGCGTACACCGGGATCCAGTCGACGCGCGGGCGCCAGTGGACGAGGGCGTCGCGCGCGCGTGCGTCGCGCACGCGGCGACGTCGACTTCGACGACGTCTCGACGCGCGGAGGACGTCAAGCGCGCGGCGTACGCGTACGCGACCAAGATGAAGAACGCGCGGCGCGCGCGCGGGGCAAAGTTAAATCACGAGATGACGCTGGTTGGAGACTTATGGGCCTGCGAGCGCGGGATCGGGGCGCACGGGGCGAGCAAACGGTTGAGGTTCGCGGTGGGCGGCGGCGCGTCGATGCGCGCGTTGGTAGAGTACGGCGCGTGCGCGTTGCCGCGGGTGACGAATAACGCGCGAGCCGCGGGGGCGAACAACGCGGTGAATGCGATTGAGTTCGACGCGACTGGAGGGATGGTGACGAGTGGTACGAGTGCGGGAGCGATCGACGTGCAGGACGTCGCGACGCTTCGTACCACGGCCGGAGAGCTTTATTGTCCAAAACTGAAACTCTCCACCGATCGTTATATCGATGCGATGAAATGGAATCACGACGCGTCTTTGGTGATGACGGCGTGCGATATCTCCAGTACGGTGATCGCGTATCGTGGAGATTCGACGCGCGTCGTGGGACCTCGTGGGATGGCGCCGCGCACTCACGTTATGCACAAGTACAAAGTGCAAACACGGACGAACAACGCGTCGCTTGGGCTGCGAGACTTAAAGCTCGACCCGAAAGATCCGCGGTGCATCATCGCGAGCGCGAGCAACGGGCAGGCATATCTTTGGGACACGCGTTTGGCTGGAGATAAACAAACGGCACAGTTGAGTTCGCATCTCAAGACGACTGCGATCGCTTCGCTAGTCGTCTCCGATGACGGACACACCGTCATCGGTGGTGATGGTGACAAGGGCGACCTTTTGATTTGGGACATGCGTAAGGCGACCAGCAACACAGCGATCGGTGGTCTCGGCGACAACACACAGTATTACAGCGTTGTGGCGCAACTGAGCATCACCAAGTTGCTTGCAAAGACGGCGCTCGCAACGGATGTCAAGATCTCAGACTCCGGCGTGCATTGGATCGGTTGCGATCCACATGATTGCAGGAGGTTGGGTTATCACCTCACCAACGGCTGGAGCGGCGTACTCGACTTGATGAAGCCTTGCGTAACGCACGCGCACTGCCCGCCGGCGCCGTGGCTCGAGGCTCGTCAATCCGAAGTTCGCCCAGAGAACTCGCTCGAACCTGATGCGTTGTCCGTACCGCTCAGTGATTTACGGCGACGGACGCCATGCTGGTTGCCGGACGGTGGATCATTCGCCGTCGGCCTCGGTGCCAAGCCCGGTGTGCGGATTTTAGACTTTGCGCCGACGCCGAAGTCAAGACACTGGATTCACGGTTTGACTATCGCGGATCTCGAACGTGAGCCCGACGGACGATACGCCACTGGCAACGAGCCTGTCTTTATCGAGACGTCCTCGAAGATATTTTCCGTGGCGGCACATCCATATCATCACGGTGAGTTGATCGCAGGGGGCGAGAGTACGCTGTGCTTGCTCGGATACGGCCACGTGGCGTGCGGAAGGGACGAAGACGAAGGTACCACGTCGGTGGTCGAAGTCGGAGGCGCTGTCGATGCATAGCTTAGTTATAGGTAGTTGGTAAACAAACATAGAAGCATTCATTCATCGGCTGACGGCTACGTCGCCTGGACTAGTTTTTGAACGAAACAAACTTAGGAGCAACACTTCGACTTTTCGCTCGCCGCCTTGGTGCCGAGATTGATTCCGCCGGCAGGAATCGCCCCCTTCGCGCCCGTCAACCGAGTCTTAATGTCGCCCGCGATTTTCATGAATGCGTCCTCCACGTTCACGCCCGCCTTGGCGCTCGTTTCGAAGAACGGAATCCCAAATTCATCTGCCAACGCCTGACCGCGAGCCTTCGTAATCGCCCGCTTCTCCTCCGACACGTCGCACTTGTTCCCGATCAAAATCTTGTTTACACTCGAGCTTGCGTGCTGCTCAATATTTCGCATCCACCCGCGCACGTTTTCAAAGCTCTTCTCATCCGATACATCGTACACGAGTAAAATCCCCATCGCGCCGCGATAATACGCCGTCGTAATCGTCCTAAAGCGCTCCTGTCCGGCGGTGTCCCAAATCTGCAGCTTCACCCGCTTCCCACCGATTTCCACCGTTTTAATCTTAAAATCAATCCTTCGCGCATCGACGAGCGGTTCTCGGGGTCAGTCTCCGCGTCGTCGCCGTCGTTTGCGCGTTCCGCGAGCGCCGCCGATTCGTTCGCGCACCCGATCGTCGTGATGAAGCTCGTCGTGAACTGATCGTCGCTAAATCTCAACAACAAGCAACTCTTCCCAACGCCTGCGCGCGTTCGTTCGATCGCGCGTCCTCTCGTCAGTCATCGCGGTTCGTTCGCCCTTCGGTCACGCGCGCGCGGATTTCATCTCTCGTCGCCTCGCCTCGCCTCGCGCGCGCGCGCACCGCTATCACCGATGAGCAACAGCTTGAGCAGGTGATCGTAGTGCTGCGACGAGCCGCCCGCGCGCAGGTGCGCGGCGTTCGACATCGCGCGCGCTCGTTTGACGCGTTCGACGCGCTGTCGCGCCGATGCGCCGCTGACGTCCGCGTCAGACGTCGCCGCGCGTCGGCGCGCGCGCGCGGCGATGCGAGCGATCGAAGGCCACGCCCTGGGCTACGCCTGGGCGTTCGCCGCGTCGCTCGCGAACGCGTCGCAGGACAATTTAAGGAAACTGGCGTCGAACCGGGTGAAACAACCAATCGAGATCGTCGCGCTGAGCGAAGTGTTCAACGTCGTCGCGCTGGCGTGCGCGGTCGGCGCGAGCGGGAAGTGGGGAAAGTTCGTGCGTTACGCGCGACGAGGGGATCTCGTGGCGCTGGCGGCGGCGGCGGGATGGTTGAAGGCGGTGAGCGCGGCGCTGCTGCAACGCGCGCTGCGGTTGACGCCGTTGTCGCTGTGTGTGCCGTACCTGGCGTTCACGCCGCTGTGGTTGTTGGTGATTAGCTTTTTCTTAGTGCACGAGACGCCGACGCTGCGTGGAGTGTTGGGTGTGATGGTGATAACGGTCGGGGCGTACATGTTGAACGCGAACAGCGCGCCGCCGGCGACGAAACTGGAAAAGAGTCCGCGGTTGGAGGAAGGGCTCGCGCGCGGCGGTGGTGGGTCTTCTAGACGGCTTCGGAGTGCGAGGGAGTCGCTGGAATCGCTCGCAACGCCGCTGACGAACGGTACGGGTTGGATGTCCATAGCGTTTAGCGAAGCCGAGGCGTCGTCGTTTCGAGAGGAGCGTTTCGGTCGGAGGTTGGGATGCGTCGGACGATCAGTTGCGAGGCAGGTGACCACCTTGCGGGCAAATCCTGGAAGTTTGATCACTCTCGGTATCGCCGCCGTCTACGCTCTCGTCGCTGATCTGGACAAGCTCGGTAAATTGCACTCCGACGACTTGCTCCTGTTCATCTTTATGCAGAGATGTTTCGTATTGGCACCACCTCTGGCGTACGTCGTGGTGAAAAATCCAGCAGCCTTCAACGTTTTCAAGAAAACAAAGAAAGTTGGCTTCGCGTTAGCTCTCATAGGTTTCCTCGACATCGCCTCCATGTACGCCTTCCTACAGTCGCTGAACTACATCTTCACGAGCTACGCCGTGGCGGCCAAGCGCACGAGCATCCTAGCCAGCGTCGTCGGCGGCGCGCTCTTCTTCAAAGAGCCCATCGCCCGGCGATTACCGTATATATTCATCATGTTCATCGGCATGGCGTTGATATTACTCGCCGATGCCGACAAGCATTAGCGCGCTCGACGCGTGTCAATACAACGCGAGCGCCATCCGTACGGGTTCAAAACTCTTCACCCCAACCTCTTCACTCTCGCCCACGCGCCTCTCGCGATGGCCGATCAAGACAGCAATGAAAAAGAAATCGAAAGTACGTCTTATCGCATCGCATCGATCGCTCGATCGCGTCGCCCGCGCCCTCGCGCGCGAGCGCGGCGTTGATAAGCGCGCCGATGGACTTCAGCCTAGGTCGAGTGCGCGCACGATTTCGCCTCGTGCGCCTCGCCGCGAACGCGTCCGAGACGCTCGCGACGCGCGCGCGAGGTCGCGGATGGCATGCATGACCACGAGCGAACGACTGACGAGACATTCGCGCCGCACGCGCGCGCCGTCGACGATGAACAGTATGGAAGATGCGCAAGGTGCGACTGGCGGCTCGAACTCGACGCGCTCGGTGGAGCGAAAACGATGAGAAATCGCGACGTGTCGGCATCGGGAACCGCGGTAAACGAAGACTGACGAACAATAACATCGTTTTACTCGAACGTAGCTCATCAAGAAGCTGGAAGACGCGCGCGGGAACGGGACGTCTATGATTTCGCTCGTGATCCCGCCGAAAGGGCAAGTGAACCTGGTGCAAAAGATGTTGATCGAAGAGATGGGCACGGCGACGAACATTAAGTCTCGAGTCAATCGACAGTCAGTGCTTGATGCGATCGGTTCGGCACAACAGCGCTTGAAGCTGTACAATAAAGTGCCGCCGAATGGACTCGTCGTGTATTGCGGCGCGGTGTTGACGGAGAGCGGGAAGGAACGGCAGATGAAGATTGATTTTGAACCCTTCAAACCGATCAACACGTCGTTATACATGTGTGACAACAAGTTTCACACTGCAGCGTTGAGTGATTTGTTGCAGAACGATCAGAAGTATGGTTTCGTCGTCATGGATGGTAACGGGACGCTCTTCGGAACCTTGTGCGGGAACCATCGCGAGATTTTACAAAAGATTTCCGTTGATTTACCGAAAAAGCACGGTAGAGGTGGTCAATCCGCGCTTCGTTTCGCGCGTCTGCGTCTAGAAAAACGCCAAAACTACCTTACCAAGGTTGCCGAGCTCACGACGCAGCATTTCATCAGTAACGATAGGCCCAACGTCGCCGGCTTGGTGCTCGCCGGTTCGGCGGATTTCAAAAACAAACTCGCTGAGGCGGATTGCTTCGACATTCGCCTTCAAGAAGTCACCTTGGCCGTAGTCGATGTCTCTTACGGTGGTGAAAACGGCTTCAATCAAGCGATTGAGCTCTCCGCGGACACTCTTTCGTCGCTCAAGTTTATCCAAGAAAAGAAATTGGTTGGCAAGTTTTTCGACGAAATCGCCCAAGACACGGGCAAGTATGTTTTCGGTATCAACGACACTTTGACGTGCCTGGAAATGGGAGCGGTTGAAACTTTGGTGTGCTGGGAAGATCTCGAGGTTGCGCGCGTGACCCTGAAAAATAGCAATACCGAAGAGGAGACGATTAAGTTTTTGCGGCCCGAAGAGACTGAGGGTAACGAAAACGACCACGTGCGCGACGCCGATGGCAACGATTTGGAGATTGTCGAATCCGTCCCGCTGTTGGAGTGGCTAGCAAACGAGTACAAGAAATTTGGTTGTGTCTTGGAACTCATCTCGGATAAGTCGCAAGAGGGCAACCAATTTTGCCGCGGTTTCGGCGGCATCGGCGGTTTGTTGAGATATCAAGTCGATCTCACCGCCTTCGAAGTCGCCGCCGACGCCAACTCCGACGACTGGGACTCCGACGATTCCGAATGTTTCATCTAACCCTTTGCATTGACTCGATCCTAACGCCACATCCCATAGCATTAACAATAAGACGACCCTGGCAGTTATTCGCCGCCGCGCGAGCGAGCGCCTTATCCTTCACACGCGCGCGCGTTCGCTGTCGGTGCCGTCCCGCGACGCGGCGCGCCGCCGTGAACGCACCATGGGTACCGCCGTCAGCGCCCCGTCCAGCCTCATCGCGCGTCGCGTCGCTCGTGACGCCGACCCAACGAACAAGTCGTTAGCGTTACAACCCATGCACGCTGACGCCCGCGCCCTGCCGCCCTGGACGCCGTCCTCCATCATCGACGCCCTTCCGGACGACATGGTGGAGGTTATTCTCGACCACTGCACCGGCGTCGACCTCGCGCGCGCGGAGTGCGTGTGCACGCGGTTGCTCTCGCTCTCGCGACGCAGCGAACGAAGGTGGCGGGACGCCCTCGCGCGCGACTTCGGCGTGCAGTTCGCCCCAGCCCCGGGCGTCGAACGACTGCCGGGGCTGCCGCGAGGATCGATGAAGCGCGAGTACGTCGCGTGTCGAGAGACGCTCCGCGCGATCGTGCGTGGGTGCGCGAAAGGCGCCGACGGCGTCCCGAACTTTCAGCTGGGGACGAGGGTGTACGCGTGAACGCCGCAGTCACCGACGCGCGCGATCGATGGATTTCGATCGCCTGCTCGAAAGCGCGCTGAAGGATGCGCGTCGACATCTCGGGTCGTCGAGTAAAGACGGCTGGCGCGCCGCCATCGACGCGTGGGTTGGGTTTTATAGCGCGGTGGATTGGCGCGAGCCGTGGTTGAGAGCCTTGCTCGCCGCCCACGCGTGCTTATTTATCGTCGTTTTGCTCACGCGCAGAGATGAGCGAACGCAAGGAGTGTTGTTCTGTGCGTGCGCGGCGATCGTGTTCATGGCGGAGCGCATCAACGCTCTGGCGGCGGCGAAGTGGGAAACCTTCGCGACTCAAAACTACTTCGACTCGAGGGGTCGGTTCACGTCCGTCGTGCTCTCAACGCCGCTGGTCGTGGCGACGCTCGTGATTTTGGTAAACTTGTTACTCATCATGACGTCGATGATGGTTGAAGTGGCGAAACGGCGCAAAGACGCGGGGGTGAAGAAGACTCAATGAGTTCGTGTAGTGTACAGTAAGCGACAGTGGAGCTTGTAAAACGAATGTAAAACGATTGATTGATCGCGTTCTCGTCTTAGCGTGCGGATACGTAAGATTGCATGAATTTTTGTTACACGTATGAGGTGGAGGTTGTGTGTTCATGGAGCTATCGATTTTCGGATAGTTGGAACTGCGCAGCGTCAGTCAAATTTGACGACGTCGTGCTGAACGCAAATCTGTTTTATGTGGTCGAATTTCGACTTGGCGTCGGGGACGTCCAAGCTCAAGTCTTCGATCGCGCCGTCGGTGCGTATGAAGCCTTTCTGTAGTTGACTCGCGCTCAATTCAGCGCTGTCTCCGAGAACCTTGAATAAACCGAGAATGACTGCGACGGTGTTGCAATCCCGCGGAGCTTCTAGCGCGATAGTCAAGGCTTGCTTGACGAACTCGTGATGGAAGAAGGGCATGTGTAAGTCGTGCAAGCATCGACGAGTCTCTGAGACGTCGTTCGTCACCACGTACTCCTCCAGCATCGACTTGATGTGCAGCTTGGCGGCATCTAGAGGCGACTTGTCGAAATCGCCCCACGCGCGAAGCACTCGATCAATATGACCAGGTCCAGAGAGATGTCCGTGCGCCAGTAGAAGTGCCTCTTGCGACTGTTTACCTTCGCACGTTACGAGACAGGCGACGTTATCCGGGAATGAGGGCGGTAAGATGTCGTCGATGACGGCTCGCGCGATGAACATGCCCAACGTTTCCGCCGCGTCGGGGACGTCGATGGACAAATCATCCGCGGCTTCGACGAGACGCAAAAATCCGCGCTGTATTTGCGCTCCCGACAGCGCGCTGGGATACAACGCGCTGAGCAGCGTCGCCGCGGCTTCTTTTTCTCGATGCCCCCGGTCCATGGCGAGGGTAACGAGGCGCTTGACGAAGAAGTGTTCGTACACGGGCGCGTCCAACTTCTCCACGCTGATCCACGCTTCATCAATGTCCGCAGAGTTGAAATACTCGTTGATGATCGTCTCGGCTTTGTTTTTATACTCCACCACGACGTCCGATTTCGCGTCGCCCGCCACCGCGCGCAACCCAAACGGTTCCTCCGTGGAGTCGTAATTCGGATCTCCGCTATCCAACGCGAAAACGGGCGATTCATCGATCACGCTCAGCACGCGCATGGTTTCATCACCCTTCTTCCCCCGCCCGCTCGCTCGACTGTGCTGCACCCCGTGTCCATCGGTCCATTTTTGCTCGAGCGCGTCGCCTCGCCGGTCCGTGCCCTTCGCGCGCGCCGCCTCCAACTGCGTTCGCTTCCGCAGCGTCGCGTCGAACGCCTTTTGCTGTTCGGCCGTGAGCAGCACCATCTCGATCGTCGACGCGATCTTCCGATCGCGCGTTCGTCCCTCGCGCGCGTTCGCGGCGTCGAAAACCGAAAGCGGTTGGTTGGACGCTTTTCGACGATTCCTTCTCTCCGCGCGTCTCGCGCGTCGCGCCGCCGCGCGTCGCCGTTCGCGCGCGCGCGCGCGTGGATCGAACCCTTCCCGACGCTCCGCGCGTCCGCGCGCGCGCTTCCGTCGTTCGACGCGCTCGCGTGTGCGTCGCGACGTCGTCGCGACGCCGACCCGCTGACGTGGCGACGATAAACGCGCGCGCGTCGTCGCACACGGGCTAAAAGCGTCAGAGTATACGTGTGTGCGCTCGGTTACAGTCGCGACTCTCCGCGACCGGCCGACGCGCCTCGGCGCGTCGCGCGCGCGCCGCGATCGCGCGCGTCGCGTCCTCTCACTCGTCGCAGTTCGGATCGTCGCGATCGAGGGCGAAGCACGGCGCCTCGTCGTGCATGGCGATCGCGCCGCGCGCGCTCGCGTCGCCCTTGCGTCCGCGTCCCGACGCTCTCGCGTGCGTGTGTCCGCGCGCGTCGCGCCACGTGTCGTGCTTCGGCGGCGACGCCGGCGGCGACACCGCGGGGTCGCGCGCCGCGGCGGCGCGCGCCTCGAGCGCCTCGTGCTCTTCGTCGGATTTCACGAGCATGACGACGTCGTCCCGGCGTTTGATGTCCCGGCGTTTGACGTCTTCGCGATGGATGGTTCGGCGACGCGCGTTCGATTCGATCGCGTCGTTCGGTCGGTCGGTCGGTCGGCGCGCGTCGCTCGGCGCGCGTCGTCGCGCGGTCGATCGCGTCGACGCGGCGCGTCGGCGTGCGCCGCGCGCGCGTCGCGTCGGCCGTCGACCGCGCGGACGCGGACGCGACGTGGTCCGTGTGTGCGCGCCGGGGTCGGTCTCGCGGCGTCGCGGCGTCGCGACCGCCGGCGCGGCGCGACGCCGCGCACGCGCGCGCGCGACGCGCGACGCGAGCGACGCGCGCGCGAGACGGACGATCGACGGGACGCGCGCGATGCCGCGCGCGCGACGCGAGGACGGCGCGAAGGCGCGACGATGGACGCGGGACGGACGACGGCGATGGGCGCGCGGCGTCGCGCTCGCGGGCGTCGCGCTCGCGCTCGCGAGCGCGCGCGGCGCGCGGGCGAAGGGGAAACTGCAGATCCTGAACGCGGGACACGACATCGCGCACGCGTCGCACATACTGTGCGGGACGGGGGACGCGGGGAAGCGAAAGTGCCACGATTACGCGGAGATGTTGACGCCGTACCAGGACTCGACGCACACGCTGGAGCGAGCGTTCGCGGAGCTCGCGCGGCGGTACAGCGAGTGCCCGACGGGAAGCGACGGCGGTGATTTGGGGTATTTTCCCAGAGGGGAGATGTCGCGAGATTTTGAGAGCGTCGTGTTCGATTCCAAGACGCCGTTGGACGCGGTGGTGGGACCGGTGGAGACGAGAAACGGTTGGCACGTCATGCTCGTGCACCACAGGCATCTCGCGGATGAAGACGCGAAGGAAAAGGCGCGTTTGAAAACTGAAGAGATGAAGAGAGAACGCATGGAGCGCGCGGAGGAGCAAAAGAAGTATCAAGAGGAACGGGCGCGCCGAAAGGCGCAACGCGCGGCGAAGCGTCACGAACGCGACGCCGACAGACACTCGCTCCACGCGCACCACGAGGAGCTTCACCTTCACGATGAACTCTAGAAGCGCGCGTCGTATTGCGGCTGAATGCGTGTAACAACATCGCCGCATGTATGCATTAAAATAATTTTCATCAATAACGCTCGAGAAGCTCTCGCAAATACTCCGCGCGATCCGCGAGCGCGCCAGCATTCGTCGTCACGCCGTAGCCATCCATCAGCTCTTCCGCTTGCCAGAGCTCGCGCAAAAGCTCCCAGTACTCGCCGCCGTTGTCGGACAAGAACTCACACGCATCGGTCCAGTCGGGTTCTTCCTCGCAGTACGCGCGAATACGTTTGAAATCCAGTTCGTGAATGTCGACGAAGACGCGACGAAGCGCCTCAGCCGACGTCGCGTCCGACGGCCCGTAAGCCGCGAGCGACGCGAACACGAGCTCGGTGAGCACCAACGCCATGGCTTTCAGATCGACAACGACGCTTTCTGGCGTGCAAAGCGTGCTACATCCAAAATTAATCAGCTTGACTTCCAGATCGTCCGCCTTTGTGTCCAAGAACGTGCTGCACAAAAACGTCGACCCGTCCAACGCCCCGTGCGCCACGCCTCTTTGATGCGCGTACCACACCCCCTTCAAGCACTGCTCGAACGCTCTTCTCACGTATCTCGCCCGCGCTTTCTTCGGTTGGTCTTGCACGCGCTGCACCGGAGGCCAAAACTTCGTCTCAGACTTCCCTTCCTGCTTCGCTCGCGCGTACTCGCTCAGCCTTCGCACGCCGTGCCACTCCTGCGCCGTCCACAAGCTCCTACCCCCATCACCGTCGATCGAGGTCGACGCGAAGTACCCAACCAGTCTCGCGATCGGCAACGCTTTCTTCGGCAGCATCCCCGGCCCTCGACCGTACTCATCCACCTCTATCTCCACGTCGTCGTCCAGCAGCAGCCGCTCGTACGCGCGCACCTCCGTCTCCGCGAACGCCGCCGCGCGTTCGCCCGCGTACTCCTTCAGCATCACCGCGCCTCTGTCCGCGTTCCTCGACATCGGCGGCACCGACGGCACGTGCACGTACCTCCCCGCGTACACGTTCACCCTCGCCGCGCCGTCCTCGTCCGTCTCCTCCTCGACGCTCGACGCCGCGACGCTCTCCGGGACGCCGCCGTCCTCGCTCGCGCGCCACGCGAACGCGCCGCTCGCGCTCGGCCGCGCCGTGCGCAGCGTCACCGAGCCCAAGCGCGCGGTGATTTCAAATTCGTCCGCGTCCGCGCGTTCGAGCGCGCGCGTCGTCGTCGTCGTCGTCGTCGTCGTCGTCGGTTTCGTTCGGCGCCCGTCGCGGATAGCGCGTCGACCTCGCGCGCGCGCGCGCGCGCCCGCGCGCGACGCGCGCTCGAGCGCCGCGCGAATTCGCGCGCCGCGCGCGTCCGCGCGCATATCGCGCGCGCTTCGGTCGCGCGCGACGCGCGCGCGTCGAGGAGCGCCGCACTCGTCGACGCGGTTCGTCGCGTTTCATGTCCCCGTCGAGCGCGAAAGCGCCCGCGGGGACGTCGGCGCGCGCGCGGCGCGACGACCGCGCGCGCGAGGGCGCGCCCGTGGAGGTGTTCGCCGTGCACTCGCCGTACGACGCGCTGTGCGTGCTCGTGGCGCTCGTGCTGGGGTTGTTTCGCGCGGCGAGCGCGCGGTGCGGCTGCTGAATCGAATCGACGCGAATCGATGACGCGCGACGACGCGCTGCGCGCGACGAGCGCGACGCTGCGCGCGCGATCGGTGCACGAAGCGCGCGTGCGACGATTGAACGACGCGCGCGCGAGGGAGGCGCCGGAGGGGGCGTACGTGTTGCTGTGGACGCAGAGCGCGCAGCGGACGCGCTGGAACGAGGCGTTGGAGTACGCGGTCGACCGGGCGAACGCGCGACGCGCGCCGCTCGTGGTCGTGTTTTGCTCGACGGCGACGTACCCGGAGGCGAACGAGCGACACGTTGGGTTCATGCTGGAGGGGTTGCGCGAGATGCGGGCGACGCTCGGGAGGCGGCGAATCGCGTTCGAGGCGTACGCGTGCGCGCCGCCGGAGGCCGCGCTGGCGGCGAGCGAACGAGCGATCGAAGTGGTGACGGATTCGGGGTATTTGCGGTTGCTTCGCGCGTGGCGGGAGGATTTGGCGCGGAGGGCGACGTGCGCGGTGACGGAAATCGAGACCGAGTGCGTGGTGCCGCAGTTGGGGCAGGGGGCGGGGCGCGCGGAGCCGTCGGCGGCGACGTTTCGGCCGAAGGTGCTGGCTCGCGTGCGGGAGTTCACTAGAAACGCGTGCGCCGTGCTGCCTTACATCGCAGGCGAACTGAGTGACGCGCCGCGCGCGATTTTCGAGAAGACGGTCGACAAGTACGAGCGGTTGCCGCTCGAGCGAGGCGTCGACGCGTGCTTGAACGTCCTCGACGCTCACGGGTTAAAGAGAGACCCCAACTGCCCTCGCGTGTCGTCTCACGTCGGTGGAGAGTCGCGAGCCAAGGCGAAGCTCGACGTTTTTTTGACGAAAAGCATGCTCTCGCGCTATCATCACTCGCGTAACGATCCGTGTTTGTGTTTGCAGAGCCATCTGTCGCCGCACATTCACTACGGGCAAATCTCCGTCGTCGAAGTGGCTCGCAAAGCGCTCGCGTTTCGCGACGCACACGCCGATGACGCCGAGATCTGTGCAAGCGTGGACGTTTTCCTCGACGAACTCATCGTACGACGAGAGTTAGCGGTGAATTTTGCGCTGCGAAACCCAAAGTATGATTCTTACGACGGGCTTCCTGAATGGGCGCGCGAGACGCTGGAGAAGCATCGAGACGATCGCCGCGAATGGACGTACACGCTCGAGGAGTTTGAACACGGTCGAACGCACGATAAGTTATGGAATGCATCGCAACGCGAGCTCGTGTCCAGTGGTAAACAACACAATTACTTACGAATGTACTGGGGAAAGAAAATCCTCGAATGGAGCTCGACGCCAGAAGAGGCTTGGCGCATCGCGATGACGCTCAACAATAGATATTCACTCGACGGTCGAAATATGGTTTCTTTGACCGGCGTGGGATGGTGCTTCGGCCTGCACGACCGTGAATTCCACGAGGCGAGCATAACTGGCACGATTCGA
>JACLAB010003830.1_pt1 | contig 40706 bp, 20 predicted proteins | sample 8027921 | NCBI WGS metagenome assembly JACLAB01 (sample SAMN15725117, study PRJNA655200) | protist metagenome | isolation source: fluorescence activated cell sorting (FACS) single amplified genomes of... | place: USA: West Boothbay Harbor, Gulf of Maine | collected 2000-07-19 | reverse complement strand
CGTCCTCCGGCGTGAAGAAGAAGAAAATATCGAGCGGTGGTGGGAGTTCCAGACGAGTCAGCGCGGGAGGGAATGGTAAAGGATCGGAGATTATGTGGACGCAGTTGGAGCACCACGGAGTTTTGTTTCCTCCGGAGTACGAACCGCACGGGGTTCCGTTGACGTACGACGGCAAGGACGTTCATCTCGAGCCACACGAAGAAGAAGTTGCCACGTTTTTTGCGGTGATGAAAGAAACAGACTACGCGTTTAAACCGGTGTTCCAACAGAACTTTATGGATGGGTTTAAACGCATACTGAAAAACGGAAAGAATGCGCACGTTACGGACTTTGAGAAGTGCAACTTTCAAAAAATTTACGACTGGGATCTCGCGAGGAGGGAAAAGGTCAAAGCGCGAACGAGCGAAGAAAAGAAACAGATCAAATTAGATAAAGATAAAGCGGAAGAAAAGTACATGTGGGCAACTATGAATGGTAAACGCGAACAAGTTGGCAACTTTAGAGTGGAGCCGCCGGGATTGTTCCGCGGTCGAGGCGAACATCCAAAGATGGGAAGAATCAAAAGGCGCATTCAGCCGGAAGATATCATCATCAACATCGGCAAAGACGCGAAAGTGCCAGAAGCTCCCGCTGGTCACAGATGGAAGGAAGTGCGACACGACCAAACCGTCACTTGGATGGCTGGTTGGAACGATTCCATCAACACGAAAGATTGGAAGTACGTCCAGTTTGGCGCGACGTCGAGCGTGAAGTCAGAGTCTGACAAACAAAAGTTTGAAAAGGCTCGAACTTTACACGAGCACATCGGCAAAATCCGCGATGATTACCGCAAAAATATGCGAAAGGACAACAAAGAAACCGCGCAGTTAGCGGTGACGACGTATTTGGTTGATAAATTAGCTTTGCGTGCCGGCGGCGAGAAGGACGAAGATTTGGCCGATACGGTCGGCGTGACTACGCTGCGCGTGGGACATTTGAAATTCATGGGTCCGGAAGATGACCACCCGTATCCGAAAATTGAGTTCGATTTTCTTGGTAAGGATTCTATTCGCTACCATCAAGAGCATGCCATCGAAAGAGTCGCGTACGATTGTTTGAAACGCTTTTGCAAAAACAAGAAAGAGGATGAAGACGTGTTTGATAAGATCGACCCGTCTAAAGTCAACTCGCACTTACAAACACTCATGCCGGGCTTAACCATTAAAGTGTTTCGTACGTATAACGCCTCGATTACGTTGTATAGATTGTTGGAAGAAACGACCAAACCGAAGGCGGCGGTACCAATCATGAAATCGACGTACGACGAGGCGAACAAGGAAGTTGCTATTTTGTGTAATCACCAGAAAGGCGAATCCAAACAGCACCAAGCCGGGATGGACAAGTTGAACGATAAGAAAAAAGAGTTGGAGAAAGAGATGAAAGAATTGCGAAAAGCGGATAAGAACCACAAGAAACTCCCTTCGTTGAAAGAACGAATACAGAAGTTGAAGTTACAAATGGAAACGAAAGAGTCCTTGAAAACAGTATCGCTCGGGACGAGTAAAATCAACTATTTGGATCCGAGAATTACCATCGCGTGGTGTAAAAAGCACGAAGTTCCATTGCCGACGGTGTATACCAAAGCTTTGGTTCAAAAGTTTAACTGGGCGATGTGTGAAGAGCCGGATTACGTGTTCGCGGACTTGTCGTACAACATTGAAAGAGACCCCGGGGCGCATTAAAAGGAAGGAGAGAGACAAAACGCATCAATAATTATAATAAAACTAAATTCTTTTGATTAAAATAAAAAAAGATGAGAGACACTCATTCATTACACAGCGTAGCTCGTATTATCGGATTCCATTCGTTTATAAATTTTCCGAATGGAATCGTCACGTTTCATACATCGCGAGTTGCTGCAAATTGCTCCCACAAATCATCTTCCGTATAAAAAGATCTACACCGTCGCGGCGTAGTTCGTCGGGTCCAGAGTTGTCTGAGTAATAATCTCTTCGGGAATGCCTAATATAGTCGCAAATGCGTTCTCTGGCGCTCCAAGACCAGTTCTTTCGATTCGTCGGAATGCTCCAACTAACTCTTTCCAATGTACCGCCCCGGATAACACCTCCTTTCCACCGATGACGAAATTCGGAATCGAGTGTATGCCTAACCTATCCAAGGCTTTCTTCGCTAAAACGATTTCCTTCTCGCCTTCGTCCGAGGCTAAAAACTTTTCAGCTTTCTCCAAATCGATCACTCCATCGCTAATCTTCTTTGCGCACTCTAAAAGCATCTTCGCATCGTTCAACTTCTTCCCGTTTACAAAGTGTTCGACATTGAGCACATCGTACAACGCTTCCGATTTTGCGCATCCGTAATTTTTCGTCACCCATTGGACCAACCGATGCGATTTCAACGTATTCGACGCTTTCCTATCTAAATTGAAGTGTTGAATCCCAACTTCTCGTCCTCTTTCTTTTAGCTGATGCCTTTTCTTTTGCGCATCAAACGCTTCCTTCCCGCCCCACTTCCTTTCCAATCGTTTCCTATTCGTCTCGCTCCAAGTTTCGTCGCGGCTATACTCTGGTTCTAAAAAAAACGGGATGCGTAAAACTGCAAAGGATACCGGATTTGCTTCGTCCATAGGATTTTGCGTGACTTCCTCCATGGCTTTGTAGAGGTGTCGCTTTCCTATGAACCCGTTTGGTCACATGGTATCTGATATCAGCTCGACGGTGATTATTTGTCGTCGTCTTTGATTCTCGGCGTCCGTCCTGGAAGTTGTTTGTGTGCTGCTGCTAAACACCATCGAAAAAGAAGAGGACGAGTTCTCAGAAGCAGCGCTTGATAGACGTCTTCCAAACCTACTCTTCCTCGACGCGGCGGCGAGTGCGCGTGAAATCATCCGTTACGCCTCGTAAAAGCTTTACTTCTTTTCTGCCGGTAAATCCACGTTTTCGTGCGTGTGTCCTTCTGGAAGTTGAAAGCCGTCCACGGACTCGCTAAATCGAACGACGACTTTATCCGCCGAAATCTCCGCGCTTTTCACCGAAACCAACGCTTTGATCACGGCTGAGGCGACTTCCTTGCGCACTTCCGCCGTTCTGCACGCTTTTGGTAACCACGCGATGTGCACGAATGGCATTTATTACGCGTGTTGTTGTTCTTAAACTTGTGTCGTGTGGCAGTCCTACTACGATAAGTGCACTGAAGCCGTCAAAAAGTCTGACGTTTTGTCTTTATTTTTTGACGGCGTGGGTTTCCCTTTTTACTTATTCTGTACGCTTTGATTGCGGGGGTTGTCTGTGCTCTCGTTACATTAATATTAAGAGTAAGAAGAAGGAATAGCAGAGGGAATAGAAAGAGAGATTTAACGAAACAAAAAGATGAAGGTGAAAGTCATCAGCCGCATCGAGGAGGAGTACACTCGGGAGACGAAATCGGAAGCGATTAAAATCCACCGCAATTTAGACCCACGGTTACGACCGATGCACCGAGCGACGGAGTATAAACGAGCGTTGAACGCAACAAAGCTAGATAAAGTGTTCGCGAAACCATTTTGTGGCGCGTTTGAAGGACATTCGGACGGGATTTTGTCCCTGGCGAAGAATACGCAGAACTTGAAACAGATGGCGAGTGGAGCCGCCGATGGGGAAATACGAGTTTGGGATTGTCCGTCGAGGAAAGCGCTGAGAATTTTGAATTCACATTCCGGGGCCATACGAGGATTAAGTTTTGATAGGACCGGAGGGAAGTTAGTGTCTTGTTCGGACGATCGATCGATACGGATTTGGAACGTTCCAGAGGCTGAATTAGGAGAACTCGGGAGTCGCGAGACGAGACGGGAGGAACGCCCGGCGATGGTCGTCGCCGGAGAAAGCGCGTATAGAGACGTGGATTGTCACTGGGGGAAAGATATGTTTGCCACGGCGGGGAACTGCGTAGATTTATGGGATATGAATAAAGATGCGCCGGTGAGCTCGTTCGAGTGGGGGTGCGATACGGTGTTGTCGGTGAGGTTTAATCCCGCGGAACCTGAGATTTTCGCCAGTTGCGGCAGCGATCGGTCGATTGCTTTATACGATTGTCGAACGAATACGCCGACGAGGAAACTCATCATGCAAAATAAGTGCACAAAATTGTGTTGGAATCCGATGGAGGCGTTTAACTTCACCGTCGCGAACGAGGATTGTAACTTGTACAGTTACGACATGCGAAAATTGAACGTGTCGACGTGCGTGCATAAAGATTTCGTTTCCGCGGTGTTGGACGTGGATTACTCGCCGACTGGGAGGGAATTCGTAGCCGGTTCTTACGACAAGAGCATTCGTTTGTTCGACTTTAACAGCGGTCACTCGAGAGATTGTTATCACACGAAACGAATGCAGAGAGTGTTTTGCGTGAAATTTAGCATGGACGGCACGTACGTCTTTAGTGGTTCGGACGATTTCAACGTCCGATTATGGAAAGCGCACGCGAGCGAAAAGGTGGGCACATTACTCCCGAGAGAAAAACGAAAAATGCAGTACAACGAAGCGTTGAAAGATCGATTTAAGCACATGCCTGAAATTAGACGCATTGCAAATCACAAACACGTCCCGAAATCGATTCATAAATCAGCCAAATTGAGACGAACGATGACTGACGCTCAAACCAGGAAGAAAGAAAGAAGAGTGGCGCACGCGGCGCCGGGCGCGCATAAGAAGGAGTTCAAACCAATGAGGAAAGAGAGAATCGTCGAAGAGTTGGAGTAATTACTATTCGCATAGTAGGAGAAAGATATTAGAATGCTTAGAAATAGAGCTGTTACATATAACAAGAATGTATAATAATAATAATAATACAAACGCTTTTACCGCGCGTGGTTTAATGAATCAAAACTCACGTCTTTCGAAGATTATCCAATCTCGCTTGTAAATCGTCGTCGATTCCACCGTTGTTGTTGCTATTCTCGACACCACCACCACCTATACTTCCCGCATCTTCTAAAACCGCTTCTTTCTTCTCCTCTTGAACTACTTCTACCTTCTTCCCTTCCCCGGCTTTACTCGTCGGAACGCTCACCAAATCCCCGTTCACGGCGCACCCCAACTCGTCCAATACCGCATTCACCAACTCCTCGCTCTCCTCATCTTCCCCTTCCTGTTCGAACGCGTCGTCTAACGCGTCTCCCATGGTTTCCGTCGTCATCTCCATCTTTTCGTTTTGCTTCTCAAACTCTTTCATAATCTGCGCGACCGCCGGTAAGTTCAATTTTTTATTCATCTGTCCCATGGCTTTGGTCACCCCTCGCATCGCGTCTGCCATCGCTTGCGTGCTTTTCAGCGTCTGCATTCGCAACGACACGCCTTGTAACTGCGATTTTAACGCGTAAAACTTCGTGATTGAATGTCTCGTTCGTACTAAATCTTTCGCCATCACTTTCACCGCCCCGAGTTGATTCGCTTTCGCCGTGCGTTTGATTTCGAGAGTCAATTTTTTCTCCTGATTTTGCATCTGCGTTCTTTCTCGATCCAACTCTCGAATGGATTTGTCCAACGTTCGTTTGTGTTCGCGAAGGATTTCGGACGGGGTTTTTTTCTTCTGGAATAACGACCACATGGTGGTGATTTATGACGATATCGATCAGAACTTTTCAACGAACGAGAACAACGAACGAGAACGTTTTCGCGTTTGTATACAGCAGAGAGAATTATGAATGAAGAATTCAGGTGAAGGGGGTGCCTTTATGTGAAAAACGAAAAAAGGAAGAACTTGCGAAATAATACCTCAAAAGCGGATGATGAATAATGTATTAAAAATGGACACTACAACAACTCGCCAAAAGAGCAAGGATAATAGCGGCATTATGCGGCGGCGTTCTGAACTATATATTACGCGGGAGTAAAAATTCGTCGAACGACGACGTCTTTCAACTTTTCGTACGCCGAATCGAGATCGTCGTTGACGATGATGGCGTCGAAAAACGCGCTCCCTAACTTTTCACCTCTTTCGATTTCTTTCGTCGCGTTTTGCATGCGTTTCGTGACGGCTTCTTCGGTTTCGGTGCCGCGACCGCGCAAGCGCCGCTCGAGTTCGGGAATCGAGGGCGGTTGGATGAAGACGTACGCGCAGTCCAATTTGCCGCTGTTTTTGACGATTTCCGCGCCTTGGATGTCGATGTCGAGGATGCAGCAAACGCCTTTGGACGCGACGTCGTCGACGGCTTTGAAGGAGGTGCCATAGATGTTTAAGTGGACGTTCGCGTGTTCCAGAAATTTTCCGTCGGCGATTTCCTGTTCCATGAGAGACTTTTCGACAAAGTGATAGTGGACGCCGTTTTCCTCCCCAGGTCGCGGGTCCCGGGTCGTGTGCGAGACGCTAAACCCGAACGAATTCGGGTGATTTTTGTTCAGTTTTTCAATCAGAGTACCTTTCCCGACGCCCGATGGACCGACGATGACTAAAGGTTTCACCCGAGTTCCCCCGGAGGAAGTAGTCGTGGCAGACATGTTCTCGTCGACGCTCTCGCGTTGTATTTGTCGTCGTCGGTGTACTAAAGATACAAACGGGTTTTTACCGCGCTCTTGCCGCTGATAGTGTTGATTCCTCGTCAAAGGAACAGACGACGAAACGGAGGAAGAGCGATGAATGTTGTTCAAAATCGCGCTCGTCCAAGGAGCAGTAGTGTTGTTATTATTATTGATGCGACGGAGGATGAGGTGGTGGAATAAACCCGATTCTCGCGTCAGTCGTCGGCCTTTGCAAGAGAGGATGGTGCGCGTTCACAAAGCCTCTCACGTCGTCGTCGCCGTCGTCCAAGCCGGAAGGTGATGGGCCTTGGAGAGCGATCTGCTGTTTCAGTCTTTCCACGTGCGCTCTGCGCGAGTCGTCGTACTGTTTCGAGAGAGAGAAAGGAATAAGTTTAAACGTAAGAAGAAGATTCAAAACGGAAACCAACGCGGAAACGACGGAAAGAGAGAGAAGAAGCTTAAAAGAAAAAGAAGAACGAACGAACGACACAACGCTTCGTCGCTTTTTTTTAGTCTGTACCTCCTCTTGTCGGTCTTCCGGTTTCACTTCTATTCGAGAAGGTCGTCGATTGAGCATGTGATGATGAGAAAAAGTGACGACGCTTTCAAGTGACTTTCGAGAGAGAAAATGTGAGAAAATTTTCCAAAGAACACACACAGATGTTTTAACGAACGCACACGCGCGTGCGATGAGAAATAATAATAATAACAACAACAACAACACTATATATATATATATATATATATTATCTGCCTTGCGCGATCAAGTCTCTCGCGGTCGCGATGTTCTTATTCACAATTTCCACCCTCGCGCTCGGCAACGGCGCCAATCCGTTGTTCGCAAAGTGGCCCAACAACTGATTCACCGCGTTGTACATGCTTCTTCCGGACGCTTGCTTACTGGAGCCACCGGGGCAATATCTCCCGGTCCAGTCGTTCGCTTTCTTTTGCAACTGCTTAATCGCAGGTTCTCTCGCCGTCGAGTATAAATCCATCGCGAACAACTCGTCCATGGCGTCCGCCAACGCCAGCGTATCCGCTTGATACGCAGTTAAATCCGTGTTTCTCCCCGCCGTCGCCGCCGCGGATGTTTTCATCGATTTTTTCTTATCCGATTTCGTGTTGTATTCCGCGTCGTTCAAATACGCCCCTTTATCTTCCGCCAACGCTTTCATGCGACACTCCGTGCCTTCGTCGCCGACTGGGCACAGAATCTCGAATTGCGATTTCGAAAAGGTGGCATACGCAGGTTGGACGTTAAAAACCGATTGACTCGTGGAGAGGACGACGACGACCGATACGGCGGTGGAGAATAAAGCTCCCCCTTTCATTTTCGCGTTGTTTTTCTCGCTCTCTTCCGAGAACGCGCGATCGTCGTCATCACCGCGGTGCTGGTTCCTGATTTTGGTGATGCGCTTCTTTCCTCCTTTCGCCGATGATGATGATGCTTTCGACGACGATGCGCTGATGGTGATGATGGTGGTGTCGTTGTTGTTGTTGCCGATACAAAAGACGCTCGTTTTTTTTCCTCCTCTTCCTCCTCTCGTAAAAGAAGAAGAAGAGGACGAAGAAGAGCTGCTCGTTGTTTTAGTCGCGTTCCTAACGGAGGAGGCGGAGAGGAGGCAGCAGCGCGCTTCGTTCGTCGTGCGCGTCATCATCGAGGCGTAGGATGTACACATCGTCATCCTTTTTTTTAGAAAACGTGACGTGTTATTTTTGGTCTGTGTTTTTTTTGTGTGGCTCCTTTTTCTGAGAAATTTTCTCTCTTCTTTTTTCACTGATGTTTTGTGTTTTGCCACAAAAAAGAAGAGTCTAGATTCTGCTCTCTTTGTTGTTTCTGTTTTGTTGCGCTTCTTTCTTCTGAACAAAAAAGAAGAAGAAGAAGAACAGAGCGCGTTTGAGAGCGTTTGAGAGACGACACTCGCGCGCTTTGGGGTTCTCTGCTCGCACAAAAAAACCACGCAGGAGGAGTAAGAGAGAGAGAAAGAGCGGAGTAAAAACGGAAAATTTCGTCACGTCTCCATTTAAAGAGAAGGAACACTATTATCCTCAACGACGGTTAAAAAGAAGAGAGAGAGAGAACGAGATAAAGACGAATAAAGATGTCCCCACTCTCTGCGGTCGGCGCCAGCGGTGGTGGTACCATCGTCGCGCAAAAGTTGGTGGTTCCGTTTCAGTCTAAGTTGACCGTCGCGCTTTGCCGCGCGCTGGTGAAGTGTTCGAAACGATTCGAGGTACAAATACAAAGGCTGGGTTTAGATTCGCTGCCGGAGACCGAGCTGACGCTTCTGCGGTATCTCTGTCCGAGCTATCTGAAGAGCTTGCAGTTTTCCTCGTCGTCTTTGACAACAAATGAAGAAGGTGAAAGCGAAAAGTCGTTGTCGTCGTCTTCGACCGCACCGCTCGCGGGGCAATCTTCGTCCGCGACGACTCGAGAAGAAGGAGAAGACGAGGACGAGGACGACGAGAAGAAACATAAACCGGCGAGCCACTTACTCCGACGAGACATTCTGAACGAGTTCCGGAAACCTTTGGTGGTAAAAAAAGGTGACGCGAAACGAGCGTTTGACAGACGGATAGATGCCGCGATCGGCGTGCTCTCGACGCTGAACGAGAGAACGGCGTTGTTGGAAAAGACGCCGGCGAAAGCGAGATCTACGTGCGTGACGAACGGCGTAAGGGTGACGGCGAGTTCGAGTTTAATTCCCGAGCAGAGTTCTCCAAGAGAGCAACGGTTCGTGTACGCGTATAACGTGAGAATTGAGAACGAGTCTATGACAGAACCGGTGCAGTTGATTTCGCGACGGTTTGAAATCACCGACGAGAACGGAGGGAAAGAATTCGTCGACGGGCACGGGGTGATTGGCAAGCAACCAGTTTTAGGCGTCGGAGAGAAATTTGAATACACGAGTGCCGTGCCGTTGAAGCACCTTAAAGGCCAGATGACGGGCGGGTATTTGATGGCGTCGCAACAAACCGGGAAAGTATTCGAGGCAAAGTTGGAATCTTTCGCGTTGAAACCGCAAGAACCGAAGAAGGCGAGAGAGGAAGAAGCGGACGCGGAGACTTCGAAAGTAACGACGACGACTGGGAGAGGAAGAAGGAGTCGCGTCATGTAAAAAACATGTATAAACTGTAAAATAGAATCCAAAATTGGTCAATTATCGAAAGAGAAAGAGAGAAAGCAGTGCAGACGCGTCGCGAGATCGAGTTGTTATTCATTCATGTAGTCATCATTCATTCATCACAATAAAGTTGAAAAGTTTTCACACACACGTTAATAAACATACACAAATGCACAGCATCACGACTTCACCAGCGTTCTTCAAAACAGCACCATCATCTTCCTCTTTTCTGTCTTCTTTTTCGGGGAAGCGCGGGGGTGTCTCGCGACGTTTTCGGATGGAATCGTCGACTCGAGTCGAGTCTTCCTTTTCCGCTTCCTCTTCCTCTTCCTCGTCATCATCGTCTGACTGCGATATGTTACAAGCCATGTGCGAAGCGGTGCAATTATGCGCAAAGCTCACCTCAAAGACGCAAAAATTGTTGGAGACTTCCGACCAAGTCTCGAAATCGGACGATAGTCCGGTGACGGTGGCAGATTACGCCGCCCAAGCGGTGGTTTCGTACGTGTTGGAACAGAAATATCCAGACGTGGCTTTGTTAGCCGAGGAAGACGCGAAAGCGTTGAGAGGAGGAAGCAAAGAGGCGGAAGGACTTTTAGAAAAGATTACGGAAATCACCAATGATTGCGTGTTTGGTGACGATGTGTCTGAGTACCTTTCCCGAGAGGAAGTAGCGCGATTGATTGATCGCGGGAACCACGAAGGCGGGAGCGAATCGACATTTTTCGTCTTAGATCCCATCGACGGGACGAAAGGATTTATCAACCAGAGACAATATGCTATCGCGCTCGGGTTGTGCGAGAAAGGGAAGGTTGTTGGAGGTGTTTTAGGGTGCCCGAATATGCCTATGACAAAGATACCGGAGGACGTGGACGCGTTGGAGACGGAGAAACCAGGAGTGATCTTCGCGGCGTATGAAAATTTTGGGTGTAAGTACGCCGCGATGGACGCGAAGGAACCGTTAGGAAAGGATAGTTTTATCGCGACGAGCGATCAATTTGTAAAGTTCGGGAAAGATGGTGCGAGGTATATGGAATCGTGGGGGGATTCCATTGTCGCTGATCACGCGTTTACGAATGCTTTGAGCGAGAAGGTTGGAATCACCCGGAAAGCGCTCCGGATTGATTCACAGGCAAAATACGGGAGTTTGAGCAGAGGAGACGCCCATATTTATTTAAGATTCCCGCCGAAAACGTACAGAGAGAAGGTATGGGATCATGCAGCTGGTGCGATTATAGTATCAGAGTCTGGTGGTGTCATTTCCGACGCGGCTGGAGTACCGCTTGAATTTGGAAAGGGGAGGTTTCTCGACATCAACGGAGGGATCGTCGCGAGCTCAACTCCAGAGTTGCACGAACAACTGCTGAAAGCGATTGCAGATTTGCGGTAAAAAGAGATTACTGTAGCATTGATTGTGATGATAGTAACAATGAATAATAGGTGTAATACAGATACCGTACATGGTAGATAAATTTTGAATACAATTGTGTACAATTTTTGATGTTTAAGTTGAACTTCCTCGCGCGGGATTTCATTCGTAATAATAAATAAACAGATGACCTCTTCACGGTGTTATGTTTTCTGTGTCGCGTTTGTTTCTTTCTTTCGCGGGGCTTTGAGGTTTAAGACCCATCACGGAGTCAAAATTGTTTTTCTTCTTGTTCATATAGGTGAGTGCGACTTCACTCTCATCTCGAGCTGCATCGGGGTAATCAAAAATTCCGCTAAGCGATATTCCGTTGCTCGGCGTAGTAGCTTGCTTTGCTCCGACCGTTTTCTCTTTCGGCGTGACGACCGCTTTATCAGTAGTAGTAGCAGAGCTCTTCTTCGCGTTTGAGTTTATGTCGTTTTCTTGATTACCGAACATATCCGCCGGGAATAAGTTTTCGAAGAAGTCTACTATGGCGTCGAAACCGTTCAAATCTTTTTTTGCCTCTGGTATTATCGGCCGCAAACGCTCCTCAAAGGCTTGCACCATATCATCGTAACTTTTACCTCCTACACCTTGTCCTACATCCACACACTTAGTCGCCAGTTTGCGCAAATGCCCGAAAAACACCAACATTGCAACTTCTTCTCGAGAAATACCGGTGAAAACGAACGTTTTATGATCCCCGTATTGACTTCTGTTTTCCAAAAATTTCTCCGGAAACTCGCTCCAATGAATAAGATCCAAAGAATTCGCCCCGGTATAAATGTGTTCTAAAAGCTTGTACCCATCGTTAAAGCTCTTTTGGTTCTCGTTCGTGTTGATTATAGTAAAGTTCTTCGCCCAGACTGAGTTTGATTCCCGTGGCGTTATGAACATGTGCTTGGACCAGTTCTCAAAGGACAAATCCCACGTGCTCAGAACCCAAGGTAAGAAGAACGTCCAAAACGCCGCTATCGGCGACTGCATCTTCAAGAATGCGTACATAGAGTAACTGAAATAAAAGCCGACGACAGTTTTGAGCGCATCTTTTACGCTTCTGTTCTTATACACCCACAAAGTGAGCTCGATCGGGCCGAATACGGCGTTTCGAATCCAATACATAATAAATTGCGATATCGAGTCTCTTTGGTACTTACTCGTGGATGCTAATACTTTCGCATTTCTCACTCGATCTTGGTCTTTATCGAACGTGCACTCATCCGGCATCACTGCGCTTCGGTGGAAAAAATATACCCCACTGGGCACACCAAACGCTGGCGCCAACAAAATCGACGGAACGCGGTTCAAAAATCGAGCAGTTTTCCCTTTAAATACATCGTACTTTGAAAACTTACTCAAAACAGACATGAATTGTTTCCCAAACAAAGCGCGCGTGACTACCAACCACACGAATCCAACAAAGTGATCTCTTTTGCGATTTTTCAACTCATCGATGTTAATTACCGTCACTAAAAGGAAGATGCTCAACGGTAAGTACACGCAAACGCTCGCCAGCGTCTCCACCAACGGCCAGTCTCTCTCGTCGCACAACAGTTGCGTTTTGATTTTATCAGCCACAAAATCTGGTATAAATTTAACTCTCCTCTCTTTTCTCTTCTTTGTTTGGTCTTTCATCAATACGGTGGTGTACGTCTTGTCGGCGTTGGTCACATACCCGACGTAATTCGGTTCCGGAAACAAATTGTTCAGGAAGGAAAACGGCGAGTTTTGTTTTTGTTCTTCTTCCTTTTCCCCTTTCTTGCCGTTCTCGAAACTCAGTTTTCGCAACGGCGATTTCTTTCCCTCTTTCTTCGTTCCGTCCGTATTCGGCGGCGGCGGCGTCGACGGTGTTTTCGTCTTTGTCGTAGTACCGTTCTTCGCTGATTCTGGCACCTTCAATTCTTTTTCCGGTGTCGGTTGAAACAGTTCTTGGAACGCTCTCAACGGCGAGTTGTCCACCTCTCCTTTCTTACCATCGTCGTCGTCGCTCTTTGTGGTAACTTTCACGAGTCGATAGTTGATTACATCGTATCTCGTCTTTCGAAAGACATCCACTCGCTTCTTGAACCACCGGACGAAAACGAAAGTCAAATGAATTGCGATAATTAACAGCAGCAACGAGCTGAAATAAAACAACGCCAACGAATCGAGGGATTGCAATTTCGTCGCCAACTCGACCAAACGAGAATCAGTGGTGCGAGGGACTCTGTTCTTCTTGTAAAAGTCCGTGTCTTTGACGCTGTCTAAGATGAAAATCATCGCGACTCTCGCGTTCAGCGCAAACGAAACCGGTCTTTCTTTTTTTGTGGTGATGAATTTTCTTTTTTTGTGCTTTCTGTCCCCTTTCCACGTTTATCACCCTCAAAAAGCTATGAATAATATTAATATAACCTATATAATACAAACTCTCGCATCTCGTCTCATTCCTCTCTCTCTCTCTCTCTCTCTCTCTCTCTCTCTGCGCTTTCTCACTTGCTCACCGCGGAAGAAGACGCACTTTCCAACCCAGACGGTTTCATGTTCCCCGTGACTTTCATTTTATCCGCGGCGGCTTTGTAATACTCGCTCGGGTCCATGTGTTCTGCGCCTCCACCTTCGCTCGGGTGAAACGGTTTCTCGGTTTCTCGAAGCCATTTTTCTCTCCCACCTTGCTTTTGCCAGAAATTGTTTTGCGTTTGAGAGACGTCCCACATCATTTTGAGGTGGTCGGGTAACGGCGCGAGCGTGGAGGCGGCAATGGCGCCGGACGCGGCGACGGCGGGGACGCCGACGCCCGGGAAGACAGAGTCACCGCACCGCAAGAGTTTCGGGATGGGGGTTAACACGCCCGGTTGCGGGATGTTTGGTAACGGTAAGACGTCGAATAAGTTACCACCAGCTTGTAAAGCCGGACCATACGTACCTTTGTGGCGTCGTAAAAACCGTTGGTGCGTCTGAGGGGAGGCGTAAATTTCAACTTCCACGCGTTCGCGAATGTCCGGGATAATGCGCTCGATAGTTTCCCATAAAATTTCCGCCCGCTCGCGTTTGAAATCTTCGTAATCTTTTGTGCCTCTTTGTCTTTCTTTCCAAATATCGTACGGTTCTGAACCAGCGGTGTAGACGTGAATGATGTGTTTCCCTTCGGGCGCGACTTCAGGGTCTAACACGGTTGGGATGAATATAGTCACTACGTTTTGCGGATCACCCAACGGACGATTCCAATCTCGAATGCACAAGTGCGAGGGATCTAAATCCGGTAAACCGGTCGCGTCAATACCTAAGAATAAATGCATGATGGACCCGAGCGCTGGAATTTCAGACATCTCTTCCTTCCACTCCACGGAACGGTCCAATTGTTGCGCTTTCAAAACCTCCGCATCCGGTAACATAGGCACGGTATCCCAAATAGTCGCGTTGGACACCACCGCATTTCTCGCTTTTATCACTTTTCCGTTTTTTAATCGCACGCCTTTCGCTTCACCATCTTGGACGATAATCTCTTCCACGTGCGATTTCAATTGCAGCTCTCCGCCAAATTTTTCTAAACAATACGTCAACTTATCTACGACCGCTTGCGTTCCACCTTCTGGTGCGCACAACGACGCCCCCGGTCGATGAAACCCAGGAATACTATAAATCATCGTCGCACCCATGGTCCCTTCCGCTGGAAATCCGCTGAAAAACGCCAACATATCAATCCACCGTTTCAAAAACTTATCCGTCACGTATTGTTCGGACAACTTATGAAACGAATCTAAAATATACGGAATGTCTAACATAACCATCGGGTGCGTCAAATAAAACGGAATGGCAATTACCGTAGATACGAGCAACCCGGCATCTTGTCTCAACGCGGTTAACGGGCACGCGTCCAACGCGTCGTACAGCGGTTCCAACCGTCCTTTCAACGCCTTCCACTCCTTAATGGCCAACTCTGGATTATCCGATTGTTCTCTCAGCAAATCGCAAAATCCACCCGGCGCTTCGTCGTCTCCAGTTTGAAACCTCCAGTGCCCTTCTTCCGTCCAAAGCGAAATTCCATCGTACGTCTTCACCGGCATTTCCTCTCCTAAAGCATCGAAAACCATCCTCAACGGGTTCCCGGTCGGTCGATCCAACCCTTCCCAAATAGACGGGCCAACCTCGAACTTGTACAAATCACCTTCCGGCGTTTTGTGATCGAACATGTGGCAACATCCTCCGGCTAAATAGTGCGACTCGAACACTTTGACCGAGTTCCCGTACCGAGCGAGTAGCGACGCGCAGGATAAACCACCAATTCCAGACCCGATGACAACGCAGTCGTACTCTTCGTCCGGAGATTCGATGGAACCAGCCATCGCTTTGACGAAAACAGATCGGCCCCGCTTTGTTCTTCTCGCACCACTGGTACTGCTTCGGACGTTCGCTGCTCGCTTTTGCCGAAGCTCAGAGTTACTGCCGCGCATCGTCGTCGTCGTCGTCATCGTCATCGAAGAAACCATTCTTCTCGTTTGATGAGATGCGTTCTTCGCGTCTCAATAAAATATTTTTGTCGCGTCGTGATGAGATGAAGAACAATAAAGAAACCGCTCGTCGTCGTCTCGCGTGGGATGATGCGATTTAATAACGAAGATGAGCGATTAGCCAACGCTTCTTTTCTTTTCTTCTTCTTTTTCTCGTTAGAGCTCGTCCGCCCGCGCGGGGTTGTTGTGGTGCAGTTCGTTCAATTTCGATTTAAATATCGCAGTTTTTGCGTATCTTTTTTATCCAGATGAGCTGTCGGGTCGGTCAGTCGGTGCTCACAGAAAAAAATGAAAAAACACAAAGAGAGATCTTTCTTTCCACCGTTTTGGTGGAGGAAAGAGGCGCTTTTTGTGCTTTTTGAGCCGAAAAAAGTAGTCTCTGGCTCTCTTTTTGGTTGTTTTGCAAGAGAGAGAGAGAGAGTCGGGACAAAAAACACTCATCATCAAATCTCTCGAAGAAAGAAAGAAAGAGTTGTTGATTGAACGCACAAAACGCAACGCGAGGACGACGAGAAAGAGGAGAAAGAGGAAGAGGAAACGGAGGACAAAAAGGTTCCTGAGGTTCCTTTAAAGTTTTCATCGTCTCCCTCGCTTCAAAACCACCACTTTTAGCGAAGAAGAATCAATCTCACAGGATGAAATCCTTGAAAATAGAAGTCGCCGCCCCGCCGTCGGAGGAGAACGAAAATTTGGAGGAGAACGATGATTTGGGAGGTCCTTTAGTCGTTTCTTTACGCAACGCGCCGACGACTTTAACCGACGGCACGTACGCCTTCAACCTTTTCAGAGGTAATCCGGATACGAGCGATAAGGAATTAGAGGAGGAGTTCGGGAAGGATGCGTACGAACGGGCGTATACCTTTTCCAATGGCAAACTTGGAAACGGCGACACGCCGCATTCGGAACGGCATTTAGTGGTGGTCGGGAGAGGCGACGGGTGCGACGTCGTGGGGAAGAATTTCGCGCACGAGAAGTGTGGGTTTAGCATGGGCGTGCTGCCGAAAGATGAGACTTCGGGCGTGATGGCACACGAAGGTGGAGGATCGATGCACGTTTTGGGTCGGTTAGTGCCAGTCGGGAAGAAAGATTCGGGCGAGTACGTGTTGAAGTTACAGAGGTTATGTGGCGATTCCGTGGTGCACTTGACGACGAGACCGCAGAACTTCAACTATCAGTTCAACAGAGACGACGAAGAAAAGTTGGATTACGACAATATTGACGTGAGAAGGGCCATTGCTGCCGATGCGACGAGGTTGTTTTCCTCGCAAAAGAGGCAAAGACAACAGGCGAAGCTCATGTCGGCGAGAAAGTTGGACTCGGATGCAATCGCATCGCCGAAGCTGTTGGAATCACAAATTGGGAAAGCGTCAAGGTTTGCAATGACGAGAAAAGATTTGATGCAGAAAGCGGGAGAGCAGAGAAATTTACCCCCGCACGATTTGGAGGCGACAAAGCCACACGAGGCGTTCCCTTGGAAATTAACGCCGGGTTATGTTTTGTTCTCGCATAATTTACCATACAACGATTTCATGAAAGCTGGAAAGAGGAAGACGTTAGAGGCTATGATAGAGGTTTTTGGTGGGTCGGAGAAACCGAAAGCGATTATGGATTTGTTACCGATGATTTACGTGACCGATCCGAATTGGGCGATTTCTGACGGCGACCATACTTTTGACGCCGTGGAGAAAGGTAAGGCCTTGGCGTTTATGGACGCACTTTTACAATTTGCGAGCTTGAAGAGTGGGCGAGTAAAAGAAACGAGACCGAAAAGAATAGAGAAGAAGAAACGAAAGCGAAAAGAGGAAGGAGAGGAAGGAGAAGAAGGCGTGAAGAAGGTAGAAGACGGGGAAAAAGAAGAAGAGGAAGAAGAAGAAGAAGAAATAGAAACGATAGAAGAGGAAGTGAAGCACAAGTGGTTGTTCACAAAACCTGAGCGTGTAAATCCGCTCATACAGCAGTGTATCATCGATACTTTTACTGAAGTAGAAGTTGGAGACGAGACGCAATACGGCGAGTCGCGACTACGAACGAAGAGACTCAAGGATTTACTCATCCTTCACATTATTCTTCTCGCGTTGCGCATATCAAACTGGCAATTGGATACTGAATCCCTACGCGCCGCTTTGAAATTGAAAACGACCGAGTTTACGCCGATGTATAAGCAATTAGGCGCGAGTAAAGTTACGTCGATTAAGCATAAAAAAGACGAATCGCCGACGGTTGCACTCGTCATGGCTGAGCGTCAGCTCGGGACCATTTTACCGGAAATCAAGAACCGCGTACAAGCGAAGAAGAAGAAAGAATATTAATAGTATTCGGTCGAACGAGATAGATTCTCATGTGATAAAATATAGGCTAGGCTTCTAGGCTTCTAGCGCCGCCCTGCAAGACGTTTCCGTTTCCCCGGCGCGTTCTCAAAGCTACATCCACCGTCGTTCCCGTCCTCCCCAAAACACTCCACTCCACCCCATCTCTCGTCTATTTTCGCGCAGTCGAATAGTTCCTTTCCTAATTTTTCGTTCACCGCGTTGTGCGCTTTACACATCCACTCCTGAAAGCTCACCGAACTGTCCACCTCGGGAGGATTTCTCTCAATAACCGTCTTAAAGTGCGTCTGACACTCTTTGCACGGATATAAAGTCGCCATGGCGTTGATTAAATTCTTCGCGTCTCTCTTCTCTCTTTCCGTCGGTTCGTCCGGGTACTGCGAAGCTATCGAATGCAACAGAAGCCACGTCGCTCTTCCCAAGTCTTCCTTGGAAACGTATTCCGTGGAAGACGCTCCTAGGGGATTTTCTCTGTCGATGATGTGTTCTCCTCTTTTGTCTTCTTCGCGATGACTTTCGCTCCGGTTATCATCGTAGTGCTGCTGCTTATGGTGGTGGTGGTGCCGAGGTTGTTTACTCGTTGTATTCGAAGCGCCAAAGCCGCCGCCGTCCGTCGTCGTCGTCGCGCCGTGCTGGGAGATCTTTCGAAACCACCACGACGGTGAGTTTTGCGACATCCTGATTTTTCTGTGAAGCGTGAAATTTTGAAAATGTCTCTTCTTTGTCGTCTTCTTCTTTTGTTGTTTGCGTTTCTGAAAAAGCTTTACTCACAATCGTTTATTAAAGTGTGTTTATGATATAATCAAGCACACAAACACACGCACACACAAACACACACAGAGAGAGAGAGAGAGAGAGAGAAATGATATCGTCGAAACGTGAACAACAACACGGAGGAAAGACTTTATCATCATCGCAGCAAGAACTTTTTTTTTACCTCATCATCGCATCGCGAAGAGTGCATACAAATTTTCGCACCACGCTCCTCCATTTGTATAATAAGCTTTTTTAGCAGCACGAGATGGAAAGCGCCTTGCGCGAATCATTGACGCGGCTCGCGAGAGTCGTGCGACGAGAATCGGCGCACGCCGTTGGACCTGAAGATGAGTCGAAGCAAATTATCGCGACGATACAGGTACGTTTTGTTTTTGTAGGGGTGGGAATTTTGTTTTCGTGTGTGTTTTCCGAGAGAGAAGGAGAGAGAGAACGAAGACAAACTCTGTGTATCTAACCGACCAATTTTTTATTCCAACGCTACAACAGGAAACCTTGGAGGCTGCGCACGAGGAGGACATCCCAGCTTTATCGGCAATATTTTTGGACCCTGACGTTGGAATTTTGAACTATTTGAAAGAAACTTCGAACGTGTTCGCGAAAGATGTGCAAGCGGCTCGGGCGAAGGCTTTCGACGCGATTACTAAACATATCGAACGCGTCGGTCAAAATCAAAGTTCATCAAATGCGAGGGAAATGCGCGATCTGTGCATGCAGCAGTTCCGCAGCGAGCAACAGAATACGACTAAAGCTGCTGCTTTGGGACCGATAATTGCGCTTTTTGGTATGCAGCTGCCTTTCGACGCGACGGAGGAAGAGTTGAAGAAAGTAGGGGAATCGTTGCGAAGAGATTACGAAAGAACTGCAAAGACGCCGACGGTAAAGTCTTTAATTTTGAAGGCGTGCGCGGCTTTGCACGCAAATTTTGATGTTGACTACAAGGAGGAAGATGCTGCGCGAGACGCACATCCAAGATGGTTGATTAATAAGGCATTGGGGATATTAGACGACCAAATTGGATCGGCTGATTCTGACGACGACGACGACGTGGAAAATGAAGAGGAAGTAAAAGGCGCAAGCGGGAAAGAAAAGAAAAAAATCGACATGGTATTGATCTCCGGCGCACTCGAAGCGATTGCTTCTTCTTTACAATCTGTCCCAGATAAGATTTCAACGAGTTCGCGAAAGGCCTTATCTAAAATTTTGCTCAAAGCGTTGGAACCTCCATCTTATGGTCAACGCAGCGAAGTTCCGAAAAGCGCGATGAAAGTTGTCGAATGCGTGGGCGCAATTTTAAAGAAAGAGTTCATCGAGTTTGCTCCTGAAATTTTTGAGAAACTCTTAGAACTCAGAGTGTGCTCGAATAAAGATCTCACTAGAAACGCGATGGTTTCTTTAGATGCATTTTTGATAACCTTAAGAGATGCGTTGATGGACAATACTTTATTCGAGGAAAGCAAACGAATCGAGACTATGAAAAGCATGATGGGAAAGGTTAAAGAGCTTTTAGAAACAAAGTACGATAAAAACTCAAACCCTCGAAAGATTACTGTAGCGGTCCGTGCTCTAGGCAAACTAGCGAAACCTGCATTCTACATGTCGAGCGATGAGCTGGCGATGGATTTAGACGAGCTGATGGAACAATTAGCGAGATTTACTTTAGAAGAAAAATTCGCTGCGGGAGGTAACGCCTTTGAGAAGAGATTTGAATCCATGGAAAGACAGGTTGCACTCTTGATCGCATACACGGACGTTCTCGAATTGCAGCAAACTGCTGATGAAGCTGCGTTAGATATGGTTGCTTCTATATTACGTTGGATATTTGAACATTATTCAACCGAAGTTGATACGAGAAAACGTGTTGTGCACGACGCCATTGTCAATTTATTTCAGACGTTATACGAGAGAGGCGGAGCGCTACGAAGTTTGTTTAGCAGGTGCGGACAGGCGTTAGTCCTTTTGACGTTGCGTGTTGGTCCACCCGATCCTATTGATAGGTTGTTGGTGGACGCCCCCCCGATACAGCTTTGGCCAAGATACGTCGATTTGTGGGTTCGCTTACTCGGGGGTGACGAAAAATACGAAAGATTCAAGCCGAATAGAGCGTCAAAACGTCGCATCTCATCTTCTGGGTCTGATACTAAGAGACGCTCGCAGAGTATCGACTCGGCGGTGGCAACGGAGCATTTATCAGAAAATTCCATGAATGTGCATGGAATGGATATCGATGTAGTCATAGATCAGCAAACCCAAATTGCCCAGGGTGCGGCAAGTGCTACGTACGACTGTTTCATGGAGCATATACTTTTGATATGCAATACTCTCGAACTTGGTGTTCGAGAGTCTACGGTGATCAAGCCTGGTGCGAGCTTAGGAGACGAAACGCAGGAAAAGGATGCGAAAATTCCAGAAGATTTAGTAGATAAAAACATAGAAGCAAACGCCTTGATAGCGTTAAATTTAGAAGGTAATTTAGAGGCCAAAAATCCAGGAGACGTGCAAACTTTTCTTGGCTTAGTCGATTTCTTCCGTAAAGTCATCGACGAATCCCCTTCAAGGCATATGTGCGCGTGGATTGGTCAGCTAGGAGATGAGCTCATGTTATTGGCGACGAAAAATACAGCTTTGAGTGGCTTTTACAAACTAATTCAGAGCTCGTTACACGCCGCGGAGCGCTCGGGATACTTTCGATCCGCTCGTCTTGATGAAAATGTACAAAAGATTACGAAAGATTATGAAACTCACCAAAATGCAAGTAACGACGAAGAGCAAGCTGCGCGGCTTGACGTGGCGAGGAGCTTTCAAAACTTTTTGCACGAGGTGCTCGCAGAAAGTTCGGGGAAAACTGGTGAACTCAGAGCGGCATCATTGAGTTTACTATTAGAAGCTCCCGAGGGTTTACTTTCCTTGAAAGACCTTGTACAACCATTGTGCTCGATGCTTGAACTTGGACTGCAACATTCACCGATGGCAGAAACTGGATTGAGGGTTCTGGAAACATGGCTGACCAATCGAAGGGAGGAATTGCTGCCCGCGCTTCCAGAGTGCGTGCGTAGCTTGAGGCCATATTTGGATCGCGGAGACGGTTTATCTGAAGATTCAGAAATCGATCGAAATGAAGCTATGGCTATGTTCGATATTGATGAGAACACACGATCTGGTAGCATCGCCGAGTGGCGCTTTGAGAAGCGAATGGAGAAGCAGGCGTTAGAGCAAAGAAGTAATTCTGAAGAAAAGATATTGCTAATGAGAATACTCAGATTACTTGGTTCTTTAGGTAGTTATTCTCACTTTTTAGTGAATTCCCTAGAAGAAGACGAACGAAGCAGCACGGATCAGAATAGGGACTCGAGCATTCTTTGGGATTCTACAATGCGGATTTCTATAGATTTACCATTATATGCCTCAGAAGCAACATTGTGGTTGGATAGTTGTTTGCCTCGGATCGCGCAGTTGGCCAAATTCTCTCGGGACCGGGCAACAAAAGTCGCAGCATGTGAAGCATTACATGCTATGACGTTACTTATGGTAGGACGCAATGCGCGAAGACCAGATTCAACTGACGATAAGAGTGGCATAACACCGTTCCATCTGGTGTACCGTTCGCTCTTTCCAGTCATCTTAGATTTAGCTGCAGATTTCGAACCCGTTACAAGCACTCTTTTCCGCAAATTAGCATTCCAATTAACCCGATGGTTTACGAAGAACCAAGTTCGAGAAGCAGCTGAAACGATGGCATTACTTGATGCCATTACTCTTGGTGTTGCTGATGCTCGCTTTGGCGTCAAGCGTGACTTATGCGCAGCATTAGCTGCCGAAGCGCTTAAGTGGAGCATAAAACAGATGACGGATGTTCAAAACGCCGTAAATGTGAAGAGTATTTTGCGCCGATTATACTCACTAATGTCGCATCCAGATTCAAATCGACGTCTTGGGGCTTCCAGTGCTGCGTTACGTTGTCTGGAACTATTCGAAACGCAAGATGGATCGGCTACGGAGATTTTGAAAAATCACATCTTGGAGATGCTGGAGGTCACACTTCGATCGTTTCGTCTGGCTTCTTTTACGCAGTCAAAAGATGCCGCGGAGGATGCCACGGCGCGTTTATCGCGATTGGTAGTACGTGTTTGTAAGAGACACGCGCGTTTACTCATGCAGCCTTCCAAGCCAGCAAGGTCGGGATCTTTTCAAACACTCCGTGATATTGTCGTGTGGATATTTGATGACGGAGTAGCGAGACCAGAGAGACGACTAAGACTAGAGTCGCAATATGCGTTTTGTGTTTTATACCCGACGTGCGAATTCGACATTCTTGGGCATATAGATAGAGATGGTAAAGGACTTCCTTTCACATCGGATCTATTTGATGAAGTGAAAAATGTAAACGTCTCGAATACTATAATTGGGCCGAGCGATCCAGCAAAGTGCGATGCTGCTATAAGCTGGCTTAATGCCGCAAGAAGTGCGTTTCACTTCGCCAGATGGAGCTTGGAAGTCAATATACTTCCATCTGAGATTTATTCTCAGCCGAGACATCTCGGCATATTCCAAAATGCATCGGAGTACCTGCTACATTTCGAAGAAGACGCCGCTATAAATGTGGGGCCGAGCGCCCTTCGGAAGTGGCGCCGATCAAAGGTGGACTTTCTCTTACAAGTTTTATTGTTTGTGCATACCTCGATTACGAAACTCAGATCTTCGAGTAGTGAAACGAAAGCTTCCCAAAATCTAGCTCTGAAAGAAGTTGTCGAAACCAATGGCTTTGTCAAGGTCCTCGTGAAATCATTCTTGTCGCTGGAGTCATTTGAAACTGAACCGCAAGAAGAAGCACGCATTTCAGCGACTTCGGCTGGAGTTTTGAAGGAGCTGAATTTACTCGTCAAAGAATATGGAGACAGATTGCCTCCGTATTTGAAGGAGATGAACACCAAAGTTCTAGAAGATCTTAGGTTAGGAGTGAGCAAAGATTCAACAGGTGATCTTGGGTGCGTGAATCTCTCAAGCACTTCAGGGTGTTCCAAAGCTGCGAGATTGGTCACGGGCTACAGAAAGCTATTCGAAATTAAATTGCTACGAGGTATTTTACCGCAGGAAGAGATGCAGAGCGGAGTTATCGGTGAGAGATTAGTAATGGTTGTGTATAATCTAGGTAAATCAGCCAATCCAAGACAAAAAGCTGTAGGAACTGAAATTTTGCGTTTAGCGTTTCAACTTGGTATTGACGCTCATCGAATCATGGAAATTATTTTAAGAAGAGACGATGAATTGGAGGACGGGTCATTTTTCACAAGTGCACAACAAAATGCTGGCATGGCGTCCACCCAACGCAGAAAAAAGGAGAAGATTGCTCGCCTCGAGCAAGAAAAGGGTGAATTGTTTTACTTATCCTTCCACAAATTGATTACGAATTACGTCACATTTGATTTTGAGAAGTATGCCACATCAATTCTAGATCGAGCGGCGAACGACATTTCCTCGCCGGGTGGAAGGATTGCGACGCTTCTACTGATATCAGTGCTTACAGATGCGGGAATACACGCACGTTCAGTCTTGCTTGCGTTTACGAAACACATACTTATCCTCGATCCACTTGTTAAATCTGACTCATCTCGATCAAATGATATCATCGCGAGGTGCCAGCGCAGAGCTTTAGCTATTATTGAACGTGCGCTGATTCTTGATGCATCATTGAAAAAAAATCGAGTGTTATTCCACACCGAGGTTAACCATGAGAAAGAGAAGAAGGAACAAGAAAATGCGGCATACTTTATAGGAGACGCGTTGGCAACATGTTTGCGACTAGATTCGAGTTCCTCAGCACGGATAGAAGCCACACGAATTTCAATGCAGATTTTACTCCAGGATGGAATAGACAGGAACAACGTGTGTTCTGCTATTGTCATAGAAGCGTTGACAGATCTTGTGAAACATGTCAAGGCAGTAGAATTGGATCCATGGGACTCCTCTGGCGTCGCCGAAGGAACGAAAGATGCGATCCTTCGGTCGTTTCGAGAATCGTGTTCAAAAAGCCATCTCATGCGCGTTGTGCTTCCACTGATTGAAGATAAATACAGTGATCAGACGTTAAAGTTTATGACAAAGGCGATGAACTCGGTTGAAAACGCGTGGGATGAAGCGCTTGCGGTAGAGTTGTTCATCTTAGCGTTCGAGAAAGATAGAGAAACGTACCAGAAAAGGGTGTGCGGTCGACTTTTGAGCGTGATTTTAATGAATTCAAGTTCATCCGCGGTCTGCACTTTCATAACCGAACGAGTGGATGCGATCGTGGAAGTCTTAGAGCGCAACAATAGAGGCGAATCGAACACAGATGCTGATGCTACGAACGTATTGAATGCATTTATAATTATGAATGGACTTTACCAGCAGTGCTCGAAAGAGCAGATTGCGAATGTTCGCCCAAAATTGCAAAATACAGCGGAGAAGCAGAAAAATCTTAATCAAATAGTTTCGACGCGTGCACTCGTCGAAATTAAAGGGAAAGGCGCATCTGGTAAGACTATTTTTGAAGTAGATAAGGAACTTTGTCTGCGTATTCGGCAAGTTTGTTTTGAGACATTCTCTGCGCTACTCAATCGAACACAGACAAAAGAAAAAATAGTGAAGTTTTTCGATACTCTTCTACAAGGCGATGCACAGCGGTTCAATGGCTTGATTGATGGGAATTCTCCATGCTATATGGAACCGATATGGTCAAAATACGAAACACCTGGAGTGTTGCAAGATGCGAGCAAAGCGGAGGGAGAAAATGCACTTCCGTTTACAATGCTTTCTTCCACGCTATTGAATCTCGATCCCACGTTGACAATAAAAACTAATGCGGAACCAACGGAGCTAGCTAAAAATAATGTGTCTCATCCAAGAATGGATGCATGTTATCCGCAAGAATCCGCGGAGTCCTTATCACATTCAATCCGTGATAATTTGGAAGCATTTTCTGTTTCCAATGGCTTTTATTTTTTACTAGATATCGCGATGCAGGGTGCTCCAGAAGATCTCTCTCTTTCTGGAAGCACTTTAATTGGCCGCATAGTAATGTTGCTGAAGGACGTGCAATTGTTACCTCACATCAGATTTGCAATAGCAAAAGCGGTGTTGAGAGCGCAGCGCGTTTCAATTCAAGCGTTTAATCCAGCGAAAAACGCAAAGAATAACGAATCAAATACTGAGATGTCTCTTTTTCGAACGATAGCACCAGATCTTTTAAGCGCTGTAGTTATCGCACTGATTGATGTATCAAAATATTGCAATGAGTCCACTGAAGGATCAAAAACCCACTTTCAGCGCGAAAATATCATTCCTTCTCCTTGCCGGGAAATAATAGTGATGGCATTGGAGTGCACAGAAACGTGGACTGTTGACACAAGGTGTGCGCTTTCTAATCTGCTTTGTTTCGTGATTCGTAACTCACCGACTGGTTCCGTGGTCGAACTTCGTGAGAACGTCGCGCTCGGAACGCGTTTAGCGCGTAAACTACGAGACTGTATATTGTCAAACTTCGATTCGAATACGGTATACAACACGTTCTACGACGCTTTGAAAGAATTGCAGACATTGGTGAAAACACCGAGTCAAGAGGAAACGGGTCGACTTCGACGAATCGCGGGTGTTCAAATGATTGGCGCTTTTGTTGCAGATGGTATTCTGGATATTACCGGAAAGAAAACGGTCGTAAAATTTAGTTCAGAAACGCAAAGTCATGAAAATGATTGGAGATCAGATATCACGCTGACAAGAGCGGTGGTTCATCATTGCCTGATGAAACCAGATGCAACTTCGGGTCGGAAATGTCATGAAGCAGCAGCATCACTTGTTGGATTCGCACTGGCAAAACGAGCAGAAAAACGGATGGCTCTGGAAACGAGTGAGGAGGAGGAAGAAGCGTGGGTTCGTGACTTGTCCGCGCGTCTTCACACTTTAAAGCAACACAAACTCGATCTTTTTTTGATAGCTCTGGATCGAATATCAAAGCATTACCCTCCTTATCCATATGAAACTGATTTTGCAAGTATAGTGCAAAGCTCTTTGGACAAAATTTACGGCGAACCGCGTTATGTCGCTTTGTGCGCTTTATCTCACGATATAATTAGTAGCGAAAATAATATTGAATGCGCCAAGCAACTGCTTCCGAGGATGAAATCATTCTTAGATAACAGAGACCCTCAAACTCATGCTCTTTTGATGGAAATTCTCGCCCGGGGAGTGTTATTTGCGTCATCGGAGGCCACCAATGCTTCGGAAGATACTTGCGATGCGGAATTACTGAATAGCGAGTCAAAACGTCTTTGGCTTGTCGTAATGAATAAAATTGACCGTGTTTTTCAATCTTCGTCGCCAGTAGCAACAAGAGTACGAGCTGCACAGGCAAAGTTATGCGCCGCTGTTTTGCATGCATTCCCCGAATTTAGAAAAGAAGGCGTTGTTATGGGACCCTTGTTTCGTGCAATGGCTGATCCAAATGAAGGTGCAGGGCGGGCTGCTGCTAGAGAACATTGGGAAAAGGTCAATCACGTGTACACCTTGGGTGAGAGACTACTAGATCTTATGAAAACACCGCCATCTGCGAGTGCGGAGGACTCGTGGATAAAGGCAACTTGTGCGTTAGTACTTGCTATTCCTGAAACGCATCAAGACTACGAACAGACTGTCGCTGAAGACGATTTGGCAGATTGTGAACTCACCGAACTTAACATAAATACGGACTGGCAAGGCTCTAGCTTGCCAATGACGCCGTTATTTTCAACAATGGGTACCCAAATGACATTAACTTCATCAAGTGGTTTGCCTGGATTTGGACGTCGATTTGTTCCAGGAAATGTGGTCGGAGTACCGCATAAGCCTGCACCAGGGCTCATTCGTGCGACACCGGCTGCTCTGGGAACGTTAGCAATAGCCACTCAACAGGCGCAAGCGGCAACGCTGGTTTCCGACGTTACGAAAGTACGAAGCGGAGGTTCTAGGATAATGTTCTCATCGTCTACTCTAGGAATGGAAGAATCTGGTGATTTACCAGAGTGGTTGATTGGTGAGCAAGCACAAAGTGGCACGCTGCAACGAGATCCTCTTTTTGGGTCCACATTGCCTCCCGTTCCGCAGACGCAAGTCACGCATCATCAAAAACAAACAACAATAGACGGATCTTCTAAATGGCCGGCAAAAAGGACGATTTCACAAGACTACTACAAGCGCAAGGACGAAACTGCAACATCATTGGAGGCTCGAAAATATCGTGCTCTTCAGAAGCACAGCAGAGAGCAAAGAAAACATGCGGTGCACTTAGTCAGACGATATCGCGACGGGGAGCTCCCAGATGTCAAAATTTCACGCGCTGAAATTCTTGCACCATTAGTTTCGCTTGCGAAGCGCGATCATGCGATTTCGGTATTGCTATTATCAGCGTTGTGGAACGCGGCCCAATCGGAAAAGTCTCGCTTGACGATAAAAGAGACGAATGAGCCTTGGAAAAACGCAGTTCCAGGTGGATCACAACGAGAACAGGCACGGAATCTTTTGTACGCATTCGCTAAAAGTATCAAGGGTTCTAACGTATTTCTCGCATCATGGGTGCTGAGAGCTTCTGCTGCTGATAAAGAGTCGAGAGTATCACCGAAAGATTTACGACGCATTGCATTTGCAGGGGATTGTTTAGCTGGTGGCATCATAGCTTTGGAATCAACTTTGATGGGCAAAAAATCAACTGCATTAACAGAAGATTCTTCGGATAACTCCACTAATTTCACATGGCGCGCTATGGCTGCTTTGCATCGCGCCACTGGTGATGGAGATGCTGCTTTATTATCTGTAGCTAAAGCATTCGACGATGATGAACAGACGCATTCTGCGCTCAAAGCGCAATTAGCAGGAGATGCAAAAAAAGCGGGTAAAATCTACAAAAAAATGAAGCAAAACAATACCAATACAGAAACTGTAGAATGGCGCTTCTGGACGCGAGAACGTACTCGATGCGCAGAACGGCTAGGTGAATGGTCATCTGCTTTCAACGAATTCGATGAAAATGTGAAGAGATGCGTTAAAGCTGGAGAGTGGCGCCAAACATCGAATTTGCTAACAGTTAGCGGCGAAGAACTTAGGGGTGTTTCTGGTGAAGCTTCCGGTGGAGATATGAGCGCAGCTGCCATTAGAATTGCCTTGAGAGAGCCGACACTAAATATGGGCGGGTTTTTGGACTTCCTATATAAAAGTGGTACGGATAAGGCGGACGAAGACTACACAAGGCACGCCTTATTACTACAAGATTTAGGCGTTGAATTTGCTGTCAGAGCTTTCGTAAATGAACTCGAAGATACTTCCAAAACTATTATTCGAGACGTTCGCGACAGATTTGCTACGCGCTGGTCTTCAACGCACCCAAAAGCAGTTGCTGTTCGTCGTGCGCTCTTGCAGTCACTACAACCGTGCGTTGAAATTGAGGAAGTGTTGCACTGCGCAACGTTGTCGAGGATCCCCATCTCAAAAAATGAGATGGCTGAATTTGAGAAAGGTTTAAAGAGCACGCTGTCAAAATGGCAAATGAGGTGGCCTTCTACAAGTTACGATTCTGTTGAAGTATGGGAGCGTGTATCATCGTTTCGATCCATCTGTTTGGAAGCTCTATCGCACCTCGCGAAGCAGACATCAAAGAATTCGATTAAACAGGCTAATATTGATGCCTGCTGGCACGCAAGTCGAGGTTTGCGGAGAGTTGGAGAAACAAAATTGTCTTTGAAGTTCTTGCAGAAATATGGCGAAGCGATTAAAAATTCGGACAAAGAGAAAGAATGGAAGTATGCAAAAGCTAAGCTCAAAGGGAAATTATCAGTTACGAACGATGCGGAAGATTTGGAATCCATTTTATCCACGATCCGAAACAGAGAAGACCTAGAAAAATCGTTCGTGATCGCGCCGCACATGGCAGATATAAAAAACATAGAAGGCTCAATTTGCGAAAAACTTTGCATGTTTACGAAAGACAAAAATCGCGTAGAAAATCTAGCCCACGAAACAATAAGCTGTTACTCTGCGGCAGAATCCTGCGCCGAAGCTGAGAACAACGTGAAGCTTTCATCAAAAGCTTCCTTGAACCTTGCGCGTTTTTGTGACGAGCTTCTCATTCGATTCGAAGATTCTAAGACGATGGACTTCGATACGCTGAGCGCTACTCTCGTAAAGCACGTGCTGAGGGCAATGAAAACAAGATCTAAAGCATGCGAAAAAGCGCGACATTTGTTACCCAGAGTTCTTGCACTTTTGCGCGCCACGACAGGGAAAAGTCCAATACTTTTAGAATTTGTTAGTGGCGTAAGAAACACAGCGGCTTGGTATTTTCTCGACTGGATTTCTGAACTTGTTGTTCTACTCTCATCCGAATCGTCATACGATGCGGTGTCTCCGCTCATGACTCGACTCGTTGATGCGTATCCGGCTGCTATGAGGCCCCATTTTTCGCTCGGAAAGAACAACTTGACTCTTGCAGCTCTTAAAATAGGCGAAGTCTTATTGAATTCACAGGCTGCACTTCAATTCGAACGGGCCATTACGCTTCTCGATTTCCCGATGGCTAGATTGAAATGGTGGTGGAAGGAAATCGAACTCGTGGAGCACAAAGAAGGTTTGCCCCCAGACTCAAAGAAATTGTCAATGTTACTGAATGAAATGCTCGAGGATGTAGCAAATCCTGATGAGGCGAACTTGGGTCCCATTAATGCGACATTCGGAAAGCTCGCAAAACCAATTCTCGTAGAAATTACAAGATCGAGATCGATCAACCCGAATACGTCTGCCATTTCAAAGTTGCTTCAAGATGCAGTATTTGAGATCGAAAAACGATGGAGAAAGTGCGGAAACGAAGTATTCGAGTCGGCGTCTACGCTCCCACTAGGAAGATTTTCTCTATTTTTCTCTTCTTTTGAGCAAAGATCATACGGTAACGTCAAAGAACAGTTTATGGCGAATCTTGAAATACCAGGACAATACGATTCGCTCTCACAGGCTCCCGATCCAACTTGGCATGCGAAGATCGTAAGTTTTGAAACAAACGCAACCATATTCACACAGTCGAAACAGAAACCAAAGAAAATTACACTTCGTGGTTCGGATGGCAGAGAATACGCATTTATTGCGAAAGGTTCGGAAGATTTGCGACAGGATGAGCGGATTCAAAGATTGTATCGCGCGATGGATTCGCTCTTGACACAATCTCCATCTGCTAGAGCAAAAGCGCTCAGGATTCGAACTTTCCACGTCCTACCCCTGACGCGACGCAGTGGATTGATTGAGTTTGTCCATGGCACGGAACCTGTTGGTCGGATACTCTTGAATTCAAGCGATGATGCGAAAAAGAATATAGGAAATGTTTCCGCGCGACACGAAGCTTTTATTAAAGCGAGAGGTATGTTTGGTTTGAGCGGGAAAAAACGCAAAGAAATTGACGGAGATGCGCTTATCCAGGAAGACAAAATGGGTGTGATGTGTGATCTTACAAAAGTACCGCGACCGGCTCATGACGACTATCTCACCGCTATGGCAAACGCCGAACTGAATGCGAGCAAAAAAGTTCTTCGTGGATTGGGTCATCCAGGACATTCTCCCGCTAAGGACGCCATACGGCAGAAACTTCAAGTAGCGAGCGGATGTCCGGAAGCCTTCCTGGCAGCTAGGAGAGTTTTTGCGGCATCTCTTGCGGCATCTTCAATCTCCGGATGGATTGTTGGGTTAGGTGATCGACACTGTGAAAATATTTTGCTCGATGTTGCTCACGGGTCTCTCATACATGTTGACTTTGGTTACGCGTTTGGAACCGGAACATCAACATTGCCGATACCTGAGATTGTGCCATTTAGAGCAACGCGCACATTTCTTGGTGCTTTAGAACCTTTGGATGCGAAGGAATGGTTGGAGGCAGATATGGCAAGAGTTTTGACCGCTTTGCAATCGGGTAAAAATTTATTGGAAGGCGCTATGGACATTTTTATCCGGGACCCAATTTTAGATTGGACTCGGGAAACACAAAAAGGAGACGATGTGGAAAAGCACGTCGAGATGCGTGTCATGCATGCGCGCTCAAAGTTATCTCTCGCTAATCCAGCCTTCATATGCATCGAGCAGTGCAAGCCAAAGCATGGTCAATCCGCGCACTGGGAAGGACTTCAAAGGCTTATCATTGGTGACGACGACGGTGTGAGAGCACAAGCTGGAGAGACGTGCAAAGACGTAGACGAACAAGTCGAGTGCCTCATGGACATGGCCACCGATCCTCGCATACTCGCGAACAGCTGGACAGGATGGAAATCTTGGCTGTGATGAAGAACGGCGAACGAGAATATTTGACATCTTTTAATAGCGAGAGCAAAAACACATACCAGTAATTTTAGGTATTTTTTTTCGTATTTTCGTGTTTTCTCACACCTTCCTCCATCTTCAGTACACCACAATTCATAAATTCAAATCCTTGCGGTCTCTCGCGAGGCCAAATGGCAGCGCCAGACTTAGATCCTAGATCTTCGGCCTTAGATGAGCTCCACGCATTACTAAAGAGCGATAAAATCAGTAAACGAAAGGTTAGTTGTCAAATCATCTTCCTTTGGGCGGACTTTTGCTTGCGCGAAAGATTTTCTCTTCTTCTTCTTCTTCCGATTTTTCTCCGAGTGCACAAATCGCGCTTTTAACAGGATTCAACCACCGGAAGAGAAAGGTTTCAGATATTGATGACTTGCGCTTATTTCTTTTTCACAACTTAATATTTATGCTCAAATATCCTCGCATTAACGCAATTCTCACTTTCACATACAGGAGGGCATCAAAGAGCTTAAAAACCATCTCGGTTCGAGAGATTTTCTGCAATATCTGGACAGACGCACGAATGACTTTACAGCTCAGTCTGAAGACGTGAGTTTGCGACACACTTGGTCAGGTATCGTGAGCTCCGTTGTGTCATATGTGAATGCAGAAATTGAATCACATAGAAACAAGAGTAAAGCGTGCGATAAAAATATAACTTCTATATTGAGGGAAGTTGTCAAGACGGTAGAAGAAAGGAAGAAAGTTGCGGGTGTACAGTTGCCGCTTTTGAAGCGCGCGAAGAAAATTTTCGAGCACGTAGTAGATGTCTTGGAGGAAGCGGGAGCAGAATTCGCAACAGATTATTCGCATTTACTTCGAACGCATCTCTTAATTGTTCCAGAGTACTGCACAAAATTGCAAGCAGATGTGTTCGAAGGATTGTGTGATTTTTTTGTACAGCAAATCGAACGGAAGCGCAATGACGAGGAAGAAGGCGATGAGTCGATGGGTTCGGACGATCTAGACGCTAGTGCCATCAGTAAAGAGGGGATGTATAAGTCCGCGTCGACTCTGAATCAGCTCTTAAAGTCTTATCCTTCCGATATTGCTTCACAATACGCTTTGAGATTACTCAAGTTCTTTGCAACGAGTTTGAAAACATTGAAAGAAGATACGAAACTTCCTGCAAGTTTGATGCTCGGTTTGAATCTAGTTCTGGCGAGAAACGGAATCGATTGTCAGTCGAACTCAAAAGAAATCCACGACGATGTTGCGCATTTCTTACTTTGGGCTTTCAAAACCAAAAATGCGAGAGATAAAAAATTGCGTGATCACCTAGTAACCTACTCACGCATTCAACTAAAATTAGGAGGTCTGGAAGATGAAAAAGCACTTCGAGAATTGGCCGTGACGTTAGAAAAGGAAATTGAAAGTTCATATTTGCAATTGCAACAAAGCAATGCTACTTCATATGAACGCGGTGGTGATTATGATAATGAGTATCGCGTAAAGGCCGCCCAATGGTCAATGTGTGAATTACTCGCCGACGTTCTCGCCGCGCACTCAAGATTGCACAAGAATGTTCTGATTGATCTAGACGATAATACTACCATCAGCCACGATTCAAAACGAGCAAAGACTATGAGTAATTACCCTAATTCGGTGAGTATTTCAACTTTGATTAGTAGAATTTGCGGAGAACATTCCAAAGAATGGGGCCCAGTAGTTTGCGCCTTCCTCTGCAACAGCGGGATAGATGAACGCATTTTCCCAGATAGTACTCTTCGAAATTGGGCCAGTTTGCTAAACCAAAAATTGCGAACAATCTACGCAGTAAGTGGCACTGATGCGCATGCACGTGGTCATATTTTGTGGCTTACAAGAGCTTTGGAACAGCTCGCAATCGTCATAAGATTCCGCAACGAAGACAACTCAAAGACTCTTTCAATATCAACGACAGATAAGGTGCTATGGACAGAAGCTCGAGATTTTGCATGCAAATGGCTTCCTGCATTGGCAACGGATAATGCGATTTCAAGTGCATCCTTGCGCTTAATATCCGCAATGACAGTCGCAGATCTCGTTGCAGCTCCCGTATCTTCTGAGTTCTGGAAACTTTATCCTTTCGATATGGAACAGCCGCCAACGATAGCCGCTTTAGAAACAATTGCGAGTATGAATCCAGAGCATTCTTTCGTTCTTTTTGGTAAATTTAGCAGTGATAGAAATTCGACTACGAATGTCGCAAATAGATTCCGATGGATACTTAGTTTGCTGGATTCATCGCCTCGAGATAAGCTAATCTTTTATAGAAAGAGAAATCCTTTTATTGAGAAAGAGTTGATGTTGAAAAAATTGGAGACGATTGTTCGGACAATTCGCACCGTGACGAGTATGGGATCAAAAGTTGATACTATCGACACAAAAGATTGGATTGACGTTGCAGACGAAGAACAAGTTCAAGTTCAAAGAGAAATCAGAGATCTCGCCTTTGTTTCGAATCTTTTCTCACGATTCAAACAAACCATGGCTGAGGAGGCAGATTGCTCAACAACCAATAATAGTAACGAAACGATTTCTGCCTTGACTTTGAAACCAAAAGCATCCGAAATACCTTCTACTATTGCTACTACGGTGATGTGCGATGTGCTAGTCACGGTTTTCCGAAATGGACTAGAAGACACCGATCTTTCATCCGAGGAAGCGTTCCAATTGGCGTCTGTTGCTTTAGAAATAAATGCTTTGTATCTTTGCGACGCTCAGAAAGTCACGCCTGGAGAGAAACAGTGGAGAGAAAGTAGTCAGTCGGTAATTTCAGCCGTTTCGAACGCTATTTCTAGACATGCAAGCGCTCTGAAAGACTCTGCTATGGCTTTGTCTTCGTCCGAAAAGACCAGTAGTTGTTGTTCAGTATTAGACAGGCTTCCTTCACTTTTCAATGCAATTGCAAATCTTCAGAAAATTGAGCCAAAACTTGTAGGTGAGAATTCCCGGCTGAGTCAATCTATACAAGATTTGGGCATATCCATAACCGAATCTGTGCGTGTATCCGTTGATAGAGTGAAAACAACTTGGGAACAATCATCAAAGCGAGTGAAAAGCGATCGCGATGTGCCAAACGAGTCTTTTGGGAGACAGCGAGGGCTATCTCAATCGCAGCGAGCGGCTACTGGACAAAACAAAAGCACCCAAGAATTGTTTGATGACGAATTAGACGAGGGTCTTCCTCGAGGAACGATTAATCAAACGGGAGGTTCGACTCAGTCGTATAATAATACCACGTCGAATGTATTTTCTCAACGTGCAGAAAGTACAATTTCTTCGTTCGAAAGAATGGTCGTTGCTGGAGTGAACGCTTTGCGCGCGTACAGTAAAATAGACGCTAATGCTGCGGCAGAGAAGCTCACTTCAATACTTCAATTAGCTGTACCCCCGAGTGACGTCATACCTCGAGGAGTAACTGGTGTTGGTATACCAGCGGAGTGTACTCTTGAAGTCATATGTGAGTTGATAGGGCCTGATGTGCCCTTTGCTATCGAGATAACCATAGAAGCTCTTGAGGCTTTACAAAGACTTGCTGAAAACTCAAAAACTAGTGCAGGGATGCCTATATCGGCACGGAAATGGATCCTTGAACGTATTGAAACCTTTGTTAATCATTTTTCGCGCTCGAAACGCCTTCACGATCAGAAATCATCAGGCGCTGCCGAATCTTTGGGTTCTGAATACTTTCCAAGGATTATTGAATTGGTTCAAAAAATCATTGGAATTGATCCAAATAAGATGAAAGATGAAAGTATCTGCGATCTTATCGAACTAGCTCAGGCAGATTGCCGGGTACAATTGGCCTCTACAATCGAATCATTGCACAGACTCTCGGTTGACGCGTTTCAGCCTGCATTTGGAGATGTTTTATGCGTGCTTGTGGAAGACGATTCATTCAAAGTTCGGTGCTCAGCTGGATTTGCGTTAGCGGCTACGCTCGCACAGTATGACAACGCAGATGTTTTGGATATCTTCAGGGAACGCATATTGCCACAGTTTCGAGTTGCTTGCCCAGCTCCGGGCTCTTCAGAAAAGATAGAAGCAGGTCCTTATCTCGAAAAACCTGCTGAAGGGACGACTCCAGAAATTGAAGCAAGTGCACTATATGCTATAGCGGCAATGGGTATTGCAAGTGATGTTATCGAGCCATGGAGCGTGTTCATGATTTGCGCGCATGCTGCCGTGCGAGATGTAAGGCAACGCGCAGTTTCCGTCCGTGCAATCGATGAATTAATGGAATACAGCGGAGCCGCAAATAGGAAATCGTATATACGAAGGCACTCTCGTTCTATTAGTTACTTATGGGTGATGGCATCTTTACCACTAGATAAACTGTTTGACAATCCGGATCTGTTTGCAATTGACTTCAGAAAAGGTGGCTTAACGACGTTTCTTCCCGGTTCGAGTCAAATGTCTCCTGAGACGGAATCATCGATGCGAGAAATTGCACATCTTTGGGCAAATATGCTTTTGCCAGCGTTGATACTGAAATGTGACGCGGATGGTGTGACTAAAGTTGCCAAAGGTTGCGGTTACTCTGATGATGGAGCATATTTGATTAAACAGCATTTTTCTGCAATTATGGCTCGAATTCATCCAGGAGCTTATTCAAATCCTCCGGAGAAACGGTGCGTCAAGGCATTTAAATCTGAAGCTTTGTTGCGAGGCTTCGATTATCAGGAAGAAAAAATGCTATCGGAAATGTCAGACAGACTCGGGGACATAGTGAAAGAGATGTTAGATACTGTAGATGAACCAACTAGTGATGAAGCTGGAGTAGGAAACGTTGCGCCAGGTTATGTGCACCCATCTGATGTAATTGAAGCTATCAAAAGGATAGCATCTCAAGCTGGGAAAGAATGGGACATCTGGGGTAACGATCGACCCCTACGATGTCTCGCACATCTGCACTACTCCCTTGACCAAGCCCCAAGTTCGCGACTTCGAAAGCAAACTTTTGCAGGTATTAAGACATTAATACAAGCGCTTTCGACGAGTGTTACTTCCCCTCCTACGATGAGATACTTCATACACGTTTTGATGCCGTATGTTGAGGATGAAGTATTAGGTGTTGAATGCGTTGAATTGTTGAAGATCATTTTGGTTGACGTTCTACAAAGTCCAGAAGTTCAGAGCCTAGCGAAGGCAGGAGCTGAGAAAGATGTAGAGCAACGCGCAAGATTGTCAAATGTTACATTTCTAGAACAGCTCCAGCCGCTCATGTGTACCTTATTGAACGCAACGAGAAACAAGAAAGCGAGTGCGGCGGTGTCGGCGGCACTTGTTGCAGATCTCCTTGACTTTTGCTTTGTAGACAAAAAGCCCCGAGCAGATCGATTTCCATCAGATAAGAAATGTGCGTATAACGTATTGCAAGCTATGGAATATGTTTCTCCAATATCGAGTGAGGAACTGAAAAAGAACCCGCTTCTGAAGCGTGCTTCTGAACTTTTGCCAGAAACCGAGTCTCGTAAACCAGATTCAAACGGATTGAAATATTATTTGGCGTTCTTGATACACTCATCAAATGGCTTACCTCCCGTAGCTCGCACGCAAACACTACTCAGTGGAGGTCGAGCAATAATCAACGATCCAGAGCTCGTTGTGAATGTCCAGAAGGTACAAATAGCTGAGCAGGGAGAGCAGGTAAATACAATACGGGACGAATTACGACGTGACATGAAGTTTAACCAAGCTGATTCATTAGAAGGACTGGCATGGCAGTTCGCTGAACACGCTGAATCAGTTGGAGATGAAGAATTATTGACCGTCGCCGCTCAAATACTAGGAATGTTTGGTCCTCTCAATCCGAATATTTCTGCATTTTTCTCGCCCATAGATCGCCATGTCAAACAAATGATGGATAAAGACTTTGACGAGAGCAAACTAGCTGGAGAAGCTCTGACTATGATTTCAGATTTGACATGTTCTCATAACTCAGACACTGTCATCGGTTCTATGCGTACGGCTCGATTAATTCTCGGATCTAAAGCTGCTTTGGAGGCTTTGAAAGGACTTGATCCGATGACGAAAGAATATCTCCAACCGTTTGTCCAACAAACCGAGAAAGGTGCGCTAGTTGCACAAGACAAGTACGACCGTGAGATTGACAAAGCGCTTTGTAACGAGAATAGTGGGCAAATGTTTTCTTTGGATTCTCCGGCATTGTGGGCACCTGCAAATCGATATCAAGAAAGTCCAAAGAGCGGGGCAGAGATGAAAAAGCGCCACGGTGAGTGGATATGTAGGTTGGTCTCGACATTAATACCACACTGCAAATCTCCATTTCTGAAACTGTGTCGTATCACGGCATTCAAGAATGCGGAATTGGCAGAGCTGATTTTCCCTGCAGTCTTAGCTGATATAGCCGAAAACCATCCTGAGCGCAAAGACACAAGTTCGGCGGAAGAGGCTCAGAACCATAGACTCATATCGATAGGCGTTTCGCGCTGCTTGCAGGATGCAGCAGATATGAACGGTAAACGTGCATGTCAGACGATGCTGAAAGCTTTGGATAGTATAAGAGCTCGACGTGCAAGAGCGCTTGTCACATTAGACTCGGGTGGTGGTGGTGGTCGGAAGAGTATGGGAGGTAGAAAAGCATCCAAAGGAACACCGCCAGAGAGATGGACGCATGCGTATTGGGTAAATGTAGACTATTTAGATGCTGCCGATGCGGCGATTACTGTTGGTGCACCATTCACCGCGACACTCCTGGTTGAGGCTTGGCTTGAGCATACTAGACAGACTGTAAAGCTGGATCAACACGAAAGCGTTGATAAAAAGGATTCGGTCAACGGAGTACCGCGACATCTTCGAATATTGATCGAAGCACAAGAATGCTTGAACGAACCGGACGGTATGCACGGTCTGAATAGAACTAACGCGTTGCAGTTACAATTAAGATTGAGCGAGCATGAAGGTTCGTGGGCACAAGTACTGGCGGGACATGATTTGAATTGTAGAATAATTGCTGCCAGTAGCAGGAATAACAATGGGCGGCGCGTGCGAAAGAGGGGTGACTCTGAGTACGTGAAATCTCAAGCAAGAATTATGAAGTCACTTAGGCGTTTAGGATGTTTGCACACTTTGGATTTATATGCCAAATCACTCAGCTCTGATGTTGAGGCAATTAGGCCAGAACTTGCAGAAGCGCAGTTTGAAGCTGCTTGGCGATCTGGGCAATGGGATTTAAGTCCTGAGTTCTTGCAAGGAGAGATTACGAACAACGAGGCTGCTAAAGAGGGACATCATGATAACGATTCCAGGGTTGATTCTGCAGTACTTTCTCTTACACTTGATGGCAAGTTTCATAAGGACGTACACTCTTCGTTGAGAGCACTATCAAGTGGCGATTTACAAGTCGCCTTTTCTCTTGTTCAAGCTGCTGGATCCAGACTTGTTCGCAGTTCAGTAGCAGAATGTCCTGAATCGGCAGACACGATGAATAGAATTATTATTCGTTTACGGTCACTGCATGATATTTACAACTCGTTGGTTCTGTGTAATAATGTCAAACAGGATCCAGAACTTCTAGACGAACAGCTGAAGTGCTTGGAGGAAGAATGGTCGAGGACACTACTTGTAAACTATTCATCTTTGGGAGGAAAGACTGATATGGAAAATATCACTCCGTATTCAATCTCAGAACCTCTTCTGGCGGTTCGAGGAACAATTTTAAGAGCCTTCGGGTATAAGGAAGCGCTCGCTAAACAGCTCCTGTTAACTGTCACGATTGCTCGGAAAGCAGGTGCTTTTGATGAAGCATTGCAAGCTGTTAGGGAACTTCGTCTAGTTGCGGAAACAACACCGAGACCGAGCGACGCAAAAAGGTGCAGTAATTCAGTTCTGCACTCCTCTCTCGCAACTTGGAAGGTAGAAGAAGCTAAGTTATCCTGGGCAATGGGAAGGAAGACCGCGGCTATTGCACTTGCAAAGTCTTTAATCGAAGGATATTCGCCCAAGATCAAACTTGCGCGACTACAGAACGAAGTATGCGATGAAGCAGGACATGTTGCACATTTACCCCCTACAATGAATTCTGCTCCCGATATTTTCTTTGAAATTTTGACACTTTTATCGAAATGGCAGCATCAAACACGATCTGAATCTTCCAACCAGGTATACGCTCAAATGTTTTCTGCCGTTCGTGGGATGACAAAAAGTGTTCGAACAGCAGATGTGAAGAATAATAGGAAGATTGCAAAGGCGTACTTTCGCTTGGCGACATTCGCATATTCTCAATACAAGTCTATAGACGCCCGATTGAAAAGTACAGAGTGGCTAAAGCAGGAGGAACTCAAGAGACTGAACGAGGAAGAATACTTTCGCCTCGAGCAACAACTCAGAACGACTCGGGACAATGTTGCGATGAGAAGTTCCAACAAAGCGAAATGGGAACAAGAAGTTCGTGAACTAACTCGCAAAGTACAACCTTTGCACACGCAAGTCACCGCAGACTGTGAAGAATCTACTACATTAGTTTTAAGTTTAGACAATTGGTTAGTCTTGACCATTCAAAACTACCGCAGGAGCTTAAATTGCGGAGATTTTTATGTTCGAAGAGCAGTTTTTCGATTTTTCGAACTGTGGATAAACAACTGCGGAGGAAGTTCGGACAGAAGTCGTGAATACAGCGACGACGTTGCTCCTATCTTGAACAGTGAGATCCGAAAAGTAATTGATACGGTCCTGACCCACAATTGGCTCGAGCTGACTCATCAGATTGTTTCCAGATTAGGAGTCGATGG
>JACLAB010006865.1_pt1 | contig 40747 bp, 33 predicted proteins | sample 8027921 | NCBI WGS metagenome assembly JACLAB01 (sample SAMN15725117, study PRJNA655200) | protist metagenome | isolation source: fluorescence activated cell sorting (FACS) single amplified genomes of... | place: USA: West Boothbay Harbor, Gulf of Maine | collected 2000-07-19 | reverse complement strand
AGAAGGGCAAGCGTCAAGCCGAGCCTCTTGGTCGCCCGAACCGCAAGCGTCAGACCTTGTCAGCTCGGTTGAAGAGTCTGGTGAAGGCTGACGGTGGTCGCCATGCTAAGGAGATTGCCGAGGCTTTGGTGAAGCGAGCCAAGGGCGAGGGCAAGACTGCAAACGATGCTGCGCGGATCATCTTTGACCGGGTTGACGGTCCGGTTGTTCGGAAGGTCGACGTCCAGGGCGAGATGCACCACAGGAAGACGATTGTGGTCCGAGCTGACGGCGACTTGCTCCGTCGTGCTGCTGACAATGCCCAGTTGGTTGACCTGGACCTACCTGAGTTGCTTCCTAGCGAGTTGGAGGCTGAGGACGCCGCGTTTGAGGAGCTGACCGAGGGCTCAGGTTCTGAGGAGTAGTTGCGGTTGGGGTCCGCAAGCCCTAGCCTAAGGATGGTGGCGTGTCTGTCCAGTGTAATACGGGTTGTGGGACTGCCTGCTCCCCAGGGTGCTTACCAGTGGTGACTTATGACGGTTTTGGAGTACGAAGAAGCGGACAAGTTTGACCAAGAAGACGGGGACTTCAGGGATGAGGTTGCCGAGATGGAGTTCGTGGCCCAGGGCGGCATGGCTGAGGTCTTCCTTTGTCGTGAGCCGGACGTACTCGTGGACGGACCCGCTGGAACGGGCAAGTCTCGGGGTATTGGGGAGTACATCGAGGACTTCTGCTGGAAGTATCCGGGTGTTCGTGTGCTGGTGGTGAGGAAAACCCGGGTGTCGCTGAACGAATCGTTCCTGATTACCCTGGAAAACAAGGTCTGGTACAAGGGTCACCCCTGCTTGGCCCGTGATATCACCAAAGAGAGCCGATCTGGCTACGACTACCCGAACGGTTCTAGGATTGTCTTGGGGGGAATGGACAACCCGACCCGGCTTTTCTCCACCGAGTACGACCTGATCTACGTCAATGAGGCCAATGAGCTGACCTTGAACGAGTGGGAGAGCTTCCACCGTGCGCTGCGTAACGGAGTGGCCCCATATCAGCAGTTGATGGGTGACTGCAACCCAGACACGGAGTTCCACTGGCTAAATAAACGGTGCAACACCGGGAAAACGCACCGGATTCTGTCTCGGCACACCGACAACCCCTCGATCACGGCGGAATACCTCCAGCGGTTGAGCAATATGACCGGGGTGCGGCGTGAAAGGCTGTTTCTGGGCAAATGGGTGTCTGCTGAAGGGCAGATTTACCAGGATTACGATGCCGCAAAGCACATCCTACCTCGGTCGATGCTGCCTGAGATGAAATGGCACTTTGCGTCCATAGACTGGGGCTTTCGAGCCCCGGGCTGCATGCAGGTGTGGGGCGTGAGTTCGGAAGGGAGCCTGTACCGCTTGGAAGAGTTCTACCAGACCGGCAAGCAGATTGACTGGTGGGCCGACGCGGCCGAGAGGATGAACCGGAAGTACGAGCTGGTGCGGATTGCCTGCGACCCAGCAGAACCCAGGTCGATCGACTTCCTGAATGACCGCCTCGGGTACGCCCGTGCCCGGGAAACCCACAAGATTGCGATCAAAGCTGACAATGACTGGCAAGGCGGAGTCGATATGGTCCGATCGTATCTATCTGACAGCATCACAGGCGAACCCGGACTCTTCCTCGTGGAGGGCGCGTCCAATGGGCGGGACCCAGACCTGTCAGATAGGGCACTCCCCTGCTCCCTAGAAGAGGAGTTACCATCACTCATTTACGCTGAGGCCAGAGACGGACGACCAGTGCGCGAGATTCCTGACCCTTCTTGTGCAGACCACGCTTGCGATGCGCTACGCTATGCGTGTATGTTTGCATGGAAGAAAGACATGACTCGTGCTATCGCTATAGACAAGTACGACCCGGCTAGCCTTGGGGCCCTGCTGGGACATGACGACACAATGCGGGAGTCCCAGAGGAAAGGATGAGCTTAGACACTAAAAGCAGTGCGCTATGGGAGGAGGTCAAGGCGGCCGAGGGGTTTCGTGACGAACACCTCAAGACCATCTCTGACCGAGTGGCCCGATACCACGGCCCGGGCTATAAGGGCGAAGCCATCCCCGGGGTTGACTCCTACGACCCAGAGAACCACGCCTTTGAGTGGATCTCCAGCATCGTGCCGCGAATGGCTTACGATAACCCCAAGTTCAACTTCATCTCTAAAAGGCCCGGCGAGGCTGGCATTGTCGTAGATGCCCTAAGGCGAGGATGCAACCGCTGGGCGAGGGATATCAACTTCCGTCGCGACTGCGAGGTCCTGGCGGTGGACTACTCGTTCGCGTGGTTTGCGGCCATCGTTACGCTAGAGCCTCGCCAGGGCATGCATCAGATCGAGGACCCGGTCATGTGGCCTCAGGTCTACAGGCTCGGGTTCAAAGAGTTCTTCCTGGACCCCCGGGCTAAGCGTCAGGAGGATGCCAGGTACATGGGCCACGCCTTCGTCCGAGATCACGAAGACCTCGTCAAGGAGGCAGAGGAGAACCCTGACGCTGGATGGAATGTCGAGGCGGTGAAATCCATGACCCCAGGTGAGGGCGTTGAGGACTTCCATAAGGGGGCAGAGGAGAAGGTCGAAGGAACGGCCATTCCCGACCGGAAGGAAGTGATCCTCCGAGAAGTGTGGGTTGGCAGTCACGAGATGGATGAATCGCCGGGTGCCGATGAAGGATTCCACGGGACTATCTTCACGCTGGCTTCGGGGGTTGGGGCCAGCAGCGGAGAGAAGCCTAAGTTTGTTCGGAAGCCCCGGCCCTTCTACGGACCCCGATCCGGTCCATACGTTCTTGCCGGTTCGTACACCGTGCCTGACGACCCGTGGCCCATGTCCGCACTCGTGGCTGTAGAGTCGCAGGTCAAGGACATGAACGATCACGCCCGGGCATCCAAGAACTCGGCCGACTCGTACAAGCGGATGGTCTTTGTGGACAACTCCATGGACCGGGACCTGGCCTCCAAAGTGAAGAACTCGCCCCACGACTTCGTGGTGCCCGTGAACGGGCTGGACAAGAACTCGATCGTGCCCGTAGAGGTCGGCGGACTATCTTCGACCCAGCTAGAGTACGTCATGGTCGCTAAAGACCGCCTTGAGCGTAACAGCGGGATGAGCGAGTCCAGAAATGGTGCCGTCAGCGGGGCTACAGCGACAGAGGTTGCTGTGGCCGACCGGGGGTCCGAAACAAGGATGGGGTTCGTTGGCGGCAAGTTTGAGGACGGAATCAAGCAGATCGCCAGAAAGGTTGCCTACTACCTATTCATTGACGACGAGATCGTATTTCCCCTAGGATCGGACGATGCGGACGAGCTGGGCATGAACAGCCCCTGGTTCCGAGGCGGTGGCGGACTGGAGTCCGGGTTCACTTTCGACGATCTGGAAATCGACATCGAGCCGTACTCTATGAGCCGGATCTCCGAGGCCACGCTCCAGCAGCGCACCATGCAGGTCTCTGAGATTGTGACGCAGATGGGGCCAATGGTGCCCCAGATGCCGTGGATCAAGTGGAAGAACGTGCTAAAACAGCTCGGCGAGTCCATCCACTCAACAGAGCTTGAGGATCTGATTGACGTAGACATGGCGCTAGAAATGGCAAATGCACCACCCCAGGCTTCGCCCTGGGACCTGGCCGCAATGACTGGTCGACAGGCAGGGCGAAAGAGGCAGATGGGATCAGACCCCAGGGTCAAAGAGTCGGGCGCATACCCCAGAGCCATCCAAAGCCCAACAGCCATGGGCAACCCAGGCATGGGCGGAGGCGGACCAGTGCCGACTGAAGGCGGACCCATGGGTGGAGCCGGAATGGCGATGCGCGGACAGATGGACCGCAGATGATTACCACCAAGTTCATCGGGATGGATAAGGCCCTACTCGGGATCGGGTCCAGATGCGGACTCGAAGATATTGCCGTCTACTCGCTACGGAAAATCAGAGAAGTGCTCGTCGGCCAGGGCATGAGCCCGGAAGATGCCAAGGATTTCTCGGAGTACAACATCGAGGGGCTCGGACTCGGCGACAACACACCTATCATCCTGGACGATACCGGACATGCCTGAATACAAGTTTGAACGCCCTGACGGGTCCACCACCTTCCAGTACTACTCCATGGCCGAATGCCCTCCGCTTGGGGAAAAGGTCGAGATTGAGGGAATCCTTTGCACTAGGGTCCTTAGTCGGTTACAGATAGACGCCAAAGCAGACACGCACATTACGGCCCACTCGCTCCCTCGGAACCATCCTGACGCTCCCCGGGTCGACTCAAGCGGCCGACCGTGCTTTACAAACAAGCAGGAGGTTCTAGAGTTCGTCTCTAAGACCTCAGACCGCCCTGGCGGGGGATACGACTACGACTGATGGCAAAAAAGGCAACCAAGAAGGTGACCAAAAAGGTCGCAACCAAGACCACCAAAGCCTCTGAAGTGGCTCCTACGGAGCAGCGGGCGGCGGTAGACACGAGTCCTGCCTGGGTAGACCCAGCGTCTATTCCGCGTGGTATTTGCAAGGTGACTCGTGCAGAGATGCTGAAAGGCAACAAGGATAGGGAAAAATGAACGAGCTAGACCCCATGGAAAGTGGCGGTGCCGCTGAGAGCGCACCCGCAGTAGAGGCCCCGGAATCGGTAATGGTCGACAGTGGCGACACCATCACCAGCTCGGAGGCTGAGATGGATGCGGTCCTACAGAAGTTAGAGCCGCTTGACGGCTCCGATGCGCCCGACGACCCATCCGATGATGCGGTCTACGAGCCGCCCGGGGAAATGGAATCTGCCGCCAACGCAGAGCCGGGAGACCAGGGGTCGCAGTCGGAAGACCTGGCTAAAGCTACGGCCATCCTCAAGCGAGGCAAGGTCCCCAAGCATGTCCTAGACAACCTGAGTACAGCCGATGCCGTCAAATGGGCAGCGGAAATGGGAAAGGTTCAGGGCGATGCCGATGAAGTATACCGTCGCAATGCGGAGCTTGAAAAAGCCGCTGCGTTGCAAACTGATGAAGCTGGAGACGGGACCCGCGAGGAGGATTCGCATGGCGAACAACCCTCTGATGAAGCTGGTAACCCCGACCCCGAGTTGAAGGAGTTCGCCGAAGTTTATGGCGAAGAAGCGGCAGAAGAGGTGTCGAAGTTTATCTCCCACAAGATGGCTGCATCCGAGTCTAAAAACTCGGCCATGGAGAACATGCTTGAGGGGATGATGATCCGAGACTCCGTTAGTAGGCTGGAGGATACGTTTCCCCAGCTAAGCGATGATGCCAAGTTGCAAGAGGCCATAGCCAAGGCAACCACACTGATGGGCAGCGGCGAGTATCAAGGCATGGACGCGATCCATGACGCGATACGGGACGCATCCCGGCAGATGTGGGCCGAAGATGTGGCAACGACCAACGCGGCAGCTCGCAACGCCAAAAGCCATGCCCGAAGAAACGGAACCTCCGGCACTTCGCGCCAGAACTCAACCCAGCAAAACTCTACAACTGCCGATGATCGGGAGAACAGGGTTCTTGCTGCTCTGGAGGCTGGAGCGTCTGTGGAGGAGGCCCGAAGGGCTTGGTGAACAACAACATCTCCTAAGAGGTAAAAACTATGGGTTCAGCCCTAACAACCTTCAACGACTTCATGACCGCCACCGGCCCTACGTTTCTGACGTCGGCCGATGACGTTGTCAATGAGGCGGTGAAGAACTCCTACATTTTGAAGCGGTTCCTAAAGGGAGCCGACCGCACCAAAGTCGTTCAGGGTGGAACGAAGATCAAGGACTCCTTGATGTTTGACGAAAAGTCCACCCGTCGCCACTACCAGCCCAATGACACCTTTACCTGGCAAAACCCCCAGGTGCTGGACGAGTGGGAAACGGACTGGCGATTTACGGTCGACCACATGTCCTGGACCGACCATGAGCTTGAGCTACAGGTTGGCGACAACATGACCACCGCTGGTAGGCACCAAGTCTACAAGCGTGTCAAGCGTGTCAAAGAGCAGCGCATGTGGACTTCCTTCATGAATGGCTTTGAGGAGGACCTTTTTGCTCCCCCCTCCGAGGCGGACATGGAAGCGTCTGGCGGATCTCAGCCATTCTCCCTCACCACCTTCATCAACGAGAACACCAACAGCTCTCCCCAGGATGACGGCACGGGCACGGCTTGGTCGACCCTAGAGTCGATTGACCAGTCGACCGAGTCTAAGTGGCGCTGCCAGCAGGAGACATATGCTGCGGACGCCACCTTCAACGCTGCGAGCTACCTGTTCGCTGCCTTTGACAAGATGTACCACAAGGTGCGCTTCGACTCTCTTCCAACCATGGAAGAGTACGGTGGCGGATCGAGTGGCGCTCAGTTCATCGCATGCTCACTGAACGGACGCACGCACTATCAAACGATGCTTCGCGCATCGCAAGATCAGTTCGTTTCCAAGCAGGACCCGGCATACATGAACCCGAAGTACGCTGGCATTGACCTGGTGTATGCATCAGAGCTTGACACTGCTGCGGTATTCGTCGACGCATCCGCTTCCGACGCCTTCAAGACCGAAGAGGCGCACACCAAGAAAGGTGGCCGCTACTTCTTCATTGATGGCTCCCACATCAACCCCGTGTTCCACACGCGCCGGTACATGAAGCGTCACCCTGTGATGCGTCACCCGAACCAGCCGTTCACATGGACACAGCCTGTTGACTGCTGGCACAACATCATTTGCCGCTCTCTGCGAAAGCAGGGCATGGTTTCCCCTTCCGCCGCTCAAACGATTGGTGTCTGGGCGTAGTAATACCCCAGGTCTCTGACCACAGCCAATCCATAGGAGGATTGAACAATGAGTAACCCAAGTATCTCTGGACCCGGTGATGGCTATTTTGGCCCGAAAAACTGGGACGAAAGAATGCTAAACAGCACCGGAGGAGCCCTCACAGCGGGGTCCCTCGTTCAGGTGGATGAGAGCGTTATCGACTCCACCACACTTGCCCAGACGACCATCGAAGACCCCAGCACTCTAGGCTTGGAGCAAGGTGGAAAGTTCGGTGTTCTTCTGGAGGACATTGCCAATGGCGAGCGAGGGCTTGTCCGCTTCCGAGGCCGAGTGAAGGCGCAGACAACCGGAACCCCGGCTGTTGGCGCTTACCTCTCGGGGGCAAACGCGGCAAACACGATGACCGCCACGATCGGTGCCACATTCCGTGTCCTGGGGACTGCCCTAGTCACGGGATCGTCCGTCCCCACTCTTATCGAGTTCGACGGATTGTCCAAAGGCGTAAACCACGCCTCGTAGACAGAATCCCTAGCCTCTCCGGCCCCTTGCACTTGGGGGTCGGGGAGGCACTACTCTCAACCAAAACAAAGACATGCCCTCACAGAACTCAGTAGGCCCCGAAGAGGGCGTGGACATTGCAGTCCTGGACTTCCGACTCAACAACAAATCTGGGGCCACCGTGAAGCGTGGAGAGATTGTCCAGCTCGGAATCACAACCAGTGAGGCCACGGGGCGCCTAGACGCATTTATCGTGGTTACCACGGCAGGGGCCCTGGGCGACATCATGGGGTGCGTCCTTGAGACCATCGGCCGTGACAAGCACGGAATGGTCCGAATCCAAGGTCGCGTCAAGCATTGCAACTTTGGGGGCACCATCGCCAAGGGTGGGCTAGGCGTTGCAAATGTGGGCGGAGGAGATGCCATCCCCGTCACTGGCGCAACCAAGAGGAAGATCATTTTGAAGTCGGAGGAGCAGGGCACCTCTGGCACTAAGCGAGCGGTGATCTTTGACGGATGGGCGGGTTTCGGTAAGGACGAAATCTAAGCCATGTCCCTCACAGTCCAGAACTGCCTCGACCATGTTGCCAAGGTCGTTGGCGGCTACTCCAAAGCGGACGGTCTCTCCTACATCAACGATGTGGGGGAGATCCTCGCCACGCAACAGCCGTGGGCGTGGCTGGAGAAGCAGACCGCCACAATCGACCTCATTGCCGGGCAGACCTATGCGGCACTGCCTGATGGCATTAGGGAGATTACCGGCTACGATGCGACAAATGGACTTCTAAACACGCTCAAGTTTACCGACGTTGGGACCGTGTTGCAGATGCGAGCTAGTGACATCTCGGTGACCACATGGAACTGGCATGGGGCTCTAACCTATCGCGACTCCGACGTTCCAAACTCAGTCAAGCACTCAAACCGATTTGACGGGTCGTCTTGGGCGGACTCAGGAACCCCTACGTTGGTGACCGGATTTTCAGACCCGCTTGGCGGGATGAACGCAACGGAGTTCACGGTGTCCAGCACGGCAGACCGCCGGGACCAAATCATACCCTATGGCTGCGTTACCGCTGGAGTCAACTGCGTTTCGATCTACGTCAAAAAGGGGTCGGGCGGAGGTGGCCTCATAGCGGTTCGCGATGTCAAAACGACCGCGATCGTGATGGCCCAGCTCTCCGTCACTTTCGGCACCGTAGCCACTGTGGCGGCAGTTGGGGACACAACCTTCACGCCAACGATCGAGCCTATCCTGGACGGGTGGTATCGAATCCAGTGCGGGTTCACATACGACACCTCTATCCACGGGGAAGACGGCGTTCTGCTGCAAGTCATTGGAGGCAACGGGGGAAAGACCCAGTTCTTTGGAGCCCAGATCAACCGCACTAAGTTCGCAACGCCGCTCGTGATCGTGAACGGAACCACGCTGCCCTCTGGGGGCGAGCCCGAGCCGGTTCTTGAGCTTTACCCCGTGCCCACTGCTGACAGCGATGCTGCCCTAACCATCTTCTACCGAGGCGGATGGGGTCGGGTCAAAGCCGACACCGATGTGTTGTCCATGCCGGACTGGATCGAGCCCCTGTTCAAGGCGATGCTCAGGGCCTATGTCAAGGGCATCGAAGAAGAAGACGAGGGGACAGTCGACCAGCGACTGGACTCTGTGATGCGCGGACCACTCATGGCCGGTTGCATCAGTCGCGATGCGAAGATCGCACCCAACGTGGGCGCACTTCGCGGTTCCGCCGTGTCTGGCAGCGGGACTTTCATCCCAGCAATGCTTCGCAACACCGTTCAAGGTCCTAGCTAATGCCTGATATTGACATACGCTTCCCGATAAAAGGCATCAGTGATGATGTGGCGTTTACCGAGCAGGAGCCAGGCACCACTTCCGACGCTCTCAATATGCGCGGACTCGACCCCGTAACGGGCCGAGAGCGTGGCGCTCAGCGGGAAGGTTTGTCCAAGTTTACCGACCCAGCCGAGTCGCTCACCGGCAAGGTTAGCGCGTTGATGTCGATCAGCTACGACCTACGAAACATCGACTACACGGCGGTCACTACCGCCGATGAGACGGGGGCCGAGTGGAGCTTCACCACGCCAGGCGGCGGTCCGTGCCATGGGCTTGTTGTTGATAACCAGGAGAACGTCCTGTGCCTGAGCGGCCCATCTAGTGTAGTAAAGCTAAACAGCGAGGGCGTTTCGGTCTGGGAACACGGGATAAAGGTAACCTCCAAGGGGCAGGTACTCAAGGCCATAGCTATCGACAATCAAGGCGGAGTGTTCGTCGGGTCCACGACCGGTGGAGACCCTCGCGAATCCTCAATATGGCGCATCGTCGAGACCACGAACGACGATGAGGAGTATGAGCCAGAAGACTACTGGAACTTGCAGCCGGGCGGGTTCGTAAAGCACCTGGAGTTCTCCAAGGGAGCCCTCTATGCGGCCATAGACATCCCTGAAGACGGACGCAGTGAGGTTGTAGTTTACAGCCAAGCGGCGAGCAGCTCTCCCAATGAGGCAGTGCGATACGCGGTCCCGTATCCGATAAACCATGTAGGTGTCGACCCTAAGGGATCAATGGTTGTTTCATGCCCCAAGAACGACTTGCGTGGATTCAACCCTGACGGCACCCTAAAGGTGGGGTCAATACCGTCGTCACCAGAGTCAACGGTGTCTTCGATTGGCTGGTCGCCAAAGGATCTTGACGACTGGGAAAAGCGTGTCTGGTTCTGGATTGATGCTGACGATCTTGACCCCGCGTCAGCCCCTTATGAAGTCGGAGACGAGATCACATTTGTTCGATCTAAGGACAAAAGCGGGAGGCACCTGTACACGAACACCATCGACGATGAGCCTGGGCCGACATTCGGAAAGGGCCTAGCCGGTCGAGGCGCCATTCAGTTCGACGGTATAACCCAGAGCCTAATCTCCGGCCCAGCGACCACCAACCTCAAGTCGAACGCCTCCTCACAGCAATCTTCTTTCCCATGCTATGAGGGGGGCATGTATGCCACGTTCATCTTGATTCGCCCGAACAAGGAGAGCGATTCGTCTTCTGTTGAGGGGGTTGGTCGCGGAACGCTATTCAGCCAGTTGATTCGAGGAACAACTCCAGTTGGGTCAACAACGGGCACTGTCGGTTACGGCTATCTCAGTTCAAGCTTGAACTGCGGCTCTACCAAACCAGTCCTAAGCAATGGGTCACCAACCGAGATTGGCCGCCTCGACTACTGCCCTAATGGTCTCTACACCGGAGGACTAGTTGACTATGTGGAAACTGCCACTGGCATCGGAAACTCTTCGATCAATGACTATTCTAGGAACCAGAGAGCGGCTGACACTGCGGTTGGGTCAGGATCTGTGGGCAACTACTCCAAGCTCTACAACGGCACGCACCTTCAGACGTTTGAAGCTTGCACCAAGGATGAGTATTACAACATTGGCGAGTATGGAAACGAGGAGAGCTGGGCCGCAGACGACGAGGCGGTGCTTATAACAATAATCAATGACGGGTCTGTAGATACACAGACCGTCTCCAAGGTGGGGGGTGGCGGAGCCTGGGTCCCCAACGGTGGTCCACCCCCAGGTAAGACGCGATCGCTGATAAGGGTCAATGGGGTGCCTGTTGACAGGTGGACCGACATGCCGATCAAGTCGAAGATCGACTCATACACCACTTGGGGGAATGGTTATAACTGGACTACGTCTGCCGATGACCACTTTGGCGGAGAGATTCTAGAGGTCATCACCCTGGACAGGATAGACCGCAATGACGATTCTTCTGAGCCCAAAATCCTGACGCACCCTGAGGACCCAGACTACGTCAAGTCCATAACCATGACTTCCAATGGGTCTGGGTACACAGTGGGTGGCGATCTTCGAGCCGTAATCCACAAAGGGGTCGACGAGCCGTGCGGAGGCGCACACATGCCGCAATCGGGAAACTCCCTGTTCGGATCGTCAGGCACGCCAGGTGCTTCTGACTACATCTCCTGGGTGAAGATAGGGACATATACGGTCGACCCCATAACTGGATCGGTCGACACTAACACCTTCTCCACCGAGGGTTGTGGGTGGATGAATGCCCCCGAAGTTTACCCTGAAGATGATGTCTTCTTTGGAGGGAGCGGGTCTGGGTGCGTGATCGAGGCGAAGATCCACGAGGACTACTCCGGATCTTCGGCCATCGACGATGACACGACTGAGATGGAGAAGATTGAGGGGTACTTGGTTCATAAGTGGGGGTGCCCAAATATCCTGCCTGGAGATGGCGATCGCTGGATTCACCCCTACCAGAAGAAGGTCCCACAGGCCGCTCAGGCAGATGGGTCTTACAGCGGGAATATCAGTCAACTGCTAGAGGCTGGCCCGATCGTGGCCCATTATGACTCTACTGGCGAACTATCGTGGGCCTTTGGCGACGATTCGTCCAGCGAGCCCCGGTGCGGCATTTCCGCAGCGTTTCTTGAGGACGGGTCTGTGGCTACTCTTGGGACGAGGGAGAGCCTATCCACTTCCTACCACGGAGTGTCGTGCATCTCGAAGGATGGGCTAACCGCAACGGTCAAGGACAGCTTCACCAAAGAGCCAATAGCGGGAAATATCGTTACCGACGAGTTCGACGCGATTCATTTTGCACGGTCACACTCCTCTTCAGATGCAGACAACAAGACCGTATCCGTCATCCGAGACGAAGCCGTTGGGTCAACAGCCCTATTTGACCTTGACCTTGACGGTGGAGTTCCAGACGATTCAAGGGATGCGTATGGGGTCGGCGTAGCTCCGTTCAGCCCGGACTACGGGTCAGACATTGCCGAGTCAAATAGGAGGTCTCAGTTCATTTATGTGGCGACATCTGATGTGCGAGCAGACGGCACGGGAGGCCAGCCAACGGTGTGGAAGTACCGCACTGTGTCGGTATCCCCCAACATGGACCCCCCGCGAGGCATGTCGCACTATGCTGTCGGATACGATGGCGAGCTAAAACAGTTCACGGCTGGCGGAGCAAACTCGGACGTAACGAATGGTGACGAGACCCCAGACTTCGCCGCTTCGGCCAGCTTCATTGACCACACGGCACTGTTCAATAAGCTCTATGTGGTTGATGGCGTTGGGGTCAAGGTTATCGACCCCGTGGCCGAAACGGTTAGTCATCTCAAAGCCGAGGATGGGGGCAAGCTGCCCGACAACCCCAGGCTCGTGGCCGCGTGGCGCGGACGACTCGTTCTGGCAAGAATGGCGGACGACCCCCATGCCTGGGTTATGTCCGAGAAGGATAACCCCAAGGGTTGGAACACCGCGCCCATTGACGACACTAGCATTTCGGCTACGGCAGGGTCCCTGTCGCTGGCGGGGAGGCCGCAGGACGTCATCAACTGCCTAATCCCGTATAGCGACGACATCCTGATTGTTGGCTGCGACCACTCTATCTGGACGCTTACAGGCGACCCACTACTGGGCGGACAGATTGACCTCCTCACGGATGTCACCGGGATAGCCTTTGGGCGATCTTGGGCCAAAGATCCGCGAGGCAACATTTTCTTTTTTGGGAGCCGGGGCGGGGTATTCGCGATGCCTCCAACGGGTGCGGCACCAGTAAAGATAACCGAGTCCAGCATCAACCGCAGAATGGCAGATGTAGACCTTGGCACATACCGCATGGAGCTTGTCTGGAATGAACGGCAAGAAGGTTTGCACGTTTACCAGATTCCATATGCTGAAGGTGGAGCCCTGGTCCGCCACTGGTTCTGGGATCGCAAGCGGTCGGCTTGGTGGGAAGACGAGTTTGGCAGCACTGGAGTCCAGGTGACCGCCTCGGCTGTCCTGGATGGAGACACCGCAGATGACCGGGTTGTTCTAGTTGGAGGGGAGGATGGCGTTATCCGCCAATACGAATCGTCCGCAAAAGATGACGACGGGGAGCCTATTGAGTCGCGTGTCCTCTTAGGTCCGATCGTCCCCAAAAGTGGAGAAGGAAAGAATATCCGCTTTAGCCACCTTGCAACGACTCTGGCTTCCGATCAAGATGGGGCAATCGTTAGGCAGTACGTTTCTAACACGGCAGACCTGACGGGTGAGCATTTCTTGCAAGACTCGGTTCCGTCCGGGAGGGCTATGTACCAAACTGCAAAAGCTAAAGGTGGCTACTACTGGGTTGAGCTGGTCAACTCTAGCCCAAATGAGCGTTTCGCCTTTGAAGCCATGAGCGTCCGAGCATACCCAGCCGGTCGACGGAGAAGTCACTGATGCCCAGGCGCGTAGGAACCAACAACTTGTCGGGAGAGTCCCGACAGCTAGGCGGAAGGGATCGTCGAGGTAGACGAAATGCCCAAATCAGTTCCGTGCACAAGAAGCCGAGCAACACAATCCGGGAGGTGCGCGGTCGCACCGAGGTTGTGGTTGGCCGCACACTCAAATCAACGTCTGAGGGCCTGGATATCGTGCCAGCGCCAGCAGTTTCTGACGCTGTCGGTACGGACCCGGGGGACATCGCCACCACACTAAACTCGCTGCTGGCCGCATTGCGGCTTGCTGGAATACTAGAGCCATAGGAATAAAAGTATGATATTCGGAGCATTGGGGCAAGACCCCAGCAAGCAAGCTAAGAAGGGTCTGAATCTGTTGCCTGAGATGGAAAAACGGCAGCTTCTACAGAGCAATCTAATGATGAAGATGCTCCAGAAGCAGATGGGTGACGCCAGCGTTTGGGAGAAAGCGGCAATGATGCAGCTTATGGATTCCGAAAGGTCGGCCTCTGAGTCGGTCTCTGCATCCTCTAAGAAAGAAGCAGCTCAGAACGAGCAAGCCGCTGCCAACGCCGGGCTAAGCAACGTCACCGGAAGCGTTGCTCGCCGCAAGGCTATAGCTGGCAGGGGAGCCCGGGAAAAGCGGAAACTGTCCGCCGCCCGTGCTGGTCAGCAGGTTGGTGTCCGGCAGTCCGCTTACAACATGCGAGCCGGTACACGGAGCCAGATGCTCGGTGTTCAGGAGAACATCCAGAAAGTCAAAGCTCAGTCTGACTTGCAAAAACTCCATCTCACTACAGGCAACGCACCCTATGGCGTGAACCCAATGCTGAAAGGTCCAAAAAAGGGACTCCTCGGCGCTTTGGGTGGCATTGCCGGTTACGCCCTTAGTAAAGGCGACCCAACCGCTGGCATGATCGGCCAAAGCCTTGGCGACAGCGTCGGGTCAGCATTCGCAACTTAGGAAAACACTATGGCACAAATAGTTGACATCAACCCCCAAATGGGGGACCTCTCCGCCGCCTTTGGCATGGCTATGGATCAGCGCAAGCTGGATGAATCTGCCCGCCAGTTTGACGAAGGGATGGGCGTTCGCAAGGAAGACCTGGCCTCCCTGATTGAGCAGCGGAAAATCCAGGGTCAATCAACCATCGACGCTGGCAAACGAGCCGATGCCAGCCTGGCCATAAACCAAGACATACACGACCACAACAAGAGTCGCTGGCCCGGAGCAGACGAGCATCAGGACAGGCTGCGTGCGCTGGAGTTGTCCAGAGAGGAAATGGAGCAAGACCAAATCTCCAGGGGCTTCGAGCAAGACTACAGCCAGACTGAGGAACGGTTCCTTTGGGAGGGGACTAAGCAAAGAAACCAGGAGCAGGATCGGGACTACAACTTAAAGCAGAGAGACAAGAACGACCTGGGCACTCAGGCTGTAAATGAAGCCTACCGCAATGCCGACGTCACCCGCATCGGTAACATCCTGTCTGGGTCAGAGGACCTTGGCGAGGATTCCGAGGGCAGGCAGATTCAGGGGCCCATGCTTGAGCAGCTATCGCCTGAGAAGCGGTCCGCCTACGAGGGCTGGATGGAGGCTACCAACAACCCAAATCTGAGTGCACAAGACCGAGCTGCGGTGAACTCATTCCACGGCAAGGTCATAGCCGAGGTGCAGAACTGGGAGGATGCCCAGGAGCTGAGAGGGTCGATCAACCAAGCCCTCCGCACCGACCGCTTGGCGATGACCAATCGTAATGGCCAGAGCTTCCCAGTCTCCGAGGGCACACAGGCCAGAATAGACGAAATGCTCTCCAACCTGAGCCAGCGCGACGAGGCAAACCCGAACGAGTTCAAGGAACAGTTCAACCAAATGCTCAAGGAGGCTGATGAGTTCAACCGCAACGAGCTGGACATATCTTTCGCCATGGGGTCTCTGGATGAATCCAGTCGGGCCCTGTCTCTGATTGCGGGGGCCCCGGTCGCTGCGGCCATCACCTCGGCGCAACGTCAATACCTGAATAGAACGTCCAAGCTCCCACCGGGCTACAACCAGGGCGAAGCCATGATGGACGCGGCCTCTAAGGCCAAGGAAACCGAGGTGAAGAGTGCCAAGCTCAAGCAAGACCGAGCAGATGCCAGCTTCGATAACTTCCAATGGGCCTTAGAGACAGTCAGTCAGACAATGCCGAATCCCTTCGATGAGAACGGGCGGCTAACCGAAGAGGGCAAGTCGGCAATAACGGAACTGATCGGGGAACTCAATGGGGTGCTTGAGGAAAACCATCTGTCCAGATACGACCAGCTCGACAAGAACATAGTCGCCAGCCTAGCCCCTGGCCTAGCCACTCAGGCTATGGAACAGACCGATCAGCTAGGGGCAGACGTTGCCGGGGAGATGGGCCTCCCACCAGCCACCACGGAGACCGCTCAAGGGCAGGCTGGTGGCACCCCAGAGCCGAGCCCACTTCCCACTGAGACTGGCGACCCCACAGGGGGCCTCACGCCGCACGAGGTGGACGAAGTCGACGAGGAGGAGATCTCACGCCTACGATCCCGTGGAGCCCTAGAGCCCGTCCCGGAGGGGCACACGAAGACGGGGGTATTGTCTCGGAAGACTAAGCCCACAGCCCTGCTCAAGGAGATGGCAGTTGTGTTCGGCGAGGAGGGCATGATTGGTGTCCGCCGAGAGCTTACCTCTTCCGGGTATGACCCCGACGACATGCCCAAGAAGTGGACACAGCAGTTGTCTTCCGAGTTGCAAAAGACCGATGTCTGGAAGGCTAGCCATGCCTTTCACTCTACAGGCGTATCGGAGGGTCGACCGCTGATCCAGGACTGGACGGCGATGGACGAGCCGGATTCGGCTTACAGCACAAAGATCAGCAACAACTACGCTAGTCGCCGGAAACACTTTGGTGCGTCGGCCAAGGCCGTCTTCGAGGACCGAAAGATCGGCAACGCTATGGGTTCAGATGCCGGAACCGGGGACTTCACAGCCGACGACTTCGGGCGCTGGCTGGCAGAGAATGGTTACGGCGGCAAGAAGCATGTGCCGCTCAAGGGGTCGGCTCTAACGAAGCTGTTCACCAAGTACGCAGCAGACCTCGGGTACGGTGTAACGAAGGGCAAGGGTGGCAAGCTGGCCATCATCCCTAAAGCGTCCGGCCCATCACCGCAACCCGCAGAAAGCCAAAACTAGACCATGCAGACCCAGGACCCGGAGTACACGAAGTGGCTCTCCCAGCTAGACGAACTGCATAGCAAGGTGAACGTCATGGGGGACATTGAGTCCCCCCGGTACGACGAGCCTGAGAGTCAGCAGCGGTACGACTTCAAAAAGCTTTACGACAGTCCGCACCGGGACCAACTGCTTAGCGACTCCAGGGATGCCCTAGGGCAGTACGCAATGCCGGATGGTTTTGAGTGGTCCCAGGCTGAGTCACCGGCTGGCATGGCTTCAGGCGTGACCGCTCAAGGACTCCCCTTTGTGTCCAATACTGCGGACGAGTCAGACCAGGAACCTAAAGGTGTGTCTGACGTTTGGAATGACTTCTCAGCAGCGAGTGCAGTCCCATTTGTTGCGGGTGTCCACGAGCTTGGACACATTTCCAAAGTGTGGGAGGCGTCCCGTGACCTGGAGAAGAACGGCGCTGGGGCCTCCCCTGAGAACTTCAAGCTCGTCAACGACTTCCTGCAAGACATGCAGCGGGACCGCACTTTCTTAGGCGGAGTGGCCGAGCTTGTACTCCAGCTCCCAGCATTCGCGGGGGAGTTTTTCACATCAGGCGGAGTCGCAACAGCTACACGCAAAGGCGCAGCCAAGCTGGCGGGAACATCCATCCGCTCACTGCTAGAAAAAAAGCTCGGCAAAAACATTGCGACTAAAGGATTAGCAGCGGTTGCGGGGGGCGCAGCGCAAACCAATCTCATGACAGCGGTCATGACACCCAGGGTTGCGGCGGCGGCATACCGTCGAGCCTTACCCGGCATGGCCTCCATGCAGGACGGTGAACGCGCAGCAATCATCTTCGACGAGACCTCCAAGGACTTCATGGAGGCTCTACCTGCTGGCTATGCCGACATGTGGATTGAAGTCCTGTCGGAGAAGTCCGGTGAGGGCATTGCCGCTGGCATGCGGAAGTTGCCCCTTGTGAACAAGCTCAACATCATGCAGGGGTCCGTTTTTCAGCGATGGAAGAAGATGAACCCCACGCGCACCACACGCGATTTCCTAGATGGGATTGCCAAAGAAGCCGGTTGGGCCAAGACGCTAGACTCGATCGGTCTCCAGGGCCCTGTCACGGAGATGCTTGAGGAGCGTGTCGGCGATGTGATGCGTACAGCCATCCTTGGCGACGAGTGGAGCTGGCCTACAGCTACCCAGATCGCCCAGGAGCTGACAGCATTCTCGGCCATCCCCGCTATCACCGCCATCCCGCAGAGGCGTCAACAGGCGCGGATGCTGGAGGCGCTTGAGAAGCAAGCCGACAGCGAGGAGGCTCTATCCCAGAACGTCCAAGAGGTGTTCGAGGGTAAAGACCCGGTCGAGCCAGTTGGCCCGGTCACGCCGGTTGATCCCACCAAGACTAAAATCGAGTCGCTGACTGGAAAGGTCAACGGCAAAGAGGCCGTCGTCGAGTTCACGGACGATGGATTCCGACTCACCTATGGCGACAGCCAGGTGTCAACCTCCGTCGAGGTAACCGGACACACTCTTGAGGAGGCGGTATCCTTTGCTGAAAAGCACTTCAAGTTCGAGCGCAGCAGTGTCGAGCCCGAGCTTGGCGGCAACGAGCCAGAGAAGGACCCGGACATCCCGACCCGCGCCGACCGCGAGCTGGAGGAAGAAGACGGAGAGTTCACCGTCATCGAGGACAGGACCGACACCACCCCCGTCGAGGAGGAGGTGCCAACGGTTGAGCCCGAACCGACCACTGAGCCCGAACCGGTCCCCGAGCGCGAGCCGAACCCCGAGGGTGGAGCTACCGCCGAAGAGGTCCTCAACTCCCGTGGCGAGTTCGATGAAGGCGGTGCTGGCAACATCACCCCCGAGGAAGCCAACTTCGGATTCAAGACTGCGGCCCTAGAGATCGATGCGCTGAACGAGGCTGAGCCCGAGCCAGCAGACCGCAAGAAGCAGCTCAAACTCTACGATGCGCTGACACAGGCCATGACCCGTGGCACTCGGGACTTCCAGGCACTCGTGGACGAGGCCGACTCTCGCGGCTTCGGCGACGAGGTGCGCGAGGCCATTGGCGCATACGCTGAAGGTGTGTCAAAGTACCGCGAGGCTCAGGGGTTCGAGGTCGAGGACCTAATGGAGGGGCCGCCGAGCAGTCTGCCGTTCAAGCCGACGCGCAAGCAAACTGAAGAACTACAGGCCCTTGGCATCAAGGACAGCGCCCAACTGACCAACTCAACCAAGGTCATCAAGGATGGCGATGGGGAAATCGTTGCGGCAACCTCAGGCCAGTCGCTCCACGTTCATCCCGAGTTCCAACAGATGGGACTTGCGACTAAGCTGTTGGAGTTCATGAAGAAGAGGGGCGGGATGAGGATGGTCGCCCCCACCAGGCATGCCGTAAAGTTCCTCTCCGATCGAGGCTTCACCGCCGATGGCAAATGGGTGTCGGGTGAAGGCCAGGCAATGGTATTCAAGCCGAGGAAAGAGGGGTCGAAAAGTGACCTGTCCGACGACCTCGAAGCGGACGCGGCGGCTGAGTCAAAGATCGACCCCGAGGTTGTAACTCGCCTGATGGACGAACACGACATCAGTGAGGAGTCGGCACGGGTCTCAGCTCAAGCGCCCGAGGGCGAAAAGGCGTACTTCACACGCGAACAAATCACCGAGTCCGTATCGGAGGAGACGCTTGACTTCTGGGAGCTGGCCTACGGTCTAGAGATAGACGAGTTCGGGTACAACTTCGAGGAGGTTGCAAGCCTACTCGAGTCCGATGGCTACGATGTTCCCACCCCGAGCTACACCGGGGGAGAGGTCGCCGAAACGTTTGACAGCACCTGGGAAGCAGACAAGCCACCTGTCGAGGAGGGTGAGGTTGAAGTTGATGTTCAGGAGGAGCCATCACGCCCGGTGACCCCCTCCGAAGAGGAGTCTCCCGCCAAGGAAGAGGTCGAGCTGACCACATCTCCGGCAGACGACCTCAACGACAAGAGGAAAGAGCTGAGGCGCAGGATGCGGAAGCTCAAGGAGGAGCTTGGGCGCGGCGAAGGCTCGAACGACTCTGGCCTCCAAGGAGCGCCCGAACAGGGCGGCAGGCTGGACCCCGAGGTCGCAAAGAAGATCATGGCACTTGCCGAGGAGCTAGTTGCCCTAGAGGTGTACGATTACGGCGAGTTCGTGGACGAGTTCCAGGAGTACATCGGCGAAGTCGCCGTGCCGTACCTCCCGGCAGCTTGGGGCTTCGCATACAAGAAGGCGGACAAGTCTGTCCAAGAAAAAATGACCTCGCCAGCAGATGCTCGCAAGGTCAACATCCAGGAAAGAAGCGATGCTAAAAGCAAGGTGGGCCCCAGAGGGGGTGAACAAGAATCTGTTCTGGGTGGAAGCTCAGATAGGTCAGCCGATGACTCTGTCGACGTACAAAGCGAAGCTGAGGAAGAGGGTGGAAGTGATGATCGAGGAGGCGAACGAACCGATCTGGGAGTGGATGAACTCGAACCCGGAGAATCCAGCGTCGACGATCGAGGAGCTGACAGCGATGGTCGAGATGGAGATTCTGCTGACGGTCAATCCGCTGCCGAACTGGCCCCAGACGCCACACGCGAAAATGTCACCGCGTCTGAAGACCGCGCCCGAAGACTTTCAGACCTGGGTCGAGGGGACGCAGCAAGACTAGCCAAAGAGAACTCGAAGCTGGTGGACTACGATCCAGCCTCAAAGGGCAACAAGAACGGGCTGAAGATGCCAGCCCGACTAGCCGCCCAGACACACCGCGCAGTCAAGAAGATTGAGACCGAGACCGGCGTTCAGATTGACAAGTGGGTCTCAGAGAGGATTGGGGCTGAGGATGCTACAGAGTTTCTGTACGCAGAGCAGCTAGACGCTGTCGCCCTAGCCATCTTTGCTATAGAGAACGGCAGGGGGCTCATCATTGGAGACCAGACGGGAACCGGCAAGGGCCGGATCGCTGGCTCGGTGGTCAGGTATGCCCTGAACCAGGGGCTGGCTCCCGTGTGGGTCACGGAGGGCGATGACCTCTACAAGGCGGCGACCCGAGACCTAGCGGACGTTGAGATAGGTGGCGTTTCCGTGACGGCCACGAACAACAACCTAGACAAGGCTATGGACGGGTCGTTCGGCCAGTCCTCGCTGAAGACTGGAGAGCAGAAGGAGAAGCTCATCGCCGCAACCGAAAGGCTGATCGCGCTTAGCCCTCTACCGGCAGATGCCTCCTCCGAGCAGAAGAAGCTGCAAAGCAAGAGGCTGAAGGCGATTCTTGGTGGGGATGTCTTGCTGACTTCGTATAGGCAGGTTGGTCCCGGTGCGGATGCAGAGGTGCGCCGTAACTTTATGTCAGCACTGGCACCGCATGCAGTCCTAGTCATGGACGAGAGCCACAACGCCGCTGGCGGAGGTGGTGCTGGCAAGCCGGTCCCCGTGAAGGGTCAGAAGTTCAAGGTGGACAAGGATCACACCAAGGAATACTTCCGCAGGTATGTTGGCGCATCGAGGGGGTCAGTCTTCCTGTCGGCCACATGGGCAAAGGGTCCAAAGTCCCTGGGACTGTACACGAACACCCCTATGGGGATCTTCGGCGCTCACCTGGGGTCACTCATTCAGTCTGGAGGTCTGCCGCTACAACAGGTGGTCACAAGCTCACTGGCTGCAAGCGGAAGCCTCATTCGTAGACAGGCGGACATGGGTGACGCATCGTTCGAGACGGTCACCATGAAAGGGTTCGAGGATACCGCCGACACGGTGTCCGATATCCTGTCCTCGATCATGAGCCTGGATGGGGAGACCGCTAAGCCCAAGAAGCTCCTCGCTGCTCGCTACACGATGTCCCTCACGAACATCGCTGAGATGCACAACTCCAAACCGGGGAGCGTGTCCGATATGGACTTCAAGCGCATGACCCCGTTCGGGTCCGAGGAGGAAGTGAAGCCAGCGGAGCAGCTAGGCCTGGCTAACTACCTACACCCAGTCATGTCTACGATCATGCTCTCCATGAAGGCTGAGGAGATCGCCAACGAGACGATCGCTGCGGCCGAGGCTGGGTACAAGCCGGTCATTGCTGTGCAGAACACGGGCGCATCCCTTCTGGAAAAGCACCGAGAAGAATCAGACCTACAGGACGGTGACGAGGTTGGCGAGTTCGGCGTTAGGCAGGCCCTTATAGCTCAGCTCCACCGCTCAAGGACCCTTAGGGTCAACAGCGCAATCGACCCAGATAAGGTTTCGGATCTGGACTCAAAATCCCCCAAGATCGACATCGCTGAGTTCCAGGCTTATGACGTATACCTGACTGACGAACTGCTCAGGAGTAACAATATGGTCAACTTCCTGTCCGACTGGGAGGCCGCGAAGGAGCTGATTGAGAAGGCAGACCTGTCGGGGATGAGCGGGTCGCCGCTTGACGCAATCATTGAGAGGCTAGAGGCGGCGAAGCTCAGGGTCGGCGAAGCTACAGGTCGCAAGAGTCAGGTCCGCAAAGGCAAGTATGGCAAAAGGAAGGTGGACTCCGAGCTGCGAGCTGGGATGATCGCCAGCTTCAACGGTGACCGCATGGAGTCGGCGATCGACGTACTGGTCGTGAACAAGTCCGCCGCCACCGGCCTGGACATGCATGCCGGAAACAAGTTCAACGACCGCCGACCACGGATCATGCTCGTCGCGCAGATGTTCGATGACATCAACGTCCTGCAGCAGGTCCTTGGCCGCATTGACCGAAACAACCAGGCGCACTCGGCGACATACAAGTTCCTGATCTCAGATGTGCCGGTCGAGATGCGGTACATGTCCATGACATCCAAGAAGCTCGCCCAACTGAACTCCTCGGCCACGGGTGAGGAGGGTGGAGAGTTTGGACTGTCGATAGATGTGATGAACAACGTCGGCGACACCGTTACGGATGCGTGGCTGAGAGCGAACCCAGTCCTGAGGGCTCGCATGGGCCTCAAGGTGAAAGGCAGCGGCAAGGGCCGGAATGTCGTACAGCCGGATATCGCCAGCAAAGTCTTCCTCCGCATGGCCCTGATCCATGCTGAGGACCAGCGCACACTGGTCAACGACATCGAGGAGAACTATGTCTCACTGATGGAGGCCCAGGCCGCCATGGGAACCGTCATCACTGGTGCCCAGCAGCTAGACCTGAACGCGGTGACAAACAAGGTCTCAATCATGATCCCCGCTGCCGAAGAGGGCAGCACAGACCACATCTCGGGTCCGACATACATCGAGTCCGTGACCGTCGACCGGCAGTTCGTACCGAAGTCGGAGTCCGCAGTGAGGGACATGCACAACAGTCGCAGGAGTGCGACATCTGCGCTCGGCCAAGAGATTGAAAAGGGCCGAGTGGCTCGATTGGATGAGCTGTCAGAGAAGTCTCGGGAGATCACTGAAGAGGTGAACGAGAAGGTGGTGGCTCGCATTGAGCGTTCCAGGAAGGCGCACCAGAAAGCTGTCGAGCTAGCCGAGAAGGGCGGGCTTGACATCCCTGACGAGGTCGTCCCGGGCCCCTTGCAGTCAGAGATGGATGCCATCACCGCCGCCAACACCAGTGCCATCAACGCCGAAAAGTCGATCAAGTTCATCTCGGACTTCATCTCCAAAGTGCTGCAAAGCGGCGGGTACGCGACGGTCAGCCGTGGCGGCGATACTGTGTACGGCCAGGTGCTAGGAGTCACCGACAAGGGCACGAGCAACAACCTGGATTCCCTGTCCCGCTATGACGTTGCAGTCTACACGGCGGAGTCCGGAATCATTCACATCTCCGGGTCAGCACTCCAGTCTGAGTTCACTGTCGTGCTGGATCAGAAGGCCATAGGTGGATTCGCACGCTCCCTGAACAGCTCAACCAGCAGCACCGAGGAGCGACACATCATCACCGGCAACCTCGCCCTCGCCCGTCTGTACTACGGCGACCTGGGCAAGGTGATCGAGTACACCGCTGTTGAGAAGGGCGAGGCGGGGGGCGAAGTGGAGGCCGAGGCGACGGCAACCGAACCCCTAGTTAGACTTCGCGACAATGGCAACTACTACGTCCGGGGCGTTACGGACATGTCCTTCAGCACGAAAACCTCGGCCCTCGACTGGGCTCACTCACTGGGGATGAGAGACCCGTTACGCATTGGAAGACATGAAGTTTACTACAGGAGCGGTGAGTGGTTCATCGAGGGATTCTCCTTTGCATTCCTGACCGAGTCTGACGCCGTGCGCTTTGCAGACACGGGGCAAGTAACCGATGAAGCGGGCGGGGTCGATGCTGGAATGGTCGCGGCTTTGGACGATGGCATCCTCCAGGTCACCGTCGCCATGACGGGTGAGGCGAAATGGAAGCTCCGATTCCGTGAAGAGCTTTTTGATAGCTGGAATGAGGCTGTGCAGTTCGCGTACAAGACGATACAGGAGACTCGGGAAGGTGCAACCTCGGACGAGTCTCCACAGGGCACCAAGAAAACCATCCTACGCACCGGCCAGCTTCTGCCCAAGTCGAAGGACGGACTTGAGTTCATCAATGAGATGACCAGGGTCATGGCCTCCATGGGTGAGGTCTTCGATCAGCTAAAGGACGAGGGGTCCGGCGTGTACCTTGCCGCACCTTGGCACCTAGCCAAGATCGAGTACAACCTAACGAAGTCCGCCGACTCGGAAGGCAATGGCGCTGTCGGGGTGGTAAGGATAGAGACCCCGTCCAAGGGCATGTACCGCAGCCTCATCTACAGGAACCTGAAGGTCCTTGAGTCGATCACTAGGGCTGGCGACGAGATCGAGGTCTCCTTCGTTCCGGGCGAAAACAAGGACTCGTCAGACAGGTACTCGCTAACCGGTGGCGCTCGTGTACTCGAAGACGTTATCAAGTGGCTCGGCTCTAGCGGCGAGGGTTTGGACTTGAGGTTCATGATGAACCGCGAGGGGACCGCGTCCAACTACAACCAGCGGCTCAGAACGACGACAAGTCAGGAGGGTCGCGTCAGCGGGATGCCCATGGAGGGGACCGCGAGGCCGGTCAAGTCGGACAGGCAGATCGAGAAGGAGACCCCCATTGAGCTGGAGGCCCCGATCAAACCCAAGACCGGATTCGGCGACGAGAACATGAAGCCCATTGGGGATCGTGGATCGTGGTTCGACGTACTTGGGAACATGGGGGAGTCGCGCTACAGCGGAGACATCGTTTCCCGTCAGGAAATGATCGAGATGCTCGCGGTCCTCTACAGCGAGCGCAGGACACCCATCCGCCACGGTGTTGGGCTAAGCTCCTACGCCGGGTTCTACCGACCCGGAAACCACATTGTCCGACTCCGAAATGCCTACGAGGTAACCACCGCCGCCCACGAGGTTGGACACGCTCTCCAGACGCTGTTCTCTTCCGACCCTGGACCGTTCGTCCCACTCGGGCAACTTGACCCCGCCACGAAGGCGGTGATGATGGCCGAGCTGAAAGCCATGGGCGAGCGTCTCTATGGCGATGTGAACCCACAGGGCGGAGGATACACCTCCGAGGGGTTCGCCGAGTTCGTCCGCGAGTACCTGACCCGGCCCGAAGATGCGAAGCGGAACTTCCCCGCATTCCACGGTTGGTTCACAAAGAAGCTGAAGGCGGACTACCCCGACATGCACCGCAACATGCAGGTCTTCAAAGGCAAGCTTCGCGAACGACTACTGGCGAGCCCGGAGCAGAGAGCTTCGAGAGACCAAGAGTTCGAGGAGTCGAAGCTGAACAAGATCCACATCTTCAAGGAGTACATCGGATGGGGTAGAGGAAAGGAAGGCCGAATCGGCATGCGAGCCGACTGGCTGGACAGCAACTCCCCACTCCTCCAGATTGACGAGTATGTTGCCAAGCAAGCAAGGGAGGAAGGTCATGGTAGCCACTTCCTCAATGAAGCCGGTATCCTAAACCCGTCGCAGTCCATGTACCGCACCGCCGCCGCACTCGAACAGAGCTATGCGGCAAGGACTGCGGTGATGGCGGACAGGTACACGATGGACATCAATGGCAACCCCGTTGGTGAGCCGCTTTCTGCGATCAGGAAGATCCTCAAGAGCCACGAGTGGAAGGACTTCGCCATCTACCTGTGGGCCAGACGCGCACTGGCGCTCGGAAACCACCCCGACTACGCACGGGATAACTACAGCGAGAAGACGCGCAAGTCCCGCCAGGGTGGACTGGAGATCAATGAGGCACTCGCCATCGTCAAGAACCTTGAGGGCAACCGCGCCGAGCGGTTCCGCGAGGCGGCTGAGCGAGTCTATAACTGGAACAACGACATCCTGCGCTACGCCGCGTCTGCCAGCCCGCAGTTGGGCCGGGTGATGCACTACATCATGAAGATTGACCCGGGGCAGTACGTCCCGCTCTGGGGAATCTTCGAGCAGCTCGATGCATCCTACGCCTCTGGCGGATCGACGGACGCCCGATCGGGCAACGTGGCAAAGCGTCTGCGCGGCTCTATGAACGTCCCGCAGAACGTATTGGTCTCAATGCTGGCGAACGCGGAAAACATCGTCCAGCTCACGCACAAGCGGGTCCTATTAGACATGATGTATAAGTACCGCAGGGTGCCAGGCATCGGTCACCTGATTGAGGAGATCCCCGCAGACAAAGATAGCCTGTCGACCAACGTGCATGCTGCCCTGAGCGAGATCGCCAGGAAGCTCGGCCTGGACGAGATAGACGGGTTCCTTATGGGTGAGGATCAGTACGAGCTAGAGCATGCAGATGCCCTCACGGCGATCCAGTTCTTCTTCCCCACGATGAAGACCAAGGATGACACCGTTAGGTTCACCATGATAGATGAGGGCGGTGGGGGACCTTACAGCTCAAATATCAAGCAGTTCGAGCTGAAAGACCCGATCCTGCTGAAGACGCTTCTGGGAATCTCCCCGCAGGAGTCAAAGAATGTCATCTTGGCTTTCGTCCGGTTCCACACCCGCCTGTGGAGAATGGGCACTGTCGCGTGGCGCTTGTCGTTCGGCTGGGTGACCAACCCGCAGCGAGACTTCAGGACGTTCTGGATTCAATCCAGGTCGCAAGGAAACTCCGCATGGAGTGGTGAAGTCCTCAAGGACATGCTGGCGATGATGTTTGCCGCTCCATTCTACCACGCGATGGGCACGGCCAGCCGTGAGCGGTTGCCCAAGTCCATGCAGGAAAACTTCCTGTGGTTCGACAAGTTTATGGCGCTCGGCGGTGAGATGCAGACCCCGGTCGGTCAGGACATCTCGTACAACCGTAGGTCCGTTGCGCGGATCGGCCAGAACCCAGTTCAGCGGATCATGAAGCCCGGAAACTGGCTAGACATCTTGGCGGCAATCGTGCAGCTCCCAGAGGGTGCCGTTCGCGTGACTGAGCTAAAGCAGGTCGCTAAAGCTCGCGGCCTGAAGCCGGGCGACAAGATGAGCGCGGACGATGCAATCGTTCTGAATGAGGCAATGTCTCAGGTCACGGTAAACTTCCGCCGAGGCGGAGAAAGGGCGAGGCAGGTGAACCGCTACATCCCCTTCTTCACGGCGACCCTGAACGCCTATGTCGATGCCGCCGGGGCCTACAAGCGAAACCCTCAGCAGTTCATTCTTAGGTCACTGGTGTCAGTTACGATCCCCGCCATTGCATCGTGGTTCATGTACCGCGACGAGGAGTGGTACGTCGAAACCCCCGCTAACGAGAAGTTCCAGTACAACTTCATCCGCGTTGGCGACGACATTATCCGCGTCCGCCAGCCGCACGAATACGGAGTCGTATTCGGCGCTTTAGTCACCGCTATGCTGGACTCTGCATATCGCGAAGGCGACAACTCAATGGATGACTTTGCTCGCTTCGCAAAGAGCGCGATGAGCCCCGAGTTCATGCCCCCCATTTTGCAGGAGTCAGCAGAGCAGCTAGCCAACATGGACTGGTTCTTCGACCGCCCCATTGTCCCCCGTCGCGAAGCGGGACGGATGTATGCGGCCGACCAGCATGGGCCCTACACCACACAGGCTGCCAAGTTCCTGGGGGGCATGCTTGGCTGGTCTCCTCGCCGCATCGACCACGCCGTAAAAGGCTTCTTTGGGTCGGCTGTCCCGGATGCACAACGCGCACTAGAGTCAATGTTTACAGCCGCAAGCAGAGACCGGGAGTTTGAGGCTTCCGATGTCCCTCTCCTGGGCGCCACGTTTAGGCGCGGCGGAGCGACCATCACCCAGTCCAAAACAATAGACAGGCTATACGAGCTGAAGGAGTCGGCCGACCTGAGAATGAACTCCCCCTCGGTAGACGAGACAGAGCAGCAGCGGCAGCGAAGGCTTCTTATCTCTGACGCCACCCGGGCTATCGGACTGCTGTCCTCACTGCGCTCAGCGGCGTATGACGTCCATGATCGAGAAGCTTACACCAAGGAGATGGTGGCAATAGCTAAGGAGGCTGCAAATGCGTACAGTAGTGAGAGATATATCGCCAACGACAAGAACTACCTGCGCCAGCGAATGAGAAATCTACGCAAGCAAGCGCAACAGAGGAAAGATAGAGCTGGACTCTAAGGGGTCACTTCAAAGCCATGACTGAGCCGCTAATAAACCTAGAGTCCACCGGGCTGCCCACGGCCCTCGTTATGGCGCTTGTAGTCGGATCGGTCACGGTTGGGGTTACGGGGTCAAGAATAGTTACCCGGCTAGAAGCGTTAGAGGATGTCGCAGACAGGCGTTGGACCAAACAAGATGCCGTCGTGCACGCCCTTGAGCTAAAGCTAAGAAACCCAACTTTACGAGTGCCAGACCCAAGGGACTCAACACGCGAAATCCAGATAGGATCGACGTTTGAATGACATTTACTAAAAAGATTCTTGCGGCCGCGCTGGCCCTCATGACCACGGGCGGATTGGCCGCACAGCAGGGGCACTATATTGGAGGTGGAATAATCGCCATCTGCGGCGTGTCGGCCTTGGGCATTGTCGCATGGTCCCGAATGCCCAAAAGGCCCCGGAGGGGCGGCAAGTGGCCCGGCTAGCACTAGCCCTCATGGCCCTGCTTGGCGTGTGCGCTGCATGCGTTGGAGCCGGTGCCGCGCTACAGGACGCTGGCATGCCCGGGCTTGGTGCCGGTGCTGGGGCTGGCGTAGGGCTGGCATCTGGAGGGTCCAGCTTTACTGTGGTGGCATTAGCCGCTTTTGGCGCGTTCGTTATGAGCTTGGTGGACCAATCGGCAGAGGGGCAGATCGCTCTCGGAGAAGCTGCCCCCCTGGGTTTGTGGCCGATCCTTGACTTGCTGTTCTGGCCCATCGTGATCGCCGTTGCAGTCTGCTGGATCACCCCCACCCCGCTGGCTTTCTTTCGGGGTGGGATCAGGGCCCTAAAACTAGCGGCCAAACACTTCACCCCCACTGAACATCATCGGGGGTCAAAAAATGATCGCCCGGCAGAGCGTCAGCGTTCAGGCGGACGAAGGCGGAGTTCCAGGGGTCGGCGATAAATGACCCTCCATGCCCAACCATATCAGCCCAAACCGATCCAGCACTCGAAATCTTGATTGCGGTGCGGTTGGCAGCGTACTCGCCCAGGTAGGGAACCCAGGAGATGTTCTCCATCTCGATGCGATCAACGCTAGGGTCGCGGAACCCCTTGGGAGTTCCATCGCTCTCCCTCTCCCTCCAGACCGCCACGACCCCATTGGTCATGGGTCGGTCGATGTGAATGTCCTTGTATCGCACAGTGCCCCTGTGGCCCCCCACAGTGAGCGCGGAGCCGCCGCTGGCCTTCTTTCCCGCAACCACGCTTTCAGCGCAACACAGAGACACACGCATGTCTTCAAAGGTGATATCTCCATAAGACTCCTCACCGTCCGTCCTCCGCTCTTGGACTTGAGCTAAAGTGCGGCCAGGACCCGTTTCAACAAGGATGTCAGTCCCCAAAATCTTGAGCGTCTTGGTCATCACATCAACCTTTTGGATGTGTGAGCTGCCCATCATGTTGTGGAGGTAGAACGGATGCTCCTTGGGGGGAGACAAGAAGTTCACGTTGCGAGCAAAAAGGCAGGACTCGCGCATGATAATCCCCTGCTTGTAGCCGTAGCCATAATAAGAGGTCCAGTGGTCAGGCGCGTATATGCCGCAGTTCAAAAGGCCAAGTTGTCCACCCTTGAGCATCTCGTCGTCAAAGTTTTCCTCGCAATGGACAGCGGCCCGAGCCCCGTCCTGCGCCGGTGTAATGTGAAACCCGTCAAATAAGATCTTGTCAAAGCCTCCGTGGCTGTTGTGCAGGTGGAGCCCCGACAGCTTGCCGGTGAAATCGTCCTCGGCAATAAAGGTCATGCCGCGCAATGGAGACAAGTTCTCCCTGAAGCAAACCTCGTTCATCTTTCCGGGGTAGTCCCCGTCTCGACCCCCGATCCTGATTGTGCCCAAGTCTCCACGGCAAACAAACTTAGTGGCAGCGGGGGCGACGGACACCTTGGAGGCAATCTCTAAAGGGCTCATGTCCCCATTTAGGTAGACGGTGCCCGAATAGACAATGTCGCCGGGAAGCTCCACAGCCGGTGGCGGCTCTATGGGGGATGGGTTTACTGGCGTTAGGTACTGCTCGATCATGGTCTGAGCGGCAGTGTGCATCTCGGCTATGCCGGTCTGCGCTTTGGCCTCTGCGGCCAGGAAATCGGCGATAAGATTGCTTATTGTGGGCATGTTTAGCGGTCCTCTCTGGACACAGGTTTGCGTTCTTCTTCATTATGGGTTAGTCTCCCGTCTATGGAACAAGAAACACCCGAAACGGAAGAAGTGCGTAAGCGAGCCACTGGCCGACCACCGAATGACATCTTAGATCCCCATGGCAAGCGAGCCGCCGGGGGCTGGGCTATGGACCTCCAAAAGTACCTCGGTGGCATGCGATCCCTCAAGGATACTGGAGAAAGGTGGTGCTGGAGCTGTTGCGAATGGGCAATGTTTCGGCACCGAATGGCCCCATGCTGCCCACGGTGCGAAGAGTTCGAGGAGTCCTACATGCTCCCGGCCAAATCCCGGGTGAAGCTCGATGGCGACAAGCTGGCCCGATTCAGGCGAGAGCAAGGATGGTCGCAAGACCAGCTAGGAAAAGCGTTCGACCGCAGTCGGGGCTCAATCTGCAACTTTGAGCGCGGTGTGCATATGCCCAAAGCATGGCACATTCGGGCCATGTGCCGCATGACCGACACTAGCCTTGAGGATATGCTTTACACGCTAGGGGCAACCCACTACATGCCCGGTCACCACTATATCGAAGACATGGTCTCAATCTGGGCCTAAAGCCCCCAATAGCACCCCCGCACAAAGGAAAAAGGCCCCTTGGACGCAACGTCCTTGGGGCCTTTTTCGGTAACACACACACCAGCGAGGAGAGAAACTCACTTAGCGTCAGGCGTAGACTTTAGCCCAAAGACGACCTTCCTGCAACCCCCAACTAAGGTGTAGAAAATCCCTACACCTCAAAATCAAAAAACCAGACGCAGAGCATTGACGCGGTTGTTACCCTTTTTCTCCTAGGGAGCGAAGCGACCTTCTTCCTCCTTCCTGCTTTCCGTCTTGGCTGGCATCAAAAGCCAAAGACGAGACGGAAAGCGGGGAGGGGGAGTATGAGGGGGAGGGGGAGTTGTCCACAACTTTATCCACAGCAACGTGGACAGCAATGCAAGACAAGCCTTAGGTGTCGCACAGACCCCTAAGGCTTTTTTCCGCCCTAACGCCCCAAGGGATCGCAACTTAGGCCATAATCGCAAGCTTGCCATGAGTTGATACTTGCGTTTGGCCCCGAATGGCCCTACTCTTTGTTTTCTCAGCCAGCGGTCTTCTCCGTGTCGCTTCGCGACATTTTCTTTTGAGGAGAGCGATGAGGCTATTTCGGGATGCTTGGGCCAATAGAGATCGAACTCTCTGGCTTTTCACCCACTACAACCTTGAGAACCCCACAGACAGATGTCCAAGACCAACGTCAACTCTATTGTTGTCAACGTCACCAACGGTGACTCCACCAAGACCCACGAGGTCCTGATCGACTTTACCCCCAGCCAGTGCCGCGCTATTCAGGAAGCCTGTGACGACCTTATGGGCGGAGAGGTGAGCAGTGTCCGCCTTGCAACCTTCTTTCGCCCCACCCGTGATCGTTCCGGGGTGGATAAAGGTGTCGTAAATGAAAAAGCCCTGGCCGGAACTACGTCCAAGTGAGCCTTCAATCTTCAGTTTCGGGGGTCGTCTCAGGGACGGCCCTCGGCCATCTACTCTGCTTCATCGGTGGCTCCCGCGACACCATGAGTGACACGAAGGTGGTCGTATTCGGTGAGGGTCGCGAGCCCCAGACGCTGACGCGCACACTTGACAGGATGGGTGTCGAAGTGATCGGAGTTGACCCGGCATATCCCGACGAGACCCCAGAGGACATCCACTTCCAGTGCTACCAGAAGGCTCGCTCCATTAGGGGCATATCGACTGGCCGCTTAGTTGTGATGAACCTTCGGTCCCACGCCATCCCTAGAGACATCTTTAGGAACGCCCATTGCGACCACCTTGAGATTTTCGACTACCCCGGTTGCGGTGGTGGGCTGGTCCCATTCAGCGAAGACTTGGTATGCGCCACGCCTCTAGAGGACGGCACCGTGCTGTTGCTCAAGAGGTACAAGGGGACCATGTCTGACTACATCGGGAAGAACCTTGGGGGTCCCGAGTAGTGGCACCTCATGGAGACCCGGGCTTTGGCAGAGCGCAAGCTGCCTACGACTCCATGGAGCCCGATTTTGTGGACGCCGAGGATTGCGATTCCTGCGGAAATACGGGCTTCATGTGTGGGCTGCACAGCGAGCCTTATGATGACTGCCTCTGCCCACCTATGCCTGAGGACAAGCGGACTATTGTCCGGTGTTCTAACAGCGAATGCGATTGGACTGAACCGGTTGAAGCATGTGTCACATGCGCTGGGGATGGCCTGACCTGCAAGTATTGCATCAAGCGCGGTAGCGACTGCGGATGCAACTTTGATGATGCCGTAGACCTAGTTCCGTGCGAAGACTGCGACAAGTAGACACACACACCAACATACAAACACGAGACACCATGAAGATGAACACATCACAGCGCGAAGTTCTCCGCCAGATCGACATTGCCATTTCCAATAACGGCGGACCCCCGTCCGACACTCATCTCGGTCGCAAGTGCGGCTTTAGTTCGAGCAATGCCTGTTTAGTCCGCAACGGCCTAAAGAAGTTGGGATTGGTAGACTTCACTGCACGATACCCGCGCACTTTGAGGGTGACCAAGAAAGGACGGGCTGTGCTTGCCGAGCTTCGCGGCCAACATGAGGCCCCTGACGTTGAGAGCCTAGAAGCTGCTATGCCAAAGATTAGTTCGGTGTCCGACCCTAGAGAGCCGGTTGTCACCGATGAATCCCTATTGAAGGACAAGGCTATGTGCCTATTGATCGACGCCTACTCTCATGGTGCCCATCCTTTTGCCGCAGCACTTGGAGGCATTCTGCACCTTATACCGGGGGCGAAGGCGTGAGTGGTCATTCACACCCAAAGGAGTACCTAGGTGACGGTGTCTATGCCGTTTATGACGGGCACAACGTGAGGTTGGGCGTTCGCGGCCGAGATATCGAAACCCTCATCTACCTTGACCCAGTCGTCCTGGATCGCCTAAACCAGTTCGTAGGCAAGCAGGAATCCAAGCTCGCTGAAGCTGCCGCCCTCTCCCCCAAGGGGGAAGCGTGAGCGAACTGAACCCATACCACATCGTTTATAAGCCTAGGCTCTCCCGTAGCAGCAAGTGGAGAGTCTGGTGTGAGCTTTCAAACTCAGGAATGAGGAGTAGGGCACTGCCCCGACTCGCCTTTATACACCGGAGACGTTTGGTCTTCGGCACTCATGAGCATGGTTCGTCAGACCATGTGAAAGAGTATGCACTTCCGGATCAACCCGGCGGTGCGGCAAACAGCGTGGCACGGAGCATCTTCGATTCTGTCGATGTACCCCCCACCAGAACCCCAGGAAAATGACACATGTTTACTAAAGCAGAGCCAAGACAGGCATACGTCAAGATTGGAATGTATGGTCCACCCGGATCGGGAAAGACCTTCACATCCCTTTTATGGGCCGAGGGACTGGCCGAATATCGAGGTAGGCGGATTGCTTACATCGACACAGAGAGAGGAACGGATTTCTACGCGCAGGACATTCCTGACCGCGAAATCCACCCACAAGCTTTTGACTTTGATTGCGTGTATACGCGGTCGCTGGCAAAGACGCTGGAAGCGGTCATGGGTCTGGACCCAAAGGTGCACGGCGTGATTGTGATTGACTCGATAAGCCATATGTGGGAAGCCGCAATCGCGGCCTACGAGGGCAAGCTGACTGGAGCGGAGACGATCCCGATGAGTGCCTGGGGGACAATCAAGCGCCCCTACAAGGCTCTTGTGAACTTCCTCATGGAATGCCCCATGGATGTCTTCATACTTGGTCGCCAGAAAAACGTCTTCAAGACGGTTGGTGGCAAGATGGAGCAGGTCGGCGTGAGCATGAAGGCTGAGGGTGAAACCCAGTACGAGCCTCACATCCAACTAAGGATGGAGTGCCTTGTGTCGCGGTCAGACACAACCCGATCGGTTTCGGCAATCTACGTCGAGAAGGACCGCTCTGGGATTATGTCCAAGAGCATCAAGAACGCGACTTTTGAAGACCTTCGGCCAATCCTCCCATATCTTGGGGATGATCAAGCCGCAATGGACAATGAAGAGGAGCGGCTTGAGGATGACGCGGAGCTGTTTGAGCAAGCCGCCAAGAAGGACGCGAAAAAGGCTGAGAAGTCTTCCCGATTGTTTGGGGAGCTTCAGGCCCTGATCGTAGCCGCGCACGACATCGAAACCTTGTCCGATGCCGCAGCGAAAGTGAAAAAGCAGAAAAGATACTTACTAGACAAGCACCGCAAGAGTCTCCTCGTGATGTACGAAGAGACCCGCACACAGATCGTCAACACCGTTACCGAGGAACTTAGCTAATGGCACAAGTCAACTGGACCGACTACGAAGAGCCCACACAGAACGCGGGGTCTCTTGAGCCCGGGATCTACACCACCATCATTATCGCGGCGGAGGAGCGGATATCCAAGAATGGTGACCTCTATTTCAACGTGACCCACGAGTCCACGCAGTTCCAGAGGGTTCTTTGCTACGACAACATCATGCTGGAGGGGCGAGGCAAAAACATGGGCCTCGCCAAGCTTAAGACGCTGGGGCTTTTGGACAAGAGCGAGATCAACGATATCGACCTTGTGGGGGTCAAATGCATCGTGATTGTAGAGGATGACAGCTACGAGAAGGCTGACGGAAAGGTCATCAAGCGTCTCGGCGTTGCTCTCAACTTCGAGGACCCGTTCCGGGCTGGATACGCCCCGGTAGAGGCGTACAAGGAGCTTGAGGCGGATCTAGTCACCGCGCAGGATACACCCTTCTAGGGGGCTCTTCCTTGACTGGCCCCGGCGGATTTTGTCTGCTGGGGCCTATGGCTACCGCATCACCATCACAAAGAGCCCTTGCCGAGTGCAGGAAGCGCGATTGGCCCTGTGGCATCGTGGAGCGTTACTGCTCATTCACCCGCCGCCGACATGACCTCTTCGGCTGTATCGACCTCATTGCCCTGGACGACGAGATGGGTACCCTGGGAATCCAGGTGACCTCAGGCTCCAACCACTCCAAACGGGTCGCCAAGACGCTGGAGGAGCCTCGCATCAGGCGATGGCTGGAACGTGGCAACAGGTATGAGGTCTGGAGCTACTCCAAGAAAGGGGCGGCAGGGAAGCGCAAACTATGGCACCTTAGGGTGCAGCCGGTCACGGTGGAGATGTACGAAGAGGCTGAAGCTATAGCACTTAGCTCAAATCCTCCAACATGACGCTGGTCAAGGGGTTGTTTTGAGTGTAGCGTTTTAGTACATGGCAAACCTATACCCCATCAGTACGCCGGACGCAACCCTGCTGGACCGCGCCAACCACACTGGTACGCAGACCGCATCCACCATTAGCGATTTCGACGCCGAGGTCAGCAATAACTCGGCTGTGGCGGCAAACACGCTAAAGGCAGCCAACGCCACCCATACCGGGGACGTTACGGGCAGCGGTGCGCTGACTATTGCCGCTGGTGCGGTGACCCTCGCTAAACAGGCCGACATGGCTACCGACTCCCTTGTGGGCCGGATCACGGCCAGCACGGGATCGCCCGAGGTGCTGTCCGCATCTCAAGCTCGGACAATCCTCAACGTGGCTGACGGAGCTACAGCTAACTCGTCTGATGCTACTCTACTGGACCGCGCCAACCACACGGGGACGCAAGCAGCCAGCACTATTAGCGACTTTGATACGGAGGTCGCCAACAACACAGCGGTCGCGGCCAACACCCTCAAGCTCACGGCTAACACTGCCAACGTAGACGCTGCTGGAGCGGTCATGGAGTCGGACTACACTCCGTCGCACGGTCTGCTGGTGCAACAGAGCGGCACCGGATCTCCGAGCATGGTCTCCGTGCACAACGGCGAGATCCTGGGGCGGACTTCGGGGGGTGGCTCCGCCATTGCTGGACTGAGCGCGTCAGATGTCCGCACATTACTCAACGTCGAGGACGGGGCCGATGTGACCGACGCCACAAACGTGGCTGCGGCCGGGGCGCACATGTCGGGGGGCACCGACGTACCCGTGGCAGACGGCGGCACGGGGGCGTCCGACGCTAGTGGAGCACGGACTAACCTCGGGCTGGCTATCGGCACGGACGTACAGGCGCACGATGCCATCCTTGATGGGCTCGTCGCTGGCACGGGCGACCTGACTACTACGGGCGATATCGAGGCCGACACGGTGGGCTTTACTGGGCTAGTAAGTAACGGCTCGCTTTCGGGCACCCCCACCTTGGACTGGGGTGCAGGGAACCACCAGTCTGCGACTCTGGTGGTGGACACGATTATTTCATTCACAGCTCCCCCGCAGGGGTGCGCCATGCTGACTCTGACGATTTATCAGGACGCTACGGGTGGTCGGACGCTGTCGTTCCCAGCGAGTGTTCAATGGCCCAGAGGCACCGCACCGGCTGCGTCAACGGTAGCGTCCAGCAAGGACATCTATACCTTTTTCTGGGATGGGACTAACTACAACGGCAACTTTGGTCCCGCTTACGCCTGATGGCTATTACTAAGCAGAGCGGAGAGCTGGTGTTGTCGGCGGACTCGGATACGGTCACAATCTCGGAGGTGGATCTAGATCGGTCTTTTCTCCTAATCGATGCCAGCACTGATACGGCTACCAGCAGCTCAGGTTTCCAAAGCTGGGGCGTGCATGGCAAGTTGACGGACTCGACCACGATCACCATTCAGAGGGACGGTGGGGCTGTGGACGCGGAGGTGGTATGGCAAGTTGTGACTTGCGATCAGGGCGAGTTTGCGACGGTGGACCGGGGTGTATGCGTCATAGCAAGCGGCAACGCATCCGGCACCTCTGCCGTGGCTGAGAGCGATCCTGGCCGTACCATGCTGATCTATGCTAGTCGGGGAAACTTTGGCACCTCTGACAGCAACCTCGGTTTTGCAACCCTTGAGTTGACAACGCCCGTCTTGCTGACCGGAACGCGGAACGGCACCAGCACTACCCGTACAACCGTTTATTGGGAGGCGGTCGAGTGGAGTTTGGAATCGGGGGTGAGGGTTTCGGCTGGTGTCGCCAACGTCACGACCTCGGCTGATGTTGAGCTGTCGTTTGCACACGGGGCCTCGGGGGTGACGGCGAGCAACACATGGTGCTACAGCCAGTCTCGACACACTCAAAACGGGCTAGAGCAATGCTCGATGCGCGTGCGCTTCGATGCCGCCGACATCCTGCTCAAGCGGTACGACCAGAACGCTGTATACTTTTCGGACGTTGCTTGGCAGTTAGTCACTTTCCCGGCGGACTGCACGGAGCAGCGCACGCCGGTTATGGCTTCCAGCGACACGACCAAGGACACATTTCCTACGCTAGTGATGGACACGAGCGCAACCGTCGTCTGGATGACAAACTCGTGCAACGGGACCGGCACCGCCCTAGGCCGGAATGCGTGGAACAGCCAGGTGCTAAACACCACCACGATTCGATCTAAGCGGTCCTTTAGCGGACAGGCCTGCGAGGGCGCAGTCAGCATCTGCGACTTTTCGGTCCTTCCGGCGGTCAGCTACCCCACCCTCTACTTGGGACATACCTAATGGCGAGCGAAATCAAGTATTACGGCCTAGCAACAGACACAGGCAAGACCCTCACCGCCCAACTGTACGACAGCCTGGGGGCGGCGACCGGAGCCGCGATCACGCTTGCCGAGGTGGGCTCGACCTTCGTTTTCGAGGGCGACATGCCAGCGATTGGCGGCGGCGAGTACGGGGTGCGTGTCTTGGAGGGCACGACGGTGCGCTCTCAGGGCTCCATCTCGTGGGACGGTAGCTTTGAGGTGACTAACTACCACCTAGGGCGCATTCTCACCAACACCCGCCGCACCAACGACAGCAACGGGCGCGAGGAGCTGATGGACGAGGATGGCAGCACAGTGCTCATGTATGGCACGATGTGGGAGGATAGCGCCGGGACCGTCGCCTATGACGCAAACTCGACCGGCGCTAGGCGCAGAAACAAGATGGCCCCGTGAGCTTCTTAGTCACACGCGGACTCGGCCTCGGTGCCAACAACTTCATCCCAAGCTTTGGGTTGGGGATTGGCAGGATCGGCCTTCTTGAGCGTGTTTACGCTTCGGGGCGGTCGGCTCAACTGTCATCGTCCTCTTCAGAGGCTTTTAGCCTGTCATCGTCCTCTTCAGATGCTGGCGGCTGGTCCTCGTCGGGGGCGCTAGAATACGGCCTTGCCGGTTCAACCGTAGTCGCCGCGTCCCTTTCTTCAGCGACCCCCCTCTACTTACAGATCAGTAGCTCATGAACATCATCTATGGAACCGCCGTCGAAGGGCGAGATATCGACATAACCGCTCGCGTGGTAGACCCCCTTGGAGCGGTACTTGTCCCGGGTGACATTGCCTCTTACACAGTGGACATCTACGACCTGTCAGAGTCCCCCCGCGACGAGTCCCCCGTTTACGAGTTTAGCTCCTCTACCTCTTCCGAGGTCATAAAGTCCTCTCTGGTTACGGATGGCCGATGGAGTGCAGACGCTCTAGGTTACAACTTTATCTACCGGCTCAAGCACTCCACTATTTCCCCCCTAATCCTGAAGGGTGGCCGCGTTTACCGCGTGGAGGTGTGGCTTACCTCTGACGCTTCCCCAACAAACGACCCCACAGGCGATATCCCGGTCTTGGTTGAGCTAAACGTGCTCTCGACCTTCACCAAATGAAAATCCCCCCACCCTCCTAGGAGAGGGCGAGAGGCTAGGTTTGAGAGAGAGTCTTTTGTTAGGGCATGGGGCCTCCGTCGGGTGCGCGTTCGTTCGCGTCATTCCAGGCGATGGCCTCTTCTCGCTCTTTGCGGGTCAACTCTCGCGCGATCTGCTCGGGTGTCCCGCCTAGCATGTTTGCGGGTTGCATGAATCGCCCCTCTTTTCGGCATGAATGGCAGAATAGGCGGTCTCTAAAGGTTAGGCCCCATTTGGAGCCGCCGCACTCCCCACAGTAGGGCTGATCTACTTCCCCCCTGCCGTGGCACATCCAGCATTTGTACCCGGACCCCTCGCACTTTGGGCATTGGATGCTACACATTTCGCACCGCCACACGCTCGAAGAGGTAAAGGGTGCCTTCGTTGCTTCGGTTTACAAGGCGGGTGCTTTGCGTAAACCAGTGTCCGCAGCAATCATGAGTGCAGCCACAGGATACCGGGGGGTGCCCCATGTCCTCTAGGGCGTTCAGGGCTTCCTCGTAGGTTAGATCCCGTTCGCACTCTGGAAGCTCAAGTTCCAAGAACCACTTAGCCCAATCGTCGTTGGGTGGTCCGCTGTTGTAGGTTTCTACGCTGCCACCTTCTAGGGGCACGGGCGATAGGGGCTTGCCCATCAGATCACCTCCGGGATTTTTATGCCGTCCGTGGTGCCCTCGCAGGCGAACTCGTTCATCGCGTTTATGAGTCTGTCGGTATTGCGTCCGCACAGGGCGCGGATCTCCGCTCTCCTTTGCTGGATCGTGTAAAAGGCTCGGCGCTGCGTCTCCGCCTCCATAGAGCTTTCTATTATCGAATAGCCATCGCACCACTCTACCCAGCTGTCATGGCCTTCGATCGAGACAATGTCTGAGCACACCGCCCCCAGCACCTCCATCGGGTGCGCCATCCATGTATCCAGTTCTGCCATGACTATATCGTGGTCAGCCACCGCCCTAGGCTTGTAGTCGTTACCGACGATGATTCCCGCCCCCACCGAATAGGTGAAGGGCTCGCCATTGGGGAGACAGCACATGAACTTGCGCGGGTGGGACGAGTTTGCATGGGCCGTCATAGGGGCAATGTTGACAAACTCAATACCGCAATGGTGCGCGTACCGCGAAAGTCCTTCTAGGCTCATGACCTCTTTTTGCCGTGCCAGTGCGCGTAGGGCTACCCGTTCTCTTAGGCTGGCACCCATTAGACCGCCTCCGTGAGTCCGGCTGTGCAGGGGCATTGCGAGCGGCTGAGGCCCATATGCTCCCCCCACACCTCGCACGATGATGGATGGCTCGGGTGGAGGTGCCAAGCGTGGGAGTTTTCGTCTTTTATGATGTCGCTCCATAGGTCAATCAGTGCCTCTACATGTGGGGTGCATGAATAGTCGGCTACCGTCTCGCCTCTCCCGTTGCCGTGGACTAGGAAAATCCAGCCCTTATAGCTTGTGCTGCTTCGGTCGTAGAGGCGCAGTGTTGTTGACTCCGTAGCCCCGATCTCATCATAGATTAGGTCTGCGTTATCGGTGGCTGGCATGGCTGGCTCGGTGTCGTCGTCATAGGCCACCTCGACCATATGCCCTAGCTTGAGTGCTTCGGTTACCAGTAGGCGGATCTCTGCTTGCTCTGTCTCTTTTAGATGTTGCATCGTTTCTCTCGTTGCGGTTTTCGTGTCAGTGGTGGTGAGCCTAAACCCGGGCCCACCTATCGGGTGAATGTCTGTCTTACTTGA
>JACLAB010003515.1_pt1 | contig 40788 bp, 21 predicted proteins | sample 8027921 | NCBI WGS metagenome assembly JACLAB01 (sample SAMN15725117, study PRJNA655200) | protist metagenome | isolation source: fluorescence activated cell sorting (FACS) single amplified genomes of... | place: USA: West Boothbay Harbor, Gulf of Maine | collected 2000-07-19 | reverse complement strand
AACAAAAGTCCGCAGCTGCGAATGCGTCGCCCAAGGAGGTAAAAGAAGCGGAGAAGGCGACCGAGGAAGTCGAAAAGAAGGAAGCTGCCTTGAAGAGAGCCGAATCCGAAAAGAAAGAGGCGGAGGACAAGTACTCGGAGTACAAGGACAAGGCGATGGAAGCGGCGAACCAAGCCAAGGCGAAAGCGTTGGAGGCGAAGGACTTCGCGGCGAAGAAAGGCAAGGAAGCCTACGAAGCCGCACAAAAGAAGGCGCAGGAATTGTCCAAGATTGCGCAAGAGAAAGGGTGCTGCATCATCCAATAATCACCCACACAATAATAAAAAATATCAAACGCTTTATGATGTGAACTTTTAATATATACTTATTTATTTATCCACTACTACGATGCTGCTACGCTACTACTTCTGCTCGCATAAGCTAAACGCATAGAATACTTTTCCCCTTTCAAGCCGCCGCGTCGTACAAAGACGATCGCAGCGCATTCGTTTTTACCTTTTTCGTTTCTAGGATTAACTTGCCGACCGAGCCGTTGGAGGTGATGGTGTAATCCACGACTTCTTCGCTAAACGCATCAACGACGGATTTGAGACACTTTTGCGGCGCTCGTAAAAACTTACGCAAAAGTTTGGAGACCATGGCATCGTGTGATTTCAAAATACCGTGTTTGGCGCCGACGACAATGACGGAAAGAAGATTGGATTGACCTTGATTCTTCGCGCGATGTTGCGCCGCTAACTTTTCCAAAGCGATCGAGGCATCGCCGGAGTAATTCTTCTCCATTACTTCTTTCTCTTGCCCATCCATGCTCAATCTTTTGGCCGAAACGACATCGCTCGCCACCGACGATAACGGGCCGAAGAATTCGTCCTCGGAACCGTTGATGCACAAAACTGGGCAATTCGAACTCCAACTCGAACCGAACGTTCCCGCGAACCATCCTTTTAAACCGTCGGTAAAGTAGCTCGGTTCGAAGGGATACGCGATAGCAATTCGTGCTTTCACTACTGATTTTGACGATGCAGTCGCGTAGTTATTCATGAAAGTCTTATCGTTCAGCATCCCGAGAACTGCGGCGCCTTCCGAGTTTCCAACTAAGGCCACGCCGGCGTTTTTGATAAAGTCAGGTAACGTCAATAAAATGTGTGAGACGACGACAGATTTCAACTTCAACGCCGCGTCGTATTGCTTCTTCAGAAACGAGTCTTCGATGAAGGACTTCGCGGACGATTTATATACCAAACTTCCACTCGCGCTTTGTTTCGCGCCGGTCGTCGCATCGGTGGCAACGTCGTACAAAGCGAAATCGTTCCAATACGAATCTTCCTCCTTCGTTATTTCATTCTCTTCTTCCGCGGCGCTGTCCTCGCGAAGATCTTTCCTCGGGCGGTAGCGCAAATGCATCGGCCACGCCATATCGTCTGGTGCTATCACCACGTGTCCCATGCTTGCAAATCTTCTGACGTACCTCAACGTGTCTCCCGCTACGCCTCCGGAACCGGGTATGACTACCATGTATTTCAACGCCGAGGATTCCTTATTTTCTGTCGTCGTCGTCCCGTTGCCACTACTCATCTCGTTCGTGCTGCTATGCGTGCTACTGCTGCTTCTATTGTTATCAACATTACTACTTATTTTATTACCACCAACCCCATTTGAACTCTCGTTGTTGTTGTTCTCCGCGAACGACGTCGAGGCAGAAGTCGTCATAGGCTCGGAAGGAGCACTCGTCACCACCTCGTGTATCGCCTTCAACACCACGTAAAACGAATACAAACTCCTCGACCCGAGCTCTTCGTCCCGCTCGTTCTCCCCGGGCGTCGGCGTCGTCGGTCGACTCTGCGATGTCATCGTCGCCGTTTTCGCTTTCACCGGCGACAAAGATGAAGACGACTGATTGTGCGCCGTCGTCAAGTTTGGCGTCGACTGATGCGAATACTGATGCGTCATCGACGACAAAGGCGCCGTCGTCGCGCTCGTCGTCGTCAGCGGCGGCGGCGTCATTCTTAAATTTCTGAACGCCAGATCCATGCTCGACCGCCGACAGCTGCTCGCGCTGTTGTTGTTTCTCGACTCCTCCATCTCCTCCGGAGTGTTCTTTTCCGTCCTCTCGCTTTTGTTGTTTTGTTCTCCTCCTCCTCCTCCCTCTCCGAATCCTTCTAAAGTCTTCCCTAACAAAGCGCCTCGTTTTGTCGTCACCGTCCTCGACGACGTCAAGACCTCTTGGCTGGCGCATTTTGAGAACCGAACGACGCCTAACGCTTTCGCTAACTGGTCCACTCGGCCGATCCAAATATCATTCGCATCGCGCTTTTCATCGTCGTTCTTCTCATCCGGCGGATGGCTTTTCGCGTTCGGACGAAGCGGGCGATGAAGATGGTTTTGATGACGAAGAAAAAACGACGGAGGTAACGCGACGACGGAGCTTTCGTGGCAGCTGTTCAGGCACGTGGCGACGTCCGAGGCGGTTAGGAGTGCTTGCGATTGCACTTGGTCGTCGTCCTTTCCTTCTTCTTGGTCTTCCGCTCTCCGAGACATAGTCTTCTTATAAGTCTGAGTTGTGGGGAAATCGAAGCGAAATCACTTCACTTCTCTGCTGCCTTTTCGCGCGCAGAAAGAAGTAGCGAAAAAGAAGAAGACAAAGAAGCACGCAAAGATGACGACGTTGAAGAAACAGCACAACAAACGTATGAAGCGGAGACGTCGATTGCTCGTTCTCTTCGTTCTCTTCCTCCTCTTTCTCTTCGTCTTTTTCCTCCAACGAGGGACGGAGACTTTGTCGTACTTGCAAAGATTCCTCATCCGAGACCCGGGTGAGGACCCGTACGAGCACAACTCCATGTCGCGTGGGGACGTGTGCGAAGACCGAGGGTTCCACTACGACGGATTAAGCTTTTTAGACCCACACAAAACGCGCCTGAGCGGAACGGATTTCGAAAAGTACGAGAGAGAGAAAAATCTGTTCCAAAGTGCTCTGTGTCACCACCAGTTTAAGACGAAGTTTGACGATATGCGAGCGACGAATGCGAAACCGCTGGTCTACGCGGACGACGATCCAACCGCAGGGTTTGGGAGCCGAGTGTTGCGAGTGTGTTCGGCGTTCTTCGCGTCGGTACATTTTGGACGACCGTTCGCGTACGCGAAAGTTGGACGGTGGACGTATAGTAAGTGCGCGAGTCGCGGGAACGATTGTTACTTTCAGAAAATCACGAGCGCGCGGACGGAGTACGAGACGCCGGAAGGGGTGTACCGAGGCGAAGGGGCGCTGGTGAAGGAAGAGGAGAAAGACGAGGAGTTGATTTGGACGCGAGGGAGTTTGGATGGGTTTCAGAAGGAGCACAACGCTGGAATTGGGTGGATGAAAGATTTGAAAAAGGCGTTAAACGGGTTCGAGATGCCGAGTGGGAGAGGCGGATGTTGGGTCGTGTCGCAGTTTTTGTATTACATTTTACACCCGAATGAGAAATTAGATCGAGTGTTGCGATTGGAGAAGAAACGGATGGGGTGGGAAATTGAGGAGAGAAGAGAACCGGTGGCGGCGATTCACGTGCGACACGGCGATCGCGCGCAGAGAGGCCACCAAGGGTCCAACTTGCAAATCGAACAGTTTTTAGCGCGCTTGCGAAAACTCGATCCGAAGTGTAAGAAGGTTCTGTTGATGACGGAAGATGGGGAAGTCATCGACGACGCCATCAAGAACTTTGGGAAAGAGTTTCACTTTTATTACACCACGATTCAGCCGAGACACAACGATGACATCAATCGATTGTTGAAAGAAGGCAAATTAGATCCGGAGAATGAGATTCACAACGCGCTCGTGAATTTGTATTTAGCCGCAGACGCGGATTACTTTTTAGGCCATTTATCGAGCACGTGGGGGAGAGTTGTTTTACTGTTATCGTACGGCAAGTACGGGTGCTTCCAAAAGATGGACCTGATGGAATCCACGTGGAAAAGTCGATGGGGATTTAGTTCGTGTTCCACCGAGGAGTGGGAAAAAGAAGCGAAGAAGTTTGAGTGTAGAAACTAGTTTTGATGATGAGCGTTTTGCGTGCTACGTAGCGTATAATAGTTTTCACCCCCGGTCTGTCTTCGTCTAAATCTATCTATCCGTGTATTTACTCTCTCTCGCGTCCGAAAATGTCTGTTCTTTTCTTCTTAGGCGGAGGAGGAGGTTGCTCCTTTTTCTTCCCGCCGCCGAACAAGCTTTTAAACACGTTGTTCTCGTTCTCTTCCTCTTCTTCTTCCTCTTCTTCTTCCTTTTCGTTTCTCCTCCCGAACGACGAGGAAAACGGCACTTTGCCGCTTTTGAACACGCCTTCATTTTTCTTCCACGTCGGCGTGATCCCGTTCGAATTCTTCTCCACGATTTTCTTCGCCTGTTTCTTCTGCCTCCGCTCGTCCCCCATGTTCTTCGCCCCGAGCGCGACTTTAAACGCGAGTTTCCCGCCTTCCTTGATCCCGGTCGCCGCGGCTTTGGCGACAATCGGCGTCGCCACTTTCACCGTCTCCACGCTCACTTTCTGAACAATCTTCGCCCCTTTTTGAACGCTCGGATTGTTCGCGATTCGTTCGCCTCTCTTGAACGTCTCCCACGTTCCTTTCACGAGAAAGTTCTGTCGCGTTTCCTTCTCCACGCCGTCCAGAATGCCATCCACCCCTTTGACCACTTTCCGCATCAAATCAGATTCTTCTTCTTCTTCTTCTAAATATTCGTCTTCTTCTTTGCTCTCGTTCATTCGTTCCTCCTCTGAATCTTCGTACATCTCTTCCGCTAAAATCGCCGCTTTTGATTTCATCACCGATGGTACTTCCACCTCTGCACTCCTCCTCGTCGACGACGACGCAGACATCATCATCATCGTCTCGCGCGCATCTTTCTTTACGTTCTTTCGCGCTTTCTTGCTCACATCAAACAAGGTTTTCCTGTTCGACGGTCGATCGTCGTCGAAGAGTTCGTCTAAATTATAACGCGCATCGTCGTCGTCGTCATCGAATGAAACGCTCTTCGTCGTCGTCGTTGTTCTTCTTGTTGTTCTTCTTCGTCTTCGAGAGGAAGAGATGCACGAAGGAAACGCAGGCGTGGAAAAGGCGGTCGAAATCTTCATTTGAAGTGAAGATTGTACGCAAACTTTTATCGCGCGAGAGTACCTTTGTGGCGGTGCGTGCCAGAGTCTGCGTGCTCCGCGCGCTTTCCTCTCTCTGCGCGTGCGTTTGCGCGCGAAGAAAGAAGAATGGAATCGACGAGAGGGAAAGAAACGACGACGGGAAAAGAAACGACGGTGTACGTGGGGAAAATCCCATCGGAAATCACGAACCAACAGATTACGTCGATACTGAAAACGTGCGGGAACCTCTCGGAATGGAAACGGACGCGAGATATCGAACCACCCGATTATAAGTATAAACCGTTCGGGTTCGCGACGTTTGAAACGTTAGAGGGTGTTTTAGCGGCGATGCGAGTTTTGGACGGGATGCAATTGTACGAGAACGTGGACGAGCAGTTGAAAGCGAGGACGGAGACGTTGTTATTGAACGTGAATCAAGCGACGAAGATTGCGGCGGAGAAGTTTAACGAGGAAAGGCGAGAGAAAGGATTAGGCGAGAAGGATGGGGAGGAGGATTACGAGAGGAAGAGGAAGATTGAGAAGATCATGAAAGGCGAGATGATGGATCCGGCGGAGGACGAAGACGTCGACGCGGGTGAATTCTCGGAGGAAAAAGAGTTAGAAGATAAGGACGAGGAGGATATTCAAAGTGGCGCGAAAAGAGCGACGACGACCACGACGACGACGACGAAGTCTTCGCAAGAGAAACTGCGAACGGCGTCTATGCTCACGAACCAAATTTCTACGAATAAGAGCACGAGCGCCGGAGGGACGAAAACGGAAACCACCGGCCCCAAAACAGCCGGAGCGATGCAACACGAAGACGGAGAAGTCGGTCGAGCGAGTGGTGGACAATATCCGAACCAAGGGGATAATAATATCCCGGCGAAACCTCTGACCAAACGCCAACGCGAAGAGAAACGAAGAGAGGATGAAAAACGAAGAAACGAACAGAGAGAATTCGGAAGGAGAGAGCGAGAGTGGTTAGACGAAGAGAGGTTTATTTTAAACGAAAGGAACAAGAGAATGCGACGACAACGAGAAGAAAAGAGCAACTTAGACCGCACGCGAGCGTCTCGACGCAAACGCGACGACGACGATCGACAGTTGAACGTTTGGGAAAGAGACGAGAGAGATTTGGATCGCCGAAAGCGATTCCGAGAACGCGAATTAGAAGCCGAAGAGAAAGATAGACAGAACGAAAAAGACGAGATCGAAGAGGCAAAACGAGACGAGGAGAAACGATTGGAAGAAGAGAGAAAGAAGAAGCTCAATTTAGAAAAGGCGAAGAAGGAGAAAACGGTGAAGGAAACCACCATCGCGGGATTCTCCAAGCGAAAGAAAACAAAATCCAGCGAAGACGGGGCAGGTGCGGAGGCGGACGGAAACGACGACGACGACGACGACGACGACGACGACGACGATGAAACAACCAAACTCAACAAAAAAAGACGTCGACAATTCGTACCAATTGAATACACCGAAGCTGAAAAACGCATCGTCGCCGCCGGTCTCACCGTCGATCACAAAGACTCCGACGACCAAGACCAAAAACGTCTCCTCGAAGAAGAAAAGAAACGTAAAGCTGCGCTCGAAGCGTCACTCATCGACAAAATCCCAACCAAAAAAGCCGACGTCTTCAACTACGACATCGATTGGTCCGCGTTCAAAACCTCCGGCGCCGAATCGCTGTGCCGAAAATGGGTCACCAAAAAAACCGTCGAACTTCTCGGAGAAGAAGAAGATGCCGTCGTCGATTTTGTCCTCGAAAAACTTCGCGAACGCGTCGACGCGTCCGTTTTGCTCGAAGAACTCTCCGTCTTTCTCGACGAAGAAGCCGAGAGCTTCGTCTTAAAGCTGTGGAGGATGATCATTTACGAAACGTTAAAGTTCAAGAGTGGCGAAAAAAGACGTTGACCACCTGAGCGAGAAAAAACGACAACTGTACTTTTAATACAAACAATGCTTTATTATGATTAGATAGAACCACTTTACTTAAAAGAGCTCGATCGATGTATCATTCGTACCTGCGCGTAAAGCCTTTTTACTCTCTCTTGTTCGTAAACGACTTTCCTTCCGCACCGCACGTATTTTTCACTCTTTTGCATTTTTCAAGCATTTTCAAGCATTTTTGAACTCCTCCTAGGGTCGAAAACCTCACAAAAACTACTAAGCTCGACCCGAAGATGTCCTCCTCCTCCGTCGCGCTTTTTCGAAGAGTCTCCTCCTCCTCCCCCTCCACTTACGTCCGATCTTCGTCTCTGTTGTGTCAGTTGACCAATTGGTCTTCGAACGACACCACCGTAACGACGACGAAACGACACCAAAACCAACCGGATCCGTCGATGACGACGACGACATTTCGAGCAAAATCCATCTCGACCACGTCTTCGACGCGAAACACCGACTCACCGCATCTCCCGCGCACTCACGGAGGTCTGACCGATCAAGATCGTATTTTTACGAACTTATACGGCAAGCACGATCCGTTCATTAAAGGCGCGATGAAGCGCGGGGATTGGTATAACACGAAAGAACTCGTGTTGATGGGGGCGGATTGGATCATCAACGAAATCAAAGCCTCTGGGTTGCGCGGCCGCGGCGGCGCCGGGTTCCCGTCCGGGTTGAAGTGGTCGTTCATGCCGAAAGTGAGCGCGGATGGGAGACCGAATTATTTAGTGGTGAACGCGGACGAGAGTGAACCTGGAACGTGTAAAGATCGAGAGATTATGCGACACGACCCGCACAAGTTGTTGGAGGGGTGTTTGTTGGCCGGGGTCGGGATGCGAGCGAGAGCGTGTTACATTTATATCCGAGGAGAGTACGTGAACGAGAGATTGGCGTTAGAACGTGCAAGAGATGAAGCGTACGCGGCTGGGTATTTGGGGAAGAACGCGTGCGGGACCGGGATTGATTTTGACGTGAACATTCACTACGGCGCCGGCGCGTATATTTGCGGCGAAGAGACGGCGTTGATTGAAAGTTTGGAAGGGAAGCAAGGGAAACCGAGGTTAAAGCCTCCTTTTCCGGCGAACATCGGGTTGTACGGGTGCCCAACGACGGTGACAAACGTAGAAACTGTCGCGGTCGCGCCGACAATTTTGAGAAGAGGAAGCGATTGGTTCGCCGGTTTTGGGAGGAAGAACAACACGGGAACGAAACTTTTTTGCATCAGTGGCCACGTGAACAACCCGTGCACGGTCGAAGAAGAGATGAGTATCCCGTTGCAAGAGTTAATAGAGAAACACTGCGGAGGCGTGAGAGGTGGATGGGATAACTTGTTGGCGATTATTCCGGGCGGCTCGTCCGTGCCGTTGATTCCGAAGAAAGTCTGCGAGGAGGTGTTGATGGATTTCGATTCCTTGAAAGCGGCGCAAAGTGGATTAGGAACTGCAGCGGTTATTGTCATGGATAAGAGTACGGATGTTGTGGACGCGATTGCGAGATTATCGTACTTTTACAAGCACGAATCGTGCGGTCAGTGCACGCCGTGCAGAGAAGGTACCGGATGGTTGTATAACGTCATGGAACGCATGAAGAAAGGAGACGCAAAGTTGGAAGAGATTGACATGTTGCAAGAATTGACGAAACAAATCGAAGGACATACGATTTGTGCGTTGGGTGATGCGGCGGCGTGGCCGGTGCAAGGTTTGATTAGACATTTTAGACCGGAGTTGGAGGCTAGAATTGGCGCGCAAACGACACCCGACCGAATCGCGGCGTGAACAAACTTTTGCTCTGCGAAAAGTATATCAAATTTAGTTTAACATCAGACACGTGTACAGTATTTCTTTTTACTACTACTATAAATCAGTATTATTGCTTTTACATTTCTGCATTATCATTCCCATCGTCTCTCTTCCTCTCACTTCTTTTTCTTCTTTCCCGAATCCCAATCGTACTCGCAAACGAAATCGTTAACTTTTAAGCACTTCACCGAAAAGTTTGCTTCTTTCAACATATTAATGCAAGCTTTTTGATTATTTTGGATCTGATCCCCCGTAGACTTGACCTCAACACACATCGCTTCCGATTTTTCCGGATTCCATAAGAACAAATCTGGCATCCCTCCTTGAGCTATCGTACCGACTGGGTCTAGAATCCACCTCGCACAAATTTTGTACAACTGCTCGTTGTCGAAACATCGCACGACTTCACAGAGTTCCGTGAGACTCAGCAATCGTCTTTTTTGCTCTGTAACTGCCACAGTACCGGTATACCCCTCCTTCACGGTCGTCCAACGCACGGTATGGCTTTCAGTGCCGTACCATTTCGCCCAATTTTCAACTAATAAACGCGTGCCGTGGCCTTTCCTAATTTTCTCCAACGTGACTTGCGTTACGCGTTCGCGTCGTAAGATCCATTCCGGTTCCGAATAATCGAGCGGTAAAGACTGAAACTCTAACGGCCAAGGATTGAATCCTATATCGCTGAACTCGTTGTGAAAGAAGACGTCGAGATTTAGTAAAGGTAGTAACGTGTACCAAAGCGAAAGTTCAGTATGGATGCCTTTCCAGCCAAATTTTTGCTCATAGAAGACCAACGAATACGCTTCCACGGACCAGATCTCCGCTGGAACAACCAGTTCTTTCGTCAAATCTATCGCATCTGTAGGTTTGCCATTTGTATCTACTGCGCTCAAATCTCGTATATCGTAAAATTTACGTGTCCCTTTCCATTCTGCGTTACCTTGCTCTCTTTTCTTCCTGTCGACGAACTCTTGCGGCAACGGCACGCCGTGAAGTTTATCTTCCGCCATCGAGAACTTTGCTGGCAATTGATAACGTGAAGGCACCTTAACTCCTTTGTTTTTCGACGATGCTATGCTGCAAATTTTATCGCGCATGTTGACGAGATCGTCCCAGACAACCCAGCTATCCTCTAAAGCCGCTTTGCACACGTCAAATTGTTTCTGATATTCCTTTAAATGTCCGAGGTCGACGTATAATCTATCGTACCATTTACCTCGACGGCGCGCATCAAACGGTTGCGCTAACAAAGCACGGAGTAGATTTATAGCGCGTGTAAGATATCCTACAGCGCATCTACGATGTGCGCGCCCTTGAATCTCGTTTGGTACGTTATTCACCAACTTTATACTCGCCATTGCCAACTTTTCCAGCGCAATGACCAAGATGTAGCAAATTCTGCACTCGACGGCGTGATGACTGAACCGTTCCATATCTTTCTTTGGATCGAGCAAATCTGCATCGTAACTCATCCCAGATCCTTTTCGCCACGCTTCGAGCATGCTCGTTTCGACGCATTTTCCTCTTTCTATGAGTTTCGGTGCATTTTCGACACTCAATGTAAATCCGTACACGTTTGCCTCGTTGAAACGTTCCAAATCCCTCAAAACTTCCATGGCCTCAAAATATGCGAGCATATCTACTCTCGATTTCCATGGTGACTCGAGTACCTCGGAGCTATTCCTGTTTGAAGAAACCATTGGATACCGTCGCACACCCGATATGGCGTCGTAAATGCAGGAGACGCTAAGTCTTTTGCGGTACGCCACGCATATCGCGATTCGTACGAGCGTCATAAACGTCGGCGAAAGTACGATCCAATTCGGATGCGTCGACTCCTTTGATTCCTTCCATTTTTGCATCCAGACTTCTTTGTTCTCATCGATAGAATAGAGCGCACGCAGTGGGATCATTAATCTATCCTTCGTTTTATATTCCTGTCGCCAATTCCTCAAATGTTCATTTAGGAGACTTCCTTCATTTTGAAACGACGACATCATGTGCTTCATCTCTTCTACCGTGAGATTATTGAGACAAAAATCGCGGTCGAAAACATACGCGAGCCCTTTGTCTGTTCCATGACTCTCATTACTCGATAAATCGTAAGCAAAAGAGTGCTGTACAAGTTTCCTCATCGCATCGTTCGTTTTAGCCACGTATTCTTTTTTCTCACAATCCGAAATCCAAGCGTGTCCCCTCGCTAAAAGCCTCGTTGCTAGCAAAGCCGCATCATTGCCACCGCTTTCCTCCACCACAACATCGATAAACTTTTGCCGGATTTCCTTTTCTTTTTCAGAAAGCAAAAATTCGGCGTTCGTCAATCCCGCTATCGCCTCTACGATTTTGTCTTTCGTTCGCAGCCAAGCCCAGGACTCGCTCTCGAACTCTTCCGCGTTTGCTCGAGTTGCGCTTTCAAATCGTCCGTTTAATATACTCGGCGTATCTATTTGAATACCGAAAACGTTCGTTATATTCGTCAACACTTTGATCTCGATTTCCACCCACGCCGACGATTCGTTTTCGTCCGTTCCTTCCTCTCTCGCGTATCTCAGCGTCCCCGAAACCTCCACGACTCCCAAATCTACGAGACCGGCGAATTCTCCTGCAACTCTCCTCGGCACGTATCCTAACACCCGTTTCTCGTCGTCTAAAATTTGCATAGCCCCAGTCGCGTCAAACACGTTCTCCATATCTCTCTCAATGTAAACTTTCGCGCCGTCCTTCGGCAACTTTGTCTTCACTTCGCTCGCCTGGTATTCCCGCCCGCGGATACGAACGCAGAGTTTATATGCAGCTCTGCTACATTCCTCGCTCAACTTTTTCGCTTTATTTTCATACTCCTCCACCTCCCTCAGAACATCTTCCCGCGTCGCATCTCTCGTCGACAACGCGTCGATAAACGCCGGTCTCTGTCTCAGCGCTTTCGGCAACTGCGAAAAAGCGTCGTCTTGAGACGACGACGAGGCAATTTCCCCTCTATTTTCACTCACAATCTTCACCTCATCGTCGTCTTCGTCCTCCTCCTCCTCCTCCACTAAATCGCACTCCGATAATTCAATCGTCTCAACTCTCGTCGCCTTTTTAATCGTTTCGAAGTGTTCTTTCCGATCGATCCGCGCGAACGAAATGTTCGTTTGCTTATTCTGATTGTGTGCACTCTTCAATTTTTTCTCAACAACATCTTCCAAACGACGACGATGATTTGGATGCCCTTCTTCAACAACATTCTTCAGGCCTCTCTTCTTTTCTTTCGTCTTTATTTCTCCACCAACAACCGCACGTTTAAGCGGGTCGTCTTTCTTCCTCTCGTCTCGTCTCCCGAGCGACGCCCACGTTGTTCCGCCGCTGGACATAGTTGGGTTGCTCTTTATGACGATTTTGTCATCTGTGTTTCATTCTTTTTTTTTTTCGTTCGATTTTTCTGAAATTTTTTCATTCGTCACAAAAAAAATTTCTCAAAAGACTCTTGTCTCTTCTCTCTTGGAAAGAAAGAAAGGTGGGTTTGCTTTTCTCTCCGATTCTCTCTCTCTTCTCTTTTCTCAAGTCGATTTTTTACTCTTAAGCATCAAAATCCGTGAACCAAGTCAGCGAGGACGACGAATACTCTTCCCACTCGTCCTCGCGTTACGTTCTGCGGCACAGTAAACTACACCTTCGACCGGTTCGCACTCTCATCGATTGATGAGGGGATTCGATTTTTCTCGTCCGGAATTATGCAGTGTTTGCATTATTTCCCGTCGAGATGAGGTCGAGTTTTACGACGGTATGATACCGTAAATGCGTTTTTTGTCGGGTCTCCCTTTCACCTTTGTTTGGGCGACGTGTATTCGTACGCGTCGCTTTTAAAGTGCGATGGTGAAAGACGCGATGAACGCGACATTTTTTCTTTTCTTTCTCCAATTCTTGATGATGTTGAGTAAAGAAAGGACTTTATTACGGGTTTTTCATCCTCAACTTACACTGTTTTCTCTCTTTCTCTCTCTCGTCATCTGCAGCATGTGTCACACAAACGATCAACACGACGCGAATTCTGAAGAGAGATAACATCTACGAAAGGTAACGAACGATGCCGAATACTTCTACTCGCGTGTTCGTGGTGTGCGGTCGCGGCGCGGAATCTGGAAAATTGGAACGGTATTTCTCGAACGCGTTTGGACCGGTGACGAAGGTGAAAAGCGACGCGCAGAAAGGTATCGCGTGGGTGACGTTCATGCACGAATCAGATGCGCAAAAAGCGGTGTTGGCGTTTCCAGAAGAGAAGCAGTCGAAGAATACTGCTCTTGCTACTGGCGATGGCGATGAACGCGAAAAGCAACAGGATTTGGCGTCGTCCTCGTCGTCGCTGGTTGATTTGAACGACGGCATGCCGAAGAGACATTTTACGGTGGTGTTTTCAGAAGAGACGAGAAAACGGGAACAGCAGCAACAACCATCGGCAACGACCGTGACGACGACGACGTTGACGACGACAACCACGACGACGACGACATCGTCGATGCAGTTTACCAATAATAATCAAATGAACGAGTTACCGGAAGGTTCGCGGTTGTTTATAGTCACGCCGAAGGACTGCACGGATGATGTGTTGAATAAAGCCGTGATGAGAGTGTTGGAAAACGAAGAGTTCAAGTTAGAACCGGAAGATTTGGTGAAAGTGACGGTTCCAGGTATGGCCTCGGGAGGAAACCAAGACGACGAGGAAGAAGAACAAAGCGAAGAAGTACAAAATGAAAGAAAAGATGGGAAGAACATCGCCGCACTGGAATACGCTCGCGTTGGTAAAGGTAATAAAGGCGTCGCGTTCGTTAAGTTCACGACGAAATCTGCGGCCGAAAAGTTTGCAAAGTTTGTTCACTTCAAGTTACAAAACGTGCTCGGTGATATGAAGGTGAAAATTATGACCGCTGAGAAGAAAAAGTACACCAAGAATAGCAGTCAATATCACCATCAAAACAACAACACAAACTCGAAGAATTCGTTGAACACGTTCAGTGGGGCGCTCTCCTCTGGCGTGTTTTCCGAAAACGGAAACAACGAACAAGGAGAGATATCCTCGCAGCACCGGAGAGGGTTTTTGCAAAGGAGTAATAACAACGCGCCGGGAGAAGGAGGAAATGTCGTCGTCATTGGCGAAGCAACGGTTGGTGAAGTCAAAGGCACATTAGTGTTTCATCCTACAGTTGGCGTTTCGGATGCAATTCATCGCCGATTTCCAACACCACCGCCTCTCCCGAAAGGGTTACCGCCTCCGCAACAGCGCATGCAACAGATGAATATAGACAGTAGTAATACGGCGGGTATGGCGACGCGAAGACCACGGGAGTACGGTGATGAAGAGACCAAAGGTAGAAGCAAAGGCACAAAGGTTTCGAAAGTTGAATCAACGACTTCATACGATCAGAATCAACTCATCGATGAGAGCGACTTAGCAAATGATACGAAAGAAGAGCACATCAACGAGACTGATAACATCGCCGCGGAAGCGGTTACCGCCATGGGCTTAGTGACAATCAAGGATGGTGAAAATACGACCACTATCATGGCAACAGATAGCGCGAGCGAAATGTTTGCAGCCGATGGCACGATAACATCTGCTCCTTCCAATGTTAAGGCGGCAAAAAGGACAAGCTCAGTTCTACAGTTTGAGACGAAGTTACCTTTACCGGTGTACGTGCTATCGCACGCGTTTAAAGCTCGATTGTCCAACAACGAAGCTTCATCGCAAACGGTGCCACAATTCGAGGTCAAAGCAACGTCTGCGTTGACTGGCGTCGTTGAAGAGGTACTACTAGCATCTCCTCCCGGTGCTAGGCCGTTCTTCGAGAAGCTCAAAGGCACCTTTGATATCTGCGGCGTCGATTGTCGCGTGTATTCCAAAGAGGCGTCGAAAGTACAAAAGGTCGAGGAAGAGAAACCATCATCCGACGTCGTTCAGCCGCCACCGCAAGCATCAACAGCGGACGAGTCCATCACCGAGCACGAGCGCAAGCGCTCTCGCGTAGAAACTAGATAGATAAAAGTAGATAGAAAGCACAGAACCAAATTGTAAAAACGCAGAGGATTATTAGTTTACGAGTTCCTAGTACGAGTTGCACATATATGAATTTTTAAAGCTAAACAGTTCAACGCATAATAATTTCAATCGCTCATCACATAACGTTAAGAGGATAAGATGATATTGTTAATCGGAATGCTATTTATTAAAGAAGAAGAAACGAGAGGAACATTTGTCAGTACTCTATACACCACTTCTTCGCAAAGCGGAAAGCGAAGAAATCAGCCTTTTTCACTCCTTTTGGGGGAAGGAGTCTCGAACGTCCAATTCAACCGAAAAGGACAACACCTTCTTGCATGAATCCCACCGGGAACGCGAAGCGAGAATAAAAGAGAGAGAGAGAGAGAAGGTAAACACTCACAAGACGAGCTTCACGAAGAACCCGACGAACCCAAACATGATAAACCCTGTGAAAGAGAGAGAATAAGAGAGAGAGAATACACAACAGTCAGCGCAAAAAGAGAGATGAAAATGCGCTCCGATCGGAAAGAAAAATGTATATAAAAATGTAGTAAACGAGTACATTACTTACCAAAAGCCGTCTTGCTCGCGATGAGCGTGAACTCTCGTCGGTCTGGTTTCGTGCACTTTTTCACTAATCGCACGGAGTCTTTCATGAACTCTTTCAGTGGGGCGATGGCGATGTCCGCGACTTCCATTTTTAATAACGAGATGTGTTTCTCTCTCTTTCTTTTCCCTAAAAGTCTGACGTTTTTCTTCGCGATGGAAAAAAGCGATTGAAATTCTTCACAAAAATCAAACGCACTTAAGAAGAAGAAGATGATGATGACGCACAGAACGCGGACGACGACGACGACTTGTCTGCCACTGCTGCTGTTTTTGCTGCTTTTCGCGCTTCTTTCCGACGCGAAGATTCACTTTTCGGAGACCTTTGATGGTGCGTTTTTTGTTTAAGTTTCCCCGGGAAGAAGAAAATCGAAACAAGTTTCGATTGAGACGAAGAAGAGAGGGAAACAGAGCCGACTCTCGCGCTCGATCTGATTTCAATCTCTTTTGGAGACGTCGTGTTGTTGCCTCTTTTATACTGACTTTACGGTTTTAATGCTTTTCGTTTTGATATCGTGTAAACACAACAGACGAAGATGCGTCGTCGAGATGGCACAAATCCACCTTCAAAGAAGACGAAAATATGGCTGGCGAATTCGTAGTGACGACGGCGATACACGAAGGGAAAAAAACGGACTCGAAGGCGAACAAAGGGTTCAAAACGCAAACGAATGGACGCTTTTTCGCTTATTACTCGTCCGCGGACGAAGTGTTCGATAACGACGGGAAAGACCTCGTGGTGCAGTACTCGGTGAAGCACGAACAAAACATCGACTGCGGAGGCGCGTACGTGAAAATTTTACCGGAATCGAGCGAGATGGAAAATTTTGGAGGATCGACGCCGTATAACATCATGTTTGGACCGGATATTTGCGGGAAAGGGATCAAGAAAGTACATTTTATCTTGGCCAAGCACGACGAACACGGGAACGAGAAGCAATACCAGATGAAGACGACGGTGAAAGCGAAAACGGACGAGTTGACGCACGTGTACACTTTGGTGATTCATCCGAACGATGATTTTGAGATTTTGATCGATGGTAAATCAGAAATCAAAAAGAATATCGAGGACGAGTTTGATATTTTGGAACCGAAAGAAATTCCTGACCCATCGGCGACGAAACCAGACGATTGGGACGATCGCAGAATGATTGTCGATGAAGACGCTGAGAAACCGGAAGGCTACGACGATATTCCTGAAAACATTGCCGACCCGGAACATCCGAAACCGGACGATTGGGACGACGACATCGATGGCGACTGGGAACCACCGATGGTTCCAAACCCGGAATACAAAGGTCCGTGGACGCAACCGATGATTGAAAATCCAAAGTATTCCGGAGGACCGTGGGAAGCGCCGATGATTAAAAATCCAAACTACGTTCCGAAGTCCGAGCCGTTAGCGTTGATGCGCAACTTAAAGCACGTCGGATTCGATTTGTGGCAAGTCAAAGCGGGTTCGTTTTTCGACAACATCGTCATCACGGACTCGTTAGAAGAGGCGAAATCGTTCGGCAAGAAATTGTTTGGCAAGAAATCTCGCAAGAAGGAGAAGCGCATGCAGGAAGACTTCGAGGAAGCTGATCGCAAGAAGAAAGACGACGAGGCGGACGAGTGGGCGAGAGAAACGAGGAAAAACGTGGAAGATCCGGACGCGCTCTTCCCGCCAGGAATGGAACCACCCGAAGATTACGACCCGGACGATCCTGCACACGACGAACTTTGAAACAAGCATGACGAATAGATAGAACGTAGCCTTATGCCGTAGCGCAAAGAAGCTCTCTCGTCGTCTACTCTTCGTTATTACTTACGCGATGTGAAGCGTTTGGGAGATCCATTTCCAAACCACATCATGCCTTTGTGAATAAAGCAAATAACGCGACTACTGAATTTCATATATAAATCATTCTAAGTATCTTCGCTTGTAATACGCCTCCCATCGATTCGGAGTTCCTTCGCTCGACAGCCTTCGCTTTCGCTTTTGCGCGGTACTCTTACCACCACCACTCGTGGTGGTGGTGTTGCTAGGTGATTTCTCGCTCTTCTCACTGCTCCTCTGTTTTCGAGCATACGAACGCCTCTTCGCTCCCACTTTTGGCGTCGTCGTCGTCGTCCTCTCCTCGCTTTCCTCTTCGCCCCTCCCCGTCGTCGTCGCGATCGTCGACCGCGCGATCCGCATCTCTCTCGCCACTCTCTCTTCCTTCGTTCGTTTCAACCGTTCCAAAAGTTCCATTTTCTTCTCGCGTTTCTTTTGCACTTCCTTTCGCGTCTCTTTTACTCGCTTCTCGATCATCGCCTTATTATTATTATTATCATCATCGCTATTCTTCGTTTTCGTTTTGCTTTTCAGTCGCACTTTCATGCTCTATCTATTTCGCGTGGTTTGTCAACAATGACGAGTGCATTCCAACTGTCGCTTTCCGTTTGATATTTTCCCCCAAAACTCCTTTTCACCTCATAATAAAGATATAAGAAGAGCTCTCTTCTCTGATGAGGAAACATCAGCACCGCGCCTAAAATGGGCCGCAACGATGATACTCGAAGAAACAGACGACGAAGAGCGCGTGTGTTTGGCGGTGAAAAAAGGCGCAAGTTAGTGGCAGAAAGAGAAGGAGGAATTAGGGGAATGGTGTTGCAAACGACTTCAAACGAGGTGTATTTGCGAGAGGATATTTCGTGCGGGTTTCCCGGGTGCGTAAGTTGCGACGAGAGGCAAAATGGAGCACGAACGGCACTGAACGAGCGGTGCGATTTTTTTCTCGTGCCGTCGTCGGCGAGCGTCATCGGAGTGTTGGGAGCGCAGTTTTGGGAAGATTTAGCGAGAGATTGTATCTTGTGTAAGAGCGTTGAAACGCGAGCGAGGGAGAAGTTTAATTCAAACCCGAGGTTGATGCGAGCGATGAGAAGCGTATACGAAGATTCGCGGAAAGATAGTTTTTTGTTTGATGATTTGCACAGTCGAAAGATCAGAGAGCTTTCGAAGAGAAGTGGATGTGGATTGGTTGAAGCGACCGCGGCGTTTTACGCCGAGAAGGTGCAGACGGCGACGAGAAGACCGAAGGTTATTGTACTCACGACAAAGCCTATGAAAAGCGCAGTGAAAGATAACGCCGTGACTACAATGCACGTAATCGAGTACATTCAAAAATATCATCCCGAGAACGAAGCTTTGATGTCGAAGGTACAAGCGGCGCTCGAAGAGAAAGAAGAGGAAAACGAAAAAGAGGAAGATATGGAAGGAGGCGGTGCCTTTTCTGAGTACATTACACGAGTAGAGGTAGAAGAAGGTATTGCAAACGGTACCACAGTAATTGGACAAATGCGCGTAGATAGCAAACGGACGTCTGCAGTTGTCAATAACTCTATTCGCATAGACTCAAAAGTCAAAATGAATCGAGCTCTACACCTCGATACGGTTGCGGTTGACGTGAACACGAACGAGGTCGTTTATGTCGTGTCGCGAAAGCAAATGGAATTTACGTGCGTGCTCGATGAACACGACTCAGATGACTCTCGGTTGGCACAACGGAACAGCGTTCTCGTCGTTCCGAGAGAGTCGAGTAAACTGCCTCGGTTTAAGATGTTCAAAAATGCTCCGGATACGCTAAAAGGAAAAGTGTTCTCGGTTCGCTTTTCCTCTTGGTCGAGACAGAAAACGTTCCCGGATGCGCATTTTTTGGAAGTTATAGGTGACGTTGGAAATTTCAAAGGTGAAGTTGATGCGGTGTTGACGAGTTGTATGATTCGCAAAGAGCCATTCGGGGTGAAAGCGAACTCGGAATTACCTCGGTCGGATTGGACGATACCGCTCGAAGAACTCGATACTCGAAGAGATTTTAGAAAGGATCCCGCGACGTGTATTTTTTCAGTCGACCCGCCTGGATGCGTTGATGTTGACGACGCGCTGAGTGTAAAGAAGTTGGAAAGTGGTGGTTACGAGATTGGTGTGCACATTGCTGACGTGTCGTTCTTCGTCCGAGAGAAATCTGCGTTAGATGCGGAAGGTAGGGCGAGAGGCACGACCGTGTACCTACCCAACGAGCGAATTGACATGCTCCCGGAAATTCTGTCTGCAAATCTGTGTTCGTTACTTGAAGGACAGGACAGATTAGCGGTATCGTGCGTTTGGCTCGTGAATGAGGACTTGCGCATTGAAGGGAAACCCTGGTTTGGTCGTTCAATCATTCGAAACCGAAAGGCTATCGATTATTATTCGGCGCAAGCTTTGTTAGATGGAGGCGATGCGGGATGCAAAAACAACGTGCGTGATTTTTACGACGCTTTGTATGTGTTGACAACTTTTGCGAATAGCAGACGCCGAGTGCGAGAAATGAACGGCGCGCTAGAATTGGCGAGCGCCGAGTTGAGGTTTGAAACGCATGCTGATGCTGGCGACCGCGAGGAACTTTCGACGGCAAAAAGAACCGCGGTTGCGGAGAAGCGTGATGTTCACACAATGAAAACGGTTGCAGAACTAATGATTTCAGCAAATTGTGCCTGCGCGGAACGCATTCACACGAAATTTCTCGAGGCGTCCTTCGTGCGCCGACACAGAATGCCAGCCGCGGACGCCTTCGACGACATCAAGAAATATTGCCGCGAGTTTTTAAATTTTAACTCGTTTGATAGTTCCAGCGGCGTTTCGTTGAACGAATCGCTTTCGAAGGCTATCCGTTTATCCACAGATTCTCGCGCCTCCGCCGAGGCGTTCTTCCGCGGCAACGCTGCGCAGAAGATGCAAGAGGCTGAATATTGCGTGTGCGACGGGGCCACGTCTTCGTCGCATTTCGGTTTAGCCGTCGATTTATACACGCACTTTACGTCGCCGATTCGCCGATATGCGGATATTATCGCGCACCGACAGTTATTGAGTGCCATCGGTGATTGCGGAGCGGCCAAGCGTAGCGACGACCTTTTGAAAAAATCAATTTTGCACGATCTCGCGGATCATCTCAACGAGCGCACGCGAATGTCGAAAGTCGTGCAAAGGAAAGTTTCAGAAGTTTACCTCGCCTTCTCGATGCTGGACAACGCAAAGACGAAATTCGCCATGGTTGAAAGTTACGACAAAGAACGAGAAGTTTTGAAAGTGTTTTTGCCGAGTTGGCATTTACGAGGCAATGTCTTCCTTCGTGACGAAACAGACGTCAAAACGCTCGATCCGTGCGGACTCGGCGGCGTTTCTATTAATAAAGGCGAGCGCGAGTTTTATCCTTTGCAAATAATTTACATCGAAGTCTCGGCGACGAGTTCCTATACGAGGGGCATTCAATTGACTTTTACTCTGTCCGAGGCTTTCAAATTATCACCGGACGATGACGACAATGATTTGAGGGAAATGGAACGCCGCGATGTAGAAAACGCACCAGAACTCGCGCAAGCGTTTGAGAATTCCGTCACGATTTCCAGCACGAACAGGAAGAAAGTGTTGCTGGAACGCAACGAACGACGCGAAGACGAGACCAAAACAGATAACGGTAGCGAAACAGACGAAATGCTCGTCCCGCCGAAATCGTTCCGAACGAGAGCGCTCGATCCGTATTCCGTCCATCTCTTAACGCTCAAAGCTGCTTTGGAGATGAAATGCTCGAGAACGCGAATCGTGGACGAGCCATCGAAAGCTCGATACGCTCGTCGTCGCGCTCGGTTAGAAAAAGTTTTATAGTACCGTAGGGGTCATCGTAGCACATTAGATAGACACGATAAGCGTATAGCAATGAAACACAAAATACACAAGGGCAGCAGCAATTACTACAACACGTAGCTTGCTTTTCTTCTTCAACCCGTTCGCTACTACACTATCTTCTGCCGGATTCTCTTTCCCTCTCGTCGGACCTATACCGCCTCTCGTATACTCTAAGCTTTTTTGTTGCCTAATTAATTAAAGAATGAAGGGAAAAGAAAAACAAAAATTCCTCCACACAAACTCCTCCACACATCAAACGACAACGACAACAACAACGAGGCGCTTTCGTTTGAACGCAGAGCGTGGGGTTCATTTCATCTCTCTCTTTCTCAAAACACGTTTATTCGTCGGCTGTTTTGTTGCCTTGTCGTCGTCAAAGAGAATTATAATAGTAATAGTACTAATGGGCAAACGCTCCACCATCGCGTACTCCTCCGAAGATTTCATCAAGAAGCGTCACAAAAAAGACGACAACGACACGAAAACGGATGACGATAAAAGCGCACTGAAAACGTATTACTGCACGTGTTGCTCCAATCCCGTTTTAATCACGGACTGCAATCTCTTCTCGCTCCCGAGACGAAGGAAAGATGGGTCGATTATTTTAGACAGGACGAAGTACGTCTGCCGGTTACGAGCGAAGCGAGAGCGGGACAATAAAACGACGGCGATTCGAAGAGACAACGGGAAGAGCATTGAGAAGCAAACGCGTTATTATTGCGGGGACGTGCCGGTGTGTTACGAGTGCAACGACGAGAGTGTGAAATTGTACGTGTTGGACGGCGCGTTGAGGAGTTTCGAGAAAGCGAGGAAAGCGGGGACGAACGGTAAAGAGAAAGGGAATACTACTCGAGAGGTGGTGGAGTTGTTACCGGTGCCACCGTGCATACGCAGAGGGAAAGGAGGGAAGAAACTCATCATTTCGGTAAGTGTGATCGACCGGCAAGAGAAGTGCTCGGTGATGGATATTAGCGCCGAGAAGGTTTCCATCTCGGCGACGAAAAAAGCGGACGCGAAAGAGTCGTTGGAGCGAGAAGTGTTGGAATTTTTGAGCGAGACGTTGAAATGCCGAGTGGCTCAGTTATCCGTGTTAGTGAACGACGAAGAAGACGACGGCGTCGCGGTGACGAAAGAAATCGCGTGCGACGTCGGCGAATCGATGTCGCCGGAAACGGTGTTTCGCGCGCTCGAAAAGAGTCGAGCGGCGGCTGCTTCGTGATGAGAAAATGTGATAGATTTATCGAGAGCTAGCTTTTTGTAGAGTTTTAGTCATATTCACGGTACTATAGCAAACGCAAGCGCTCGTCGTCGTTCTCGGCTCCGGAATGTCTCGATACCTTTTACGTCGTCGCGCGTCTTTCGGTTTGATGGTTCGTTGGTTTTGTTCTGAAAATTCAAAAAGTCCCTTCGCACACCCCTCACAACAAAACATTCAAAATGCACACGCGCGAGACGACGACGCGAAAACGTCCTCCTCCGCGCGATAAATTCGATAAAATAAGCCTCGCAACAACCGAAGCCGTATCGTTCCTCGAAGAGCACGGAGTCGCGAACGAAAGGACTGGACGAGAAAACGCAGCGACGACGGCGTCAATAAATGCCGTTGAAATCAATTCCAGAGCGAAACAGATGAATCATCGAGAGAAACAAGCAGAGCAAGAAGAACGACGCTGGCGAACGATGGCAACAACAACAACATCAAACGTGGCGGAATCATTGAAAGTGTCCAAGCTCGAAATTGAAGTCGAGCGACTCGAGGCGCAAGTGCGCGTGATGAAGAAAGATGTACGAATGGCGAGGGCGGACTGCGCAAGAGAAAGGCAAACAGTAGCGCACGAACGAAGGAGATGTGAAGAGTTGACGAGTTCGAGCGGACAAACGATGAAAGAAAACGAGGAGTTGAGAATGGTTTTAGAGAAGACGGAACGCGAACGGGACGAATTGAAGCGCGATTTTGTGGATTTAGGGGACCGGGCGACGGTCATCGCCAAGCAGAACGAGTACGCGAAGCGAGAGTACGAGAGGTGTAAGAAAGAGGCGGACGAGGTGCGAGCGAAAGCGAAAGAGGAGACGAAGGCGGCAAAGGAGTCCGAGAAAAGAATGAAAACCGCCGAGAAGAGGATTAGCGAGAAGTTCGAGGAAGAGAAGGTGCAAATGGAACGTCGGGCGATGAAATGGCGGGACGAAGTGCTGCGCAAAGCGAGTAAAGCGAAGGCGAGTTTAGAAAAGAGAGAGAAAAATGTAAAACGAAAAGAGGAAAGTCAAGAGTCAATTGAGCGCAGAGAAAAGGAGAAATATGAAGCGAAAGTTCAAAAGATGCGGATGGAGTTTGAGCACAGAGCGACGGAGATTGAACGCGAGGCGAACGAACGAGGCGCGGCGGCGGTTGCCCGATTCGGCGCGAGAGCCTCGGAAACGGAAGTCGCCGCGGTGGCGGAAGCGCAGTTTGCAAAGGACAAAATGGACGAGGCCTTGAAAGAGTGCGCCGTGGCTAAAGCGGAAAAGGAAAGTTACGAGAGAAAGAGTAGAGAGGCGGAGCGAGCGAGGAAAGATATCGCGGACGCCTTAGAGAAGGAGACGCTGCAGAGATTAAAGTACCAGGCGGAGTTGGAGGTGTTCAGAGTTCAAAGCGAGCCGTTGAAGGATGAAATAGAAAGCGAGAAAGGGATGAAAGATGACTTCAAAAAACGTCTCGAGATGAGCTTACGAAGAAACGTGGAGTTACAAGAGGACGTTGAAACGCTTTCATCTTCAAAACGTGTATTGCTCGATGCCGAAACGCGTTTAAAAGCTGAAAATATGCGTTTGAACGCGTTAATCAAGGAAACGATAGAAAGCTACAAACAGAAAATAGAAACGTTGAAAGAGGACGTGAAAGCGTCCAACGAGAAAGCCATGCAGGCGTGCTTTGACGACGCCAAGAACGCGGTGGAAACGTGTTACCAAGAATCTAGCGAGTTGAAACGTCGCGTGGAAGATTTGACTGAGAAACTCGCGGTCGCACAAAACTTTTTACAAACTCGCGAAGAGGAACGCGACGTCGCCACGGAAAGTTTAGAACTAACCATGCGCGAGCTCGAAGCTAAGACGAGCGAAATCGAGCAGCTAGAGGAAAGTTTACAAAGTGCGAAGAATACGACGAATCAAATCAGCGCGAGCATGCAACAGCTCGTTAACGATTACGACGAGATGCAGAACGATTTGGAAGCGGCGGCTTTGAAAATTAACGAATTGACGGTGGAGAATATTCAGCTGATCAGTATGCCACCTTCAACGGATAAAGGTGTGAACACCACTAGTGACACTGACAACTCGCGGGCGCTCGCAAAGCGCATGGAAAAGGAGAAAGAGATCGCCATCTCCATCGAATCCGAACGCGTTCGCGAAAAGTTGCAAAAACTGTTCGACACGAGGACGAAGGCGTTGAACGAGCAAAATCAAGCGCTTCTTCAAATAATGAACGTTATGAAATCAAAGGTTGACGCCACAGAGACTAATTTCAAGGAGGAGTTTGAAAAGCGTAAAGAAGTCGAAGCTGACTTGCATGCAAAATCCAAAGAGATTGAACGGTTGCAAAGCGAGTTATCCTCTTCCTCGCGAAAGCTTCGGGTGTTGGAAGATGCACTAAGCGTCGTACCTTCCTCAACCATATCGAAAGAGCAACCATTCTTTGACGCAAAAGATGATGATTACGACGAGAGCAACATCGACAACGACTTCAATAACGGGGAAACCTTTTTTATCCCTTCTGTTCCGAAGAACGGCTCCGATATTCGAGCGCTCATCGCGTCGCCGAAACGCTCCGTATCGAAAAGGGTTGGATTTAATAAAACGAGTCCTTTGATGCGACCGAACCCTCCACCCGTGAAAAACGAAGGGGCAAAGACGAATGATGCCACCAACGCGGAGAGAGGTTTGTGGTAGCAGAGCGCGTTTTATTTATTGTTATGCGATGTATTCGTATGTGTATTATTACTGAAACCTGTACAACATTTTCAAAAACTCCGCATAAAATCGAAAAACGAATTTTTAACACGCGCAATCAATCATGACGAGTTTTAAACGTATTGCGAACACGCGCGCGCACTGAGACGGGGAGAGGCGAAGAAACGCGGTGGTGCGCGTTTGTCAGTCATCATGCGCGCGAGAACGAGGACGAGACGCTCTCAGTATCACTCGTTTTGGAAAATGATACATTACCTCCTTTCGTTCCTTTTTCTGCTTCTTCTAACCGAATCATCGCGGGGTAGTCACGCGCATAAAGACGACAGGAGAAGACACGCGTCGACAACAACAGCGACGACTTCTTTCGAACCACCACCGGCTCCACCACAAATAGATAAGCGCGCGTTCAATTACAACAGAACCATCGCGCACAAAATGGAAAAAGTTTTAGAGAAGGAATTCGCGGACGACGATTTGGACGAGGAGAAGTATCACAAGGAGAAAGAGGAAGAGTTGCTAAAGTTGGAACGCGAGAGCGGTGGAGTAAGAGAAGGAAGCGAAAGCGTGATGAAGAAAAGTAGGAAGAAAGCGAGCAGTTCGAACGAGAGCGATGCTGTGAGTTCTGATATCGTGGAGGCGAACATGACGCAGCGCGCGAGACGGAAGCAGAAGATGAAAGCGTTGGTGTCAAGAACCGAGGATATTTTACTGCGAATAGATGAAGCTTTGAGTCGAGAGAGCGAAAAGAGAGCGGAAGGAGGAGAAGCGGAGACGTTGGTAGATAGCGAAGGAAACGAGTACGTTTTGGAACGAACGGAGAAGAGAAAGCAGACTTCGATGCAAACGGATTCAAATTTGACGAGAGATATCGTGTGCGTGTTCGTGTTTAGCGTGGTGATGTCGTTGATATTTTCGATTGTAGTTACCGGTGGAAATAGGAATAGAAAGATGTTTCAAAGTGCTCCGTCGTCTGATTTCGTAGGCTTCTTCGTTTGCGGTGCATTGGTTGGACCTTTCGGCTTGCGCTTGGTGGACGAGCCGGTGCAATTGGAGACGTTGGGAGAATTTGGCGTAATCGCGCTGTGTTTTTCAGTCGGTCGATTGTGTGATGCGAGTATATTTGAGAAGATTGGACGGAATAGTACTAGCCGATATTTTTCTTTCGTACGTCGAAGTCGAAGCAGTTCTATTGTGATTGCAAATGTCGCGATAAGTTCCTTCATCGGCGCGCTGTTAGGGGTTGCGACGAAAATTGGCATCTTGAAAGGGATAGTGATTGGCGCGATATCTGTCTTTGATGGGTCCAATTCCGTCGTCGTCGTGAGCAAATCAAGTAGTGCGAATTTGGTCGACAGTGCGAATTCACTAGACGGTAACGGTGGAAGCACGACGAGCATGGACAGTTTAGCTGGTGAAGAATCCAGTCATCTCTCCTCACTGACCTCACCGCAATCCTCGAAGAGAACAAACGACGAATTGAACGAGAGCAACATCATGCGATGGTGGACTGGAATCGCATTCGCAATTGCACGAAATTGGAACACGACGATCTTGTTTTCTCAGTCCGTGGCGAATATTGTGTACGCGCTCGTCATGTCGTCGTTCGTGACGTTTGTCGTCGCTTCGCGTTTTAGTGGCCGCGATAAGGTTCGCGCCGGCGTTGCGACGAAATGGAATAGCAATACTAAAACACACGCGAGCGAGCACTATCAAGCCGAGAAGAAACTGATTTTTATGTGTGCAACGTGCTTGTTCTTCGCTCGGCTGACTGAGATGTTCAATTTAGGTTACGAACTGGGTGCTTTCGCGTTTGGGATTGCGTGTCATCACAATCGCAGAGGAGAGGAGAGCTTGGGTGTAAATACCGACGACGACTTTGAAAATAAGCGCGGTAATTTTGCCAAAAAAGACGAAAATAACGGTGACTTGGAATCGCAGCACAAGGGTAAGAAGAAACAAACTCACAACAAAGTAGTTGGTTCAGACCTACTAAGAGCAGCGCACGCTTTAGCGTTCACGGCTATTGGCATGAACGTTCGCATGAACTATCTTCGCGAGAAATTGATTCCGTTGACGCTATCATCCGTCGCTTTTATTATTCTCGTTCGGAAATTGAGAACATCGTTGCGCAAAGGCGAAACGAGCTTGGTGAAACATTCCGTTGCGTCGCCTTTCGCTTCATACACGCTTGGCGAAACGACGAGCGAACGGAAAGACATCAAGAGTTACAGCGATGTCATCACGTTGCTCTTGCTAAAGCGCTCGCTTTTCGCGAACGGCATTTCTTTGAATGCGTATCACTTTGCGTTTCACACGCAAGTCTTGTGCATATTTTGTATTTGGCCACTCATGGACTACTTCATCTGGCGAAGGAGTCGCAGGCAAAATCATCGCGCGAAATCGAGGAAGCGCAATTTTTAGTCGTCGCGTAAAGTTTGTTTGCATCGAGTCATTCTAATGGTAGTTGAACAATGAATTTGGTAGTAGTATTTAATGATATAACGTAGCTTTTTCTAGGTAGATTTTACACACTCAACTATTGATTACGTCTCCATAGCCTCTGGCGACGAATCCTTCTTCTTTTCTCCGTCCTCTCTGTTTTGCTCGTGCTCTCTCTTCTTGGGCACAAAAATGTCCCCTTCGCCCCCACCGTGTCTTTCTGGATTTTCGACCGCGTCCGCCGGATAGTACTCGTAATGCAACTCTCCTACATCCGTCCCGCTCATCTTCGTCCATCCGTCCGGTCCAACGTGATACACGCTCACCGTCCCTCCCGAAAAGGCGTCTCGGAACGTCGCGTGGTAAATCGCCCTTCTCCCCAACTCCGCCGCTTCTTTTATGCTCAAATCGTGTCTAAAACCTTGATCCAAAACACCATACGCGAACAACGACCCCGAACCAACTGAAAACCTCTTTCCTTTTAATCTCGTTCCATCCGAGTCCACGTAAAACAATCCCGGTCCGGTCGTATCCCAACCGGCGACCATCGTCCCCATCGATAATCCGCGTCCGCGATACCCGTACAAAGTATTTGCCAACAACTTCGACGCACCAGTCACGGTAATCCTCTTCCCAGTCTCAAGTTCGTGTAACCGACACTGAATCCCTAAGTTCCTCTGCCAAAACTGACAATCCGCCGCGCCTCCAGCCATCGTCCCGAGTAAAAAAGGGTTGATCTCGATGACTTTTTTCACCGTTTGTGAACTGATGTACGGTCCTTGCGACGCGCGAGAATCCACCGCGATGATAATTCCGTGTTCAAATATAAAGCCTAAAGTCGTCGTCCCGTGTTGTGGTTTCACGTGTTCGACGACGTCTTTCTGGAAGCGAGAGAAGTCTTCCACTCGAGGTATCGTGAAGTACTGATCGTGCGTGTTGATGCCGCACAGGACGTCGTTTTCCAAACTGTTTTGATGTGATTGTGTGAGGACGAGAAAGAGAAAGAGAGAGAGAGTATCATCACTGGTCAGATACAGAACGACTAAAACGCTTCAACGAACGAACAATCCTGCGATATCTCCACAGATCAACGACTTTCCACCGCAACTTTCGACGCAAAGAAGAAGAAGAGACGATGAGACGATGATGAGATCGTTTCAAAGGAGAGAAAACGAAGCAGCAACAACGCGCAAAAGATGCAAACGCAGAAGAAGATATCACCAAAACACCGAATCAATACGCTTACGTCGAAGTCAACTCGTCCGCCTCTTTACGAACCGGCCGGTCGAGCACGCTAAAGTCTAAGTTTAAAGACGTCATCTCTCTGAAACGATGTGATGTGTGGGTTTTAATGAGGTTCGATGAAGAAAAGAAAAGTTTGTCTACTCGTAAAGAGAAAGGAAAACGAAAAATGTGAACACCGCGAACGCAAAGGCATACATCCGTCCGATGATGATGAAAGCGAGAGAAGAGAGTTATTAAGAAAACCAACAAAGTGCATTCATTTACAAACATTTTCGGGAATAGTTCGCTCGGCGACAGCAGGGACAAAATATCTCTCTGCCGATAGATTTCAAATGCCTCTCGAACGTTCGCAGGCAGTTTCTGTGGAACCGGTGCGAACAACTGAGGTACGCGACTTTCGTCGTCTTTGGAGGAGGAGGAGGAGAATAAGAAGGAGGAGAATCGTCGGTTCTTTGCGAGGAAATGACAGCGTTTGTCTTCGAGGCGGCGAAGCGAAGCGCGCAAATAGAACACTCGTCGTTTTCCAGGGAGAGCGATTTGGCGATGACGACGTTCCAGTCGGTGTTCGTATCGTTGGAATCCTCGTCGGAAGAAGAAGATTCGTTGATGTCTTCTTCTTCTTCTTCTTCGGCGAGTTGTTGTTTCCTCGTCTCTCTCCTCTTTTCGGCGCTTCTCTCGACTCGCTTTCGTAACGCGCGGAGCTTATTCGCCATCCAGGTCATTCGCGCGTTCTCGTTCATCGGTCCGAGTTTGTTTCGAACGAGACGTCCTCTCCACATTTTCTGTATCGTCAACGCCGCGTGTCGAATACACTCGTCTCTCGCGTCACTTATCCGAATCTTTCTGTACCCAACCGCACGACAACACGGACATCTTCGTCGTTCAGATATCGATTCCACGAACGTCTCGAAAGACTTCAAGCACTGCGCGTGGAAACAGTGCGCACAGGACGTCAACACTTGCCCTCGATTTTGATCATCATCCATCGTCGTCGTCGCGCTCGTCTGAATCGTCGTCGCAAATTCTTCTCGGCAAATCGCGCACGCGGAATCTTTCCCGGTCCGTTCTCTCGCTTTCTTTCGAATCTCTTTCCAGTTAAACGACGACGAGGACGAAAAGGAAGAAGAAAACGTGAGTAACGGTTTTTCGTTTTCTCGTCCTCCTCTTCTTCTTCGTTGACTGAGAAAAGAAGAAGAAGAAGACAAAGAAGAATCAAACGGTGCCTCTTGAAACGACGCCGAGGAGAGAACGAACGCGAGTTTCAAACAGTCGTCGTCCTCGTTCTTGTTCTTCTTGTTCTTCTTCTTCCTCTCGTTTCGAATCATCTCAAAGCTCTTCTTCTCTCTTTGAGACAGTGTGGGTGGCAGAAGGCGCAAAGGGCTCGTATTTTATGCTCGATTTTGTGTTTAGGGTATCACACGCAACCCTAAATTTTATGTTTCCTGCTTTCCTCCACGAAGAGAGAAACGGGCAACACAAATCGCGCGCGCGCTGAAAGCGCATCATCTGATTGATTCCTCGCTCTTCGTTGCGAGAGAGAAGACACACACAATCAGCAATACCATCATCATTATGCGTCCGTCGCATTTAATGAAGTCCCATTTACGTGGAAGAACATCATTGGAAAACAATAACAATTTGAATGTTCCAAAAGCGTTCCTCGCGTTGCTCGTCTTCGTCCTCGTCTTCCTCGGGTTGCGCGCGTTCGTCGTGGATTCGATTTTGGAGGACACCAACACCAAGAACATAAACAACAACGAGTATAAAGGGGAGGCGTTCAGACTCGTGGAGAAGCAAACGCAAAAACACGACCGGAGAGTGGAACTCGGCATGGAGTGGTTTCGAACACATTCGGGAGGTGGGAACAGGTGCGCTTTGGACAAGAAAGGCGCGTGCGGGAGACACGCGACGTGCGTGAAGAACGTGTGCGTGTGCGCAGTTTTGTACGGAGGGAAAAGTTGCGACGAGCACATCGATTTACCGGAAGTGTACGTGGATGGAGAGGATGCGGATGGTGAAGACGAGGACGCGAGAGAGAAGATGTTAAGGTTGTTGAGCCCGGCGCAAAAGACGGCGAGGGAGCAAGCGAGCAAGGGAGTAGGGAAGGTTAAGGATACGACGGAAGGTATTGCGTTTGAAGGCGCGTTGACGTTGAACAAGGAGACGTGTGGGAGCGCAGGGACGGCGAGAGTCTCCGCGCTGACGGTGAAATTGCCGTCAAAGAGAAGCGACGACGCGCGCGCGGGCGGCGGGTTGATTGGCGGGTTGTTCGGTAATAAAGACGGGAAGAGTGGAGCTTCGGGGAAAGGGTTCGTAAATGTAGGGACAGTCGAACAGACGGTGTTGAATAGGTTAGCGGAGACGGACGTTGTGACGCCGAAGGAAGAGCCGTGGACGAGTTGCGCGGTAGTTGGGAAATCGGGCGTTTTACTCTCCTACGAAAATGGACCGAATATCGATCAACACCAGGCGATTATTCGCGTCGACGATTTACCGACGCGCGGGTTTGAGCAAAGCGTCGGGTCGCGAACTACGGTGAGAATTTGCGGCGATGCCAAGCTACCGTTTTGTCAAAAATACATTCGCGAAGGCGCGGAAGAGACGTTGATTGCGAATATTACCAACGGGAATTCCTTGAGAGCTTTTGCGAGGATGCACAGAGTGCACGATAACGGTGTCGGAGCAGTCACGAAGAAACGTTTAAAATTAGAAGCTTTTCACCCGGAGTTTATGGAGTTTTTGGCCGAGGCTATAGAAGGTATTTCACCGATGACGACGGAAGCGCAGGCGATTATGTTTGCGCTTTTGAATTGCGCGAGCGTGGATATTTACGGCATCGGGTTAGGACCAAACGAAGGGTTTGCGACGAGGTATGACGACGAGTTAGGAAATAGAGGTGATGTAGATACGTTGGTGAGTAGTAACGGGGTGACGAGCGAGCTGGATCAAATCGATGGCGCGTTCAATTTACTGAAGACGGTGTACAATTTTGGGTTGGCGCACGTCGCCGAGAGGTGCATCGTAGAGTGTCACTTCTCTGCGGATGCGTGCGTGTTGTGTCAAACCGAGTTGTTGCACGCCGTCGAGGATGATTTCTAAATTTTATTCTTCGTGTTATTACATTGCACAATCTATGTTTTTTACCATGTACGGTCCTTCTAACTCATATCCTAACTTGCGGTAATAATTTCTCGTCCCGACACCGGAAATGACAGCCATTTTTGTCGATCCGTGCTCGTCTCTCGCGATTCTTTCGGCCTCATTCATCAACGCCGCGCCGTAGCCTCGGTGTTGAAACCGTCCAGCCTCTCGCGTCGATACTTTCACCGCGGAACCGTAGACGTGTAATTCGCGCACCATCGAAACTTTCCCTCCTTTCAATTCCACGTTGTTCTTACCAGCGTTTTTGGTCAACTTACGCAAACGCAACAAGCCGACTAAAATATCTTGTTTCGGGTCTTCGTACGATAAAAACGTTTCCCACCCGCCGTTCCCGGTGTACTCTCTTCGTACTAATTCTATGTCCTTCGGGGACACTCGATTGTGGATGTCTTGCATTCCAACCTCACGAGCGCGAACATCGCGACATTTCAATCCTAATTCGGCCATTCGAGCCATAGCGAGTTCGCGCAAGTTTCCTTTTTCGACACCAGAAGTCACCAACGGCATGGGGATATCTCTTTGCACTCTGTACACTCTCGTCCAAGGCGGCACGAGCGCTAAAATCCTCGCCACTAAATCGACTAGTTTTTCCGGCGAATACGAACGGTAAAAGCCATTTCTCCACAACTCGTACAAACCGGTACCTCGAATTACTAAGGTTGGATATAACTTCAACCCATCCATGCGAAACTCGGGGTTCTCAAAAGCCTCTAAGAACGATTCGTAATCTCTCTCCATGCCAACGTTCGGTAAATCTGGCATCATGTGCGCGACGACTTTGAACCCGGCATCTTTCGCCTCGTGAAAACATCGATTGACTGCTTTCACCGTGTGTCCTCTGTTTGTGTCTCTGGCAACATCCTCGTATATCGATTGTAAACCAATTTCGAGTCTCGTGCACCCGTACTTTAACATTTGCCTCAAGTGCGGTCCCAAACAATAATCTGGCCTCGTTTCAATCGTCATCCCAACGCATCTGTGTTTCCCGTGTTCCGAACTCCTCACGGCTTCATCCACGGACGAACTCGTCGCTCCACTCAACGCATCGTGTAAATTTCTAATAAAATAATCCCTATAATCCATTGGTAAACTCATAAACGTCCCTCCCATTAACACGTATTCAACTTTATCCGTCGAATGCCCTAACCTGGCCAACTGATCGACTCTCCCTCTCGCTTGCGCGTACGGATCGTACCTCGCACGAATCGCGCGCATACTCGTCGGCTCGTACCCAGTATAACTTTGCGTCGAATACTCAAAATCCGAATCCGGCCCGCCCGGGCAATACACGCACACGTTCCCCGTCGTCGCGATGTGCGGACACCTATGCGGCTTGGACATCACCGCGACCACCGCCACGCCGCTCGCCGTCCTCACCGGTTTCGCTCTCAACTGCGGCAACAAGCTCTTCTTGTGTTCCTCCGGCACGGCAGATATGATCTCAGTCAGTCTCACCGTCCCATCCACGCCGTATTTCTTCGCCGCTTTATTCTTTGCGTTGTTCAAGTTCAGCGTCTGGTTCGTTTTCACCGCTTCCACCATCTGTTCGATGACATCTTTCACCGTTCGCAATCTCGCTTCCTCTTGCGAGTACACGATTCGTTTGTGTTTCCCACGCGAAGAGGTGACGATTGCGCCGACTTTTATCGCGCCTTCTTCTTTCGCTTTATTCTCGTCGAATCCTTTCTCCTTGCGCATCATCCTCTCCCCGAATACAACGCCACGGCCGTCGTCTTTCTCGTCCGGTAAACGTGTTGGTGTTGGTGCTGGCGGCTTCCCCGTGACTCGCTTCACCGCGTCTCTGCGAGAACAACAAGAACAACCAAACCACGACGCGTAAAAGTCGAGAGCGCTGCTCGAAAGACAAAGCGCTGTTTCCTCCTCTTCCTCCTCCTCTCGAAGTATTCGCGCAAAAGGCCCTCCCTTCGGCTTTCTTTCGTGAGTCGTAAACTTCCGCCTTCTAATTGTTTTCCAATTCGAGAGCGGAAAAGTGACGAAAATGCGACAGATTGTTTCGCTCTTTTCCGCGCGGAAAGAGACGAATCAGAAGACCAAGAAGAAGCGAGAGAGAGAGAATACCACTGCAGTAATACTCATGTCCGAAGTGTACTCTCTGGAACCTCCAACTTCCGGCAAAGTCATCCTCCACACCACGCACGGGGAAATCGACATCGAACTGTTTTCCAAGGAATGTCCGCTCGCCTGTCGCGCGTTCGTTCAACTCTGCGCGAGCAAGTATTACGAACAAAACGTCTTCCACCGCATCGTGAAAGGATTTATGGTACAAACCGGAGATAAAACCGGAACCGGGAAAGGAAACGGGTGGAAAGAAGGCGAGAAGTTTAAGGATGAGTTTCACAGCAGGATTTCCTTCAACGCGCGAGGCCAAGTGGCGATGGCGAACGAAGGGAAACGAAACTCGAACGGGTCGCAATTTTTCATCACCGTAGACAAGTGCAGACATCTGGATAGGAAACACACGATTTTCGGGAAAGTCGCAAATCAGACGTTTTATAACGTCCAACGAATCGCAGAGTGCGAGTGCGAAGGAGAGACGCCGGTTGGGGAGCCGTTGCCGAGGATTGTACGGACGGAGGTGGTGTGGAATCCGTTCGCGGATATCGTCGTTGCGGTTCCCGAGGAGAAGTCGGAGGAGAAGAAGGAACAGCCGAAAGCGAAGAAGAAGAAGCAGAAAGCAAACGTGGGGTTGTTATCGTTTGGTGACGACGAGGAAGTGGTGGAAGACGAGGACGAGAGGAAAGAGAAGAAAGCGAAGAAGCAGAAGATTGCGTCGGCGCACGACGTCGTCGAGGAAGGGTCGAATAAGAAATTCGCCAAAGTGGACGACGAGGAGTACGGAAATGTTTTGAAAAAGACGGAAGAGGAAACGAGAGAGAACGAAAAGAAAGCGAAAGATTTAGAGGAAAAAATGAAAGCGAAAATGCGCGAGAAAAGAGAGAAAGTATCAGGAAACGGCGGCGAGAAATCGTCTTTGGCGATGTTGTCGGAGATGAACGTGCACATTTCCGAGGAGGAGCGCAAACGCATCGAGAAGGCGAAGAAAGCGAGAGAGAAGCAAGCGAAAGCGGAAAGGAAACTGGAGCGAGAGAGGCACAAGAAGAATAAACTGAAGAAACTAGGACTAGGGAAGGCGCTTGTCACCGAAGACGATAAAGCGCTCATGTCCAACCACGAAGTCAAACGCGCCGAGGCGAAACTGCGGAATCGAAGAGTCGTGGATCGCGAGAAAGATACGCTGGCTAAATTACAAAAGTTCAACGAAAAGTTACACGAAGGAGGAGAAAACAAAAACGCAGAAAGCAATAAGAAAGCACGCGATGGTTTCGTCGGCGTCTCCAAATTCGTCCCGGAAGGTTTGTACTACATGGAAGACGTCGACGAAGACGGCAACGAAATACGCAAAGACGACGATTCAGACGACGACGATAAAGATTGGCGAGCGCACTCGTTACAATTCGACAAAGATGGCGGTCAAAGCACCGCAGCCTCGCATTACTTAGCCTCCGCGGACGATTACGAAGTTTTAGATCCGAGGAAACCGTTAACGGGCGAAATCGGCACGCGTCAGGCCAAAAATGTTAACAGACGCTCGCATTAGAAGAAACTGTTGTTTAAAACGAACGAAATATCTTCACACGAAAAACCAAATTCGTCGTCGTCTCCGGCACATGACCGAAGAAAAGAACGACGGAAAAAAAGACGAAAATGAACCCGCCGAGTCTTTCCCGACGCGCGCGTTCGACGTCATCGTTCTCGGCACCGGTCTCGCGGAGTCCTTGATCGCGTCGAGCGCGTCGAAGATTGGAAAAAAATCCGTTTTGCTTTTAGACGCGAACGACCACTACGGGAACAGTTTCGGCACTTTAACAGAAGCTCGCGGTACAGATGAAACTCTATTCAAAGGATGGAGCGTGCCTGTGTGTTTGACACGATCTGGTGCGGTGTTGGAAACGCACGATGTCGTGACCATTGACGACGACGAATGTCTTCTCGCTTCTCTGCGTCGTAAATTCAGTGTAGATGTTGCCTTCAAGTTTTCCTTGGGCGACGACCGGTTGACCGAGGAAGTGTGCAACAGCGAAGCGTATAAGTATTTAGAATTTAAAACGTTGGAAAAGAGTTTTGTTTGCGTGGGGACGAGCGATGGAAAAACGAATGGTAAGAAGGGAGAGTTTGAGTTCGTTCCGGTCCCGGCGTCTCGGGCGGAGATATTCGAAAACGCGCTCCTCTCTCCGACCGAGAAGAGAGGTTTGATGCGGTTTTTGAAAAAGGCCAGAGATGTGGCGTTGGAAGGTACGGGAGTGAATTACGGGAGAGGAGACGATGCGAACGCGCCTATTGGTGCGCCAGGGACGGAGTATACATTGGACGCGGAGAGAGAAGATGAGGGCACCTTTTTTGCGAACGATGGCGATAATAATAGTAGTAGTAGTAGTAAAAACACATCCATGAAAGCGTTCTTGATGGAGTCGCCAAACGACCTTTCCGAGATTACATCCGATGCAGTCGCGCATTGCGTGAGTTTTTGTCCGAGCGTGACAACCAAATTGCGAGGAAGAGCGTCGGAGATGTTGATAACGTACATTCGTTCAATGGGAAAGTACGGGCCAGAAACGCCGCAAGCTGGTTTAATTCCGCTGTACGGATCTGGAGAGGTTGCGCAGGCTTTCTGTCGCGTGGCTGCGGTGAGCGGTGTAATCACAGCGTTGCGTCAACCGATTAAGAAAATAGAGAGGAAGAACAGTGAGAGTCACATTGAAGTTCTCACGAAAGGTGGGCGAGTATTGACGTGCAAAAAGCTCGTTTTGGGAGATGCGCAAGGCGATATAGAAATGGTTGGTTTCGCGAATGACGAAATAATTACTCCGAATCGTCGCGAAAGCTCAAAGTTTTGCATCAACAGAGCTGTGTTGGTCACAAACCGGTCTATGGTTGGCAGTGACGAAGCTCAACATCGCGTGTTCGTTGCAATACCACCCGCCGCGCGTCCGGGAAAATTGTACAAAGACGAGGACGAATTCGTCTGCTTCGCGACGCAGCTCGATTACTCGTCCAGATGTTGTCCGAAAGACACGTTCATCGTTCATCTTTGCCAAAAGTCGCGACGAACGGTACCGCTTCAAGATGTTTTTGCAGATATCCTCGACAACATTTTTTCCAAGGTGAAACAAAACGGAGAAGAAACGAAGAAACCAACCATTTTGTGGGGCACCTCGTACCGAACGCCGGATGTCGACGACGATATCGTCGAGAGTTTCAAAAGCGACGACTTCGTCAAGTTTCCAGGCGCAGACTGCAACGCAACTTTCGAGGAGACCGTCCGTCTCGCGCGAAGCGCCAACGGTCGTCTTTTTGGCGACGACGCGAACGCCTTTTTTCTTTCCTTTGATACTCTTCCGCTCTTTCCGAAAGCGCCGCAAAAGGGAGAAGAACGCGAAGAAGAAGAAGAAGTCACCGGCGATGGTGAAACCATCGACTTGAACGAGGACGAATACGCGTTGCTCAGAGACTTATGATTCTACCATCTAGCATTTGAGAGTGAGCAAAGCGTTTTAAAAGAGTGCGTTATGAAGTAGAGTAGTATAGCAGTAGTGTTTACGAGCGAAAAAAATCTACACAAGGAGTTGCCTCCTCTCGTGACTCATTCAACTCCCTCTTCTGACGAATTAAATCTCCGCAGAAAGAAATCTCTCCTTCGCGCACCTTTTCGGTGCGTTTGTACCGAGACAAATAAAACAAAGATGTCAAACATACTGACGGGATGTTGCGGCGGCGCACGCGCTGGCCACGAACTTAAAGCCGCCGCTCAAATCTCCAAACAATCCATTCAGAGTTTATTCACCGAGCAGAGCGCTTTCCTCGATCAGTTTTTCCAAACTCTCGATTTCGAGGAAACCGCGAAGTTTTGCCAGAAGGTTTTAGATTGCAAAGGGACGACGCTATTCACAGGGATCGGGAAATCGTCGTACATCGCGAAGAAAGTGTGCCAGACGTTAGTTTCCACGGGAACGAGAGCGATACATTTAGCGCCAGTGGATGCGTTACACGGAGATATTGGGAACGTGAACGAAGGCGATATTGTGGTGTTGTTCTCAAAGTCGGGAACGACGGAGGAGTTGGTGAACTTGGTTCCGTACGCGAAAGCGAAGGGTGGTTTCTTGGTTGCGGCTACGGCGAATAAGGAAAGCCAACTGGCGAAGTTGTGCGACATGCACGTGACGATTCCAGCGCCAGGAGAGTTGCAGCCGTTCGAGAAAGGATCGAGCTCAGTCGGGACGAGCGAGAGTCGGGTTTCGCCTCCCGTGACGTATACGGCGTTGCAGATGATGTTTGGGGACACGTGTGCGGTGTATATTATGCAGGCGAGAGGCTTGACGCAGGACGAGTACGCGATGAATCATCCCGCGGGGAGAATTGGGAAGCGATTGGTGTTGAGGGTGCAGGACGTGATGAGGAAGATTGAGAGTTTGCCGACGGTATCTCCCGAGGAGAAAGGATTGGAGGTTTTGGTGAAAATGGCCGGGGATACGAAAGGGTGTGGGTGCTTGTTGGTAGTGGATAAAGACATGACACTGTTAGGGACGTTTTCAGATGGAGATTTAAGACGAGCGACGGTGGCGAAAGGTGCGGAAGTGAGTAACTTGCTGGTGAAGGATTTGATGAACTATAACAAAGCGTTCCCGAGGTGTTGCGAGGCGGAACAGATGGCGTACGAGGCGCAAATGAGCATGAATTTGAACGGCAAGATGGTGGATTATTTACCAGTCATCAGTGGGGATGGGAAGAAGACGTTGTTTGGGTTGATTACGATTGAATCGTTATCAGAAGCCGGGATGTAAAGGAAAGAGAAAACACATTTTCATAGCGTTCAACGATACGAGTACCAGTACATGTACAATCAAATATAAAAGTTGGTTTAAAAATCATCAACACGCTTCTGTAAAAGTAAAGTTTTTCGTATATTCACAACGTTATTCAAAAATTATAGTATAAAGGACGATCCGAGCTTTATATAGCCCTCACTTCGAGATTGATACATTTAATTCCCACCCTTCTTCGAGCGATCGGCTCGCTTTCCCATCTTCGGGTTTTTCATGATACGGATGTTCAACGGAGTAATCTCAACTAACTCGTCCGGGCCGATGTATTCGACACAGTCATCCAAAGACAACGTTTTCGGTTCGTTCAAAACGACCGTCGCGTCCTTGTTACTTCGAACGTTCGTCGCCGCCTTCTTCTTCGCCACGTTGACTTTCAAATCGCCAGCGCGTTGATGTATACCGACAACCATGCCTTCGTACACTTCAGTCTGCGGTTTAATGAACAGAATACCTCTTTCTTGCGCAGAAAACATGGCGTACGACGTCGCGGCACCGGTTTCAAAGGCAACCAAAGACCCGTTATCTCTTTGTTGAATCTCACCAGCCCACTCTTTGTAAGCTTCAAAGTTCGTGTTGAGCACCGCGGTACCTCTGGTCGCAGTTAAAATCGCGTTTCTCAAACCTAACAAACCTCTGGTCGGAATCGAGTACTTCAACGTCGTTTGACCTTTGTCGTTGGTGACTAAATCAAGCATTTGGCCCTTTCTTTGTGAAAGCAAATCGACGCACGATCCGGTGTATTCCTCGCCGACTTCAATTTGCGCCTCTTCAAACGGTTCACACTTGCGGCCATCAATCTCTTGGTAGATGACCTCTGGCGGACCGATGCAAAACTCAAAGCCCTCTCTTCTCATGGTTTCAATTAAGATTGTGATGTGTAACGCACCTCTGCCGCAAACGACAAAGGTATCCGCGGTTTCCCCGGGTTCAACTCTCAACGCCAAGTTTCTTTCCAACTCGCGATCCAATCTGTCCTTGATGTTCCTCGAAGTGACAAACTTCCCTTCTTTACCGGCAAACGGAGACATATTCACGCTCAACGACATGCGAACTGTCGGTTCTTCGACCGAGAGTCTTGTCAATGGTTCCGAGCCATCCACAAAGATGGTTTCGCCAATCATGACGTCCGGTAAACCGGCGATGGCGCAAATGTCGCCCGCACCAACTTCCTCGATGGACGATTTCGCGAAGTTTCTGTAGACGAACAACTCGTTAATCTTACCGTTTCTCGTCGGTTCATCCGGAACGCCAATCTTAATTTGTTGGTTCTTCGAAATCGTTCCTTGGTTCACGCGGCCGAGCGCGATGCGACCTTTGAAGTCGTCGTAATCCAAGTTGGTCACCATCATTTGTAACGGCGCTTCCATGTCAACCTTCGGTGGAGGCACTTCTCTCAAAATAGCCTCAAACAACGGTTCCAAAGTGGTGCTCATGTCCGTGTAATCGTCCCCGGCGATGCCTTGGAAACCAGACGCATAAACGACTGGGAAATCGCAGCACTCGTCGTCGGCGCCCAAAGAGCAGAACAAATCAAACGTAGTGTCGACGACCCAATCCGGTCTGGCCCCGTCTCTGTCTACTTTGTTCACCACAACCAACACTTTCAACCCGAGCGCCAAGGCTTTCTTCAGTACAAATCTTGTTTGCGGCATCGGACCTTCCTGCGCGTCCACCAACAACAAAACGCCGTCCACCATGTTCAAAACGCGTTCGACTTCGCCGCCAAAATCGGCGTGCCCCGGGGTGTCCACGATGTTCAACTTCGTTCCTTTGTAATCCACCGAGGTGTTCTTACTCAAAATAGTAATACCTCTCTCTCTTTCCAAATCGTTCGAGTCCATGATTCTTTCCTCCACTTTCTCGTTGTCGCGAAAAACGGACGATTGTTTCAACATGGAATCCACCAAAGTGGTCTTCCCGTGGTCGACGT